>Ga0308411_10003792_pt1 | contig 10049 bp, 6 predicted proteins | sample HotsprottomLayer_2_FD_203530 | JGI IMG/M metagenome (GOLD analysis project Ga0308411, IMG submission 203530) | Hot spring phototrophic mat microbial communities from Octopus Spring, Yellowstone National Park, Wyoming, United States -... | ecosystem: Environmental > Aquatic > Thermal springs >... | reverse complement strand
GTCGTAGTCCACCAGCCACGGGCAGCACCGCACGTCCTGCAGGCCCAGCGCGCGCAGCCAGTCCGCGAATGCTTCCGTCGGCAACGCGCGACCAGGCAGCTTCCACGCATCAGGGCCAATGCGGTTGCTGAGCATTAGCAAGCCGCCGGGCTTTAGCACGCGCAGCATCTCTCGAACCGCGCCGCGCCAGTTGCGCATGAACTCCAGTGCCTCCAGGCAGGCGACGGCGTCGAAGGTGTGCGGGTTGAACGGCAGTCGCTGTGCGTCGTGTTGCAAAAAGGTGACGCGGCCGGCATGCCGGGCAAGCTTGGCTCTGGCCAGATCGAGCATGCGGCCCGATGCATCGAGCGCGATGACGTGACCACTAAAGCGCTCCTGGCCGAGCAACGCATCGGGCAGTCGGCCGGTGCCCGTGCCCACGTCCAATATCACCGCTGTAGCGTTTTGGCCGGTCAGGGAGTCGGCCAGATGCCGCAGAACCGGCGCTGCCAGCATTGTCGCGTCGCTCGTCTTGTCATATTGCTTGACCCGGTCGTAGTGTGGAGCGAACCGATCATATAGCCAGGCCACAACGCGCGTGCCCAGATACGCGCCTTCTGCGACAACCAGCTGCCAATACAACACCAGGCCGATCAGCGCAGCCGCGACCGCCCCAAGGAGGAGATAGACCCAAGTCGGCATGTGCAAGTTGGCTTGCACATTGTAAATCCTATCGCTACTATGCTGGGCTATTGCGATGGCCGAATGGAGGATTGCTCCGCGTGCGCCGGAGGCGTATATCGCTGCGCTGCACGATTTGCATCCGCTGACTGCTCAGGTGCTCCACGCGCGCGGCTGGACTGACCCTGACGAAGCGCGCGCCTTTCTCAACGGCGCGACAGCTCCCGCTGAGCCGTTCGCGCTTGGCGATGCTGCGCGCGCCGTGGAGCGCATCCTTGCGGCGATCGCGCGTGGCGAGTCCATCGCCGTCTACGCCGACTACGACTGCGACGGCGTGACGGCCAGCGCGTTGCTGGTTCGCACGCTGACCGCGCTCGGCGCGCAGGTGCAGATTTACATTCCCGATCGCTTTGAGGAAGGCTACGGCCTGAACGTGCAGGCACTCGACAGGCTCAAAGCGCAGGGGGTAAGCCTGGTGGTGACGGTGGATTGCGGGGCGCGTGCGCACCGCGAGGCGCAACACGCGCGCCAGATCGGCATGGATCTGATCATCACCGACCATCACGAACTCGAAGATGGCGCCATCCCCAATGCCTGTGCAGTGGTTGATCCCAAGCGTCCCGATTGCGCGTATGGCTTCAAGCACCTGGCCGGTGTGGGCGTGGCCTTCCGGCTGGCGCAGTGCTTGCTGCGCACGGCGCGCGACGCGGGCATGGCGCGGGGCGAAGTGACTGAGGCCTCGCTGCTTGACCTGGTTGCGATCGGCACGGTGGCCGATGTCGTGCCGCTGGTTGGGGAGAATCGCGCGCTGGTTCGAGCCGGCCTGGCCAGGCTCAATGACAAGCCGCGCCTTGGCGTGCAGGCGCTCATCCAGGCCTCCGGCCTAAAAGTCGGATCGGTGGATGCGATGCGAATTGGCTTTGCGCTTGGGCCGCGCCTGAATGCAGCCGGCCGTCTGGAGAGCGCGCGGGCAGCGTATGACCTGTTGATGTGCGAAGACCCGACGCGAGCCGCCGAGCTGGCCTCGGCGCTCGATCGTCAGAACAGCGAGCGCCAGAGTGTGACGGCCGCTGTTGCTGCCCACGCAGAGCGCCAGGTCATGGAAGCCCATGTCCGCAGCGCCTCCGGCGACGATGCACCTTCCTTGTTGTTTGCTGCTTCGCCCGATTACAACGTCGGGGTGATCGGCCTGGCAGCAGCACGCCTGGTCGAGAAGTATTATCGGCCTGCTGTTGTCGTCGGCCTTGGCGGCGACGAGGCGCGCGGCTCTTGCCGCAGCGTGAGCGGGTTCGACATCATCCGCGCCCTGGACGAGTGTCGGCATCTGCTGCTCAGGCATGGCGGCCACGAAGCGGCAGCAGGCTTTACTGCGCGCGCCGACGCGCTGGATGCGCTGCGCGAGCGGCTGGGTGCAATCGTTGAACAATATCGGCCGGCCAGCGGCTGGCAGCGCCTCATCCGCGCTGATGCCGAAATTGCCCTGGACCAGATAGACGAGCGCGCGATCGCCGAACTGCAACGTCTGGAGCCGCACGGCCAGGGCAACCCCAAGCCGACGTTCGTGGTGCGCAACGCAGTGGTAACCAGCGCGCGGCGAGTGGGTCGAGCCGAGGGCGAGAACGAGGCCCCCCACCTGCAGCTTCGTGTGGCCGATGCGCGACGTGTGACGTGGGATGCGATCGCCTGGCGCATGGGCAGCCGTATGGGTGAGCTGATCGTTGGCGAGTCGGTGGATTTGGCCTGCCAGCTCGGCATCAATGAATGGAACGGGGAGAGGCGCCTGCAACTGGAGGTACAGGATTTGCGCCGGCCGGCCGCCGGATCGTGAGTAGTTACAATGCCGGGTGCGAAGGGTCTCCGCGGCCCTTGCACTCCAACTATGGCCATTCGTGTCCTGCCCGATGAACTGGTAGTTCGCATTGCCGCTGGCGAGGTCGTAGAACGCCCGGCATCGGTGGTGAAAGAGCTGGTTGAGAATGCCATTGACGCTGGCGCCACCGACATCCGCATTGAATGCGTCGAAGGTGGCAAGCGCCTGATCCGCGTCACCGACGATGGTTGCGGCATTCCTTCCGGGGAGGCAACGCTGGCGTTCGCCCACCATGCCACCAGCAAGCTCACCAGCGCCGAGGATTTGGCCGAAATTCACACCCTCGGCTTCCGCGGCGAGGCCCTGGCCAGCATCGCTGCCGTCAGCCAGGTCACCTGCATCACGCGCCACGCTGATGAAGCTAGCGGCACGCTGCTGCGACTCGACAGCGGGCGCCTGATCGCCGAGGAGCGCATCGGCCGTGCGCCTGGCACGACGATGACGGTGGAGCACTTGTTCGCTCGCGTGCCGGCGCGCCTGAAGTTCCTCAAATCCACACAAACCGAACGCGGCCACATTGACGGCATCGTCACGCGCTACGCGCTGGCCTACCCGCACGTGCGCTTTACCCTGGCGCATGATGGTCGGCGGAGCTTCCAGTCGCTTGGCACTGGCCATCTGCGCGATGTGCTGGTGGAAGTCTATGGCGCGGATGCTGTAGCCCGGATGGTGGAGGTCGGCGATTCGAGACCGAGCAAAGATGGAGCGCCGGATTCGGCTGCGGTGGATGTCCCAATCTTTACGCACGGCTATGCTGCCTTGCCTGACTTTAGCCATGCGAATCGGAGCAGGATCGTGCTCTTCGTGAATGGCCGGCCTGTGCAAGATGCCAAACTTGGCTACGCCGTGATACAGGCATATCACACTTTGCTGATGACCGGTCGCTATCCAGTCGCCGTGATCATGGTGCGCGTGCCGCCGGCCGAGGTGGACGTGAACGTGCATCCGGCCAAAGCCGAGGTGCGCTTCCGCGATCCCGATGCCGTGTTCGGTGCTGTGCAACGCGCAGTGCGGCGTGCCCTGCTCGATCACCTCGCGCCACCGGAGCCGCCGTCGGTGCTGGGCCGGCTGCCGGAGGCGTCGCCGGCGCAGACTCAGCCGCCGGAGCTGAAGGCTGGGGATGTTATTGGTCAGGCTGCGCAACCTTCGCTGAGCGGCAGCGAGCATTGGGAGCGTGTGGGCATTGCCCGACAAGGCGGCGCATGGCAGCAGAATGGGGGAGAGCAGGAGGGTAAGGAGCAGAGGGAGCGGAGAGCCGAGAGCGCCGGGCATGGCTCAACTGGTCGGCAACTGCCCGCGCTGCGCATCCTCGGTCAGCTCGCGCAAGCATACATCCTGGCTGAAGGCCCGGAGGGGTTGTACCTGATAGACCAGCATGCTGCCCATGAGCGTGTGCTGTGGGAGCGCGTCCTTGCCCAGCACGAACTGGGCGCGCTGCCGTCGCAGACCCTGCTCGACCCGGTGCCGGTCACCATCCCAGCCGATAGCGCCTGCTTGCTCGCCGGTCAACTTGATCTTTTGCGCAATCTCAGCTTCGACATCGAGCCGTTTGGGAGCAACACCTTTCTGGTGCGCAGCGTGCCGGCACTGATGATTCAGGACGACATCGCAGATGCTGTGCGCGAGATCGTGGCCGACCTGGAGATGGGCGACCCAGTGCTGCGCAGAGACCTGGAAGCCCGCGTGTTGAGGCGTGTGTGCAAGCGCATGGCTGTCAAGGCTGGGCGGGTGTTGTCCCTGGCCGAGATGCAGGCGTTGGTGCGCGACCTGGAAGCCTGCGAATCGCCGCGCACCTGCCCGCACGGCCGACCGACCATGATCCATGTTGGCCTGAAACAACTTGAGAAGGAGTTCGGGCGTCTGGGCTGAGCTCACAGCTTGTGAATAGCTCCACTGCTGCTGTGCCCTGGCCGGGTATGTCCATGCTGGCGATATGCGCCTTTGAGATCGGCTGCCCGAATTTCGATCAACTCGCGCACGCCCCGCAGGCTATCCCTGAGCATGTTCACACGCCGCGAATGACGATAGTCCCATTCCACCGCCACCTCTTTGACGCGATAGCCCAACCGCTGCGCGACGAAGAGCAGCTCCACGTCGAAACCGGCGGTAACGGTTGCCCCCTGCACATCGGCTGGCTTCGAGGTGCTATACAGATACAGGTGATCGAGAATGGGAAGGATAGCGCTGCCGCGGAAGGACTTGAACCCGCACTGTGTGTCGGTGATGTCCCTAAAGCCGAGGATGAGGTTGCGCAACAGGATCTGGCTGCGAGACATAAACTTGCGCCACAGTGGGGCATTGCGCCGGTGAGTGCCCCGCGAGCCTATCACCACATCGTAGCCATGCTCGTACCAGGGCAGCAGCTTGGCCATCTCCTGGATGGGCGTGGCCTGATCCATGTCGGTGAATAACACAATGTCGCCGCTGGCAGCGCGCAGGCCGGTAGCCACGGTAAATGCCTTGCCGCGGTGTGGATTGCGGATGACGCGGAAGCTGGGTTGTCCAGCGGCGAATGCCTCGGCGAGGGCCGCCGTATCGTCGGTGCTGCCATCGTCAATCACGATGACTTCGTAATCGTAAAGTTGATTGGAAAGATAGTCAACGACGGAGTTCAGTGATCCCGATCGGATGTTGACAGCTTCGTTGTATGCCGGGATCACCACAGACAGGAAGGGACTCATTGGTGCATGACCCTTGCAGCGCGAATTAACATAAACTCAAATTATGGGCACTCGCCTATGTCGGAACGCTACGAACCGTTCCACACGTCCGGGCCGGCATCGAGTATGCGGCGCGCCAAGGGCATCTAGAACGGCGAAACCCCACATGAGCTGCGGACATTACCTGTCCATCACCTCGGAGATGGCGCGCGCGCATGTCTCGATCATCTGCTCCAGGCAACCGGCTGCAAAGGGCGTTTGCCACACCTGATATTGATCCAGCTCATATATTTCCTGCGGAGGCAGATAGGCGTAGCTACCGTTGGTGATATTGAGGATGGCGATTGCCTGGCCGGGGAAGCGACGGCGCAGCTCAATCTGCAAGTGCGAGTAAGCCTCGTTGGGATGGGCAACCAGTATCGCGTCGCCCACGCGCCATACCCAGAATACTGTGCGTGCGCTGGCTCCATCGCCGATCGCACGGCGCAGTTGCCTCCGCCGACGCAGCCGCTCGATCATAAAAGCCTCAGTGCTTGTTGCCAGCTCCGCTTCGATCTCGGCCACGGAAGGCAGGCCGGCCTTTAGCGGGATTTCGATTGTGAACTGTTCGGCAGTGAGCCGGTTCGAGGCAACTGCATCCTCCAATGTCCAGGTCGCCAGTGGAGCACCGGACTCGACGACGCCGGTGTAGCGCAACTGCTTTCCTGCCGGCAACATGCCCGCCAGCGTGGAGAGCACAGCGAATCCCAGGGCGCGCCCGTTCTTATCGGCGACGGCCGGGTCGCCGGTGTATTCCTCTGCCGGGGCCAGCTCGCCTGAGGCCCCTTGCAGGAACAGACAAGGCGCGCTGCCGGTGCTGTCTTCGACTACCTCGCGCAATCCACCGATGAAGTCTGGCGAAATAAGCTCATTCTGCCACGCCAACGTAACCGGATGCATGGCGTAGTTCACCAGCGTAGCGATAATATGACCGTCGGCGGCGACGACGCGCCCGATCAGCAGCGTATCGTCGGCAGGCCGGGCGGGGTTGAAACCGCAGACTATGCGAGATGCCTGCGGATCGGGAAGGTCGCGGTTGCGTGCCAGGTTGCACTTGCCGTAGGCCCATTCGAGCACGGCAGGCGCGGCGCTTTGCACGGCTTCGCGTGCAGCAGCCGCGCCCATCGCCTTGACGTGGTCGAGATATGGCCCGATGAGGTGACCGCCGGGGCGGTCGGCGTCCTCGCGGCAAATGCCTGGGCCGGCGTGGGTGTGGGTGAGATGCAGCAGCACGCAGCGTTCGTTCGCGCCAGTGGCGCCCAGAATGGCGCTGCGCACTTCCAATTCGTCCTCGCAGGCGCGCCACCAACCCAGGTCGGCTGAGATCAACACCAGCGGTTGGGCGTCGTTGGCGGTGCGCTTGAGCGCCAGCGCCGTCAGGGTGAGCGGTCGGTGGATGCCCGCAGCAGTGTCGCGGGTTGCAGCGCCCCAGTTGCGGTTGTAGATGCCGATGGGCGGCGTGATATCGCGACGAGCAACGCCGATCCAACCGCTGAATGCATCGTGAGCGTAGGTGAGGGCGGTCATGTCTTGCCAACTCAGTATAGCCTGCTGGATCGAACGAACAATGCGTGGATGGGTCTGACGGTCGGGCACAGTTTGTAGAACATCCGTGCTACACTTCGGTCATGTCAAAGGCGGCTGCTCCAAAGCTCAAGACGCACTATGTGTGTGCCAACTGTGGCAGCGTGCACGCGCGCTGGTCGGGCAAGTGTCCTGAATGCGGTGAGTGGAATACGCTAGTCGAGGAGATTACTGAGGAGCGGACGGCAGCAGGCCGTCGCCTGGCGGTTGGCAGCCTCGCGCCGCAAAAACTCGCCGACATCCGTGCCGATGCGCTTCAACGCCTGCCGCTTCCCATCGGCGAGTTCAGCCGAGTGTTAGGCGGGGGCATCGTGCCCGGTTCACTCGTGTTGATCGGCGGCGACCCCGGCATTGGCAAGAGTACGCTGCTGTTGCAGAGCGCTGTGCTCACTGCCAGGCACATCGGCCCAACCCTCTACGTAAGCGGCGAGGAAAGCGCTCAGCAGATCAAGATGCGCGCCGAGCGGTTGGGTGTGGGCGACAGCGAGTTGTATCTGTTGACCGAGACCAGGCTGGACGTTGTGTTAAATGCCATCGAGAGCTTAAAGCCCAGGCTATGCATCGTGGACTCAATCCAGACCATGTATGTGGACAATCTGCAGTCTTCACCCGGCACGGTGACGCAGGTTCGCGAGAGCGCACAACGCCTGCAAGCCATCGCCAAGGCCAGCGATGTAGCGGTGTTCATCGTCGGTCATGTGACCAAGGAAGGTACGATTGCCGGGCCGAAGGTGCTTGAGCACATTGTAGATACGGTGCTGCAACTGGAGGGAGATCGCTTTCATTCCTTTCGTGTGCTGCGCAGCATAAAAAATCGCTTTGGGGCGACCAGCGAGGTGGGGGTGTTCGAGATGGCTGGCGACGGGATGCGCGAAGTTCTCAATCCCAGCGAGGCCTTTCTGGCCGAACGCATGATGCATGCGCCGGGCAGCACGGTGGCTGTGACGATGGAAGGCACGCGCCCGCTGCTGGTGGAGGTGCAGGCGTTGACCAATGCTACGCAGAACCCGATGCCGCGGCGCACGGTCAACGGCTTTGACTACAATCGCCTATTCCTGCTCATCGCTGTGCTGGGCAAGCGCGTCGGCATCCGCCTGCACGACCAGGACGTGTTCGTAAACGTGGTGGGCGGGTTAACAATTGACGAACCGGCAGCCGACCTGGCCGCAGCGGTAGCGATCGCCAGTGCCAGCAAGGGGATGCCGGCGCCGGCCGACTTGGTCGTCGTAGGTGAGGTGGGACTGAGCGGCGAAGTGCGCAGCGTTGGCCAACTGGGCCAGCGCCTGAACGAGGCTGCCAAGCTTGGCTTTAAGCGTTGCATCTTGCCCAAGACCGCGCGCCGGGTTGAGCATCCTCCCGATGGGTTGCGGCTGACCCCGGTGCGCAGCGTGGGCGAAGCGCTGGACGCAGCGATGAATGGATAGCGCGTCGAGCGGTGTGTGGCATCTTATCTGCCCAAGAGCTTTGGTGACAGCGCGCCACGCACGCACTTCCAACCTTCGTCGCTCGCATGAACTACCGTGCCATGAAGTCACTTAATAAGATCTTGGTCACCGGCGGAGCGGGATACATCGGCAGCATCGCCACGCAGGAGCTGGTCAATGCCGGCTATGAAGTGATCGTGTTCGACAACCTGTATCAGGGTCACATCGAAGCCGTGCACCCCAAGGCAACCTTCGTAAAGGGCGACCTGGCCGACAAAGGGGCTGTCAAAGCGCTGTTCGATGCGCACCCAAACATTGACGCAATCATGCATTTCGCGTCGTATACGCTGGTTGGTGAAAGCATGAAGAAGCCGCTGATGTACCTGCGCGATAACCTGGTGAACGCAGCCAACCTGCTGGACGAGGCGATCGCGCATGATGTCAGGCGCTTCATCCTCTCGTCCACGGCCAACCTGTTCGATCTTCCCCCGGACAGAAAGTTCGACGCAATAGACGAGAACTTTCCCATCGTTCCTGGCTCGCCCTACGGCGAGAGCAAATTCTTCATCGAACGCATGCTGCACTGGTTCAACCGCATCTATGGACTGAGATATGCCTGCCTGCGTTACTTCAATGCCTGCGGCGATTCGCCGGATCGTGGGGAGGATCATGATCCTGAGACGCACCTGATCCCGCTGGTGTTGCAAGTGGCGCTTGGACAGCGACCGCACGTCACCATCTTCGGCGACGATTACCCCACCAGAGACGGCACATGCGTGCGCGACTATGTTCATGTGATTGACCTGGCGCACGCGCACATCCTGGCGATGGAGGCGCTCGACGCGCTTGGCGCGCGCACATACAACCTGGGCAACGGCAAAGGCTACACCGTAAAGGAGGTGATTGAGACGGCGCGTCGGGTGACGGGTCATCCAATCCCGGCCGTTGTGGGTTCGCGTCGTCCCGGCGACCCGGCAGTGCTGGTAGCCTCCTCAGAGAGTATTCGGCGCGAACTTGGCTGGGAACCGAGATACGCCAGCCTGGAGGAGATTGTGCGCAGCGCCTGGGAGTGGCACAGAGCGCATCCGCACGGCTACAAAGGAAGATAGACTCTCGGCCGGTGCACCCACGGCTGGCTGCTGGGCATCACGCAACTGCTGCGCTGTAGGCCCGATCCCAGCCCTGATCGGTGCCGTTCTTCATTATGGCCACCCGCAGCGACTCCGCTAACTTTTGTGCTTCTGCGTTGACCCGCGCGCCGGCTGCTACTGGCACCGCCTTCAGGCCAGCTTGCCGCAGCAGTGCCGCGCGGCGCTCAGCCCGCTGGACATCGCCTGCATCTATGACGGACGACACCTCTACTGCCAGCCACAGTTCATCCACCCTGGCATTGGCTTCGCGCGGGCGGCCGCGCACAAGCAAGTCTAAAGCGAGCAGCTCGCTCACTTCTTTATCGGTGAGGGCGGCCTCCAGACGTTCTTCGATCTCAATGATGGGCACTACCTGTACTCGACGCAGCCAACGACCGAAGAAGGATGGCGCCTTGTCTCGGAACTTGATCTCGAGCACGTCACCGCGGATTTCGGCCATCTGGTTTACCAAGCGTTGCACGGTCTCCGCCAGAGCGTCCAAGCGCTCCTCGGTGCGGCGCTGGGCTTCAGCAAGCTGATCCACGCGGAGAGCAAGCTGTTCGAGCCGTTCCTCGGTGCGGCGCTGGGCTTCGGCAAGCTGATCCACGCGGATGGAGAGCTGGTCCAGGCGAATGGAGAGCTGATCCACGCGGAGAGCAAGCTGTTCATTCGCCTGGACCAG
>Ga0308411_10003787_pt1 | contig 10053 bp, 7 predicted proteins | sample HotsprottomLayer_2_FD_203530 | JGI IMG/M metagenome (GOLD analysis project Ga0308411, IMG submission 203530) | Hot spring phototrophic mat microbial communities from Octopus Spring, Yellowstone National Park, Wyoming, United States -... | ecosystem: Environmental > Aquatic > Thermal springs >... | reverse complement strand
CGGCACCCTGTGGCTGAAGTATTAGACCCAAACGACGCCTGCGACCGCAACCAAACGGTGTTTCGGAGGGACTCGCTCCGTCGAGTACGTTAGCGCAGGGCACACGGCCACCACGGAGCGTGGCCCTCCAGCTTCGGCGCGTGGCCGGCAATGTGTTTTGGAGGGACGCGCTCCGTCGCGTCCGATAGCGCAGGGCACACGGCCACGACGGAGCGTGGCCCTCCAGCTTCGGCGCGTGGCCGGCAATGTGTTTTGGAGGGACGCGCTCCGTCGCGTCCGATAGCGCCGGGCGCACGGCCACCACGGAGCGTGGCCCTCCAAATCGCTTGAAAACATGTGGGAAATCGCTTGAAAACATGTGGGAAACATGCGCACGATTTACGCCGTGACAGACCAAATTGGGCGCTAAACCGCGTGCCGGCGGCAAATCTTGCCCACATTGCCTTTCTTGCCAGCCCTTCTGTGCTTCTGCGAAGGGGTAGTTTGTACTGCGCGTCGCAGAATTGCCGAAGTTTACAATGACACGGCTGTTTGGGGCGTCTTGCCGCGTTGTGTAGTAGGCCGGTACGCGCAGAAGTTGCCGCAATCGGGAGTGCTGGCCCGCGGCAACGCGCGGTTGGGCCAAAAACTGTTGACATTCGCAACACTTGGCGACACTGACCACAGCAAGAACGTCATATCAGCCGGGTCAATGCCTGTCGCGAAGATCAATGAATTGAACACCTACCGATGTCGCTTCAATCAACCGGCCAACTGGCGCAGTTCGGTTTGGACTACGACAGGCGGCGACGCTTGCTGGCCGACGAATATGCCGCCAGCGGAACAGCACTGGCAGCCCCGGTGGTCCATCCGCCGCAGTATCGCTCGCAACACTATGGCAACGCACTGTTTCTGGAAGAGCAGATGCGGCTGACCGATCTGTTGCCACAACGGCTGTCGGTCATCGCAGCGATATGGCTAGGCGGTCTGGGCATCATCGCAGCCCTTCTTGCCGCTTACGCAAAGACGGCCCAACTGGCGCCACATTGGCCGATTGCGCCGCTAGATTTGTCGCAGGGCAGTAGTCTTCCGGGCTGGTTTTCCACAATGCTGCTCAGCGCGGCAACGCTAGCGGCGCTGTTGGTCTATTGCGTCCGAAGGCATCGACTGGATGACTATCAAGGGCGCTACCGAGTGTGGCTTTGGGCGGCCGGATGCCTGCTGCTGGTATCGGTCGATCAGACATCCGGTTTTCACCGCGCGGTACAAACGCTGCTTACCGCCGCGGCCGGTACCCCGTTGCTCGGCGACGGCCAGATTTGGTGGATTCTGCCCTACGGCTTCTTGCTCGGTGCCGTGGGGGTACGGCTGCTGATCGACGTGTGGGAAAGCCGCCTGGCGACGGCGGCGCTGGCGGCAGCCGTGGTCTGCTACGCCGTGGCCTTGGCGGCGCGGCTACAGGCAATCCAGTGGCCCGAGCAAATCCAGCAGGCTATGACGCTCCACGGCGCGCAGCTTGTGGGCAATCTGATGGTGCTGACGACGATGTTGTTGTACGGGTGCCACGCAATGTTGGACGCAACCGGCCAACTGCCTGCCCGAGCGGCCGGCGACCCGGCACAACTGGCCGACTGCAACCCGCCCGACAGTGTTACTTCTGCTCGTGGCACTTCTGCCCGTCTGGCGCAAGTGAAGGTCCATCCGCCGCATTCGGCTGCGGCAGGCCCACATTTAGGCGCTTCCAGCACCACCGTGGCACGCTCCACGGCATCGGCGGCAACCGGTCCGCCGTCGGCCGGCCCGACAGCAAACGGCAGCGCCTCTGGTTCGGCCATTTCAGGCGGCACAGGTACTTCGCTGGCTGGCGGAAGCTCGGCTACGGCCTTCGGGACGGTATGCGCCCCGTCAGGCCCTTCCGACGCGGCAATCCAGGCCGCAGAGGCATCGGTGCGACGCAAACTCACAAAGGAAGAAAAGAAAGCCCTCCGCCGCCGGCTGGAGATGGAGCGCCTCAAACGGCTGCAACAGTAATCAGCCCGATCAGCCTCGCAACGGGCCGGTTTTCGACAAAACGGCTGGTTCCCCAAAGCTCCATTGCCCACAGTGGCCCGTGCTGCGCTTGACTTTTCGCTGCCGGTGGGGTCGAATGAATTGTGAGGGCGCGGCAGGGCCAGGCGCAGTTCGATGGCGCCCTGGTGCGGTCAGGGCTTGGCAGGCAAGCGTGCGGCGAGCAATGGGAACCTGGCAGATGGCTCCTGCACAGGACGGGTGGCGTAAGCCGCCGGCTGGCCGATGATGGCCTTTGAGGTCGATCGCCAATTCGCTGCGAAGCACTGCGCCGGCTCCAGTAAAGGGCAAGTTGGTTTCGCATTGCGGTTTGTGGGCCGCAACAGGAGAAATTGCATGAGCAGGCCCGTTACCGAGATTACCGGCGGGGCGCGCCCGCAGTTCGGCTGCAAAGCGGCCGGCTTCACCCTGGTCGAAGTGCTGGTGGCTACGGCCCTGACACTGCTGTTGATGGCTGCCGTGGTAACGTATTTCGGCGACATCGGCGGCAGCGTGGGCGACGCCCGGGCGAATCTGGAAATGGCCGATCGGCTGCGTTCGGCAGCCACCATCCTTTCCAAAGACCTCCAGGGGATTACGGTGATGCCGCTGCCGCCGCGTCGGCCAGAACAGGCCGAAGGGTATCTGGAGATCATCGAAGGGCCATTGGGCAGGATCAGCCCGCAGACTGTGGCGGTCATCAAAGAGACCGGGCAGCCGGACACGACCGTGGGCGACGTGGACGACGTATTGATGTTCACCACCCGGGGCCGCTTTGTTGGACGCTGCCAGTATTCAGCTACAGGGGTGATCGAGTCCGACACGGCCGAGGTGGCGTGGTTCGTCCGCGGGCGAACGCTGTATCGCCGGGTGTTGCTGGTGGCGCCGGGCAGGGTTCCGCCTAATGCACAGCCCGCAGGGTTTTACGCCAACAACGACATCTCCGTGCGAGTCGACCCGCATTTGAAGTTGCTTATGGGCAACTCGCTGGCCGACCTGACACGGCGCGAGTGTCGTTTCGCCCATAACCCCTTCCAGTATCCGTATGATGTGCGCGGCTGGGGGCAATTGGGTTTGCCCACCTTGCGTGAATGCTCATCCAGCAAGTGGATTGCCGGCCAGATGACCCCGCCGGAGCAGCCGGTTTGGGCTAACCAGATCGATTTCTGGGCGGCCCCGACCGACCCCAATCCACCCTGCGTCCACCCATGGGCCAACGTCGACCGCGAAACCGGCACCATGACCGCGTACATGGATGGAACCAGATACACCGACGATGTGATTCTGACCCATGTCATCGGCTTCGACGTGAAGGTCTTCGACCCCGGCGCGGCCAATGGAGTGGGCGAGTTCGTGGACTTGGGCTACGCCGCTCAGGCGTACAATCCAAATTTGACCACTCCGGCGGGCGTGCCGCAGCCGCTGTTTTACCATCTGGGCGATCCGCGTTCCGGTCTGGTAGGTGGGCCCACCCGCGGCTGCGTGTACGACACCTGGTCGTTCCACTACGAAACTGCCGGCCGCCAACCGGGAGATCAGCAGGCTGGGCGAGCGGTCAACGGCTTCGACGACGACGGCAACGGTGTGATCGACGACGCTAACGAACAGATCGCTCCCCCGCCGTATCCCGCGCCGCTGCGCGGCATCCAGGTTCGCATCCGCTGCTTCGAGCCAGACAGCCGGCAACTGCGCGAAGTCACCGTAGTGCAAGACTTCCTGCCCAAGTGACAGCCCGAGTCCGCTTGCCAGACCAGACTCGGGCAACCTCGGACTGCGGGACAGTTCGCCGCCGGAAGCTATCTTTTGGGTCCGGCGAGGAACTGGTCGCAGCGGGTATTATCGACCAGATACTCCACGTGCCCGTCGCAAAAGGCCACGTGCGAGCCGCCGCCGTGGTTGGAGTTCACCCGGCTGATGATCAAGTCGTTGGTGGGCGGATAAGGCCAGACGAACGTCAGGGCGCTTTGCACCGGGTTTGTGCCGCCCCAGATGCGCGGGGTGGTGTCGATGCGTTCGGAGATCATCGGCGTCAGCGCCGCCGACTCCAAGTCCTCGCCAGTGAATTTTCTCTGCGGGTTGGCGAAACGATCAATGAAGATGTTGAAGTTCACCACGAAGCTCAGTCCGTCGGTCATGGCGGCATTGACAGTGTCGGCCGGACACAACGTCTGATTGACCCGAACCGCCGCCGGCGCCCCGGATGAATCGCGCCATAGGGTGAACAGGTCCTCGCGGTTGATGTACGGCAGCAACATCACCACCCAAGAGACCTTCTTGCCCTTGAGGTTATTGGCGAAACCGGGATAGCCTTGCTTTACTTGCTCGTAATGTACGGTGGCTTGGGCCAATTCGCGCATGTGGTTTGCGCAGCGGCCGCGCATCGCCGCCCGACGCGCAGCATTGATGGCCACCATCATCAGTCCCGCCAGGATGCCGATGATAGTTACAACGACCAGCAGCTCAACCAGTGTGAATCCCTTTGAGCGTCGATTTGCTGTGAGCATAAGCGATCCCCAGAACTCGCAGAATAGCCACCTGCCCTCTACCAGGTATTGTTCCAGAAAAACGGGAAGAATGCCAGTGGTCTTTGCAGAATTGCCCGCCAGAGCTGGTCGCCGTAGCAAGCCATCCGAACCCCAAACACCTCGCCGCAAATGCTTCGGGATTAAAGGATCTGTCCAGCCGAATCAAAATGTCCAGCTAAAGCGCAACAATTGCCGGCCGCGGCTTGCCTGGACGTGCTTACTCGGCTGGCGGCAGACGTTCCCGAAACTTCTGCCATACATCCTCGCGCACGTACACTACAAGCATTTCGCCGGGCCGCAGACCATAAGAAGCCAGGGGAAAGAACCGCTGCGCCCAGCCCAGTTTGTCTAGCGCTGTCTCCACAGCCTGCTGCGCCGAGGAGGTGGTCAGTATTATTGCCGGTTGCGGGTAGGCGGAAGCCTCCGTCTGCCACGCCTGGATGTCCTGCCAGTAGCCGATGCTCTGTTGCGGCAAGCGCCGCAAGTACCAGGGCACAGGCCAGTAGTTTTCGGTCGTCACCACGTGTATGTAAGCCGTGCCGACGGTCCTGGTGTTCTGTTTGGCGGCAGCCTCTGTGCAGCCGACCGCAGCCTCGACCAGTCGTTCCACCAGCGGCGGCATATCGGTGTGCAGATGGCTGACCGGATGCGCGTAAACATGAGGGTTGCGCGGATCAGCAAAGAACACGAAGTTGAGCCGATAACACTGGTCGGCCAGTTGCACGACGCCCAGCAGCATCACCAGCGCGGCGATCGCCTGCAACACGGGCTTTCGCAGCCATTGCAACAGCGCCGCGGCGCCCAGGCCGGCCAGCAAGATCATCCCGTGCACGAAACTCAACATGCACCAGGGCGTTTTGTAGGGCAGCAAGCTGTACAGGCCCGTCAACACGATGGTGTAAACGGCCAGGAAACAGCAGAACCAGCGCTGCGGACCGGGAAGACCGCGCGGCAGCAGGGCGGCTACGCAGCCTACGGCGGCCAGTGCAGCGATCAGTGCTTCGCTCCACAGTATCGGGCCGGAGCGGAACGCCAGCAGGCGCTCGAGGTAGAAATACCACGGATTGCTGTGCAATCCGCCCGTGCCGCCGCGGTGCAAGTAATCGGAGTACGCCAGCAGCGAATCGATTGGGCCGCGCCAGTTTTGTCCGAACGACGAAAGCAGCACGGCGGCCGTGGCACAGGCCGTCAGCAACGCGGCCGCCAGCGGCAGCCAGTTGTGACGCAACCAGGCTAGCGGGCTTTCTGCGGCGGCAGAGATGGGCCGCTGCTGAGGGACGCCGCCCGCTGCGATGTTCTGTCGCTGCCCTCTCAAACCGGTGCGTAAGTTCTGCCACAGCGCCACCAACCCAAGCTGCCCCGAAATCACCACCCCGAGAGCTACCGCTGCGGCCAGCGCCGCCAGCACCCAGGTCTCTTTGGTGGCGTGCATCATGCCCAGGCAGCCGCCGGCCGCGATCGCCCAGACATACCGCCGAACCGGTTTGCGCCTCGATGGCGAGACGATGCTCGCAGCCTGCGGCGGCCACTGCTCCGCAGCGCCGCTTTGTAGAAAGCGCCATCCGCAGCCCATTGCGGCGAAGGTGAAAAATACCAGCAACGTCTCCTGGATGTAGTAGCGCGAGTAGAAGAACATTGCCGGCGAGACGGCCGCAAGCACCGCAGCGACCACCGTGGCCAGCGGGCCAAGCCCGTCGGCAACCAGCAGCAGCAGCAATATCAGTCCCGCACCGAATACCACCGGGACGATGCGAAGCGTGCTCTCGTCGCAGTCGGCCAGGCTCCGGCAGCGGGAAAGCCAAAATGCCGGCAGGGTGAAATAAGACAAGCTGGGGCCGTGGTGATCGTCGCGGTCGTAAACGTAAACCCCGCTGGTCAGAAGCTGGCCGGCTTTGAAGGCCTGGTTGGCCTCGTCGCCGTGCATCGGGCGTTTGTCAAGCTCTACCCGACGTGTGGCCAACGCTGCGGCAGCGATCAACGCGATCGCAACGGCCAGCCATCTGCGGATGCCGGGATTAGAAAATTCCTGCTGCGATTTCACCCTGCACCAAGAGCGTCTGCAAGTACGGGCGACAAACCGCCGCGCCACCGGGAAGCCAACCGCACGCAATCTGGCAACCGAACCTTTAGATCAGAGGTTCTATTTCCCGTAAACCTCTACTTCCACATAGTGGTTCATGTCGTTGGAGGTGTTGCCCTTGGAGTACAGCCGCACGTAGCGCGCCTTGACCGGATTGCCCTGCTTGTCGCGGGCGTCGATCAGCTTGCCGCGATAGTCTTCGATGTACTCCAGGTCTTTGCCTGCTCCGAGCTTCGAGGAATTGTCGAAGTCGTTATTGAAGATGGTTACTACGTCGCGCTGGAATTCCGGATCGTTCGAGGCTTGCACTATCACGTCGTGATAGACTCTTCCTTCGGCGTGAAAGTGCCACACGCACAGCCCGTGGATTTCGGATACCTTTCCCAGGTCGATCTGGAGCCATTGCAAGCCCGGCCCCAGCTCCACGAACGAGCCGTCGGCGCCTTCTTTGTCGCCGTCGGTGGCCATGGTCAGCTCGCCGACGATAGGCTCCATGTCGCTGGAAGTAACCTTCTTGTTCAGTGCGATGTTGGTCACGCCCGCAACGGCATAAAACGGCGGTCGCGGGGCCTCGGTGTATTTTTCCAGGGTCGGGGCGGGCTTGATGTGCTTGGGGGTCCCTTGGAAGAGCGGCCGGGGAAGTTTTATTTCTACGGCCTCGAGCGTCTGTCCGCCGGGGCCAACGATCGTCTTGGGAAACGCCCCCGCGGCAGGCGTCTCGGCCGACAGTGCCAGGCCGGCAAGAACGGCTCCTGACAGCAATGCTGCACAAGTCGATACTGTAATACGCCAAAGTTGTCTAGATGCCATCTTTTTCACTTCTCCGGTTTTACCTGATGCACGATTACCCCAATGCTGCAAGTTGCGCCCAATAAATGGTTTCCGCTAAATTGCTTCCGGCCATCGAGGCACTAACTGATATACTATATTCTGCCCACCAACAGGCCAGCAAGGCCGCGCAAAAAGCTTCTTAGCGACGACCGATGGACTTATGATTGCGGCGGCCGGAAGATTGAGAAGCTTTGTTTACTGGTTTTGTGACGTATTCGTGCCGCTCAGCCATTGGCGGTAAACTATTGGATGCTCGGTTGCCGAAGAAAAAACCGTGCTGCTTGATCGCTCTGACGGTCGCGCATATTATTTCCAGCAGACGAGCCTATTGTTGAGCAACCCATCCCAAGCCTGCTCATGACCACCAACCGCAAGGGTCATCTTTTGGCGTGCGTGTGTATCTGTCCGGTCTGACCGACCGGACTCGAGGCTCGTCGTCTGCACGCTTGATGCACTATTTTCGCTTGCCCCATAGAATCTCACATCGCGCCAAAGCCGCTTTGCGCGGCCAGGAGGCACAAACGTATGGCCACCGACGTTCGTTTGAAAGAATCGCTGCCGGAGCTAACCGAGCGGTTGGTGCGCAGCTACGCGGAAATCGAAGGCATAAGCCATTTGCGCCATTGCCCGCTGCCAAACTACGAAACCATCATCGCCATTACCGAGGACCTGAAAGAGGTGCTCTTTCCCGGCTATCGCCGTCGCGACGGTCTGCACCCGGGGAATGTGGTTTACTACGTGGGCGATCTTATCGACCGGCTGCACGATGAGCTTACCCGGCAGATCGCCCGCGCGCTGTGCCACGAGGCAGCAAAGTCGGTTCCCTGCAATCCGCAAGAGAGGGCCGATTTTGAAGCTATCGGCCAGACCAAGGCGGTAGCCTTCTTGCAACAATTGCCTGAGTTGCGCCGCCAGTTGGCGCTGGACGTGCAAGCCGCGTACGCCGGCGACCCGGCCTGCAAGTCGCTGGACGAGGTGGTGTTCTGCTATCCCGGGCTGGAAGCGATCACCGTGTACCGCCTGGCCCACGTTTTGCACAAGCTCGGCGTGCCGCTGATCCCACGGATGATGACCGAATGGGCGCACAGCCGCACCGGCATCGACATCCATCCGGGCGCCGAGATCGGGTCGCATTTTTTCATCGACCACGGCACGGGCGTGGTGATCGGCGAGACGACCGAGATCGGCAACTGGGTGAAACTATATCAGGGCGTGACCCTCGGCGCGCTGAGTTTCGACAAAGACGCCAACGGAAACCTGGTCCGCGGCAGGAAGCGCCATCCGACGATCGAAGATTCGGTGGTGATTTACGCCAACGCCACAGTGCTAGGCGGTAGTACGGTGGTAGGACATCACTCGGTCATCGGATCGAGCGTGTGGTTGACGCATTCGGTCGCACCATACACCACCGTGATCCTGGAGAAGCCGCGTCTGCACCTGCACGACACCAACAATCCGCCGCTGGATTTCAGCATTTGACCACGCAGCGTATTGTCATTCGCAATAATTGGTGACACGAACCACAAGTAAGACCGTGCGTCAGCCGGTTGCTACCTTTCGCGAAGATCGATAATTCAGCTTTTTGCCCCAGTTACTGCTGGGCTTTGCGGGCGCGACGCGCCACGCGCAACTGTGCCCGGCTCTGCGATGAGATTTTCTCGCGCACAGCGATCTGTTCGGGCGTCAATGCCCGGCGCTCCTGGGCGGCCAGCAATTGCTGGCGTGCTACGGACTGGTCGATCTGGGCGGCAGGGACTGCCCGCTCGGTCAAGATGCAGACTACATCGCTGACCACCTCTACCAGGCCGCCTTCTACGTAATAGCTTTCTACACTGTCGGAGAGCCTGACGCGCAGTTCGCCATATCCCAGCCGGCCGACCAGCGGCGTGTGTTTCGGAGCGATGCCCAGCTCGCCGTCGAACAAGGTGACGGCCACGAAATCGGCGCTGGCATCACGGACGGTTTTTTCGGGCGTGATGATTACGCATCGCATGTTTTGCCCCCTCGCCGCGGCTCGATCGACCTTCTACCCATTTGGCAATCCCCATTTGCCAATCCCGCGCACCCTGCTGGCGATCGCCTACTTGCCAGCCGCCAGGCGCTTGGCTTGCTCCTCGGCTTGCTCGATCGGCCCCACGTACATGAAGGCCTGCTCAGGCAGATGGTCCCATTTGCCGTCGGCGATTTCCTCGAAGCTGCGGATTGTATCGGCCAGCGGGGTGATCTCGCCGGGTTTGCCGGTGAAGGCTTCGGCCACCAGGAACGGCTGCGACAGGAAGCGCTCCATCCGTCGCGCCCGGTGGACGACGATCTTGTCGGCCTCGCTCAGCTCGTCCACGCCCAGAATGGCGATGATGTCCTGCAATTCCCGGTATCGCTGCAAGGTCATTTGCACGCGGCGGGCGATGGCGTAGTGTCGCTGGCCTACGTACTGCGGGTCCAGCACTCGGCTGGAGGAGGCCAGCGGATCGACGGCCGGGTAAATGCCCTTTTCGGAAATAGAACGCTCCAGATAGATGAAGGCGTCCAACTGGCTGAAGGCGGTAGCGGGGGCGGGATCGGTCGGGTCGTCGGCCGGAACATAAACGGCCT
>Ga0308411_10003783_pt1 | contig 10060 bp, 11 predicted proteins | sample HotsprottomLayer_2_FD_203530 | JGI IMG/M metagenome (GOLD analysis project Ga0308411, IMG submission 203530) | Hot spring phototrophic mat microbial communities from Octopus Spring, Yellowstone National Park, Wyoming, United States -... | ecosystem: Environmental > Aquatic > Thermal springs >... | reverse complement strand
GAGCTGGTGCTCGAGGTGCCGGAGGGTGAGCTCGGGCGCTTGCGCGCCGCGCTGCCGGGGCTGATGAGCGGTGTTGCGGCGCTGCGCGTGCCGCTCGTGGTGGACGTCGGCGTCGGCCGCAACTGGGACGAGGCCCACTGAGCGGTCATTTCGCGACTAGCCCGAACACTTTGCGCGCCATGCCGGTGGCGGCGCCCACCGGATCCCGGCGGATCGCGCGTTCCTGCTCGCCGATCACGAGGAACAGCCCGTCGAGCGCCTTGCGCGTCACATAGGCGTCGATGCTCGCCTCGTCCTGCTTCACTAGACCGAGGCTCGCGGCCTGGCCGGCGAGCTTGTCGTACTGCTCGGCGAGCTGAAGCTTGCCCGTCATCTGCTTGACGATCGGCTGGAAGCGCTGCGTCAGCTGCGCAGAGGTCGCACGCCGGAAATACTCGGTGGCCGCGTTGTCCCCGCCCGTCAGGATCGACTTGGCGTCCTGCACGCTCATCTTCTTGACCGCGTCGACGAGGATCGGGGTCGCTTCCTTCACCGCCATCTCGGCGGCGCGGTTCATGCTGACCACCAGCTCGTCGGCCTGGCGGCCCATGCCGACCATGCGCAACCCGCTCTCCACGCGCCGGATCGAGTCTGGCAGCGGGATCTTCACCTGCGGGTTGGCGAGAAAGCCGTCCGCCGTACCGAGCTGGCCGACCGCCTTGCCGGATGCCTGGATCAACGCGTCCTTGAGGCCTGCCGTCGCGTCCTGACTGCTCAGTGCGGCCAGCCCCTGGGCGGCCGCATGAACGCTGATGACAACCCCGGTCGCAACGCCGAGAATCACGATGCCGACGCGCATGTCCGCCGCCCTTTCCTGCCCGATCGCGTGAGTTCAGCCCGACGCACCACCGTCGTCCTCGCCGTGCTCGCCCTTTTGGCGATGGCCGCCGCCTGGCATCGGCAGGAGCGCGCCGCGCCAGCGCCCGAGGTGACCTTCCCGACCATCGCCGGCGAGACGGTGACCGTCGGAAGCATGCGCGGCAAGGTCCTGCTGGTCAACTTCTGGGCCACCTCGTGCGTCGCGTGCGTCGCGGAAATGCCGCGGATCGCCGAGCTCCATCGCCGGCGCCACCCGGAGGGTCTGGAGACGATCGCCGTGGCGATGAGCTACGACCCGCCCAACTACGTCGTCCGGTTCGCCGAGCGCAGCGCACTCCCGTTTCGCGTCGCCCTCGACCCGGTCGGCGAGGCGGCACGGCGCTTCGGCGACGTCCGCCTGACGCCCACCACGTTCGTGATCGATCGCCGCGGCCGCATCGTCCGCCGGTTCGTCGGCCCCCCCGATTTCGCCGAGCTCGAGCAGGTGCTCGACAAAGCGCTCGCGGAGCGCTCGTAGCGGCGGCCGCGGTCAGCGTCGCGCCACGCTGTTGGGCACCGGCGCCGCGAGCAGCGGCTTGAGCAGCGCCTCGAGCTTGTCCGCTTCGATCGTTCCCGCGATGCGGTGCCGCAGCACGCCGTCACGATCCACGATGTAGAACATCGGCGTCGTGCTCACGCGGCCGTAGTGGTCGAAGAACGCGTCGCTGCGCATCCCGACCGGCATCGTGTAGCTTCGCGCCTGCCAGAAGGCGCGCACCTCGGCCACCTGCTCGTCGATCGACAGCGCAAGCACCTCCAGCCCTTGCCGGTGGTGCGCGGAATAGAGTTTCTGCACGTCGGCGAGCGCTACGCGCGCAGCGGGGCTCCAGGTGGCCCAGATCATCGTGATCACGACCTGCCCCTTGAGGTCCTTCGCCTTGACCGTCTTGCCGTTGAGCAGCTTGATGTCCAGCGCCGGTGCGGGCTCGCCGACCTGGGCGATCGGCGCTCCAACGGCCGCCGTCGCCCAGGCGAGGGCGGCCGCTGCACCCCAGCCGCCGAGCGCGCGGCGCAAGCTCCCCGTCACGACCGCCGCCACGGTCACAGCACGCCCGCGCCGTGCGCCTGACGGTCGGCGTGATAGCTGGAACGCACCATCGGACCCACTGCTGCGTGCCGGAAGCCCATCTCGGCCGCAGCGCGCTCGAGCGCGGCGAAGACCTCCGGCGGGGCGTAGCGCCGGACCGGCAGGTGGTGGGCGGACGGCGCGAGGTATTGGCCGATCGTCAGCATCTCGACACCGTTCGATCGCAGATCGCGCATCACTGCCAGGATCTCCTCGTCGGTCTCGCCCAGGCCGAGCATCAGCCCGGACTTCGTCGGCACTGCGGGGTGCCGGCGCTTGAACTCGCGCAGCAGCGCGAGCGAATGGGCGTAATCGGCGCCGGGGCGCGCCTGGCGGTAGAGCCTAGGCACCGTCTCCAGGTTGTGGTTCATCACGTCGGGCGGCGCAGCGTCCAACACCTCGAGCGCCCGCTCGAGCCGTCCGCGGAAGTCCGGCACCAGCACTTCGATCGCGGTGCGCGGGGATCGTTCCCTGACCGCGCGGACGCAGGCGACGAAATGCCCGGCGCCGCCGTCGCGCAGGTCGTCGCGGTCCACGCTGGTGATCACCACGTAGGCGAGGCCGAGTGCAGCAATCGTGCGCGCGAGATTCGCCGGCTCGTCCGGGTCGAGCGGGTCGGGACGGCCGTGGGCCACGTCGCAGAACGGGCAGCGCCGCGTGCACTTGTCGCCCATGATCATGAACGTCGCCGTACCCTTCCCGAAGCACTCGCCGATGTTCGGGCAGGACGCCTCCTCGCACACCGTGTGCAGGCGGTGCGCGCGCAGGATCTCCTTGATCTCGTGGAAGCGCGAACCGGGCGCCGGCGCCCGCACCCTGATCCACGCCGGCTTCTTCAGCGGTTCTGCCGGAACGATCTTGATCGGGATGCGCGCGGTCTTGGCGGCGCCCTTCTGCTTCGTGCGCGGCCGGTCGGGCGAGGCATTCTCCATGGCGCGATGCTACCTCTTGCGGGCGGGCGCGTCCGCCCAGAAGTGGCCGATCGCGAGGCAGTCGATCCGGTCGTCGACCAGCGCCTGCGCCGCCTCGCGCGGCTGGCAGACGATTGGCTCCTCGTGTACGTTGAAGCTCGTGTTGAGCACCAGCGGGATGCCGGAGAGCTGGCGATAGCGGTCGATCACCCGCCAGTAGAGCGGGTTGCGGTCGCGCCGCACCAGCTGCGGCCGCGCGGTGCCGTCGACGTGCACGACGGCCGGCACGCGCGCGTGCCAGTCCCGCTTCACGTCGTAGGTGATGGTCATGAACTCGGCGGTGTGGCGGCCGGGCTCGACGTCGTGGAACAGCTCGTCGGCGTACTCGGCGAGCGCGCTCGGCGCGAACGGCATGAACTCGGTGCGGTCGAGCCGGTCGTTCAGGCTCTTGTTGATGCTCGCATCGGTCGCGCGCGCGATCATCGACCGGTTGCCGAGCGCCCGGGGACCGAACTCCATGCGCCCCTGGAACCAGCCGACGACGCGGCCTGCGTGCACCGCCTGGGCGGTGCGCTCCACCAGCTCGGCCTCGTCGAGCCGCTCGAAGGCGAGTCCGCGCCGCTCGAGCTCGGCTTGGATCTCGGCGTCGGTGTACGACGGCCCGAGATAGACGTCGCGCAGCGGCGCCGCCCGGCGCTCGATGTAGCCCGGTTCGAGCTTGTCGAGCACCATGAGCGCGGCGCCGACGCTGTTGCCGGTATCCGACATGCCCGGGAACACGAACAGGCGCTCGACCTCGGGCAGCGCGGCGAGGCGCTGGTTGAGCTTCACGTTGGCGAACACCCCGCCGTTCACCGCGAGCCGCCGCTGGCCGGTCTCGCGCAGGAAGTTGCGCGCGAGCCCGACGATCGCCTCCTCGAACACCGCCTGGGCGGCCGCCGCGACGTTCTCCCGCGAGTGGCCCTTGATCGCTTCGGCGATGAAGGCCTTGCGCTTGTCGATCGCGCGTTCCAGGTGGGCGAAGTCGGAGTCGAAGCGGTGGCCGTCGGGCGCCAGGCGAAGCGCGCGGCGGAAGGTCTCGCGCAGCGGCTCCGGGTCGCCGAACGCCGCCAGCCCGAGCACCTTGCCCTCGTGGCGCAGCGGGCGGAACCCGAGCAGCTCGGTGACGTCCATGTAGAAGAAGCCCGACGAGGTCCCCGGCGCATCGGAGAGGTGGACGCAGCGCAGCCGGCCCGCCTGCAGGATGCTCGAGGTGTGGTGCATGCCGAGGTCGCCCTCGCCGTCGAGGGTGATCACCGCCGCTTCGCCGAACCCGCTGTAGAACGCGGCCGCGGCGGCGTGGGTCAGGTGGTGGTCGACGAAGTGGATCTGTGTGCTCGGCCGGAACCGCTCGCCGGCGAGGAACAGGTCGCGCCGGAAGAAGTCGTCGAAGGTCTTGTGCGGCTCGACGTCGCGGATGTGGCGCAGGATCTCGTTCAGGAAGAACTGCGTGCGGTTGGGGCGCCCGCGCACCTTCTTCCACAGCCGCGACAGCCGGCGCTCGACCTCCTTGATCTGGCTGGTGCGCCGGCAGTACACCTCCGGGACGTGGTTGTAGGTCATCGCGATGTGATCGACGTCCTGCCGGGTCGCCCCGGCCAGCGCGAGCACCCGGTCGATCGCGAGCTCGGGCAACCGGTTGCCGTCGGTCTTGATGCGCGACAGCCGTTCCTCGGAGATGGCGGCGACGAGCTCGCCGTCGCGAAAAACGCACGCCGAAGCGTCGTGCGACGAGCACAAACCAAGGACCAGTGACAACGTTGCCTCTCGCAGTCGGTGTGAGGTGGGCCCGCGCTCAGTGTCCGGTGTCGAGCAGCTCGACCAACCGCGCCGCGAGCAGCTCGCCCGCGGCTTGCGGCGACAGGTCGATGCCGTGGTCGGCGAGCTGCGTGACGGCGAGTCCCGGGTAGCCGCAGGGGTCGATGTCGGCGAATGGCGCGAGGTCCATGCGCACGTTGAGCGCGAGCCCGTGATAGCAGCCGGCGGCACGCACCCGCAGCCCGAGCGCGGCGATCTTCGCCCCGCCGACGTACACCCCGGGCGCGCCCGGCCGGCGCTCGCCCGACACCCGGTGCGCCGCCAGGAGGTCGATCGTCGCCTGCTCGAGCAGCCAGACGAGGCGCCGCACCGCGAGCGCGCGGCGGCGCAGATCGATGAGCGCGTACAGCAGGCACTGGCCGGGGCCGTGGTAGGTGATCTGGCCGCCGCGGTCGCTGCGCACCAGCGGGATCGGCGTGGCGCGCAGCAGGTGCTCCGGGCGGCCGCCTTGTCCCAGCGTGTAGACCGGCGGGTGCTCGGTCAGCCACAGCTCGTCAGGTGTCGCCGCCGTGCGGGCGGCGGTGAACGCGCGCATCGCCTCGCAGGCGGCGTCGTACTCGGAGCGGCCGAGCCAGCGCACCGCGACCGCCGCGGCGGCGACGCGCGCTCCGGCGCGCTCCGGCACGCTCGCCTGCCCGCCCACCAGCGCGGTCACAGGACCATCGCCACCATCGGGTGGTCGCACAGCTCGCGATACAGCGCGTCGAGCTGCTCGCGCGAGGTGGCGCGCACCGTCAGGGTGAGCGAGAGGTAGTTGGCTTCCCGGCTGGTCCGCATCTCGAGCGTCGATGCGTCGTAGTCCGGCGCGTGGCGCCTGACGATCTCGACCACCGCCTGGGCGAACCCCGACTGGCGCCTGCCCATCACCTTGATCGGGAACTCGCACGGGAACGCGAGCAGCGTCGCGCCGTCCTGCTCAGGCATCGCTCGGCGCCGCCCGGCGCGCCTTGTAGGCCTGGAAGAGCCGATACATCCGCGCGTACGCCGGCCCCGGCCGGCCGTCGCCGATGCGCTGGCCGTCGATCGCGGTGACCGGCAGCACCTCGCGCGCCGAGGAGGTGAGCCACACCTCGTCGGCGGCGAACAGCTCGGCGCGCGCGATCTCGCGCACGCACACCGGCAGCCCTGCCTCGCGCGCCAGCTCGAGCGCGAGGTCGAAGGTGACGCCGTGCAGGATCAGATGGTCCCTGGGCGGGCTGAGGATCACGCCGTCCTTCACCAGCAGGACGTTGCAGGTCGATGCCTCCTTCACCTTGCCGTCGCGGATCAGGATGGTCTCGGCCGCCCCGGCGTCCTCCGCCTCCTGGCGCAACAGGCAGTTGGCGAGCAGCGAGATCGACTTGATGTCGCAGCGCTGCCAGCGGTAATCCTCGCGCGTCACCACCGCGACGCCGCGCGCGCGCTGCTCCGGCGTCGGCATCTTGAGCGGGCTCGCCATCACGAACACCGTCGGCGCGACCGCTGGCTTGGGGAACTCCTGCGCGCGCGGCGCGACGCCGCGCGTCACCTGCAGGTACACGCTCTGGTCGGCCCAAGGGTTGCGCTCGACCACCGACTCGAGCAGGCGCTGCCACCCGGCGGCGTCGAAGGGGTTGGCGAGCCGGATCGAGCGCAGGCTGTGGTCGAGCCGCGCCAGGTGCTCGCGCAGCCGGAACAGCCGCCGCGCGTACGCCGGGATCACCTCGTAGACGCCGTCGCCGAAGATGAAGCCGCGGTCGAGGACCGGGATCCGCGCCTCGGCGAGCGGCAGATACTGCCCGTTGAGGAACACGATCTGGTCCATCGCCGAGTCGCCGCTCACTTGAACCACAGCCGCAGGCTGTCCACCGCTCGGCCGACGATGCCGGCGGCCGGCACCGTCTCGAGCGCGACCACCGGGTGCTCGCCGAGCAGCTTGCCGTCGAGCGAGAGCTTGATCGTACCGACCCGCTGGCCGGCGCTCACCGGCGCGACCAGCGGCTGCTCGCTCACGAAGTCGGCCTTGAGCTTCTGCGCGTCGCCGCGCGCGAGCACCAGCACCAGGTCGCTCTCGACGCCGGCCTTGAGATCGTTCGCGGCGCCCTTCCACACCCGCACCGAGCCGACCTGCTGGCCCTTCTCGTACAGGCGCACGGTGTCGAAGAACTGGAAACCGTAGTTGAGCAGCTTCTGGCTCTCCTGCACCCGCATGCCGTCGGAGTTGGTGCCGAGCACCACCGAGACGAGCCGGCGCGGCCCCCGCTTGGCCGATGCGATCAGGCAGTACCCCGCGGCCTCGGTGTAGCCGGTCTTCACGCCGTCCACGTTCGGGTCGAGCCAGAGCAGCCGATTGCGATTGGGCTGGGTGATGTTGTTGTAGCGGTACTCCTTCGTCGAGTACAGCGCGTACTCGTCCGGGAAATCGCGGATCAGCGCGGCAGCGAGCCCGGCGAGGTCGCGCGCGGTCGAGTAGTGCTTGGCGTCGGGCCACCCGCTCGCGTTGGTGAAGTGGGTGTTCTTCAGCCCGAGGCGCTGCGCCTCGCGGTTCATCATCTGGGCGAACACCTCCTCGGAGCCCGCGATCAGCTCGGCGAGCGCGATGGTCGCGTCGTTGCCCGACTGCACGATCATGCCGCGCAGCAGCTCGTCGACGGTCACCGGCTTGCGCGGCTCGATGAACATGCGCGAGCCGCCAGCTTTCCATGCCCGTTGCGACACCGGCGCGGTCTGCTCCCGGGTGATCGTCTTCTTTCTGAGCGCGTCGAACACGAGGTACGCGGTCATCAGCTTGGTGAGCGAGGCCGGCTCCACGCGCTCGTCCGCGTTGTGCGCGACGATCGGCTGCCCGCTTGCGAAGTCGAGCAGCAGCCAGGCGCGCGCCGCGATCGGCGGCGGCGGCGGCGCTTCGGCCCGCGCCAGCGGCGCCAACGCGAGCAGCATGACCAGGACGCGGACCAGCAGGTGCATCGGCGGCGCGGAAAATGGGCCAGCGGCGGGGGCAGCGGCGAAGCGCGGCTGCAACGGGCGCGAATTATAGCAGCGCCCGACTGCGCTTCCGCCGGGCCGCGCGCCTTCAGCGCACCACGACGTGCGCCCGGATCTCGAGCGCGTCCTGCAGCCGCTGCGCGTCGGCGGCCGCCTCGGCGCGGCTCCGATACGGTCCCACGTGCAGCCGGAACAGACCGTCGCGGTGATAGACCTCTGCCGGGCGGTCGAGCACCGCCAGCTCGAGGGCGAGCCGGGCGCGGAAGTTCTCGGCGTTGTCGCGCGCGGCGAACGCACCGAGTTGCAGATAGATCCCGCCGGGCTCGGCCTCGACCGGCACCCGCGGTGGTCCGGCCGGGACCGGATCGGCGGGCGGTGCGGGTGTGCGCGCCGGCCACTGCGACGCTGCCGCCGCCATCAGCGTGCGGTCCGGCACGATCATCTCCACCTCGACCAGAGCGCTCCCCTGCTCGACGTAGCCGAGCTTCCAGGCCGCGGTGTACGAGAGGTCGATCACGCGGTCGTGCAGGAACGGTCCGCGGTCGTTGATCCGCACCACCACCGAGCGGCCGTTCGCCAGGTTGGTGACACGCGCGTAGCTCGGGATCGGCGCGGTCGGATGGGCGGCGGTCATCGCGTACATGTCGTACACCTCGCCACTCGCCGTCTTCTGCCCGTGGAACTTGCGGCCGTACCAGCTGCCGATGCCGCGGGTGCGCCCGGGGCGCAGGGCGCGGTCGGGCACGTACTGCCGGCCGAATACGACGTACGGGCTGTTGGCGAAACGGTGCAGCGGCTCGACCCGCGGCTCGGCGTCCGGGATGGCGGAGAGGTCGGCCGGCGGGGCATCGCCCGGCCCGTCGTCCAGGTAGTAACCGCCGCCGCGCCGCGCCGCCGGCGGCGCGGCGGGCGGCGGGCCCGCCTCGCGCTCGGCCGCGGGACGGATCGGCGTGGCGCTGCAGCCGGCGAGGATCGCGGCCGCGAGCGCGAGCGCGCAGGGTGCGCTCGGGCGATTCGATCCGGTCGTCGGCTGCGCGCGGGACGCCTTCACGTTTGTACCAGCCTGCGATGCTTCTGGATGCTCATGAGGATGCCGATCCCGAGGAACAGGGTAACCAGCGCGGTGCCGCCGTACGAGACGAGCGGCAGCGGCACCCCGACCACCGGCAGCAGACCGCTCACCATGCCCATGTTCACGAATGCATAGGTGAAGAAGATCAGCGCGATCGCGCCAGCGAGCAGGCGCGCGAAGACGGTCGGCGCGCCAGCGGCGATCACCAGCCCGCGGCCGATCAGCAGCAGGTAGAGCACCAGCAGCACGGCGTTGCCGGCGAGACCGAACTCCTCCGAGTACACCGCGAAGATGAAGTCGGTCGAGCGCTCCGGGATGAACTCGAGGTGGGTCTGCGTCCCGCCGAGCCAGCCCTTGCCGGTGAGCCCGCCCGAGCCGACGGCGATCTGCGCCTGGATGATGTGGTAGCCCGCGCCGAGCGGGTCGCTGGTCGGGTCGAGCAGCGTGAGGATGCGGCGGCGCTGGTAGTCGTGCAACATCGACCACAGCAGCGGCGCGGCGGCCAGTCCGGCCAGCGCGAGGCCGGCGATCACCTTCCACGACAGCCCGGCGAGGAAGATCACGAAGAATCCGGCGGCGAGCACGAGCAGCGTGGTGCCGAGATCGGGCTGGCGCACGATCAGGAAGGCCGGGACCGCGAGCAGCACCGCCGCGACCGCGTGATCGCGCAGGCGCGGCGCCGCCTCGCGCCGGTGGAAGTACCACGCGAGCATCAGCGGCATCGCGATCTTCATCACCTCGGAGGGCTGGAATCGCACCACGCCGACGTGCAGCCAGCGCCGCGCCCCGTTCACCACCTCGCCGAACAGCGCGACGCCAACGAGCAGCAGCACGCCGGTGAGGTACGCCGGCACCGCCAGGCGCATCAGCATCTGCGGCGGCACCTGTGCGGCCACCCACATCACCGCGAGCGCCACCGCGATGTTGGCGACCTGCGACTGCAGGCGCGCCGGATTCTCGTAGGTCGCGCTGTACAGCGTGGCGAGCCCCACCGCCAGGATCAGCGTGGCGATCACCATCAGCGAAGTGTCGATCTTCGCGGTGAGCCGGTCCCACAGCCGGGCGATCAGCTCGGTCATTCGTCGGGCGCGTCCGGATCGAGGTCGACCACGCCCTCGGGCAGCTTGCCGAGCAGGTAGTAGTCGAACACCATGCGGGCGATCGGCGCCGCGGTGGCGCTGCCGCCGCCGCCGTTCTCCACCAGCATGCCGAGCGCGATCTTCGGATTGTCGGCGGGAGCGAAGGCGACGAACAGCGCGTGGTCGCGGTGCCGCTCGTCGATCTTGTTCGGGTCGTACTTTTCGCCGGCCTTGA
>Ga0308411_10003781_pt1 | contig 10061 bp, 5 predicted proteins | sample HotsprottomLayer_2_FD_203530 | JGI IMG/M metagenome (GOLD analysis project Ga0308411, IMG submission 203530) | Hot spring phototrophic mat microbial communities from Octopus Spring, Yellowstone National Park, Wyoming, United States -... | ecosystem: Environmental > Aquatic > Thermal springs >... | reverse complement strand
CTTGCGGGATGCGGAACTGATCGACATCGTCATCCGGTTCCGACGACGCATTGCGATCCTTGCCGGTGGTATCGTACCGCGTATCCTTCACGCGCCGGTCGTGGAAGGCCAGCGTCTCGGTGATCAGCAGGTCGGGCGCTTCCATCCCCCACACCAGCCCACGCCACGGCTGGTTGTCGTCGGCGGACGGTGCGTCGTCCCCAGTCCCGGGTATTCCGTCCGGGCCCGGGGCCATCCCGATGTAGCCATCGACATCCCACGTGCCGTTGTTGGGGTTGCCGTCGTTGTCCTTAAACGGCTCGTAGTCGAACTCGAACGGCGTCATGATCGCGTCGGCATCGCGGAAGTCCACCACATTGATTGCCCACTGCGCTAGCCGCAACGTCGCCAGCCGCTTGAGCTGATCGGTCGTCAACGTGCTCTCCTGAGGAGGAACAGGCAGGTTCAGGTTGTCCCCGCCTAGAAGCATTGCCAGGCAGAACAGATGCCGGGCGAAAAGCTGCCGGGCCAGGCGCAGGTCGTTGGTCTGGCCGTTGGTCAACCGGGCCGAAGTCGCGCTCCATGCCTGCTCGCTCGGCGCCTCGCCCGGCTCGTCGATCACGCCGTTGCCGTTGCTATCCTGACCGTCTCCCAGCCAGCGGTTGAGGTCCATCTTCTGCCCATGGAAGAACTCCCAGGGCACGATCGCCCGCAGCGCCTGAGGCAGGTTGGTTGAGGACACACCGTTATTGAGCAGCACCGCCGCATACAGCTCCAGGATCGAACTGCGTCCTGCCCGCTGGGCCAATTGCGGTGGCGATGCGACCGGCGACCTCGTCGTTTGATCGATCAAGTTCAGCATCCGCCGCTCCGGCGGAATCAGCCCCGGCGGCACCGGAATGTGCGAGCTGAGCGTGGTCAGCATGTTCCGGCGGGCATGCGACGCCCCCACGACGCCCGGCAGCTCGGTGCTCAAGTGCGCTACGCCGCCGGCCGTGGCCGCCTCCAACAGCCGCCCAGGAAGCTGACCGCTGTCGGCATCGTGATACCGCAAGAGCCGCTCCAGCTCCGCCGCCGTGTAAGGACTATCGGCGTTGTTCTGCTCGCCGCTCAGCGACAATTCATACGGGCTGTCGGTCACTTCCTGTCCCGGCAGGGCGGTGTTGACCCACAGCGGCTGACCTCCCACATCCAGCACCAGCGCCCCACGGCCCCACACATCCGGCGGACTGGCATACCACATGCCCGTGCCGGGACCCATCCCATAATTGTCCGGCACGCCCCAATGCTTGACCTGGCTCAGCAGGTCGCGGAACGCGGGACGACCCGGCCTGGGGATTGCGGCCGGCGGGTTATAAAAATCGCCCGACAGCTTCGATTCGTACCGCCGGGCAAGAATCTGCCCGTAGGCCTGGACGGCGGTCGTGTCACCTGTAGGAGGGGTTGTGCTAGTTAAAAGACCCAGGAAATTCACCTCGGCCGGCCCAAAACCGGCTCCGCGCGGGGCATAACTGCCTAGCGGGGCCAGGCCCAGGGCATAGCCCGGCGGCGGCATGTAGCCGCCGACCATGCCCGGCGAAAGCGCATAATCTGCATGGCTGTTTGGGTTGATTGCCTGGTCGAGCGTCCCATGGGCGTTGACGTTGATCGAGCCATCCAGGTCCTTGATGAGGATGGCGGCCAGGCGTTTGATCCGTCGGCCGTCGGGCGTGGTGATCACCGGCAGGCCGGGGTCGATCCAGATGCTGTCCGGCACACCGTCATTGTCGTTGTCCACGTCCCACAGGGGGAGGTTGCTGGCATTGATCAGGTTGTTGATGAGACCCAGCACACCGAGGGACGGATCGAAGTACGGGTTGCTGCCGGTGAATTGCGGGTGGTCCCACGGCATGGGGCGGAAGATGATGGCCCGCAGCAGGTCTTTTTGGGCTGGCGTGAGTGATGCGGGGCTGGTGGCGGTCGAAGGATCGCGCGGATCGCCATTGGTGCGCAGGTAGTTCACCCAGTAGTTCACCAGCTCGGGGCGATGGAACGAGGGAATGATCGGCAAGCTGTAATCGCCTGCCTGGTATCTCTCCGCCGCCGCGGGCGGCACCATCGCCAGGAACATGTTCTGAAGGTCCACCGCATCCCACGGTTCGTCCATCCCGCCCGAATACACAGTGGCGGAGGAGGTCGGGTTGCCCAAGCGATCCGCAAGCCGACCGTTATACGCCGCGAAGTTCGGCAAAAGAGCCGCAGGAAGCCCCTGCAGGTAATTGCCCGGATTGGCTGGGTCATTGGCCTGATATTGAAGATCAATTCCACCTGAGCCGGGGTCGTACCCGCTGCCGGTGCCATTGAACGGCGCGCCATTGATGATGAAGTCATCGCCTGGCTGCGGAGCCACAGACCCGGCCAGCTTCGAGTCGATCGCTTCGATCGTGATCGTCACCACCGGCGGCGTCGCGGACGGGTTGTAATCATAGGCCACGATCCGCGTGCTATGATTGGCGGCTCGGCCGGTTCTGAACGTGATCACCCGCCCGCTGTAATAGCCGGGGATGGGAGAGAACAGACCGCCACTGTCCTGAAGCTGAAACCGGAAGAACTGACCGGTCGGCCCGCCCGGTGTGGGATTGGTATTGACCGGATTCAAATATCCAAGGGGAATGTTGCCTGCGCCGGTCCCCGCGGCCAGTTCTACCCGCCCCTGCACCAAATCGTTGCCGTTTAGGCCGTATAGATCGTGCAGCAGACTGTGATACTGCAGCACGGTGCGGGCTGCCGAGTCGTACAAAATCTGCCCCAGCACGAGGTCCATTTCCGTCTCCGGAAGGTCCCCATACTGCTGGTCCTTCTGCTCCAGCCGGCTGGCGTGGTAATACTGCGACACCGAGAGAGTGAACGTGACGCCCAGCAGGATGAACAGCGCGAGCAAACTGACCACGATCAGCAGCACCACGCCCCGGTTTTGTCCGATCGTACGCATGGGAATCCCTCGGCGAAGAAAAGTTCCGATCTCTGTTCCGAAACGTGCCCATCAAGGCGGCCGCTCACGCGGCTGCCGCCCGCGTGCACCGCAAGCTAAAGCCGATCGCGGCCGTTCGGCCCGATGCGTCCGGCGGACATCTGCTCACCCGCGTTAGTAGGTACTCCCATACTCCCGCCGGATCGTCTTTTCATAGACGCCCACGACGCCTTCGATCAGCGTGGCATATTGTGACGTGAGACTCACGTTCCAATCTTGCCCAACCAGTGTGGCGTAGCGCTCGTAACGCTCGGGAAGTCCAAAGCCCGCGGGTTGATAGGTCACTTCAGGATCGACATGCGCCACGCGGTACCATTGGAAGCGATCGGTCGCAAAAGGTGTGGAAGATATCATGCCTGTGAACCGGCCTGCCAGGAGGATCCAGTCCCCTGCCCGCAGCTTGAGTCGCTGGGTCGCGAACTCCTGCGGCGTTAAGGGACCCGCCGGAATCGCGCTGGTCGGGACATAAAGCAGGACTTCGCCACCCGATGTGCCGTCATTGCTCAGCAAACCCGGGACATTGAACGCCACGTTCACCACGCGCTCCAAGATGTTCTCATTCCCGCCCGACGCGTAGGTGGTCAGGTACAGGTCGTTGGGGCGGTCGTGAAACACGACGATCGACAAGACACATTCATCGCTGGGCGCGCCAGGTTCCGTTTTGGGAACCACCGTGGCCATCCAGGAAAAACGCCCCTGCGTGGAGCGCTGACCAGGTCCGCCTCCCGCAGGCAGCGGGTCGAAAAGCTGGATGGCCGGCAGCGTGCGATCGGCCGGAAGGCCCAAGCCCGCGACCTCGTCCCGTCCCGGCCGGACAAAGGCCAGATCGTCGTCAAAGACGAAGATCGAATCGGCCAACAGGAGATTGCGGCCGTAGGCCGGCTGGCCAGCCACCATCGTAAACAGGTTGCGGCGGTCGAACTGGTCTCTCGCGAGGTTTGGCGGCGTCGACGCGTCGAGCGTGCCCGGAAAGAACGCGATCCGTTCCATCCGCGGTAGTGGCGGAGTACCCAGTGGATTCAGGGGCGAACCGTACGGAAAGTACTCTGGGTAGAACGTCCGGCCTCCCGTCGTGATCCACCCGGTGTTGCGGACCAGGAACCGCGTGTCGATGCAATACGCCTGGCCGGCCGCGAACTTGTTGACAAATTGCGGTGGGGTCCCCGCTGCGTTCCAGGCATACCATCGGTCGGGCCGGCGCATGCCGCGCGCATCGAACGCATGCACCGCCGAGCGGCCCGCCACCGCCGCGGCGTCGTTGATCCGCGCCTGGCGCGCCCGGCTGCTGGCCACCGGGAAAATGGCGATCGCCCCCAAAAGCCCCACCGTCGTCACCACGATGGCGAATAGCACCTCCAGCAGGCTCACCCCGCGCACCCGGCAGGCTGGCCACGCAGACCGGCCTCTGCCGCGGCCTTGAGGCCCGCGGTCGCCATAACTTCTAAACGGGATTGAGTTTGCGCTGCGGAACATGGCTGGTTTACTGGCCTGACATCTGCTGGCCGGCCAGGGCGGCCTGGCGTGCCGACTGAAGGTACGTCACGTAGGTGCTGGCGGCGGAGGCCAGCGGCAGATTTTCAGTGGTCAAGACCTGGCCGTTGCCGCGGCTAACGACGACCCACAGGCTGTCGGGATCGGCGAGATTCGATTCGTCTGGGTTCGCGAAGACGCTTGGCCGCCACGGTCCTGAGATCGGGTTGGTCGGGTCGTGCGGGTCGCCCGCTTTTTCCGTCTTGCCGACCAGGAAGAACAGCGAGCTTTCGGGGGGGGTGGAGGGGACGCCGTTGATGTACATCGTGTCCACGCCGCCCTGGGGTGTGAACAGGACCGTCAGGCCGGCGGCCATGGAGCCGATGGTCACGCCGCCCAAAAACGAACGGCCGGTGGCGCCGATGCCGCTATATGTCATGTCGATGCAGGTGCCGCGGGGCAGCTCCAGGGCGTTGCCGACCGGTCGCGGGGCACGCAGGACCTGGAACGGATAGCCGCCGCGGATGCTTGTGCTCCCAAAGCCGGGAGGTGTGTTGTTCCCCACCACGGGGCCGCCATAGATGAAAACTGTAGGAAAGGTGCCCGTTGGGTCATAGGTGAACCGGTACCAAGGCTCCTTATAATCGAAGCGGACCAGGAACACTTCGCCGTGCGGGTTGAGCAGCGATTGAAGATATTGCATTTCGGTGGTATCAGCCGCAGTGGCTGAGCGATTGGCGAGCAGCGCCAGGTAGTGCGCGGATCCCACCTGGATCACGGTGGCGGCGGTCTGGGTGGTGCTGCCGGCATACGGCGGCGGGATTTCGGCCAGAAAGACCTGGGTGACGTGCCGCACGGGCCAGTACCGGCTGAACTGGGCCGGTCCCCAGCTCGACGTGCTCGGGTCGCTCACTCCCAGGGGCGGGCTGGGAAAGGGGAAGAACAGCCCGCAGGGGCGGCCGGTCTGGACGGCGCGGGCCTTGGCCATGGCGAAGTAGGCTTGCAGCATCCGCGAGGCTTCGCGGGTGCGGTTGCCGTCCATCACTTTGCGGGCCACGGGCAGCGCGGTGGCCACCAGCATGATCAGGATGGTCACGACCACCAGCAGCTCGGTGAGCGTGTAGCCGCCACGGGAAGCGCAACGACCGCTGCGATCACGCAAGGCCGGCCTCAATTTATGGGATTTCAACATAATGGTTGGTCAGGTTATCGCGATGCCGATTGGCGGCCGGCCCAACGAGGCTTGCGGATGGATTCGCTGCATTGTAGTCGAAGGGCGTACCAAGCTGCGGACCATCGGGCGGATCGTAATACGGATCGTTGGAGGGAGTCGTTGTGCTATAATGTAAGGTCGCAGTGATGCGATCGACGACGATCCCCCCTTCACGGTCGGGACCGGACGAAAAGATCAGCGGGCGCAGCGCGAAGGGTTTGACAGGCACGCTCGTGCTAGCCCAGCGCGGGTCGATTTTCACGGGATCGAAGGGATCGGGCACAGTCGGGTCTTGCGTCGTCAGTGCGCCATTGCTGGGAAGGTATCCCGGTGCCCAGCGGAGGAACTCGATCGGCTGCCCCCAGGCGTCAAGGATCTCCTTCATTCCGTCGGCGTCCGTGTCGCCGATCTCGTCCGGCGTGAAGAAGTCCAGCGCGCTCTTGTCGCCATCCTGCATCGAGGCCAGGATGAGGTAGAGGCACTCGGAGCCTTGATGCTCGACCGTCCAGCGCGTGGCCCAGCCTGCACCGAGGGCGGCGAAGGCCCGCCGGCGATAGCCCTGCCAGATGGAAGGCGGCGCGATGCCGGTCACTGGCCCATCGACCACATCCGAAACGCGGTCGGGCAATTCCATCCGCATCAGTTCCCGCAGGACGTCGAGCCGGTTGAGCGCCGCGGTGCGGGCCGCGCTGCCGGGACTGGCCATCGCGGCTGTCCGCGTCGCCCGCGGCACGGGCACCGCACGCGTACGATAACTCTCATACCGGTCCATGATGAGCTGGTCGAGCTTGTTGATGATCGCGCGGGTGCGCTGCGCGCGGGCCAGTTCGGTCGCTCCCGACAGGGCGGAGAGGGCCAGCCCGGCCAGGATGGCGATGATCCCCATCACCACCAACAGCTCGGTGAGCGTGAACGCGCGCCGGCTGCGACTTTGCGCGGAACGGTGATGACGATCAGCAGCGCTCATGCGCAGCGCCCCCACGGTTGGACCGGACTGCCTCAGGATGTTCGTGGTCGCCGCCAGGCGTTACGGCAGATTATCTGCCAGCGTGCGACCGTTGCTGAAGTTGGTGATATTGTCGCGGTCTTCGGCGTTGTAATTGTCGCCGGTTGGAAATCGTTTTACGTCCATATCGGACGACTGATAACCGAACTCGCCATCCTGGCCGGCGCAGATGATCTGGAAGGTCGTCGGATTGACCGGTTTGAATCGGTCGCGGGGAAGTGTCGTGGTCGCTGACGGATTGAGAACGTCCGACCAGTAAGGTCGCACGCCATCGCTGGTGGTGTCGGCGTAGGCGTAGGTAGCGATGGTGTCGCCGGGATAGCCAGGGATGCGGCACGTGTGCAAGTACGACCTGCTATCGATATAGATATAACAGGAGTCCTTTGAGAACTTAGCCCGGTAGCACGGAATGAGGTCAGCCGGGGCTGAATTCACGAGCCGCGTCTGGTCGAAGTCGTAATACTTCTTGGGATTAGCGTTCGGGTCATTGGGATTCAGATAGGAGCGAAACGGATAGCGCGGGTCGCTGTCGGTCATGGCCAGCCAGAAGACCAGGCTCTCCCCTTCATCGATGACCGGATTGGTGAGCGGGTTGACGCCGCTGGGAAAGACGGCGTTCATGAACGCCTGGAAGTGGTTGGGGTCGATTTTCGGATAGCACTTGCGGATGTGGCGCTCGACCAGCGTGCGGTCGCGGAAGTTGGGCGGGTAGTCCCCTTTGTCCTGCTTGTACGCCTCGATGGCGCTGGCAAGCTGGTTGACCTCCAGGGCGATCGCCGTATTGCGGCCCGAGTTCACCACCCGCATCACCGCCGGCAAGAGCAGTGCCGCCAGCACGGCGATGATCCCGATCACCACCAGCATCTCCACCAGGGTGAAGCCCCGTCGACGGACGACCAGGCCGTTGATGCGCTGCGCCTTTCGGTCCATACCCCTTGCCATGGACAGCCCCCTTACCTCGATGACGACCATGCCTCTGGCCGGCGGCGCCGCGCCGCGCTGCACTGGCGCGGCCGCTTGTGTCGCGCCACCCGCAACCACCCGCGCCGCCCGCCGAGGATCATCACGTTAGCCCCTGGATGAGCGAAATCAGCGGCAGGAACAGGGCGATCACGATGAACCCCACTGCCCCGCCGAGGAATACGATCAAGAGCGGCTCGATGAGCTTCATCAAGCCGTCGGTGAGCGTGGTCACTTCTTCGTCGAAAATGTCGGCCACCTTGTAGAGCATCGTGTCCAGCTCGCCCGTCTCTTCGCCCACGTCGATCATGTTCACGACCAGCTCGTCCACGATGCGGTGGTTCATCTTGAGCAGGTAATAGGCCAGCCCCAGCACCGCCCCGCCCACGGCCGCCCCGGCCAGCGGCTGCAAGCCCAGCACCTTGATCATGCCCGGCATGGTCATGATCACCAGCGGGACGAACGCCCCGGTGAGCATCCATAGGAAGGCGGCCACGGGGTGGAAGCCGGGCGAGGCGTTGGCCCGCATCGGCTTGGCGATCGTCTCCCCTTCGCGGATGGCGTCGGTCACGCGGGCGTACATCCGCTCGAACAGGGCGTTGCCGGCCGTCTCGCGGGTGATGTTCAGCGCCTCGATGATCGGCACGCCGGAGGAGACCAGCGTTCCCAGGGTCCGCGTGGTGCGGGCCATGGTATTTTTCTCCACCAGCATCCCGATGATCGGCCATTTGAGGACGAACATGTCCCAGCCCATCCGGCCATGCTTGAACTTCCGCAGGAGCATGGAGAACAGCCACAAGGAGATCGGAATGAGTGGGATCTCCCACCAGCCGTGCTTGACCACCCAGGTGGACATGTTGATGAGCAGCACAGTCATGGCCGGCAGCTTCAGGCCGAACTCCTCGAACATCTTCTGGAAGACGGGGACGATCTTTAGCATGATGAAGGTGAGGATGCCCACCGCCACCAGGACCACGACGATCGGGTAGATCATCGCCCCTTTGACTTTGCGTTTGAGCGATTCGCTGCGCTCCAGGAATTCGGACAAGCGGCGGAGGATCACTTCCAGCGCGCCGCCCGCCTCGCCCGCCTTGATCATGTTCACATACAGGCGGTTGAAGACCTTGGGGCTTTTGGCCATCGCTTCGCTGAGGGTGGCCCCGCCTTCGATCTCGTCCCCCACGTCGGCCAGGGTGTACTTCAGCCGGCCCGGCTTCTGCTGCACCTCGAGGATCCGCAAGCTGCGGAGGATCGGCAGGCCGGCATCCTGAAGGATCGAAAGCTGCTTGGTGAACAGGGCAAGCTGCTTGCTGCTGACCCCGCCGATGGCGAAGCCGCGGCGTTTCTTTTTCGTGGCGGCCGCGGCGGCTGTCCCTTTTTTGACAGATATTTTGGTAACAAAATAGCCCATCTGGCGGATCGTCGCGGTCGCTTCCTCTTCATTGGCCGCGTCGATCACGTCCTTGATCTCTTCACCAGTGGCGCTTAAGGCCTCGAATTGATAGGTCGGCATAACGGGGTTCCTTCAAGCAACCGCTTGGTCAGGCAGTCCAGCGGCCGGGCGGCGAAGCGCCCGCCGGCCGGACGGCTGTGCTGTTACGCTTCCAGGATCGTCTCCCTCACGACCTCGTCGAGCGTGGTCGTGCCATCGAAGGCATATTTCAGTCCGGCCTGGCGCAAGGTGACCATGCCGAAGCGGCAGGCGGCGTCGCGCAGCTCGTCGACCGAGCAGTTCCGCATGACCATCTCGCGGAGCGTGTCGTTCATCATCATCAGCTCGAACAGGCCGACGCGCCCTTTGTAGCCGGTGTTGTTGCACACTTCGCAGCCCCGCCCCTTGTACACCTTCTTGCCGCGGAAGTCCTCGAGCGTCATTCCCAGATCGAGGGCCAGGTCCTCGGAGGGGAGCGTCTCCTCGCGGCACTGGCCGCAGATCCGCCGCACCAGCCGCTGGGCGAGGATCGCCTCCACGGTGGCGGTGATCAGGAAGGTGGGGATGCCCATGTCTTTGAGGCGAGTCACCGTGCTGGGGGCGTCGTTGGTGTGCAGGGTGCTGAACACCATGTGGCCGGTGAGCGAGGCCTGCACGGCGATCTCGGCCGTTTCCAGGTCGCGAATCTCGCCGACCAGGATGATGTCCGGGTCCTGCCGGAGGATCGCCCGCAAACAGGCGGCGAAGGTGACGCCGATCTCGTGGTCGATGGGAATCTGCACGATCCCGTCGATCTGATACTCGACCGGGTCCTCGGTGGTGATCAGCTTGTCCTCGATGTTGTTCAGCTCGCTGAGGGCGGAGTAGAGCGTGGTGGTCTTGCCGGAGCCGGTGGGCCCGGTGACCAGCACGATGCCGTTGGGGCGGCTGATCACTTCGCGGAACTGGGCCAGGGTGGGCGGGTCCATCCCCACCTTGTTCAGGTTGAGCT
>Ga0308411_10003780_pt1 | contig 10063 bp, 8 predicted proteins | sample HotsprottomLayer_2_FD_203530 | JGI IMG/M metagenome (GOLD analysis project Ga0308411, IMG submission 203530) | Hot spring phototrophic mat microbial communities from Octopus Spring, Yellowstone National Park, Wyoming, United States -... | ecosystem: Environmental > Aquatic > Thermal springs >... | reverse complement strand
TTCGGGGCGATCTTCCTCGGTGGTCGGAGCTTCCGCCCTGGGCCACAGCAAGGCCAGAGAGAGCATCAGCGAAAAAGCCAGTGCCCCGATGGCCGCCAGCCGCAAACGACGCCGGCGTTTGGCCAGCGCCTCCTGCCGCTGTAGCGGGGCAAGCTCGTCCTCGGCCGGAAGTTGCAGCGGCTGGCTGCCGTCGGCGCGCAGATCGCGGAGCACCTCTTTGGCCGACCGATAGCGCTGCGACTGGTCCTTTACCACCATGCGCTGAATGACGCGCGCCAAGTCCGGCGGCACTCCTTCCAAAACGCGGTTGATTTCCGGCAGCCGCATGTCGGGCGCCGCATGCCAGAGCATCCAGGCGATCTGCCGGTCGCGGCCGTAAGTGCTCAGTGTGGGAAAAAGATTCTCGAACTGGTCGCCGTAAAGCAGCTCGTAGGCCGAAAAACCAAGCGAGTAAATATCGCTGGCCGGGCCGACCGCGCCGAACTGGTCGGAGACCAACTCGGGCGCCATGTACTTGGTGGTGCCTTTGACCAGCGAGCCTTCTTCGTTGCTGGCTCGCCGCGCCAGACCGAAATCGCCCAGCTTCACGCGGTTCTGGAAGTCCAGCAGAAGATTAGTAGGTTTCACATCGCGGTGGATCACGCCGTTGAGGTGGAGGAAATCCAGCGCTTGCAAGGCGCTGATCAGCACCACCCGCAGAAAATCCAACTCGATCGGCCGTCCACCGGCGAATTGCCGCACGTTGGTGCGCATCAGTTCCAGGATCAGCCATCCGCGGGAGCGGACGATGTCATAGATCGTCAGGATGTGCGGGTGCTGAAGCGTGGCCAGCAACTGGGCTTCTTGCCAATAGCGTGCCAGTTGGCGCTGGTCGTGAAGAAACTGGGGATGGATCTGCTTGACGGCCACTTCGCGCCCCAGTTCCCGGTCGCGTGCCCGAAACACCGTGGCGAAATCGCCTGTGGCGATGGTATCCAACAGCTCGTATCGCAGTTCCCCGTCCATCACTTTTCTCTCAATAGCACGATGATTTGCTCGCGGAGGCGTTTGTCGCGGCCTGGGCTGCCGGTCAGACCGCGCCCGCGGTCGTTCGGATGCGGCTCGGCATCGAGCATCGCCAGCACTTCGCGGAGGAGTCTTTTCTGGGACTCCACGTCGCCGCGGTTGCGTGCGCGCTGGGCGTCGCGAAGCAATTCCTGGTATCGCAGAGGCCGCTGAGGCTTATCGGGATCGCCGAAGTACTCGCCCTCGATTATCCGCCATGCATCTTCGGCCGAACGCCCTTGCTGGGCCGATTGTCCGCCGGAATCCAGCAGCACCATCAGGATCGACACCAGCACGCTTACCCCCAACACGGCAAACAACAGCAGCGGATTGACCGAGCGTGCCTGTTGCTTTTGTTTTGGTTCTTCGCTGCTTTCGTGCAGATGCAGTTGCGGCAACCGGCCGTCGGAGGCCAACTGTAGCCGCGACAGCGCCGCATCGGCCGAGATGAACCGCGGCGCTTTAGGCTTTTGGGCCGGGGCAGTCGCTACACTCTGCCCGGCCACAGGCGGGGGCTGGGGTGCCGCGGCACCCGGTGGCGGTGCCGTACCCGCGGCGGTCGGCTGAACACCGCCGGTCGGCATACCGCCAGCCGGCCAGGTGGCCGCCGTAGCGGCGCCCGGCGCTGCCCTCGATGGATAATTGCCCGGCGCAACCACCGGCGGGGGCGTGGGCACACCCTGCCCGTAAGCCCCCTGCGGCTGCGGCCGGTAGCTCGAGTTGCCAGCGCCAACTGCTGTTTGCGGCTGGGGATGGACGTACCCGACCCCGGGCGACGGCACTTGCCCGGAAGAACCGACTCCGCCGGGAGCCGAAGCGCCGGAAATCGCGCCAGTGGAAACCGCGCCGCTGGGAACCGGAGCGCCGGAGATGGCAGCCCCCGAACTGGAACCCGGAATAGATTGGCTCGAAGGATGTGCACCGGCAGCAGTTCCCACAGGAGGAGCGCTGATGGGAGTCGGCCCGCTGGCAATCGGGCTGCCGGGAACAGCGCTGCCAACGCCAGGGGTGCCGGCAATCGAGTTCGGACTGACCGGAGCGTTTGCCCCCGGCGGAGTGAGAACCTTCGCCAGTGTGGCAGGCGAAGCCGCTGGAGGCAGCCGTGGCGGATTGCCGCTGCCGGAGGCCACGGTTTCGGCAGAGGCCGGCGGCGCGGCCTGCGTGTGCACTACTACCTCGTCCAGGTGTGCTGCATCAGCCTGCGAATCCTTGGGCACCCAAAGCCGGCCATTGCACAACGGGCAGTTGACGTACGTGCCCGCCTTCTTGTTAGGCACGGCCAGGGGTTTCTTGCAGCGCGGACAAGGCAGCTTTATCGCCATAAACCACTAAAGCCCAAACCCGGCTTTGAAAAATACCAGGATGAATGGTCCGAGAATAATTATCACCGTGGCCACCATAACCAACAGCCCAGGCAAAAGCATTTTCACGGCGGCTTCGCCGGCCAATGCTTCGGCCCGCTGGGAGCGCTTGACGCGCAGCACGTCGGCCTGGGTACGGAAGATTTGCGCCAGCGGCGTGCCCAGGTATTCCCCCTGCAAGATCGCCGCCAGGATGCTGGTTATTTCGTCGTCGGCCAGGCGGTCGCGCATGGCCAGGAAGGCCTCTTGGCGGGTCTTGCCCATGCGGATGTCCGACAGCACCCGGCCGAACTCCTGTCCCACCGGATGATCGGCGAACTCTTGCACGGCCTGCGCCAGGGCGTTGATAAATGTGGCGCCGGCTTCCATCAACAGCGTCAACAGGTCCAGCAGGAAGGGCATGCGGCGCTTGATGTCGCGCAGCCGCGCCGCCGCCCGCGCCCTCAGCCGGTATCGCAGAAACCATGCCGTCATTACTACGGCCAGCAGCGCCATGACTAGCCCCCACGGGCCAGACATCGACACAAGCACGTAGGCGTAAAAGGGCAACAGGAACAGGGCCAAAAGTTGCAGTTTGGCCAGATACTCTTCGGGCAACCAGAAGCGGGGCAAGCCGGACAGTTGTATTTCCCGGTACATCGCAGGCATGGCTTCGCGGAACATGCGGCGATTCAGCTCGGCCAGCAATTGCACGGCCGGTTGAAACAGCCGGAAAAACGCATCTGCCCTGCGCAGCTCGTTGATCCGGCTGATGTCGTAGCGCCACTCGCCCACTTGCGGCAGGTCGGTGCTGCGCAGCGAGTAGATCACCCACCACACCAGTACTCCCACCGCCGCGCCGATCAGCACGCTGGCGCCGAGGCGAAGACCCAAAAGCGGCAACTGGGCAACAGGTAACAACGTCATTTGCTACACATCAGTCTTGGCGATCGCTGCGGGTCGTTGTTCGCAACCGCCCGCGGAACCGCCGCACGGCTCAAATGTCCGGATTGAGAATCGAACGGGCCCACAAGTACGCAATCACATTAAGCACGATGGCTGTGGCCAGCATCGCCTGGCCGACCGGGCTGGTGAACAGCAGTTTGGTGTTCTCGGCGTCGATGGCCACGTAGTAAACCGCCAGCACGAACGCCGGCACCAGGGCCATGTAGATGGCGGCTTTGCGGGCCTGGGCCGTTTCGGACTGCACCTTGCGTTCCAGACGCTGCAATTCCAGCACCGAGTGGGCGATACGCTCCACGGTCTCGTTCAGTTTGCCGCCGCTTTCGTAGCTGGCCAGCATGGCCGCGGCAAACAGGGCGAAGTTCTCGCTCCGCAACCGGTTCTTGGCTTCCACCAGCGTGCGGTCCAGGGGACGCCCCATCTTGTATTCGTTGACGATCTGCCGGAACTCGACGTTGATCGGCCAGGGGCTGTCGTTGGCCAGCATCTCCAGCGCCTGGGCCAGCGACAATCCGGCCTTTACGCCGTTGGCCAGCGATACCATGGCGTCGGCAAGCTGGTCTTCGATCTTCCGCCGCCGCCACTCGGCCATTCGCCGCAAGATGTACCATGGCGCAAGCACCAGCAGCGCGGCCAGCACCAGCCCGAGCAGCACCTGGTTGAGCATCACCCAGAATCCGACAAACGTCGCGGCGATGCCGATCAGCCAGGCGATGATGATCTTGCGCAGGTGCCGCGACGAGGCGCGCAGCCGGGCGAGCTTGTCGGCCATGTCGCTTTCCAGGATATCCAAGGCTTGGGCCAGATATCCCCGGCCGTAGTATCCCCCCAGGCCCACTGCGGCGCCGATCATCACCGAAGCGGCAATTGCGTCGAAGTTCACAATCATCAGTGCCGATCACAAACAATCTGCTGCATACTGCAAAACCACTTGCCGGCCGACAGCCCTGCTGCCGCAAGGCTCAATGCCAGTGCTGGTTCAAACCGGCTCGACCGCCGCAGCAAACCGGCGCTGCGGCGAAACAGCAACTTTCCTCATGGCGTTTGTTGCAAGTAAGGTCTGGTCGGGGCGATCATGGGAGTAGCTGGCGGGGCGATCCTTTCCGCGCCCGGCTGATCCCGCCCATACAAAAACTCCATGTCCAGCAGTTCCTTCTCCACCAGTACATCGACGAAAGTAGGCAGATAGCCCGTAGGCCGCAAAGACACACCGTTGCGGAAGTTGAAAATGTCGTGGAGTATTATGCGTTTTTCTTCCGGGTCGTAGCGGACCACTTCGGCGATCTGGGTCACTTTGCGGGCGCCGCCGGGCATACGGCTCAAATGCACGATCAGGTCGATGGCCGAGGCGATCTGCCGATGGATCGACGAGACCGGCAAATCGGCGGCCATCAGGATCAGCACTTCCAGGCGCTCGATCACGTCGCTGGCGTTGTTGGCGTGCACGGTGGTCATCGAGCCGTCGTGCCCGGTGTTCATCGCCTGGATCATGTCCAGCGCCTCGCCGCCGCGGCATTCGCCGACGATGATCCGATCGGGACGCATGCGCAAGGCGTTTTTGACCAGGTCGCGGATGGTGTAAGCCCCGGCGCCCTCGATGTTCGGCGGTTTGGCTTCCATCGGCACCACGTGTTCCTGGTGCAATCGCAGTTCGGTGGTGTCTTCGATGGTGATGATCCGCTCTTTGTAGGGTATGAAGCTGCTGAGGATGTTCAGCATCGTGGTCTTGCCGGTGCCGGTGCCGCCGCTGACCAGTATGTTCCGCCTTCCGATGACGCACGCCCGAAGGAAACTTGCCGCCGCCTTGGTGATCGACTCCATCTCGATCAGGTCGTCCATCGTCAGGCGCTGGACGGGAAACTTGCGGATGGTAAGCGTGGGGCCTTTAACGGCCAGCGGCGGAATGACGGCGTTGACGCGGGAGCCGTCGGGCAGCCGGGCGTCGACCAACGGCTGGCTCTTGTCGATCCGCCGGCCCACCTGCGCTACGATCCGCTCGATAATGGCCTCGGTTACCTTGTCGGAGATGAATCTTCGCCCCGACTTCTCTACGATCCCGCCCTGCTCCACGTATATCTGATCGCTGGCTACCACCATGATTTCGGTGATCGTCGGCGCGCGGAGCAGGTCTTGCAGCGGGCCGTAACCGAAAATCGTGTCCTTCAAGTCCTTCTTCAAGGTGCGCAGGATGAGATATTTGCGCAGTTCATGGTGCAAATGTGGGCGAACCAGATGGAACACTTCGTTGAACTGCGACTCCACGCGATGCACCTGCTCGCTGATGTCCCGGCACTCGTGCAGCCGCAAGCGGTCGCGGATGAACTTCAACAATCCGTGCAACTCGGCCTCGCGCTCCGGGACGAGTGTAGCCGGCACGTCGAACTCGTTGGCCATCAGCGACGACAGATCGAAGTACTGGTCGGTGCCCAGTTCCATAATCAACTGGTTGACCAACACGTCGCGGAGCGTCAGTCCGGTTATTTCTTCCAGCAGAGCTTCGTTGTCCGGCTCGAACACGCCCAGCTCGCGGCACACGTCCTCGATATTGTTTTCCAGCAGCAAGACGGTTTCGGGGTCAGCGCCGCGTCGGGCTTCGAACTCGTACAGGTCCAGCCGCTCCAGCAACTTGCGATGGATGCGCAACTCCAGGTCGGCGACGATGGAACGCAAGTGGGCTTCCAGCTCGGAACGGCTGAGGACCGTGGGGCGTTCGGCCTCGAAGGTCAAGGTAAACGGCCAGATGCGAACCTTGGTGCCCGGCTCGAAAAACGCCGTCTGCCCGCCAAGCACTTCCTCCTCGCCCACAATGCAACTGTTCAGCCCCACGTTCTGCAATTGCAGCTTGCCGTCGACCAGCCGCACCACGGCATGGACGCGCGACACCAGCGGACTTTGCAGCACCACTGCATTGGATGGGTCGCGCCCGATGGTCACCTCGCTGGCGGCCACCTCGACCATCGAGCGGCGGCTTTCGCTGATTTTGTTGTACCAGATCTTCATATCGCTTACCGACCGTTACTAAACCGTCTTCGGCTTACTGGGCCGTTTTCGGCCGCGGATGCAACTGCACGCCCACGCCCCGAAAATCGGCAGCGTGCAGCAGGGTGAACAGCTTCTGAGCTTTTGCTTCCGGCTGACCTTTTTCGATCTTTACGGCTATGGTCAAGACGTTCTCCTGGCTTACCGGAATCCTGTGCGCTCTCATCACCTCGGCTGTCCCCAGCCGATTGCCCAGCGAAAGCACTTTGAATGGCCCGACGATCTCCACCGCGCTGGGCGCCGCCCTGGGCGTGGGGTCTTGACCGTCTTCACCTGCCGGTTCCTCCCCCGCGCCTTGCGCGCCTGCCCGGGTCGGGACAAGTCCGCCGCTGCGAGGCACCAGGAACGACACCAGATCGCCAGGATTGATCAGCGAGACGGGAAACTGCCGGGTGTCGATGGGAATACCCCAGGCCCGCTCGTCATCGGCAAGCTTCAGTTCCATTTCCGGCGGCGGCGTCTTCAAATCCGACGAGAGCAACAAACAAGGGCCGATCACAGTCCGCGAAACCGGACGACCACGACAAGCCTCGCGGCTTTGCCACAACTCGACGTAATCGCGCATCTTGCCGACCCATTGCAACGGGATGGGAACCGCTTCCATGTGCTCGTCCTGGAGCGTTTCCCCGCGAGCCAGCACCACGTCGCGCTTGATGCCGATGAACCACACCAGATCGACTTGCTCGGAGAGCTTCGCCAGATACAACAAGTTGAGCATCGCCCCAGACAACCCCAGGGCCGCCGCAATCGCCAGACCGTAGATCGCTTTCATTGCGCCTCTTTCCGACTTGCCAACGACTGTTTCGCCAAACGCAATCGCGCCCCGAAAACCATCAGCTCTTTGCCCCCAGTAAAACGGGGAAAGTTAGATCAGCGCTTATCGGCTGGCCCGCAGCAGATCAACGCGCCGACCGCCCGGCAAAAGCTTCTCAGCAACAGTACTCCCCCGGCGACGATGGCCGCGCCGGTCGCCACGATTCGCGCACGCTCCGTTTGTGCGTGCCCTATGCCATACTCTAATCATATCCTACGCAGCGGCGTTTTCGGCGGCCAAGGCTGCGGAAAATAACGCTTTGCGCAACCGACGTTCCAGCCCGGCGCCCACACGAACCTGTGCACCCGGCATCGACGTACTGGTTCAGCCCGTGCCGCTGCTGCGAGCTGCCGCGATTGCTGCTGGCCATTTCAATAGCCGCCTTGCCACAGCAGGACCAGGCCGCTTGTTTGCTGTCCGAGACCGTTCGAGTACATGTCGCTCAAGTGTACGTCGGCCGAAAGGTCCTGATTGCGGTGGCGGAACCGCGCACAGCGGGCTTTCGCCCCATACTCCTTCCAGTCGGTGACTGCCGTCCAGCGGTGCTGGGCAAACCAGGCATCGTAGAACCTTTGACAATCGACCAGGCTGCCCGAGGTCTGGAATACGACCACCCTGCCGCCGGGGGCCACGGTCATCTCCAGTGTGCGGCGAGCACTGGGGGGCAGCTCCACCCGCGCTTGCCCCGCAGTGTCTGCCAGGGCAGTTTGCTGCTGCTGTTCCGGCTGAAAGACATACAACGACCAGGTGTTTGCGGCCTGCTGGGCCGCTAACGCCCAGATTAACACGCGCGGGCGATCATCGGCAAGGCAGGACTCCGCCGTGCCCCGCTCGGCTGAACTGTCGCTGACGCCGACGAGCATCGGCAGCGTCTGATCGTTGCAATACAGTTTCCAGCGGCCGGGTTGTTCCTCGATGGGCTTGCTGCCGGCGACTTGTTGCAACAATTGTAATTCGACCTCGGTAGCCGGAACTCCGTCCGTTGGATGTTGTTCAAGGGCCGCCCGGCATCGCTGGCGCAGGGCGTCGATCGCCGCAGTCTTGTCGCCGTAGAGCGTTCGGCGATGTATTTGCCACGGCTGGCTGCCGAACTGAAGCACACGCCATTGGGTGGGATCGCCCAGCGGTTCGTCCAGCGCTGCGCGATGTGTAATGATTTCGGCCGGTTGCGTGTTCCACCAGCGGAGCGTCTGCACGCCGAAACCCACTGCTAGCAACAGCACCAGCGCGCAGGCCAGAGCGCGAGTCGTCCATACTGCAATCTGCCGCGCCAGGCGGCCGAAGCTGGGCGCTGGCTGGTGCTGCGCGCCGGGGCGTGGACGGTCTTCACGGTCGGTTGGCTGCCGGAGTGGCATTGCTCTGTTGTTCCTGGAGGCGCTGCAACTCCTGCAAATACGCCCGCAGCACTTCGATCTTCTGTTCCAGTTGTCTGATTTCGGCTTCGGCGGGGATGCCCAACCGGCGATATTGGTTGATGACCCGCTGATACAGGCTGATGAACCCGCGCGTCATTCGTTCCGGTACGCCTTGCACTCGTCTGGTGATCCGACCTCGCGAGTCCCGCTCGATCTTTCCTTCGATACGCTCGATAAGCTGTATTACGCGAGTGTCAGCCAGTTCGCGGTCCAGCGAGCAGAACCGTTGCAGCCCTGGGTGGTAATCCGGCGCGCTGCGTCCCCAGCCGAAAAGCTGACCGTAATAGATATGTTCCGGATCGCGGTCCAGCGGGGCCAGACTAGCCCGGAACGGCGCACGCACGATGGTTAGATACGCCTGCACATACGCCTGGCTGAGCGCCGGCGGGGCTTTGGCCAACGCCCAGATCGTGTCGATCCGCCGCTGGTAGGAACTGCCTAGTCCCATCCGCTGATATTGCCACTTGTCGTCGATCATGCACGTTTCCGCCCTGAGCCGGTAGCTGCCCAGACTGGCGATCATCGTCCAAGGGCGCTCGATGCTTGCCGTAGCCGTGCGAAATCCTCGGGTGGGGTCCAGCAGATCCCGGTTGACGACTGTGCCGCCGGGCAACATCGGTCCGCGGGCCACGGGTTGATCGACGCGGGGATCGTCGATTTCCGGCACCCGTTGGCCACCGGCGACGCCCGCGTTAGCGCCGGCCGGCCAATACGCCGGCCGAGGATTGCTCGAGGGAGTGCGCGGCCAGCGGCTTTCCCACAGGGCATTGCGAGCGACCGTCAGCGCGCGAATCTTCCAGCAAGCGAAAGTGCCGAAGTTTATCATCAACGCCATTACCAGCAGCAGCAGCGGCAGCGCCAGCACCATCTCCAAAGGGGCAAGTCCGCGCGCACGCCTTAGCTGCCAGACACAAGTACGCTTGCGCTGGCTGATAGACCGACCCTTACCGATCGGCGCCCTCGGCCATCGCACTGCAACAGACTTTTTCCAATCGGCCTTCATCGCACTGGTAAGTCCTGATGCTATGCCGGACAGTGCTGGTTGTAACTGCTGACACGTGCTGTCTGGCTAGTGCATGTTGATTTTTCCTATATCCCGCGAAGTAGCCCCGCCGAGGCTGGGCAGTCTGACGTCCAGACCCTGGAAGGCCGGCAACGGCGGCGGCGTTTGCAGTATTTCGGCCAGTGCCGGTGCGGTAGCGGGCACCAATTGGCAGTTCCAGGATTGGTTCAGCAGGTCCCAGGCGGTCGAAACGTGCTGCCGCCCGACGACCCAGCGGCCCGGCCCTCCACCGCCTTGCGGCCCGGGCGGCTCATCGGCGGGCAGCGTGGGGAAATCGCCGGGCACTCCGCCGATGGGTATAGAACTGCTGCCCCCGCCCCCCTCACGGATCCACTGCCATTCCAGCCGCGCCGTGGGCACAAACAGTTGCACCTGAGCGAAGGCC
>Ga0308411_10003774_pt1 | contig 10071 bp, 7 predicted proteins | sample HotsprottomLayer_2_FD_203530 | JGI IMG/M metagenome (GOLD analysis project Ga0308411, IMG submission 203530) | Hot spring phototrophic mat microbial communities from Octopus Spring, Yellowstone National Park, Wyoming, United States -... | ecosystem: Environmental > Aquatic > Thermal springs >... | reverse complement strand
TCGTGTTCTTCATACTCACGGTCGCGGCCGCCGAGTCGGCGATCGGGCTGGCGATCCTGGTGTGCGTGTTCCGCAACCTGCGCACGATCAACGTCGACGACCTCGACCGGCTCAAGGGCTAGATCAAAGGCTGTAGCGTCCCGATGCGCACGCTGTATCTGATCATCCCCTGTGCGCCCCTCCTGGCGGCGATCATCGCCGGGCTGTTCGGCCGCGCGATCGGCCGCGCCGGCGCGCACTGGGTGACGATCGTCGCAGTCGCGATCTCGTTTGCCGCCTCCTGCGTGGTGCTCGCCGACGTGCTGGACGGCAACACGTTCAACGGTCCGGTCTACACCTGGCTCACCACCGGCGGGACGCGCTTCGAGATCGGCTTCCTCGTCGACCGGCTCACCGCGCTGATGATGGTAGTCGTCACCTTCGTGTCGCTGATGGTGCACATCTACACCGTCGGCTACATGGCAGAGGACCCCGGTTACCAGCGCTTCTTCGCCTACATCTCGCTCTTCACCTTCGCGATGCTGATGCTGGTGATGGCGAACAACTTCCTGCAGCTGTTCTTCGGCTGGGAGGCGGTGGGACTGGTGTCGTACCTGCTGATCGGGTTCTGGCACAACCGGCCGACGGCCATCTACGCGAACCTCAAGGCGTTCCTGGTGAACCGGGTCGGCGACTTCGGTTTCCTGCTCGGCATCGGGCTGGTGCTCGCGTACTTCGGCACGCTCGATTACGCCCAGGTGTTCGCCGCCGCGCCGCGGATGGCAGGCGACACGATCGAGATCGTGCCCGGCTCGCCGTGGCTGGTGATCTCGGTGATCTGCATCTGCCTGTTCATCGGCGCGATGGGCAAGAGCGCGCAGTTTCCGCTCCACGTCTGGCTGCCGGACTCGATGGAGGGCCCGACGCCGATCTCGGCCCTGATCCACGCCGCGACGATGGTGACCGCCGGCATCTTCATGGTGGCGCGAATGTCGCCGCTGTTCGAGCTTTCGCAGGCGGCGCTGTCGTTCGTGATCGTGATCGGCGCGATCACCGCCTTCTTCATGGCGCTGATCGCGCTGGTGGTGTACGACATCAAGCGGGTGGTGGCGTACTCCACGCTGTCGCAGCTCGGCTACATGACGGTCGCGCTCGGCGCCTCGGCCTATCCGGCGGCGATCTTCCACCTGTTCACGCACGCCTTCTTCAAGGCGGCGCTGTTCCTGGCGGCCGGGTCGGTGATCATTGCGCTCCACCACGAGCAGGACATGCGCCGCATGGGGGGCTTGCGCAGGTACATGCCGATCACTTACGCGGTGATGTTGATCGGCGCGTTCGCCAACGCCGCGTTCCCGCCGTTCGCCGGGTTCTTCTCGAAGGACGCGATCATCGAGGCGGCGCGGCTCGCCGAGGTCCCCGGAGCCGGCTTCGCGTACCTGTGCGTGCTCGCGTGCGCGTTCGTGACCGCGCTGTACAGCTTCAGGCTCGTCTTTTTCGCGTTCCACGGCGAGGAGCGCTTCCGTCACCCGGATCCGCACGCTCACGGCACCGATGGCCACGGCGGTCACGGAGGCGGGCACGCGCCGCACGAGTCGCCGTGGGTGGTCACGGTGCCGCTCGTGCTGCTCGCGATCCCCTCGATCTGCGCCGGCTGGCTGATCGGATGGATCGTCTTCGGCGATTTCTTCGGCGACTCGATCCACGTCGCGCCGGCGCACGGCGCGCTCGCGCAGATGGCGCACGAGTTCCACGGCGTGGTCGGCATGATCACGCACGGCTTCTTCACCGCGCCCTTCTGGCTGGTGGTGGCCGGCATCGCGACCGCCTTCTACCTCTACGTCCTGCGGCCCGATTTGCACCCGGTGGTGCGCGCCCGGCTCGGGCCGCTGGTGCGCATCCTCGAGGAGAAGTACGGCTTCGACACCGCCTATCAGAAGCTCTTCGGCGACGGCGCGGTGAAGGTCGGGACCGGACTGTGGCGGGGCGGGGACGTGCGGCTGATCGACGGGCTGATGGTGAACGGGTCGGCGCGGCTGGTCGGCTGGTTCGCGAAGGTGGTGAGGCTCGCGCAGACCGGGCACATCTACGCGTACGCGTTCGCCATGATCATCGGCGTGCTCGCGCTGATGAGCTGGTGGCTGCCGCGGATCGTGAGCCTGGGCAGGTAGGAGCGAGATGTCCCCCGGCGCGGTCGCGACCCCCTGGCTCAGCCTGGCGATCTGGATTCCGATCCTCGCCGGCCTCGTGGTGCTCGCGACCGGCCGCGACGAGAACGCGCGGATCGCCCGGCCGCTCTCGCTGCTCGGCGCGCTCGCCGGCTTCCTGGTCACGATCCCGCTGTTCACCCGCTTCGACCGCGCAGCGACCGGGATGCAGTTCGTCGAGCTCAGCCCGTGGATCGAGCGCTTCAACGTCAACTACCACCTCGGCGTGGACGGGATCTCGGTGCTGTTCGTGCTGTTGAACAGCTTCATCACCGTCCTGGTGGTGATCGCCGGCTGGGAGGTGATCCGCGATCGGGTGGCGCAGTACATGGCGGCGTTCCTGATCATGTCGGGCCTGATGAACGGCGTCTTCAGCGCGCTCGACGGGCTGCTGTTCTACGTGTTCTTCGAGGCCACCCTGATCCCGATGTATCTGGTGATCGGAGTGTGGGGCGGCCCGAACCGGGTCTACGCGGCGGTGAAGTTCTTCCTCTACACGCTGCTCGGCTCGCTGCTGATGCTGGTCGCGTTCCTGTGGCTCTACCACCGGGCCGGCGACAGCTTCGCGATCCTCGACTGGTACTCGGTGCCGCTGTCGATGCGCGAGCAGGTGCTGCTGTTCTTCGCGCTGTTCGCCGCCTTCTCGGTCAAGGTGCCGATGTGGCCGGTGCACACCTGGCTTCCAGACGCGCACGTCGAGGCGCCGACCGGCGGATCGGCGGTGCTCGCCGCGATCATGCTGAAGCTCGGGGCGTACGGCTTCGTTCGATTCTCGCTGCCGATCCTGCCCGACGCCTCCACCCACCCGTGGGTGGCCGGCTTCATGATCACGCTGTCGCTCGTCGCGGTCGCCTACATCGGCCTGGTCGCGCTGGTGCAGGCGGACATGAAGAAGCTGATCGCCTATTCGTCGATCTCGCACATGGGTTTCGTGACACTCGGCTTCTTCGTCTTCAACGCCTACGGCATCGAGGGGGCGCTGGTGCAGATGATCTCGCACGGGCTGGTGTCGGCGGCGATGTTCCTGTGCGTCGGGGTGATGTACGACCGGATGCACAGCCGAATGATCGCCGACTACGGCGGGGTGGTGAACACGATGCCGAAGTTCGCCTCGTTCATGATGCTGTTCGCGATGGCCAACTGCGGCCTGCCGGCGACCAGCGGGTTCGTTGGCGAGTTCATGGTGATCATGGGTGCGATGAAGCTCAACTTCTGGATCGCGTTCATCGCCGCCACTACGCTGGTGTTCGGCGCCGCCTACACCCTGTGGATGTACAAGCGCGTCATCTTCGGGCCGGTCGCGAACGACCGCGTCGCCGCGCTCGAGGACATCAACTCGCGCGAGTTCCTGGTGCTCGGGCTGCTCGCGCTCGCTGTGCTCGGGCTCGGCGTCTACCCGGCGCCGTTCACCGAGGTGATGCACGCGTCGGTGAGCGAGCTGCTCAAGCACGTCGCGGCGGGCAAGCTATGACGCCCGAGCTCCCGCTGCTGCTGCCCGCCTACCCGGAGATGGCGATCCTGGCGATGGCCTCGATAGTGCTGCTCGCCGACCTGTTCCTGCCCGAGCGGCTGCGCGCGCTCACCCACTGGGCGAGCCTGGCGACGCTCGCCGGGTGCGCGGTGCTCACCGTCGGGATCGCCCAGGCGACCGGCGGCAGGGCGGTGGTGACCTTCGGCGGAATGTTCGTCTTCGACCCGATGGCGGCGGTGCTCAAGCTGGTCGCCATCGTGGCGGTGGCGACCTGCCTGGTGTATTCGCGGCGCTACCTCGCCGAGCGGGGGCTGCTGAGCGGCGAGTTCTTGGTGCTCGCGCTGTTCGCGACGCTCGGCATGATGGTCATGATCTCGGCCAGCCACCTGGTCGTCCTGTATCTCGGGCTCGAGCTGATGTCGCTGTGCCTGTACGCGATGGTGGCGCTCAACCGCGACTCGGCGACCTCGACCGAGGCGGCGATGAAATACTTCGTGCTCGGGGCGCTCGCCTCGGGGCTGCTGCTCTACGGCATGTCGATGCTCTACGGCGCGACCGGCGCGCTCGGGATCCCGGAGATCGCTGAGGTGATCGCCGCCGGCCAGGCCGACCGGACGGTGCTCGTCTTCGGCCTGGTGTTCGTCGTCGCCGGGCTCGCCTTCAAGCTCGGCGTGGTGCCGTTCCACATGTGGATTCCCGACGTCTATCAGGGGGCGCCGAACGCGATGACGCTGTTCATCGGCGCTGCGCCGAAGCTCGCCGCCTTCGCGATGGCGGTGCGCCTCCTGGTGAACGGGCTGCTCGACCTGGCGGTGGACTGGCAGCAGATGCTGGTCGTGCTGGCGGTGCTGTCGATGGCGCTCGGCAACCTCGCGGCGATCGCGCAATCGAACATCAAGCGCATGCTCGCGTACTCGACGATCGCGCACATGGGGTTCATGCTGCTCGGCCTGCTCGCCGGCGTGGTCGAGGGCAACCGCCTCTCGGCGCCGGACGCGTACAGCGCGGCGATGTTCTACGCCCTGGTGTACGTGCTGATGAGTCTCGGTTCGTTCGGCGTCGTCCTGCTGATGTCGCGCAAGGGTTTCGAGGCCGAGGAGCTCGACGACTACCGCGGCCTCAACCGGCGCAGCCCCTGGTACGCGTTCCTGATGCTGCTGGTCATGTTCTCGCTAGCGGGGATCCCGCCGACGGTCGGTTTCTACGCCAAACTGTCGGTGATCTACGCGGTCGTTGGCGCCGGGATGGTCTGGCTCGCGGTGGTGGCGGTGCTGCTGTCACTGGTGGGCGCCTATTACTACCTCAGGGTGGTCAAGCTGATGTACTTCGACGAGCCGCGCGACGCGACGCCGATCCGCGCGAGCCTCGATGCCCGGATGCTGCTCTCGGCGAACGGCCTGGCGGTGCTGGCGCTCGGCATCGTCCCCGGCCCGCTGATGGCGTTGTGCCTCGCGGCGATCCAGGCGCTCTATCCGCTCGCGCGCTAGCCCGGCGCGGCCGCGAGCACCGATCCCCGATGGAAACCAGCGACCACCCCGAGCTCACCGAGACGCGGGTTTCGAGCGAGCAGGTGTTCGCCGGCGCGCTGCTCGACGTGCGGCGCGACCGGGTCCGGCTGCCGGGTGGCGCCACCGCGATCCGCGAGTACGTCGTGCATCCGGGCGCGGTGACGATCATTCCGATCCTGGACTCCGGCGATCTCCTGCTCGAGCGGCAGTTCCGCTATGCCCCTGGGGTCGAGCTGATCGAGCTGCCGGCCGGGAAGATCGATCCGGGGGAGGCGACGCTCGACACCGCGCGGCGAGAGCTGCTCGAGGAGACCGGCTACGAAGCGCGGTCGTGGGCGTACGTCACCACGCTGATCCCGATCTGCGCGTACTCGACCGAGCGCATCGAGCTGTGGCTCGCGCGCGGGCTGCGCCACGTCGGGCGCCGGCTCGATCACGGCGAGCTCCTCGACACGTTCGTGCTGCCGGTCGCCGAGGCGCTCGAATGGGTGCGGACCGGCCGGATCATCGACGCGAAGACGATCGTCGGGATCCTGTGGGCGGACAAGATCCTCGCCGGCGGCTGGCGCCCCACGCGGCCCGCGCCGCCCGCCGCCTGACCGGTCCTCCGGCCGGGCGCCTCGCGCGTTACTGGTCGATTCGATTCCGGCGCGCGGCGCAGCAAGGCCGCCCAGGGGAGGCTGTTCCGGTGCTGAAACATGAGCATGCGACGGGCGCGAGCGCGGGGCGAGCGGCCGCCGTGCCGCCTGCGGGGCGCTGACATGGCGCTCTACGCGGCGACCATCTTCGCCAGCGCGTTTCTGCTGTTCCTGGTTCAGCCTATCATCGCCAAGCAGATCCTGCCCTGGTTCGGCGGCTCGTCGGCGGTGTGGACGACCTGCGTGTTCTTCTTCCAGTTCGTCCTGCTCGCCGGATACGCCTACGCCCACGCCGTGGTGCGCTATCTGCCCGCGCGGCCCCAGCTCGTGGTGCACCTGGCGCTGCTCGCCGCGAGCCTCGTCTCGCTCCCGATCCTCGCCGACGCGGCCTGGAAACCGGGCGGCGCGGAAGACCCGAGCGCGCGCATCCTGGGGCTGCTCCTCGCCACGGTCGGGCTGCCTTACTTCCTGGTCGCGACGACGAGCCCGCTCGTGCAGGCATGGTACGCGCGCCGGGTCGCTTCGCCCTACCGGCTGTTCGCCCTCTCGAACCTCGCTTCGCTGCTCGCGCTGGTGTCCTATCCGGTGCTGCTCGAGCCTCTCGTCACCACGCGCGTGCAGGCGCTGGCGTGGTCGGGCGGCTACGCCTTGTTCGTCGTGCTCTGCGGTGCCACCGCCATCTACAGCCTGCGCGGCGTCGTCGGAACGGCCGGCGCGGCGATGCGTCTGGAGCCGGGGCCGGCGCCGAGCGCGTCGCGGCGCGCGCTCTGGGTCGTGCTGCCGGGACTCGCGTCGTTCATGCTGGTCGCGGTCACCAACCACCTGACGCAGAACGTGGCGTCGATCCCGTTCCTGTGGATCCTGCCGCTCACGCTCTACCTGCTCAGCTTCATCCTCTGTTTCGACGGCCGCGGCTGGTACCGGCGGGCGCTGTTCCTCCCGCTCGCCGGCGTCGCGCTGATCGCGATGGGCTGGGTGCAGCACGAGTTCGAGCTCACCCACAACTTGAAGCTCGCGATCCCGGTCCACGCCCTGGGACTGTTCGTGATCTGCATGCTCTGCCACGGCGAGCTGGTCGCGATCAAGCCGCAGCCGGCGCGTCTGACCGAGTTCTACCTGCTGATCGCGCTCGGCGGCGCGCTCGGATCGATGTTCGTGTCGGTGATCGCGCCGCGGGTGCTGCCCGGCGACTTCGAGCTCGCGATCGGTCTGGTGCTGGTCGCCGTCGCGCTCGCCTTCGCGGTCGTGCCGCTCGGGCGCGCAGCGGCGGCAGCCGGCGTCGCCGTCGCGGTGCTGGTCGCCGTCGTCGCGGCCGACTACGTGCGCCTCTTCGTCGCCGACACGCGCGTGCTCAAGCGCAACTTCTATTCCGCGCTGCGCACCGCCGACGAGACCCGCGAGGCGGGCACGGTGCGCAAGATGATCCACGGCACGATCAACCACGGCGAGCAGTTCGTCGACCCGGACAAGCGGCGCGAGCCGATCGCCTATTTCGGGCCGAAGGCGGGCGTGGTGCGCGCGCTCGAGGCCTTGCGCCGGCCGGGCATGCGGGTGGGCGTGCTCGGGCTCGGCGCGGGGACCCTCGCCGCCTACGGCAGGCCCGGCGACGTGTACCGGTTCTACGAGATCAACCCCCAGGTGATCGAGCTCGCGCAGACCGAGTTCAGCTACCTGCGGGACAGCGACGCGAAGATCGAGCTGGTACTCGGCGACGGGCGACTCCAGCTCGAGCGCGAGGCGCCGCAGGGCTACGATCTGCTCGCCGCCGACGCGTTCTCGAGCGATTCGGTGCCGATGCACCTGATCACCCAAGAGGCGCTGCGCGAGTACGTGCGCCACCTGCGGCCGGGCGGAGTGGTGGTGTTCAACGTCACCAATCGCTATCTGGACCTCGCGCCGGTGGTCAAGCGGCTCGCCGACTCGCTCGGCCTGCACGCTCGCCTGGTGAGCCACCTGCCGACCGACGAGGAGTACCAGCTGTATTCCTCGACCGACTTCGTGCTGGTGAGCGCCGACCCGAAGCTCTTCGACCACCCAGCGCTCGCCAGCGTCGCCGAGGAAATCCAGGTGCCGCGCAAGGTGTCCGTCTGGACCGACGACTTCAACAACCTCCTCGAGGCGGTCAGGTAGCCGGGCGCGCCGGCTCGCGCAGGAACTCGGCGAGCGCGTCGAGCACCCGATCGGGCTCTTCGGCCATCGCGTTGTGACCGCAGGGTAGCTCGACCACTCGCGCGCCCTTGATCGAGGCCGCCAGCGCGCGCCCGGCGCGCAGCGGGGTCATCAGGTCGCGACGTCCGAGGATGAAGAGCGCCGGGCAGGCGACCTGCGCGGCGCGGTCGGCGCCGGCCGCGTAGTCGTTGCAGGCTTTGAAGTCGACGTACATCACCCCCGGGCGCTGGCGCTGCATCAGGCGCAAGTCCTCGCCGTGCACCCAGAACCCCGGGCCGGGGTTGCTCGGATAGTGGGCGTAGGCCGAGTGCGACCAGACGTTGACCATCGCCTGCGCGCGCGGCTCGTCGTCGCGGGTGGCGGCGAGCAGCTCGTCGCTGACGCGCATCGGGAACGCGGCGCCGAGGAGCGCGATGCGCCGGACCCGCGCCGGGTGGCGCGCCGCGCAGTCGAGGGCGACGAGCGATCCCATGCTGTGGCCGACCAGCGCGGCCTCGCCGACGCCGGCGGCATCGAGCACCGCGACCACCCAGTCGGCGATCGCCTCGATGCTCGCGAGCGGCGCGCCGGACGAGCGGCCGTGCGCCGGCAGGTCGAGCGCGAGGACGCCGTGCCCGTGGTGCGCGAGATACCGGCTCTGCAGGATCCAAACGCTGTGGTCGTGCTGCGCGCCGTGGACGAACACCACGCACGGCAGAGCGCGGTCGAACGGCCGGCCGCCGGTGTAGGCGAACATTCTGTTGCCCCGGACCGAGAGCTCCATCGCGCTAGCCCTTCTGCGCGGCGCGCAGCGCCCGCCCCAGATCGTCGATCAGGTCCTGCGGGTCCTCCAGGCCGATCGAGAGGCGGATCGTCCCGGGGCCGATGCCGGCAGCGGCGAGCGCCGCGTCGTCCATCCGGAAGTGGGTCGTGGTCGCCGGGTGGATGACGAGCGACTTCGCGTCGCCGACGTTGGCGAGGTGCGAGAACAGCGTCAGCGATTCGATGAAGCGCCGGCCGGCGGGGCGCCCGCCCTTGATCGTGAAGCTGAACACCGCACCGCAGCCGCGCGGCAGGAGGCGCCGGGCGAGCGCGTGATCGGGATGATCGGGCAGCTCGGGGTAGGCGATCGACTCGACCGCCGGGTGCGCGCGCAGGAACGCCACCACCGCGCGGGTGTTCGCGACGTGGCGCTCCATGCGCAGCGGCAGGGTCTCCAGCCCCTGCAGGATGTGGAACGCGGTGGTCGGGCTCATGCAGGCGCCGAAGTCGCGCAGTCCCTCGCGGCGGGCGCGGAGCGAGAACGCCGCGACGGTCGATTCCTCTTGGAAGTCCATGCCGTGGAAGCCGGCGTAGGGCTCGGTGAGCTCGGGAAACTTGCCCGAGGCCTCCCAGTCGAAGGTGCCACCGTCCACCAGCACGCCGCCGATCGCGATGCCGTGCCCGCCGAGGAACTTGGTGGCCGAGTGGAACAGCAGGTCGGCACCGAGCTCGAACGGGCGCTGGAGGTAGGGCGTGGTGAACGTGGCGTCGACGAACAGCGGGATGCGGTGCGCGTGCGCGATCTCGGCCACCGCGGGGATGTCGAGCACGTCGAGGCCCGGGTTGCCGAGGGTCTCGCCGAACAGGCACTTCGTATTCGGACGGATCGCCGAGCGCCAGGCGTCGAGGTCGCGCGGGTTCACGAACGTGGTCTCGATGCCGAAGCGCGGCAGCGTGTACGCGAGCAGGTTGTGCGAGCCGCCGTACAAGGCGCGGCTCGCCACCACGTGCGAGCCGGCGCCGGCGAGCGTGGCGAGGCCGAGGTGCAGCGCCGCCTGGCCGCTCGCGACGGCGAGCCCGGCGACCCCGCCCTCGAGCGCGGCCATGCGCTCCTCGAGCACCGCGTTGGTCGGATTCGAGATGCGCGAGTAAACGTGTCCGGCGCGCTCCATGTTGAAGAGCGCGGCGGCGTGGTCGGTGTCGCGGAAGACGAACGAGGTCGTCTGGTAGATCGGCGTCGCCCGTGCGCCGGTGTGCGGGTCGGGCGCCTGCCCGGCGTGCAGGCTGAGCGAGTCGAAGCGTAGCGGGCTGGGTTGCGGCATCGGGCCTCCGTCGGCACAAGCGCCGATTCTAGCCCGCAT
>Ga0308411_10003773_pt1 | contig 10072 bp, 11 predicted proteins | sample HotsprottomLayer_2_FD_203530 | JGI IMG/M metagenome (GOLD analysis project Ga0308411, IMG submission 203530) | Hot spring phototrophic mat microbial communities from Octopus Spring, Yellowstone National Park, Wyoming, United States -... | ecosystem: Environmental > Aquatic > Thermal springs >... | reverse complement strand
CGTCCGGGTTGGCGCCCCGCAGGAGCCACAGCACCACGGTTTCGGCCTGGTCGTCCGCCGTGTGGGCAACGGCGACCCGTCGGGCGCGGAGCCGCCGCGCGACCCTCGCCAGGGCCTCGTAGCGCGCGACGCGTGCCGCCTCCTCGCGCGAGAGTCGGCGCCGCCGCGCCAACGCCAGAACCGCCACCCGGCGCACCGTACAGGGTACCCCCCAGGCGCGCGCGGTCGCGCGCACGAAGGCCGCGTGCGCCGCGCTGCGGGCGTGCAGGCCGTGGTCCACGTGGACGACGTGCAGCCGCAGACGCCACTCCCCCGCGAGACGTCGCAGGAGGTGCAGCAGCACCATCGAGTCGGGGCCGCCGGAGACCGCCACCACGACGGTGTCGCCGCGGCCCAGGAGGCGACGGCGCCGGATCGTCGCCCGCACCGTGGCGAGCGTCTGGAGCGCGCGGCGGACGGCCGCGGGCGTCGGCATGCGCGAGGCAGCGGCCCTCACCGGGCCGCCGGAGGCGGTGTGGTGGCGGCGGGGAGACTCGAACTCCCGACTCCGCGGGTATGAGCCGCGTGCTCTGACCAGCTGAGCTACGCCGCCACGTATCGGCCTGATTATAGCGCACCGCCGGGGCCGCGGCTATCGACCGATGGCGATGCGGACGGGCCCGACCTCGACCGGCGCGTAGGGCTCCCGGAGCCGTGCGAGGAACACGCACGAGACCTCGTAGCGCCCGGGATCCACGCGGCGCCCCTGGAGGTCGCGCTGGTCCCAGACCACCTCGTAGAGGAGCGCCTCCCCCGGGGCGAGCGTGTGGACGCGGACCACCTGGGCGAACGCCTTGTCGTGCGACCACTGCCAGACGAGGGCGCCGCGCTGGCGGACGAGCACGTCGTAGGACTGCCCGGTGGTCTTGAGCGTCACGGGGACCCCCGCAGCGCTCGCGACGCGCAGCACGACCCGCACCGGGTCGCCGGGCGCGTACGCCGCGCGCTCCAGGCTCATCTCGAAGCGCAGGTCGTCGACCGCGCGCACGGCCACCGTGGCGCCGCTCACCAGCAGCGCCAACGCGCACACCACGGCGGTGGATGCGGTCAGGCTCACCACGTCACCCGCCCCACACTACGCCGGGACGCTGCGCTCGGTTCCCGGGGCCGTCCCGGCGCGGGGGCGGCGCTAGCGGCCGGCGTCGGTCGGCGCCTCGATGCGGATCCTGCCGGTCGCGATCTCCTCGAGCGCGATGGTCACGGGGTTCGTCGAGTCCACGTCCACGAGCGGCAGACCGCCCTCCTTGAGCTGCCGCGCGCGCTTCGCGGCGGCGAGCACCAGGGCGTACTTGGAGTCGACCTGCTCGAGCAGTTCTTCCAGGGGAGGCCTGATCACGATCGTTCACCTCGATGCGAGCACCAGGGTATTGTAGCAGGCCGCGCCGCAGGCGCGTCAACACCCGGGTGGGTCGCGTCACCGCCGGCCGCTGGGCCGGCGAGGCCCGCGTCGCGTCTAGAGGGCCGCGGCCGCGACGCCCTCGCGGCCGCAGAACTGCGCGAGCTCCGCGGGATTGCTCGTGTGCGCCAGCGCGTCCTCGAAGCTCACGCGCCGCTCGCGCACCAGCTGGCGAAGGGCTTGGTTGAGGCTCTGCATGCCCTCCTTCGCGCTCGACTGGATGATCGACGGCAGCTGGTGGGTCTTCCCCTCGCGAATCAGGTTACGCACCGCGGGCGTGCCGACCATGACCTCCACCGCCGCCACGCGCCCCTTCCCTTCGTGGCGGGGCAGCAGCGCCTGCGAGAGCACGCCCTCCAGCGCGACCGAGAGTTGCATGCGCACCTGGGGCTGCTGGTGCGGCGGGAAGACATCGATGATGCGATCCACGGTCTGCGCGGCACTCACGGTGTGCAGCGTCGCGAGCACGAGGTGCCCGGTCTCTGCCGCGGTGATGGCGGTCGCGATGGTCTCGTGGTCGCGCATCTCGCCCACGAGGATGACATCGGGGTCCTGGCGGAGCACATGCCGGAGCGCATCGGCGAACGAGCGCGTGTCGGCGCCGACCTCGCGCTGGGTGATGATCGAAAGGTCGTCCTGGTGGAGGTACTCGATCGGGTCCTCGATGGTGACGACATGGCACGATCGCGTATGGTTGATGTGGTCCACGATGGCGGCCAGCGTGGTTGACTTGCCGCTGCCCGTCGGTCCGGTCACGAGCACGAGCCCGCGCGGCAGCGAGGCCAGACGCTTCACCACCGCCGGCAGGCCGAGCGTCTCCACGGTGGGAACCGTCGCCGGAATCGTCCGGATGGCGGCCCCGATCCCGCCCCGCTGCTGGTAGACGTTCACGCGGAAGCGCGAGACGCCCGCTAGGCTGTAGGCCAGGTCGAGCTCGAGGTCCCGGTGGAACCGCTCCAGGTGCTCCGGGGACAGGATCTCGGCGAGTAGCGCCCGAACCCGCTCGTCGGGCAGCCGGTCGTCGGTCGCGGCCACGAGCCGGCCGTCGACGCGCAGCATCGGCCGCGTCCCGGCCTTGATGTGGAGGTCGGAGGCACGGCGCTCCACGACCATCCGCAGCAGCTGCTCCATCGTCATCATGCGGCTCGACGGCTCCTGAGTTGACGCGTGCCCGTTGGGGGCGAGCGAGATGCTGCGGGGGTTATGCCCCTGGCTCTACGATCCTAGACGCCGCGCGGTCGTCCGGGCGGCGCGCGAGCCACACGCCGAGGAGGACGACGCCAATGGCGACGGCCTGCGCCGGGCGAGGTGGGTCGCCGAGCCATGCCCACGACGCCACGACGGTCACGACCGGGATGAGGTTGGAGGCGGCCGCGGTGCGCGCGCCGCCGACGAGCTGCACCGAGCGGTACCAGATGACGTAGCTCACGACGATCGCGAAGAGCGTGGAGAACGCCAGCCCCGCCCACGCCCCCGCGCCCACCGCGGCCCAGTCCACGCCGCGAGCGCCGGGCAGGCCGGCGAGCGCGAGCACCGGCGCGCCCATCATCAGGGTCACCGTGGTCACACGCAGGGCCGACATCCGCGCCAGGTACGGTCGCGCCAGCACCGTGTAGGCAGCCCAGCACGACGCCGCGGCGAAGGTCATCGCGTCGCCGGCGAGGGTCGGCGGCGGGCCGGGACCCCCCGCCCCGGCGCGGACCAGCACGACGACGCCGGCGAACGCCACGGCCAGGCCGGCCCACGTGCGCCCCGTCGGCCGCTCGAGGTGGAGCGCGGCGCCCAGCACGCCGACGAGGAGCGGAACCATCGCCAGGATGATCGCCGAGTGGACCGGGCTCGTGCGGGCCAGCCCGGCGATGAACAGCGTCTGGTAGGCCACGTGGCCGACCAGCCCGAGCAGGGCGAGGCCGAGCACGTCGGCGCGCGCGGGCCACCAGCACCCCTCGAGCCGCCAGGTGATGCCCGCGAGCAGCGCTGCGGCCGCCGGCACCCGCAGCGCGTTGAACACGAATGGCGGCACGTCCTCGAAGGCGCCCTTGATCACTGGGAAGTTCACGCCCCAGATCACCACGAGCAGCGCCATCGCGACCGACGCGCGCCGCGGCGCGTCGCTCACAGCCATGCGCACAGGCGGCCGAGGTCCACGTTGCCCCCGCTCAGCACGACCACGACCGTTCCCGTGATCGGGCCGACCCGGCCGGACAAGACCGCGGCCAGCCCCGCCGCACCGGCGGGCTCCGCGAGCAGCTTGGTCCGCTCCAGCAGCAGCCGCATCGCGTCCACGATCTCGGCGTCGGTGACCAGCACCACCTCGTCCACCAAACGGTGAACCAGACGCAGCGTCCGCTCGCTCACCGCCGGCGCCCCGAGCCCGTCGGCGATCGACGTGATCGCGTCCAGCGCCACCGGCCGGCCCGCGTCGAGGGCGCGCCGCATCGCGGCCGACCCGTCCGGCTCGACCCCGACGATGCGGGCCCGCCTCCCGAGGCCCCGCAGCGCCAGGGCGACCCCGCTGATGAGCCCGCCGCCGCCCACCGGCACGACCACCAGGCTGGCGTCCGGGGCGTCCTCCGCGATCTCCAGCCCGACCGTGCCCTGGCCGGCGATGACGTCGGGATCGTCGAACGGATGGACCGGCACGAGCCCGCGCTCGCGCTGCAGCGCCTCGAAGCGCGCGAATGCCTCGTGCGGCGTGCCGTGGAGCACGACCTCCGCCCCGAAGGCGCGTGCCGCCGCGATCTTGCTGGCGGCGGCGGCGGCGGGCATGACGACAACGCAGCGCACGCGCTCCGCGGCCGCCGCATAGGCGACCGCCTGCGCGTGGTTGCCCGCCGAGATGGTGACGATCCCGGACGCCCGGGCGTCCGCCCCGAGCCGCCGCACCGCGTTGGTCGCGCCGCGGGCCTTGAACGACCCGGTCTTCTGGAGGTTCTCCGCCTTGAGGAGGATCGGCGCGCCGGCCAGCCCGGTCAGCGTCCGCGAAGAAAGCAGCGGGGTGCGGTGGATGCGATCCGCGATCAGGACGCGGGCCGCCTCCAGCTCGGCTAGCGTCGGGTCGGCACTGACGGACATCTCGTGGGCCTCCTTCGACGGCCGCGCCTTCGGGCGGCCTGGACGCACGAGTTCGCCGCGGACGGGTCGGGTTCCGGCAGGGCTCGCGCGCCGCAGCCGAGAACATCGCACCATCCGCACGCGATGGAGGAGCGACCGCATGCAGCCGTACCCGCAGTTGTACGACTACCTGGCCAGGGCGCGGGCGCGCCTGTTCGACTGGGTGCGCACGTTGACCCCCGCGCAATACTCGCGTGAGTTCCCCTACGGCTTCAAGACCATCCACGCCACGCTGGTCCACACCGCGAGCGCGGAGTGGATCTACGGGCGACGGCTCCGTGGTCAGCCGGCCGCCATTGCCGACAGCCCCTACACGGCGGAGAAGGTCAAGACCTTCGCCGACCTGGAGGCGCAGTGGCGGGGGCTCGCCGACGAATCCCGCGCCGCGCTCGCCGCGGTCGCGGACTGGGACGCACCGGTCGAGTACCGGATGACGCCGCCCAACGCGCCCGCGGTGCGCATCCGGACCACGAAGGCCGGGGTCGCCGCGCAGATGATCCTGCACGAGGTGCACCACCGGTCGCAGGTGATGTCCATGCTGCGCCAGCACGGCATCGCCGCGCAGAACCTGGACTTCTCCGCCCTGATGTTCGACCGAGAGCAGGAGGCGTCCTGAAGGCCGCGCGCCTCGTCCTGATCGCGCTCGCCGCGGCGACCGTCGCCGGCTGCCTGTTTCTCGCCCCGCCGCCGCAGTCGCGGCCCGGCGCGTTTCGCGAGCGCGAGGTCGTGGTGGCCCTGGACGGTACGCCCGGCGTGACGTTCGAGGGCTCGTATGGCACGCCGCTGCAGACGACAGCGGCACGGGGCACCGTGCCGGCCCGGTACACGGTGAAGACCGCCGTGGCGGTCGTCGCATCGTTCAGCATGACCGGCGGCGACGGCGAGCTCATCGTCCGCCTGCTCGTCGACGGCCAGGAGGTCCAGCGCCGCAGCACCACGGTGCCCTTCCGCACGGTGATCGTCAGTCAGCAGTTCTCGCAATAGCCTCCCGCGCTTGCGCGGGCACCCGCGCCTGTGGTAGTGTCAACATAAATCAACATAAAACCGCGCGACCGGGAGGGCGACACCATGGCCGTCGGGTTCCAGCAGGGGCTCCGCGATGTCACCGCGGCGGTTTCCGCCATCTCGTCCGTAGACGGCGAGGCCGGCGCGCTCCGCTATCGCGGCTACGACGCCCCGGAGCTGGCGGAGCGGGCCTGCTACGAAGAGGTGGTCGCGCTCCTCTGGGACGGCGAGCTGCCGGGCCGGGCCGCGCTCGAGCGCCTGCGTGCCGAGCTGACCGCCCACCGCGAGCCGCCGGCTACCGTGCTCCAGGCCATGGCGGGCTTCCCGCGGCGCGCCCACCCCCTCGATGTGCTCCGCGCCGCGACCGCGATGCTGGCCATGCACGATCCCGACGCGCGCGACAACGCCCCCGAGGCCACCCGGCGCAAGAGCGTGCGGCTCGTGGCGCAGTTCCCGGTCCTGGTCGCGGCGTGGGCCCGGCTGCGGGAGGGTCTCGCGCCGCTGCCACCCGACCCGACGCTCGGGCACGCTGAGGGCTTCCTGTTCCTGCTCTCGGGTGAGCCGCCGGCGCCCGAGGCCGTCGCGGCGATGGACGCCCTGCTCGTCCTCCACGCCGAGCACGAGCTCAACGCCTCGACCTTCGCGGCGCGCCTGGTCACCGCGACCATGGCCGACCTGCACTCTTCGGTGAGCGCCGCGCTCTCCGCGCTCAAGGGCCCGCGCCACGGCGGCGCCAACGAAGACGTTGTCGCGATGCTCGAGAAGATCGGCGCGCCCGAACGCGCCGAAGCCTACATCCGCGCACGCCTCGAGGCGCGCGCGGGCATGTCGCGCGCCGAGCGGGCCGACCCGCGGCACCGCATCCCGGGATGGGGGCACGCGGTCTACCGCGTGCACGACCCGCGCGCGGCGCACCTGCGCGCCATCGGCCGGCGCATCGCCGGGCTGCGCGGGATGGAGGCCTTCGCGGACACCGCGGAGGCGGTCTATCGCGTCATGGTCGCCGAAACCGACCTGCCGGTCAACGTGGACTTCTTCTCGGCGGTCGTCTATCGGGCGCTCGGCATCCCCATGGACTTCTGCACCTCCATCTTCGCCGTGGCCCGCATCGCGGGGTGGTGTGCGCACGTCATGGAGCAGTTCGCGAACAACCGGCTCATGCGACCGCGCGCCCACTATGTCGGCCTCGCGCCGCGCGCCTTCGTCCCGCTCGAGGCGCGGACGTAGGCCCTCGTGGTCGTCTGGCTCGACGGGGACGCCTATCTCACCGCGCGCGAGGCGTGCGCGCGGCTCGGGATCAAGCCCCAGACGCTCTACGCGTACGTCAGCCGGGGGCTGCTGCGCAGCTTCCGCCAGGGCATCCGCCGGCGCCGCCTCTACCGCAGGCGCGAGATCGAGACGCTCGCGGGACCGGCACGCTCGGCCCGCCGCGCCGGCCGCCGGCCCCACGGGCCCGGCGCCTCCCTTCCGCGCGCCGAGGACTGGATCGGCGACCGCTGAGCCGCCGGCCTACCGGTTCTCCTGTCGCAGGCGCCGCAGGTAGGCCAGCACGTCCGCGCTCTGCTGGCGGCTGAGCCGCTGCAGCGTGTACTCGGGCATGTACCAGGTGTCGGTCTGGACCGTGCCCTTGGCCAGAATCTGGAAGAACTGACCGACATCGCCCGCCAGGTCGCCGCCGGCGACCGGCATGACCGCGGTGTCGTGGCAGTGCAGACAGCTCCTCTCGTACACGACCCGTCCCCGCGCCGGGTCGCCGACGAAGCGCCGGCCGTCGGCATAGGCGCCGACCTCCCACGTTCCGTCGGGCCGCCGCGTCACGACGGGCACGCCGCGGAACGTGTCGCCGGCCCGCCGCAGGAACCGGCCGGCGAGGAGCGCACGCGCCTCCTCTACCTGCCGCCGGTTCCGCGACGGCGGAAGCAGGACTCGGCGCACCAGAGCCTCCTCGTGCGGCGCCAGCCCGAGATCCGAGAGCCGCACCTCCAGTGTCCAGAAGTAGGCGAGCATGGCGTCGAGCTCCCAGCGTACCAGGTAGCGACCGAGGCTGCAGTAGCCGCTGCACACCTGGATCGCGTCCTCGAAGCTGGTGGCCACCATGCGCCGCGTGCCGGGCCGGCACCGTCCCGCGTCATCGGGCCCGCCGTTGGCGACGGGATGGTCCGTCGTGGTCTCGGGGACGCACAGGTCGTGGTACTGCGCGTAGTAACCGTTGTAGAAGGCCTCGCGGTTGACCGCGCCCCAGAACGTGGTCCCCTGCAGCAGCGCCATCCCCGGCCGATCCGCGATGTAGCGCAGCCGGGCCTCGGGGTCCTGCACCGTGAGCACCGGGTCTTCGCGGGCCACGTTGTGGCAGCGGTCGCAAGTGTACCAGCGCGACAGCGGCGGCGACGGGTGGGGCCCGACCGGCGGCCGCGCGACAAGACCGTCGGTGAACAGCTCCCGTCCCCACGCGACGTACTGGTCCCACGTGCCCCCGGCACGCCTGATGCGGTCGGCGACCGCCTGGCGGCCCCGGCCGCCGAGGAGCTCGTCCACGCCTGGGTCGTCCTGCCGCCCGGCCGCGGGCGGCGCCGCGGGTGGGCGCGCGCAGCCGAGGGCCAGCAGGCAGGCGGCCAGGAGCGCCACCGTCGCACGGCGGGTCGGGACGCTCATGCCCCCAGGTTCCCCATGCGGGCCGCGGCCCCCTTGTGCCGGAGGGGACGGCCGGGCCGCACAGAATATGCGGCAACGTCGGTGAGGATCACGCCGTGACCGACCTCACGCCTGCCCCCACGACCGAGAGCCGGCGGTCCGCGGAGCCGACCGCCGAGCCGCGAGCCAGCTCGGGGCCGCACGCCCCCAGCACCATCGCGTTGCTCATCGCCTGCATCTCGATCGCCGGCGCGTTGGCCGCGGCACGCGCCGCGTGGGAAGCGCAGGACGCCACGCTGCTCGAACGCCGGTATGTCCAGGCGCTGATGCTCGAGCAGCAGCGGACGCTGGACATCCAGAGCCGTGTGGACCACGACCATCGGCTCGCCGCCCTCTACGTCGCATTCGACATCCGGGCGGAGAGCCTGCAACACGACGCGGACCGGCTGCGAGCCGCGCAGCCCGACCGGGCCGCGGCCCTGGCGCTCCAGGCGCAGGAGGAGCGGGCGCTGCGGCGCGCGCTGTTCCCCTACTTCCGGCTGGACGTGCCGGTGGCCACCGACCGCGGCCTGCCCGACCACGACAAGGCCGCCATCCTCCAGCGGCGGCTCGCCACCGACAGCGAGCGCCGCGAGATCGCCGCCGACATCGCCGACACCGCGGCGCGGCTCGACCGGGCGCACCAGCGCGCCTGGCTCATGGAGGCGTGCGTCGCCATCCTGGTGCTTTCACTGGTGTTCCTCACGCTGGCGATGGCCGCTGTCGGCGGTGCGGCCTGGCGGGGACCGCTCGTCGGGCTGGGCATCGGCTTCGGCGCCGTGGGCCTGGTGGTCGGCCTGCTGGTCGAGGCCGGCTGGATCGTCGACCTCTTCCTCACGGGCGGGGGCCACGGACCATGAGCGCATCGGACGACCACGGTCACGCGCCGCCGGTCCCGGAGATTCCGCACCTGGCGCCGGACTCGCCGCACGCGCCCCCGGCGGTCCACACATCCGCGCGCGACGAGTTCAGCCGGGCGCTCATCGCCCTGATCGTCGTCACGACCTTTCTCGGCGCTCTGGCGGCGGTGCTGCACAGCTATTCCATGTCGCGCGCCAACCACGCGGGACTCGAGGCGCAGGCGTACGGCGCGAAGATGGCCGAGGAGTCGCTGCGCCGCCAGGAGGACGGTCATGCTCGCCTGGAGTGGGCGGCCCGCGCCGGGCTCACGCGCACGCAGGTCATCAACGTGGAGCACCGCAAGATCCTGCGCGAGCTGCGACGGCTGCCGGCTGCGGCAAGCGGTCCCGAGGATCTCGAGGGCGAGGTCGCGCGCCTGCGGGCGCTGGCGGCGCATCTCGACCGGGTCTCCGGGATCGCCCCGGACAGCCCCGAGGCACCCGGCCGGGACCCGACGTTCCCCGACCGGTTCCTCGTCAAGAAGATCAAGACCGTCCACGCCCGGGCGCGCCTGCTGGCCATGCAGGACGCGTTCAACGAGCTCAACGCGGCCTGGCGGATCCGCGCCGGCTGGTATACCGCGTGCCTGACCGCGTACGCGGTCGCGGTCTACCTCTTCAGCCTCGCACTCATGACGACGCCGTCGGGCGGCATCGCGCCGCCCTGGCGCTGGTCGCCCGCCGGCGGGCCCGCCTGGCCGTGGCGGCGGCCGCTCTCCGGCGAGGACGATGCGCCGCCGCGGCGGGTACGGCCGCCTGCGGCGCTGCTGTTCGCGGCGCTCGGACTAGCCCTGGTCGTCGTGGCGACGGTCGGGGCCGCCTATGGTGCCGCCACCTCTCCCCGCGAGAAGACCGCCAGGGCGGTGGCGGAGCAAGCCGCGGAGCGGTACGCCGACGGCGTCGAAGCCGCGGCCCTGGCGTCCACGCCCGGGGAGTACGAACAGGCGGT
>Ga0308411_10003770_pt1 | contig 10076 bp, 10 predicted proteins | sample HotsprottomLayer_2_FD_203530 | JGI IMG/M metagenome (GOLD analysis project Ga0308411, IMG submission 203530) | Hot spring phototrophic mat microbial communities from Octopus Spring, Yellowstone National Park, Wyoming, United States -... | ecosystem: Environmental > Aquatic > Thermal springs >... | reverse complement strand
CCGCCGTTTCGTGCAAACTCCCTTCAGGAGCTGCTCCAAAAACACCTGCTGGAGCGGCCAGTCCCACCAACGGCCCACAACCGGCTGGTGACCCCGGAGTTTTCGGAGTTGGTGATGAAGATGATTCAGAAACGTCCGGGAGATCGGTTCTCCAGCCTTCATGAATTCCTCACGCGATTCCGTTCGGTTCGGATTTTTCAGGACGATCCCCCCCTGGAGGGATCGGAGACGTTTCGTCATTCGGAGATTGATTGATCGAGATTCCGTGAGGATCACTGGAGAAACGATGTCGGGTCGTCTGTTGGATTGATCCCGGAGGCTCATTCAATCCCAGTTCTCGTTTGCCAGTTCAAGGACTCTCCTTCGATGCGTAGTTCCATGGATCAATGTCTTCCCTTCGAGATGCCTATCTACGACATGGAAGCTCGTCTCGCGGAGATGGAGACTCAGTATGCAAAGTCGCGGGATGGGTTTGACGACTCGAACATTGGGGAGCAGATCCGACGGCTCAGGCGCGAGTTGGCCGCGCTCAAGAGGGAAATCTATTCCCGGCTCGACCCCTGGCAAACCGTCCAGGTTTCGCGCCATCAGCAGCGGCCGCAGACACGGGATTACATCGATTTGATTTTCGAACAGTTCCTCGAATTGCACGGCGACCGCGCCGTCGGCGACGACAAGGCGATCGTGACCGGTCTCGCCCGAATCGATGACCTCAAGGTCGTGTTCATCGGCCACCAAAAGGGCAAGAATTTGGCGGAACGAACGGTCTGCCACTTCGGCTGCGCACATCCCGAGGGCTATCGAAAGGCTCTGTTGAGGATGCGGTTCGCGGGCAAGTTTGGGCTGCCGATCATCACGTTCATCGACACCCCGGGAGCTTACCCGGGAATCACGGCCGAGGAACGTGGGCAGGCGGCGGTCATCGCGGAAAACCTCATGGAGATGAGCCAGATCCGGGCTCCAATCGTCTCCGTCGTCATCGGAGAAGGTGGTTCGGGTGGGGCCCTCGGAATCGGAGTCGGCGACCGGATTGCAATGCTCGAGCACACTTATTACTCGGTGATCAGTCCTGAGGGATGCGCTTCCATTCTCTGGAAGGGGAGCGAGCACGCCCCCAAGGCCGCCTCAGCCCTCAAATTCACGAGTCAAGACTTGCTCCGTTTCGGAATCATCGATGAAGTCATTCCGGAACCCCTGGGGGGAGCCCATCGCGACCATAGAGAAGCGGCCTCAAATCTCAAGTCTTTTCTGGTGAGAACGATCCGCCAGCTCGCCAGCATTCCCAGGGACGAACTTTTGGAGCGGCGGTATGAGAAATATCGTCGGATCGGTGCGTTCTTGGAATTGCCGTCGCAACAAAACCTGAGTGATGGCGTCCTTCGGCCTTCCACCTCGGGAGACGCCGCCGCGAGCGGACCGGGCAAGTTTGGTGGATCAACTTCGATCGCTTGAGAGGAACTGATCAGCCCCGAGCGTCTGGTTCTTCACGTGATTGACCCAGCGGCGATTCCCGGAGGAGCGGCACCGTCATGCGAAGCCATCGCTTGGCTATTCAGATCCGGAAACCGGCAAGGTCGTTCCGAATCAGCCTGGCAATCTTGACCACTCTGGCCGCCACGGCCACGTTCCTCCGTCACGAAGTGTCGCTCGATTCTTTTCTCCAGACCAATCCCACGGGTGACCAACCCGAAGCGAGCCAGTTTCCCCCGCGACCTGTTGAGTCCGCTTTTCCACCCGTGCCAACCGGCGATCAGCCCGCTCAATACCAGACCAGGACGATCGAGGGCTGGACGGTGCACGTCAACGAAGCGCTCATACGCGATCATCCGGAGCTGGCCGAGCAGACCCTGACCTTGCTTCGCTTCCAGCTTTACCAGGTGACCCGGAAGGTTCCTTCTGCTGCACTGGAGAAGCTCAAAACCGTTGTCTTTTGGGTCGAGGAGAACGAGCCCAACACCCCTTGCATGACCTACCATCCAGCCCGGGAATGGCTGGTTCAGCATGGAGTCGATCCGCGGAAAGCCGGCTGCGTCGAGCTCGCCAATGCGCGGAACTTCCTGGCTTGGACTCTTGAACAGCCCTGGATGGTTCTTCACGAACTCGCCCACGCCTACCACCACAAATTCCTCGAGGGCGGCTTCCAGAATCGTGAGATCCGCGTCACCTTCGACAACGCCATGAAGCAAAAACTGTATCAACGAGTGCTTCGGATCACCGGCGAGGAGACCGAGGCGTATGCAGCACGGAACCCGATGGAATATTTTGCGGAAGCGACGGAAGCTTTTTTCGGGACGAACGACTTCTACCCTTATGTCCGTTCTGAACTGAAGCGCCACGACACTGAGGCGTATCGGCTCCTTCAACGGGTTTGGCACGCGGACACGTCCAGGGCAGCCAGGTGAAACCGCTCTTGGCTCGCCGAATGAGATTCGGTCACCTCGCCGGACTTTCTCGAAGGGGGCGTGGTCTCGGCTCAGGTCTGCGTCGCCGTCGCCGGTTTGGTGGCCCAAACTGTCGCGCCGGGGACTCGGTGTCCATTCTTGGCTCGCTCGACCGCTGAAGTGCGTGTCGCTGAAGCGCCTGGATGACGTCGCCGTGGGGGGGGCGGGGCAAGATCCAGATTCGGCCGATGACGAGGAAGGTGAGGCCATGGATCTTGGCGAAATCCTGGACACCCCAGATGACGTCGGGGTGGGTCCGGGCGAAGTCGTCGCCGCAACAGATTCCCCCTGGCACCACTTTCCAGAACCAGAAATTCAGGTCGTCCCAAAAGATCGGGTTGTGATGGACGCCATCGAGGAAGACCAGATCAAGGGGTTCGCTCCAGTCTTTGAAGTCGTACGGGCTCCGGCCTTGAAGCGGGACGATGTTCGGGCAATTCCGCGTGTACCAGCGGAAGTTTTCGAGGGTTCCACGCGTTTGCTCGTGTCGCTCGGCGACTCCAAAGTCGGGTTTCACACCCTTACCTCGTTCCGGCTTGATCTGCGTGGGGGGCTGATAAGGGTGCTCCTGGGGATTCCAGATGTCGATGCAGGTCACCTTGACGGTGGGATCTGCGGATTTTGACCAGCACCAACTCGACCGCCCGCAGAACGGGCCGATCTCCACCATTTTGCCGTGCTTGGGAATTGTGAACGCGAGTCGCTCGATGGTCTTGAGTTCCGACTCCGGCATCCATCCAGGAATTCTGAGATTGTACGGCATGGACTTGGTTGATCCTGTCGATCAGTCGCCAGGTTGATCTGAATCTCCGCAGGGTTACGGTGCCCGAGGGAGGAATCGATGACCCCGAGCAGAGTCGCTGGCGACCCAGAGGGGTTCTCGATTGCCCACCCCCGACTTTGCCGACAGGATCCAGCGTTGATGATCGGGAAATCGCCTGCGAGCGGTGTCGCGGTCTGTTTAGATCTTCGCTGGGACCACAAACGGGGGCCGATACTCGCGGGTCAGCAGGGCGTCCGCCTCCGGATCGTGGAGGAACGACTCGGTGGATGGACTGACATCGAGTTTTCGCCCCAGCCGGTAGGCGATGTTGCCGAGGTGGCAATACGCGCTGGAGAGATGGCCTTCCTCGATCTCTGCGGTGAGCTGACCGCGTTCACGCGACTTGACCGCCTTGATGAAATTGTCGAAGTGGTCTCCGCCCCCACTTCCCCCCGGGCCCTTTTCGAGTTTCGGCCCCAAGTAGACTTGCCAATCGGTGTAGGACGTGATGGCCAGGATTCCCTCCGTCCCATAGAAGATGTTGCCGATTCTGACTTTGGCCTCGTCATTGGTGATCAACCCTCGGACTTCGAATTGGAGCAAGCAGTCGTCGAACTCGAGATCGACTTGGAGGGTGTTGGGAGTTTGGCCGTCGTCGCGCTCACCGAAACGACCGCCGGAGGCCTGGACGGATTTGGGCAGTTCGGACTTCCCGAGACCCCAGCGAGCGAGATCCATTTGATGGATTCCCTGGTTGCCGAGATCACCGTTTCCATAATCCCAGAACCAATGCCAGTTGTAGTGAAACCGATTGGGGTTGAACGGGCGATTGGGGGCTGGGCCAAGCCAGAGGTCGTAGTCGACCCCGGGGGGGACGGGGCCGTCGGGCTGGTGGCCGATGGACCCCCGAGGCTTATAACAGAGCCCCTTGGCCATATAGACCTGGCCCAATCCGCCCGAGCGGAGAAAGGCAATCGCATCTTGGATTCCCTGGTGGCTTCGGCATTGAGTCCCTGTCTGGACGATTCGCCCGTAAGCGCGGGCGGCATCCACCATCCGCCTTCCCTCGCTCACATTGTGGCTTACCGGCTTCTCGACATAGACGTCTTTGCCAGCCTGGCAAGCCCAGATCGTGGCGAGCGCGTGCCAGTGATTCGGCGTCGCGATTGAGACCGCGTCGACGTCGGGGTCGTCAAACACCCGCCGAAGGTCGCGGACGAAGCGAGGCCGACAGCCTCCGGATCGATCGGTCGCGAATTCAATCGACGGGCCTGCAAGCCTTTCGTCGACGTCGCAGAGGAGGGTGATCACAACATCCTTGCGTCTTGCGAAGGCGTCGATATGCTCGCGGCCTCGTCCTCGGAGACCGATCACGGCCACCCGAAGGGTTCCGTTGGGTCCCTCGGAGCTTTGGTCCCCAGGAGAAGCGGGCGGCTCGCTGTCCGTGACCCCGCGCACCTCCCCTTCACCGAGAGCGGCCAACGCGGCCAACGTGGTCGTTTCGCGGAGAAACTGACGGCGAGGATGCGGACCCATGTCAAAACCCCTCTCTCATGCGGCCTTTTGGGCAAGCGGCCATTCGGGCAAATTTCCGTCCCTTATTCGAGCGAAGGCGCCCACCAGCGTCAAGGATGCGACACCAGGGAAGCCGGGGGGATCCCGGTTTCCAGCAACCGAGCGTCATGGGCGGTCTGGGGTCGAGTGAAGCGTTGCGTCGTCGTGACTCAGCGATGGAGGTGCCGCGTGGCGGGCATCACCCCCTCCGCTGCCCGCGTTTTGGAAGACCGACAGGACTTGGGGACGCGCATCCTCCAACCGCGCGCGCGAGGCATCCCGGCCAGGGCGGCTTCCGGCCAGCGGCCCAATCCCGATTCGAACGCCTCGGGTACCAAGGCCCGGTGACGCTTGCGGGACGCCCCCCACTTTAGCAGCTTGCGATTGGCGATCAGGGGATGGATCCGAGGGGTGTCCAGGTCGCGAACACGAGGGGGGATTGGCAGGAAGCCTTGGGTCCTTCCGAGGATAACGCAACCGACCGCCGCGAGTCTAACCGATCCACCCATCGCATCGCGGCGACTCTCGGGACAGAGCCGAGGTCGGGGAGGGAAGGCCAGAGCCAAATTGCGCCAGGCTGCCGGAGAGGGGTCATGGTGCGCTCGATCGGGGGTGGATTGTCCTCTGCGCGAGAAAGGATCAGCTCAAGGCGGCGTGGGACCATGAAGCACCCTGACCGGGGAAACCCTCAGGTTGGAGAGCGGATGGGCAGAGATCATCGCTGGTCGAGATCATCGCTGGAGGATTCCGCGCGAAATCGCGGAGGGATCGCGCGAAACTTTCTCGGCGAAACCGCGGAGCGATGCCAGCACGGATCGGAACTGCACCAAGGCTTGATTGGCCGAGGTTGCCATCGTATTGAGGTTTTCGTAGAGATCCCCCTGAGTGAGCAGCTTTTGGAGCGTGCCCGCATCGTTCAATCCCCCGCCCCGATTTCGCAATACGCTTGAGAGGAGCTCCAGATCCGAGGCGATCCTGTTGAGGCGGCGGATTGATTGACCGAAGTCGGTCGTCGGCACATGAGCGACCGGCGCTCCCAAGTCCTGGAAGAGCGGCGATGCATCCGCGAGACTGGTTTCCAGACGGCTCGAAGCCGCCGAAAACTTCGCGATCCCAGTCTTCAGGGCGTCCTGGGTTTCAGGGTCGAGGGTCTTGTCGATTTTCTCCGCCACTTCTTGGATGGTGGCGACGGCATTCCGGAATTCCGCTTCGTTGGTCTTGAGAAACCGGTCGATTCCCTCAGCCGCCGCTGCCACGTTCTTTCCAGTGTCGGTCCAGGTCGCCAGGAAAGTATCCAGCTGCTCGGCGTTCTGCGAGATCCTGGCCAGACCGGTTGCGGCTTCATTGATCGATTTGAGAGTGTCTCCGGCCTGCTCGAAGGCCGTGGTCGCTGCCGCCAACGCCTTGGAGGGATCGGCGGCCACCTCGCCTTCGATGACCGTCGCCGAGGCGGGGGTTCGAGCGGCGGGAATGTATCCGGTACCCGTTCCGGGAAGCATGTCGATCGTGACGTCTCCAATCAGGGATCTCGTGAGCCTTGGAACCGAGCCCTCGCGGAGCAAATACCGCCGTTCGATCGCGAGCGTCACCAGGACGCCGTCGGGTTGGTTCGGACGGTTGTCGAAGGCAATCTCCACGACCTCGCCGATGCGGATGCCACTCTTGCGAACGGTCACTCCCACCAGAACTCCCGGAGCCTCGGAGTAGCGAGCCAGGATGTAGTATTGGTCGCGAAGCAACGACGGTGACTCCCCAAACCAAACGATCATCATGGTCAGCACCAGGCCTGCCACGATGACAAACATGCCTAGCCGAAACTGCATCACACGATCGTTCATGGTGACCTCGATCGACCCTTCCCGGCTCGCGGCCCGATGACTTGGAGGGTTAGAGGCCCGAATTCCGCGACGCCTCCATCTCCCGAAGCCGTTCCCCCGCCTCTCCTCGGACGAACTGACGGACGCGCGGATCTGGCGACGTGTTCAGACCCTCCGGTGGGCCATCGTAGAGAATCTGGGACTCGGACGGACGGAGACGAGCAAGCGGATAGAGCATGACCACCCGATCCGCGACTTTGTAGACCGTTTTCATGTCGTGAGTGACGACGACGCCCGTAGTCTTTTTGGAATGTTGGGTTTGGAGAATCAGCTCGTTGATGACGTCGCTCATGATGGGATCCAATCCCGTTGTCGGCTCGTCGTAGAGCATCACCTCAGGGTTGAGCGCCAACGCTCGCGCTAACCCAACCCGCTTCCGTTGACCGCCGGAAAGCTCGGCAGGTTTCTTGCCTTCCAAGCCCTCCGGAAGACCCACCTCGCGGAGCCGCTCGGCAACCACCGCCTGGATCTCCTCCTCGGGGATGATCCGATGCTCACGCAAGCCGAAGGCCACATTGTCGTAGACCGACATGCTGTCGAAGAGGGCGGCCATCTGAAACAAGAAGCCGAATCGCAGGCGAAGCTTCACAAGCTGTTGACCTGAGAGTTTCATCACGTCCTGACCGTTGAACAAGACGGTTCCCGACGTGGGGTGCAAGAGCCCGATGATCAGCTTCAACAACACGGTCTTCCCACAACCGCTCTCGCCGATGACGCACAACGTTTCGCCCCGCCGCACGGAGAGATTGAGATCTCGAAGCACGTGGTGATGGCGAAACCGCATGGAGAGATCCCTCAGCTCAATCAGCCCCTGACAATCGGATCTGCGGGTCAAGGTTCCATCCGTCATAGCAGCCCTTGCGTTTCTGGCCAGATGGAGCGATAGACCGTGTTCCAACCCAAACCGAGGACGAAATCCAAAAACAGAATGGCGATGAAGGAAAAGACAAACGCTTCCGTGGCGGCCTTCCCAACGCCTTCGGCGCCGGCTGACGAGTTGAAACCACGGTGGCAACTGATCAAGGCGATCGCCGCCCCGAAGAAGTAGCTCTTAAAAATTCCCGCCAGAATGTCCAGACTCTCGACAAAACTGCGGGAGTGCTTCCAGTAGGCAAACGTGTCCACTCCGAGGACCTGCGTGCTGACCACCGCGCCGCCGATGACTCCCATGAAGTCGGCCATCAGTGTGAGAAGCGGGATGAGAAGGAGGCAGGCGAGGAATCGCGGGGTCGAAAGATAGTAGATGGGATCGGTCCCCATCGCCGTCAAGGCGTCGATTTGCTCGGTCACTCTCATTGTTCCGAGTTCGGCGGCCATCGACGATCCAACCCGACCGGCGAGCATCGTGGCTGCGAGGACCGGACCGAGCTCGCGCACGATCGAAACGTTGATGACCGATCCCAGGCGGGTCGCCAAACCCATCATCGCAAACGAATGATGGGCCTGGACTGCCAGCACCATGCCGATAAACGTTCCCGTGATCGCGACCACGGAAACACTCTGAACCCCGATCGCATAAAATATGGGAGAGAGCACCGACCAACGAGGGCGACGCCGGACAATCCAGATCAGTGTCAGGCAGGAAAAAAGAGCGATGTCGCCGACCTCCGAAACCGTTTCGTAGACTCGCTCGCCGAGTCGATGGATCGGAGTGGGCGGCGTGCCAGGGAGGTCGTCGGAGGGGACAAACGGGGCGACCGACATCGATGCAGCACTCCCCTCACAAGACAGTGCACCCGCCCTGCCAAGCCTGCCTGAGACCGGCCTCGCCTTCGTGACCCAAGCTCACTTCCACGGGAGCAACCGGCGGCAAGCGTCATTCTTCACGCCTGAGGCCATGTTGACAAGGCCCACCGGGCGCGTCGGCGGACGATTCGGTCCTGAGGGATTCGCGCTTCCTCCATCAAGCTGTCCCTCGAAATCAACTGGAACTGCCGTCGATTCTGTGAGTCGTTAGGGTGGATCTTCTGGCCTTGAAGAATGACGCAAGATTGTCGGTTGGATCAAAGGCCGAGTTGTTCAAGACGCTGCGTGATCAGCGATTCGATCGTCTCCGCGGTGCGGATGTAGTTTTCCTGGTTGGTCCCGATCGGATCGGAGACATCCCCGCCTCGGGGATCCAGGAGAAATGCGGTCGAATGGGCTTCTGGCACCGACTCGAGCAGGGCGTCGAGATGATCCTCGGTCATCGCGAAGATCCAGTCGGCCATACGTACCATCTCGCGGGTCAACCTGCGGCTACGGTGCTCCTTCAAGGACCCTCCCATCGCGCGGAGGACCTCGACGGCGTGAGCGGCCGCTGGCGCGCCGTCAGAGGCGGCCACTCCGGCTGAGAGAACCAGGAACCCGCGCTCTTCAAGTTCGCCCACCTGGCATTGTAAGCGACGAGCTAGCACCAACTTGCAGATCGCCTCGGCCATCGGACTACGGCAGGTGTTCCCGGTGCACACAAACAGGATGACGATTCCGGACATTCTTTGAATGGTCTCGGCATCGATCAGGCCCTCGCGAACGATCCGCCAACTCTGTTCCTGGATGAGGACTTGGGTTGCTCCCCGAGCGTCTTGGGGGGAGGCCGAGTGGATCACCATGTCGATTCCACTGAAGCGGCGGAGAGTTGGGGTTGTCCCGGCTGGGTTCCGATCCTCCGCCGTGACCTGCGCGGTTGCCAGCGGGGTGGGGATCAGTTCGAGGACATCTCGAACGAACCGATCGTTGGGGCATTGAATCGCCAGTTTGGCTTCGGGGGAAAGGAGGGTTTCGACCTTCGCGGGGATCCGACCGCCCAACCCAGCGGTGTCGAGCTCTGGAAAAATCAGGGTGAGAGGCCCAGGCCAGAGCCTCCAGGCCAATCTCCGTCCTAAAGGCGGGCACCGAGGGACCCAGTCGATCGCCTCATCGGGCCCTTTGAGGTACAAGGTGAGCGGCTGGGTCTCTGACAAACGGCTCAGCATACGAATGCGAGCAAGGCCCTCAGGATTCGTCACGCTGGCGGCCAGGCAATCGTCGATCGCGGTTGAAAACCCCAGGATCCCCCCCTGCGCGAGGCAGGCGACGGCTCGATGAACCACGTCGCGTGGGTCGTCATGGGCGAGCAGGTCAATCCAAAGACAGGTCGATTCGGCGTCAGACATCGATTTCGGCGGGGAAGGGTCCCTCAGGCGAGCTGGGATCAGAGCCCGGATTCAGACCGTGGCGGAGTTCGCTTCAGCGGACTGGAGGTTTGTGATCTTCCTAACCTAAATGGGACTTTGCCGCAACGCGAGAGGGTCCAGCAAACCAAAGACTCAACCGGCCTCCCTTCTCACGCAGACCGTTGCGTGGCCATTCGAGCGAAGAGACGCGTTGGGACGGGTTCAGTGGCTCTGAGAGGTCAGACGAGCTGAACGATCGGGGATCGCCAGTCGAACCACTAAAACAACAGGGTCAGGCCTTCCAGGT
>Ga0308411_10003767_pt1 | contig 10077 bp, 6 predicted proteins | sample HotsprottomLayer_2_FD_203530 | JGI IMG/M metagenome (GOLD analysis project Ga0308411, IMG submission 203530) | Hot spring phototrophic mat microbial communities from Octopus Spring, Yellowstone National Park, Wyoming, United States -... | ecosystem: Environmental > Aquatic > Thermal springs >... | reverse complement strand
ACAGCGTTTTGCCCAGCGGATTGCTCATCGCGTCCCAGGCGATCCAGTGACGAAAGTAAGCCATCTCGTTGAGGATGGCTGCGTAATACGTAAGCCAACGCGGGATATTGTGGATAAAAATAGAGCCAGTCGGCTTTGTCACTCGCACAAGCTCAGTTATCCATTGCCGACACCAGCTCAAGTATTCGTCATCGGGGCGTTCGTCCTTATAAGCGTTGTAACGCTTGTCAAGGTTAAAGGGTGGGTCGGCAAAGCACATGTCCACACTATCTGATGGAATTTGTCGCAATATCTCGAGGCTATCTCCTAGCGTAACTTTGTCAGTGAGCGCTGTGAGCATTACGCCTCTCCTTTTACTTAGATAAACTGAGACCAGTCTACACTATATGCATGACGTGCTAACCGAAAGTATTGACACAACAGCAAACAAGTCAGATCCGCCTGTTGCACACCCTAGGCAAAACACACGACAAGCGGCACCCTGTAGCTTAACAAAGGGCATGCGCACGCTCAACGCCGCGCCGTTAAAAGGAAGCAGGGGCTAGGATGGGACTAGCCGATTTATGTGTGTCGGCTGCATCTAGGTGGGACATCCTCGACTATCGCGGTCATGCAGCTGGTGGCGTGGGCCTGACGATTGTGCTCATCACTCACGGTTTAAAAAATGATGTTTTGTTGCAAAAGCTATGGTGATGATCCTGAAGACTTGCTCAATGTATTGCCTTCGCACTCTTGACGATGTTGAGATATCCTTCCAATGTCTTGCGTAGTTCCTCAGCTTGCCCGATGACATTGTCGATGTTGCCGGTGGTATATGCCAGCCGTTGAAGGCGTCGCGCCTCGCGCTGCAACTTTTGCAGCTGCTTCACGTGCTTGGCCAATTGCATCTGGTGCTTGTCCCACTGGTTCACCTGTGCTGGTTGTTTCGGCACCCTCGGCAGGGCTTCGCCTAAAGCGATACGCGCTTGGGCAATTGCCTCCGCCTTTTGCTCAGCGTCGTCCTTACCCGGCAGCCTTAACAAGAACCGGTACGGGAAATTAAACGCTGCGGCCAGCACGATCACCTCATCACTCAATGACCCAAGTAGCTGCAACCATGTGCGGACCGTGGCCGGCGCGATCTCCGTCCCAGTAATTTCTTTGTACCTCTTACATATAGCTTGGTATATCTCGTTTTTTAGTTGATCTTGTGCAACATAAAAGTCGCTAGGCGCGCGCGACTCCACGCATTCCTTGTAGATGCGCTGGACTAGCTGCATCAGAACCACTGCCGGCACCTCATGACGCTTGAGGTTTTCGCTCCATGATGCCGTCGGCCCCGGCGCATTGGCTTGAGAATATACGCGCGCCCTAATCTTCTCCCACTGTGTCTTGCCTTCCTTGATCAGCCACGCGTGTGCCAGCAAGCGCCGCTCGCCAAAGAGCAACCGGTACATGCCGTCGTGCGCAACCACGCCGATTGGCTGCAACAGGCCATTGCGCTCGATGTCGTCGGCCAACTCGGCAATTGCCTTGGCCACCCCCAGTGCGGCCAAGTCACCTTTTGCGCATAGGTCTTGGATCTTCTGTACTGCGATCATCGGATTATCGACCAGTTGCTTTAGTAAGTTGCGCAGCACGCCGCGCGGCTGGTCGGGGTCCAAAGCGATCGCCGCGATTGGCAGCTCGCAGATGTCCACCCCTTCATCAGCAACGCCCGCAGAGACAGACGTCGATTGCGATGTGGGAGTCTCTTGTTTCTTATTCGCATTACCCCTCTTTTCGCCCTGCTTTCCCTCAAATTTTTTGTTCATTTCTGCGATCAGCGCGAAGGGGTCATCCGTATATGCCGACATGCGTGGTATTATATAGCACCATCCGGTGCTACCATGATGGTTGTGCGCATCGCCCTGATACTCCTGCTGACCGGCTGCCAGATCATCGCAGTCCCGCCAGGAACCGACGGGATGGACTGGCAGCCACGCCCCACCCCCGCAACCCGTCCGGCTCCATCCCCTTCGCCATTGCCCACCGCGCTCCCATCACCGCTGCCGCCAACCGTGCAAACCTCCGCGCCCACGCCGATCCCACAGATCGTCATCACGCTGTTGCCAGGGCGTGAAGACAACAGCACGCCGGTGCCCACCCGTATGCGCCGCAAGATCTGGCCAGACTTCCCTTGGCAAGATGGTTGGGCCCTTTACCTCATCCCCCTCGGCAGCGATGAAGAGGGACAGATAAAAGCATCACTATCAGCTTATGTCAATACCTTTGCGCTCGGTCGCCAGATAAAAGAGGAGGACTCTTATGATTATGCAATCATCGTCGCTGATAAAGGCAAGCTCTATCGCGAGGAGACGGTGAACTTAATCCAAGAAAAAGGATGGAAGACCCTCGGGGCTGTCCCATGCATGCGCCACAGGCGAAGTGAAGGTCTCAACTACACTCTCTGCGGTTTCACGCGCGAGTATCCGCGCGTCAACATGTCTTCATATATCGCTGCCCTGTTTGCCCAGGATGACGCAATCGATATGCTCGTCGTCCTGCGCTGGAACAAGCCGGTCTAACCAATGTACGAGGCATCCTCGCATCGTTACTTAAACTACCAAGAGGAGTTGGCGCTGTTTGTCCCGCTTTGCCTTCAGCGCCAAGACAGCAATGTCGTCAGCCCTGTAAGCACCGACTTGCCCGGCTATTGCTACACCGATGCTGTCGCGGATGCCGGGACTGTGGCCCAGATTATCGATTACATCGCACACGAGTTCTTTATCGAGTGCGAGCCCCGCGAACCATGTGCATTGACGCTCACCATAGCACAACTCCTTTCGCAGACGCGCTCAGACAAAGAAGCGCTCTTCCGGCTCTTGGCACGCTGCTATTTGAACCTCATCCAACAATCTGAGGAAAAGCTGAACAACGACGTCGAGATCGCTCGTTACGTCCTTGTGCAAACCAACGTCATGCGCGTCTACCAAATCGCACACAACTACCACTTCCACAACGGCAACGTCAGCGAGTGGGAAGACCTCGTCCAAAACGGCATGCTCGGCCTGCTTTTAGCTATAGACACATACATCCCTTGGTATGGCTATCGTTTTGGGACGCACGCGACTTGGCAGATTCGCGGTAAGTTGCAACAGCAGGTTCGCCAAGACGCACGTCACTGTGCTAACACGGCAGTCGCGCTTGACGCAGAGCACGATTCGATGTTGACGATCGAGCGACTCCGTTATGAGGGCGAAGTAGGGAGGGATTTCACCCGCCGCCGCGCAGACGTGCTTGCTGCATTCGTTGACTTCCTAGTCAAACACATCGCGCCGACCCTACGTGACGACGAACGCCAGGTCTTGCTCAGCGATTTAGGCGTCGCGCCACCCATCAGCACAGTCTCGCCGACGATCCGTCGCCGCCTCAGGCATCGCCTGCTCGAATCTGAAGAGGTCAGAGCGTTTATGTCACATATTAAGGATATTGATAGCTTAGAGGAGTTGTTCTAGAAAATTTTTTATAAAATTAAATGCAAGAAATATAAGAAATTTTATTTTGGAATAGCCCTATATAAGCCCATATTTTATGTGTCAAGCGCTACAGAGAGGCGTACTATTACTTTCGCTTGTAAATGGAATAGATTGGGTTGTGCGAAAATAGACATGATCTACAAACACAATTATTTGATATTTTCTTTTTGGGTAAAGAGGAGTATTTTGTCTTTAAAATTGAGACCGCTTGCCTCCTCTTCTTTCGTATATTGTGAGAAGGCCGATGCATAGAATTTTTGTGTTATAAGAAATTTGCGCGACCCATTGCTATCACTTTTAAGCAGGCTTAGAAACATCACTTTGCGATCGCGATCGCAAGGCACTAGCTTCTAGGATAGAGTATCTTGGAAATGCTCCTCCCCTCTGCGATCGCGATCGCAGAGGGCTAGTTTTGGCCCACTCTGCGATCGCGATCGCAAGCCATAAGTTCGTCGCTGACCCTATCGTTTCTTGATTCATTGTTTTTTAAATTTCCCGCCCTTACGACATTGTATATATATATGAGGAAGCTCAACCTTCCACTTAAAAGGAGGTGAGCTATGCTTAGGTTATTCCTTCTCTTGCTTCTTGTCTGCTTATCTTTGAGATTCATCGTTGATCTTCAAGGCTCAATTCAACGATATACGCATTGTCTTGGTGCTATGCTTGTTGAGCGTATTTATGACCCTCAATATACATGTAGATTTAATGTTAGATTTGATTTTCAAATTGGTCATAATTGGTGATTTTTGGTTTTGTTATTTATTATTAAATATGAAATTAATTTAATTTTTAATGATTAAAATTATTTATTCAACTATTCTCTTTTTTATTTTAATTAATTATTCGATAATTTAATTTTTATAATCTTTATATAAATTTAGCTAGATTTAATAATCACTAATGATGCTGCCTCATCCACGATTCCGCATCCCCTCGAAATAGCTTGACTAAGTAATGTCAATTAGGATTTACACGAGGCCAAGATAACTTGTGATGACAGCAAGCAATTTTCTAAAGAATCCCAATAGATAGTTTAATCGAGCTGTTCTACTACGTCGATGACCTTTGTTCTTCTTCACTGTAATGACTTTTTGTCTGCGTGGTAGCTTATGCATCAGCGAGATTATTATCATCCTCAAGTATCGTATAGGCGGGAGGGGACGAGGCATGACCGACCAGCCAATGGACGCGCAAAGGTTGGCCCATGCTGGCGCAGCAGACGGGTTGCTCGTCCTGCTTGGTAACCCAGACCTGCTGGACCAATCCTTGCTGGCCCTGTTCTGCTCACGGCGTTGTCCAGGCAACGTCATCCTCAGACCTATAGGACCTGGTTAGGGCGCTGCGCGAGGCCGGTATTGCGGCGGTCAGTGGCTTTCACACGCCAGTCGATCGAGTCTGCCAGGCGATCCTGATACGCAGCAACCAGCCGGTGGTGATCTGCTCGGCCCGCATGCTGGCGGGGGTGCCTCTCGCAGCCTGGGCAAGACCAGGGGTGCAGGCTGGCCATGTCTTACTGGCCACGTCTTTTGAGCTGGACTGTCGGCGTGCGACGGCGGCGCTTACGCAGCGACTGGCAGCAATACAGAGTCGCTTGCCGGCGCACTGCTGGCGGACGGCAAGACGGTTGCCGACGCCCCAAACACTGGCCTGCTGTCGCTGGGGGCGCAGCCGCTGGCGATCGCGGCGCTGAGCGCGTGCTCAATCGAGTTCCTCCAAGGGCATTCGCTGCTGAGCGCCTTCCGACGACGCCGCCCATCGCCGCGCCACGATTGCTCGCGCAATACGCTCGTCTTTTCCCAGCGCACGCGAGAGGGCGACCAGGTCGAGCGAATTGAGGAGCTGGGCGGTGATCGGTCGCTTCGCATCCCAGAAGATGAAGGCCGACCAGAACGCCCGCGCAAGGTTGGACGTGACCAGCGCGTATAGGAATTGCGCTTCGTCTTCGTACATGCATGGGAAGAAATAACACGTATCGTCCAAGACCACCGGCCGGCCCTGGAACGGCCGAACGAGGACGAAAGCCAGCTTCTTATATAGCCCCGAAATTGCCACCTTCCAGGGCGCAAACGTATAAGCGCCCACTCCAAAGAGCGAGAAAGGGGGACGGTGCTTGTAGACAGCGCTCTTCCTCTTGGCCAAAAGATGTGCATGGCCGGCGAGATAGTCCCAAGCCCTGGGCGCCTCCCAGCGTAGGTGGCTCGGATCGTCGTTCATGCTTCGCTGCGGGACAAGCATCCAGCGCCGCGGCGCGCGCTCGGCTGCCAGATCAGCGCTCTTCAGCAGCGGGTAGATCACGTTATCTTCAAGCACAATGCGCTCGCCCAGGCCGTTTACCCATTGCCCGTCTTCGGGATGCAACTCGAAGATGCCGGCGCAATCGTGTTTTACCCCAGATCGCCAGACGCGAGCGCCATTCCCTAATAGTCCTCGATGCTTCTCATACAGCTCAAGGTCGGCGACGAGCAAATTGTCTCGCAAACCAAAGCTGCTGACCGGATGATGGGCGTGAAGCGAAGCGAAGGCGCGGCACGTTTTGCTCTCGCCGCGCGGGGCGGTCTTAATCACCAGCAGGCAGGCATCCACCGAGGCCGCGAAGTGTTCCTGGGCATCGAGCAGATACAGCGATGCCGATTCGACGCGCAGCCCGTTTTGCCAGGCGTATAGAAGAACCTTACGGGCCACGCTCGTTTTGCATATCATCGCAAGCAGCGCTTCTCTGGCGTTCATCAGCGCGACGCCATTCCTGATGATCCATTCTGAGACGTCGAAGTTGCTTTTGCCAATAATGCCGCGCAAGCCATCCAGGTTCGCGCGCGCCGGCAGGTTTGCGCTCCCCAACGCGCCCAGCGTCGCGTGGGTGACCCAGGGCGGATTGCCAATGATGAGGATCGGCTCAGGCAATTCCTTGACGACCTCAGGCCAATTAATGAGGAAGACGTCGGACTGTTGAATCTCGATGCGCGCGCGGGGGGAGAAGCCGGCGACGGCGCGTCGCGCTTGGGCCACGTATTCCGCGTTGATCTCAAACCCAAGCACGCGCGAGACCGCCGGGAACGTTTCTAGTGCAGCGGTGAGAAACGCGCCTGTCCCACACGTTGGTTCGAGGATCGAGGCCGGAGAGAACCCGCTGCGCGCGACGAGCGAACAAATCGCCCTGGCCAGCGCGATGGGGGTTTGAAAGTCTCCAAACTCGATTCTCCGCCTAGCGCGCACATGCATGTTTACCTCAAACAAATCACCTTGGCCCACTGCCTCCCTCATCGTGCGTAATCTAATCAGAAAGGACATCTATATTGCAAAAACAGAAACTGCATCTCTCGCAACGACAACGCCATCTGCCTAATCTCGCAGATTACCCATCCGATGACAATGGCATTTTCCGCGCCGGCTTGTCACATTGCTCGTCAAGTTCCACCAGCTGCGCTGCCATCGCCTTACCACTGTTTGATCGTCTTCGTCAATCAAGTAGCTAACCTGATTGGATATAACTTTTTGTTTATTAAAAAATAATTTATATTTTAAATTATTAAAAGCGCAAAATTACGATCATTCTGCGACGCCTACTGCCTCCCTAAAATGCAGGGCGGTTGTATAATATCATATATGACGGCTTCTCCGCTCATCATCCATAGCACTACCCCTGCGCCCAGCGAGGGCATCCGACGCGCCATGAGCATCCACCAGTGGATGCGTCGGCTGATTGACCAAGCATCAACGCTTCAGCTTTGCCCACAAATCCGTCATGGGGTCTTTGACGAACACTACGCCGAGTTGGCACTGCTCGCGCTTGCCTGCACAGACCAAAAGATCGAAGCGTTTGTCTCGCCCAAACTCATCGTCCGGCTGCTTGAACACCACAAACGCGCCGCGGCTTGGCATGGCACCAGTCTTCCCCTTGCCCCAGATGATCCTTTGCTTGCAGGAATTTTCAGCAATCCAGACATGGCGAGCGAGCAGGTGAGCGCGGTCAACGCAGTCCTTGATGTCCTCGACAAACACATGGAGCAAGCTGGTGTGCTCTACCAGCCACTTATGTATCGCCTCATTCACCACATTAACAGGCTCGGCCAACCCACTGTCGACTATCTCTGGCGTGCCTGCGGCTTTGGCAAGGATGTTCACTTTGTCGAAGTTGAGCGATATCCGCTGCCGCTGCTTGGGCCTATCGCCGAGATCGCCGACAAGGCCGGCGCACAGACAACCTGGGAGTACGACCCAGCCGGCAGCCCATTGAGTTACCTCACGCTGATGGATAGCCCCGCTGAGGGCCTCGCGCACATCGAATCAACGCTCCGCCCCACCGGTCGGCTGATCGCACACCAATCCGACCTAGAAGAAAATTCTCTACACAAATTTGTCGAGTTTATCGAAAAAAAGGGATTCATCCTGAAACGAGACTACCACACGCAAGCGCAAATTCACTATACGTATGAGTGCGACTATTACGATGCCGTCAAGCGCGCACGGGAGATCCTTCAAGAAGGCAGCGGAAAGGTTTGCGTCCTCGTCCCATACTACGACGCAGTGACCGAGGCGCTGCTGAGCGATGGCGAGCGTGACATCGCAACCAATCCACCTCATCGCAGCCTGTGGTCCTCACCGCTCATCCGCGCCCTCTACGTCCTTGCCCATCCCTCCCCCATCCATATCCCCATGCGCCATGTTGACTATAGCGCTTACCAACACTGGCACAAGATCTATGCCCAGGCGCTGCACTGGGCAGCTCCGCAAGAGATGTCAATCGGCGAAGTCGGCGCGATTGCGCGCGCCGTCATCACCTACACCCAACCACCTCCGGGCGCGCTCTCCGAGCGGGCTGTCGAACTTGCCAAGTCCCTGATCAGCTACAAGACAAGCGAGCACCAAAGTCTCTATGACCGTTTTGCCGAATTCCTTTTCAGGGTCTCCGACCCCCATGGCTTGCGCTTCACCAACCACGAACACTACCGCGTACAGAGCTTCGCCTTCCTCAACATGATCAGGGACGCCGAAGCGATGTTCCGCTTCATCGGCCTCGACGTCCCGCCATACGCCTTTCAGCGCGCGTTCTGGGAATTGCTCTCCGGTGAGCGCATGAGCCGCGGCTTGATCGGCGGTCCGCTTCAGCCCTTGTTCCAAAGCAGCGCGTCGCCCATGTTCACCGTCCACCATTTCATCAGCGTTACCGATCCCTTCGACGACGTGATCGTCCTCGGTGCCGATCACGACAGCCTGCTGCGCGACCCGCGCGGCGCGACCCGCACCGTCGAGGATTACCTGCACCTCCTCCATGCCATCGGCAAGCAGGCAAAGCGCATCTGGCTGATCGGGAGCGACTACGATGTCCGCGGCGTCCGCGCCCGCAACGACTTCCTGCGCGCGATGCTCTCCGCCCAAGCTCAACGCTACTATGCAACCCCGTGAGTTCCACGACCTCGCCTGGGACCGCCTCTTCGGCATCCTCCACGCGCTTCGCCAAGGCGTGACCATCGGCGAGTACATCGACTTGGCACACGCGCCGCCACCGGCAGCGCAGCCACCTCCCTCGATGCGCGGCCAACAGGCGCTCTTCTTCGCGCCTCGCGACTGGGTCGCCTCAGAAGAAGGACGACTCGCGTTTAAGCCATGCTACGGCCCAACCTTCTACTTCCTCGTGCCAGATCAGGCCGTCATCGGCAAGAAGGCATACAACCTCCGCGAGGCCATGTCACAACTGGGCAACGCGCGTCTCATCTGCCCACACCCTTACGACGTCCACGAGATAAGCTTGTGGCTAAATCTTGATTTGAATGTCGATTTCCCAGGCGGATTTTGGGCACAAGCCCTCGCCCAGCCCGATGGACTCATAGCAATGTGTCGTGCATTTCAGTCACTGGGACCGCGCGACCTGCGCCGCTGGCGCGTCAGCAGCTTTGACTATGCGCTCTTTGAGCGATATGGGCCGGCCTTTCCCGAAAAGCAAGCTGAGAGGCTGTGGAAGAAGCTGTATCACAACAACCAATACGCCGGCAATTGCCCACTCGCCGACCTTGAGCTAGAGCGCGCCATCGCCTTCAGGCGCGGCAAGCACGGCCTCGCTATCAAGCGGATCCTGCGCGACGTCCACCTCAGCGACCTCGGCAGGCTCTGTCCGATCAGCACAGCAGAGGGGGAGAACGTCGGGCGACTGGTCGCACTTGCGGAAAGTGCACGACTTACCCCGCTGGGTTACATCGCCGCCGCGCATGAGGATGACCCATCGTCGTTCTATCATCCCCCCTTCTCGGATCTGCCTGCGCATTGCGCATACCGCGATATGTTTTGTCGAACGGCCAACCGCCTGCCGTTCGTCATCTATGATGACCCAACGCGCGCGCTGATGGCAGCGAATATGGCGCGCCAAGCGCTGCGCATCGGGCGATCAGCTCCTAGCCTTGTTTGCTGCACAGCGCCGCAAGATACTCAGTTTGACGCTGCGCTCGCACAGGTCAAGACGACTGCCATGGTCGCGTACTTGGCTATCCCAGGCGCAACGTTTGAAGACGGCTTCCTCGTCAGCGAGGGCTTCGCCCGCAGCCCGCGCGCGTGCGTCCTGAAGACGTATCGCTATGCGCTCGTC
>Ga0308411_10003764_pt1 | contig 10082 bp, 11 predicted proteins | sample HotsprottomLayer_2_FD_203530 | JGI IMG/M metagenome (GOLD analysis project Ga0308411, IMG submission 203530) | Hot spring phototrophic mat microbial communities from Octopus Spring, Yellowstone National Park, Wyoming, United States -... | ecosystem: Environmental > Aquatic > Thermal springs >... | reverse complement strand
TGAACGCGAAGCTCCACGCCGTCTGCGACCGCCAGGGGCGCCCCGTGGTCCTGCTGCTCACCGAGGGCCAGGCGAGTGACCACCGCGGCGCTGCGCTGATGCTCCCGAGGCTCCCGCCCGCCAACGAACTGATCGCAGACCGGGGGTACGACAGCGCCCCCTTCAGGGCCGAACTCGCAGCGCGCGGCATCGCCGCCTGCATCCCCTCGACGCGCTCGCGCAAGCAGCCCATCCCGCACGACCCAACGCTCTACCGACAACGCCACCGCATCGAGAACATGTTCGGCCGCCTCAAGGACTGGCGGCGCATCGCCATGCGCTACGACCGCTGCGCTCACACCTTCCTCGCAGCCGTCACTCTCGCCGCAACCGTCACCTTCTGGCTCAATCAATGAGTCCTGAGCCTAGCCCGGACCATTCACGGGAGTTCGGACTGGTCTCCTGCGGCTGAAGCGTGGCTCGCGGCATCGTTGTGCGGGCGTGCGGTGTCGGGCCGGGTCGTGGGGGCCGGGGCTGGGGTGCGGATCGCGGGTCTGGCGGGTTGCGACGCTGGGTTCGGCTGGGGCGTCCGCCCCGTGGCTCAGCAGGCCAGACGCGGCAATCGGTCGAGCACGAGGCGGAGGATCGCCTGGTCCGGGCAAGCGGCAGGCAGATGCAGCATGACGCGGGTCTTCAGTTCGACGACGCGCATGGCGAGCTTCACGAGGCGCAGCTGCAGGGTGTCGAACTGCGCCACGCGCCAGGTGGAGCGCTTCGGTATGAGGCTGCGTAGCGCCCACAGCGTCCAGTAGGCGCCGGTGTGCAGCAGCAGGCGGAAGGCGTTGGCGGTGGCCTTGCTGCAGGAGCTGCGGTCGGCGGCGAGGTAGCGCTTCCAGGCCTTGATGTGGTTCTCGACCTGGCCGCGCGCGCAGTAGATCTCTTCGTAGACCGTGCGCGGATCACCGCCGACGAGGCTGGTGACGACGAAGCGGGTGTCGGTGCCCTGCGGTCCGGCCTCGACGCGGGCGATGATGCGCTCGACGCGGCTCCAGCTGCGGGCACCGTCGAAGAAGGCCTTGGAGCGGCGGAGCTTCGCCTTGTCGGGCTGCGCCGCGAGGCGGGGCGCGGTGCTCGCCTCCAGCGCCGCGACGTGCCCGCGCAGCGTCGTGGTGGCAGCGACGCCGAGGACGAAGTTCGACCCGCGCCGCGCGGCAGAAGTCCAGCACCTCGGGGGCGCAGAAGTGGCTGTCGGCGCGGATGAGGATTTCGACGCGCGGCCAGTGGCCGCGGATCTCGCGCACCAGGCGGCGGAGGAAGCCGCGCGCCTCGGCGCCGGTGGGGCGGCGCGCGGGGCGCAGCATTGCGGCCACGGGGCGACCCTCGCCGTCGAACACCACCAGCGGCTGGACGCCGTATGCGTCGTGGTAGGCGTTGAACAGCCGCAGCTGCTGCCCGCCATGCACCGCCTCGAAGGTGTCGTCGAGAGCGCGCACGATCCGCCGCGGCACTTGGCGGAAGCTCGCGCAGCAGAGCCCGACCATGGCGCGCCCATGCGCAGGAGCGCGCGCAGACCAAGCAGGTTCTAAACCCGCGAGATGGTCGGCTGCGAGCACAGCGCCGCGGCGTCGGGCAGGCGGTCGAGCGCGAGCGTGAAGGCGGGATCGTGCCGCAGGGCATCGGCGTCGTTGCCGTCCTCGTAGCCGGCCGTGATCATCAGCACACGGAGACGGATCATGTCGGCCAGGCTGTGCCGGGCCGCCTCCGGCGTCCGCGGGTCATCGAGACAGCCGGCCAAGCGCTCGGCGATGCCGAGGCGGCGCTCGATCTCGCGCAACGCCAGCACGCCGCCATCGGAGGACAGACGCCCGCCGTCGAAGCGAGCGACCAGCGGCTTGCCGCCAACCGGTGACAGGCCAGGAAGCGGCGGCGTAGATGCAACCTTGGCGGGCATGGTCTCCGTGAGCGCCTGTTTCGAGTGTCGTAACCGAAACCGATTGCCCCTCAGCGCCTTGCACCATGCCCCGCCAGCACCCGTGAATGATCCGGGCTAGTGCTTGCTGGAACGGGATCCAGCCGCGCTTCAGCAACTCTATCGCAACTTCCCCTTCAACCGCCAGCACGGGCGCGCGCTGGACGACGCGCTGACGGTCTCGCACCCGATCTTCGCAACGGAAGGGCTGGCGCTGGCAGGCCGGCCGTCGCGCCAGCAGATGCTCTACAGCTACCAGATTCCCAGCCAGGAGAGGCATGCGGAGGCGCGGCATGCGCTCGACAGACGCTAGCGACCATGCCCGATCCCACGCTGCGCCGCGACCACGGCTTCGAGCGCGGCTAGATTCGGCTCGTGTCCAGCCAGCGCTGCGCGCATCGGCGCACCGAGCACGTGGGCGCGCCTGAGCGGGAGCGCCGGTGGCACCGGTTCGGCTGTGGCTGCCGGATACCGGGCGCCGCTCCTATCATGGCTGACGGCGGCGCTCCCACACCTCGGGCTGCACCAGGTGCGGAGGGCGGCGGCCGGCCAGAACGTCCAGGATCTGGTCGGCGCATTGCAGCGCGGTCTCGCGCATCGCCTCCTCCGTGACGCCGCCGATGTGCGGTGACAGGACGGTATTCGGCGCGTGGAGCAGCGGTTCGTCCGCCGGCGCGGGCTCCACCTTGAAGACATCCTGCGCGGCGCCGGCGATCCGCCCCTCCGCCAGCGCGGCTGCCAGTGCTGCCGTGTCCACGAGTTCGCCGCGCGCGGTATTCACGAGCAGCGCCGTCGGTTTCATGCGTGCAAGCGCGGCGGCATCAATGGTGTTCCGGGTGTCCGGGCGCAGCGGCCTGTGAAGCGAGACGACATCGGCTGTCTCCAGCAGCGCCTCTAGCGTCGGAGCGCGGCGCGCGCTCGCCTTTGCGAGCGCGTGGTCTGGCGCATTTGGGGAGAAGACGAGCAGCTCCATCCCGAAGCCGTTGCGCGCGATGGCGGCAGTCATCCGGCCGATGGTGCCGAAGCCGACCAGGCCAAGCGTCCGGCCGTGCAGTTCCATCATCCGCGCCTCGTAGCGCAGCGCCCAGTCGCAGCGGCGAACCGCCGCATCCGCCGGAATGACCTTGCGCGCAAGGGCGAGCATCAGCGCGATCGCGTGCTCGGCGACGGAGCGCGCATTGGCCATCGGCGTGAACACAGTCGGGATGCCGAGCTCGGCGGCGTGCTTCAGGTCGATCTTGTTTGTGCCGACACCGTGGTTGGCGATTATCCGCAGCTCCGGCGCGGCATCCATGGCAGCGGCGTCGAGACCGGCGTTGCGGGTAATAACGGCGACGCAGCCCGGAATCTCACGCGCGACGGTCGCCATATCGTGGGCGGTAGCGATCCGCGGCGTTACGCCGCCGGCGCGGAGCCGCTCAAGGCCCGCCGGATGGATGGGCTGGACGATGAAGCACTCTGGCATGAAGCTAGCCCCATGAAGCTCAACGGATTACAGGCGCGGCTCGCAGCTGGCGAGACGGCACTCGTCGCACCGCTCCAAACGGCGCGGATCGACTATGTCGCGAGGATCTTCGCCCGCGCCGGATACGACGCGCCGGCATTCGACGCCGAGCACAACCCGATCGGCGCAGTCGCTCAGCGGACCCGCTGCTCATCGTGCGCGAGGCCGGGATCGGGCCGCTCCCGCGCCTGCCCGATGCGGCGCCGCGCCCAATCGGACAGGCGCTTTCAGCGGGGGCGCTCGATATCATCGTCCCGCGTGTGGAGAGCGCGGCGCAGGCGGCCGATATCATGCGCATCACACGCTTCGCGCCAGCGGGCCGCCGACCGCAGCCGCCGGTCTTCCCGCATTTCCGACGTACGCCGCTGACGCAGGCGGGGGCGGTGGGGGCGCTGGCGGCCGGGACGGTCACGGTCGTCGTCATCGAGACGCGGTATCCCGTCGCCAACGCCGCCGCGATCGCGGCGGTCGAGGGTGTAGACGTTTCCTCGGCGCCTCGGACCTCACGGCCGATCTAGGCCGCCCTGGCGCGAACGATGCACACGAGGTCTGAGTCGCCGCTGCGGTGATGGCGGCCGCCTGCCGCGCAGCGGCCAAAGTGTGCGACACCGGCGACATCTCGGAGGAGGCAGACGTCGCGCAGGCCAAGGCGCTCGGCATGTAATGGATTGCGGCTGGGCGTGACGCGACGCTCCTGCAGGCGGTGGCAACGGAACCCGCACGCCGACTGCGGGGCCTCTCAGGCTGCTTCCGCCCTGGCAGGACGGGCGAAGCTCTCCATGGTGATAGGCGCGGTGCAGCTCTCGAGCAGCCGGCCGTAACCTTCGATACGGTCCGGCAGGGCCAGTAGCCGCAGGCAAGCCCAGAAGCAGGCCTGATTGCTCGTGACCACAGGCTTGCCGAGATCGGCCTCAATCCGCGCGATGACGTCGATGGTGGCGAGGTTGGTGCAGGAGATGAAAATCGTATCCGCCTCAGGCCGATCACAGGCGCGTGCCATGCGGTAGACGTGCTCCGGCGGCACGCGGCCAATGCCCCGCCGCTCCTCCTGCGTCTCGCCGAGGCGTAGCCCGTGCAGGGAAGCGACCTCGAAGCCGTAATCCTGCAGAAAGCGCCGCTCACTCTCGTTGACGAAGTCCACGTAAGGCGTCGCGACGGCCACGCATTTCGATCCCAGCGCGCGCAGCGCCGCGACTACGGCACCTGCCGTGGCCACGGCAGGAACACCGGTGCGCTGCTTCAGGTCGTCCACGATGTCCTGCAGCGAGCATATGATCGAGCCGGAGGTGCAGCCATAGGCGACCACGTCCACCTCTGCGGTGGCAAGGTCGTCGGCCGCGACCTTCACCGCCTCGGCCATGCGGAAGTAGCTCTCTTCCGTCGCCTTGCCGAGCAGCGTGGCGCGGCCGGTGTGGATCGTCACACCCTGCGGCGCTAGGCGCCAGAATTCGGGCTCGTTGATCGTGTTCGTCGAGGGCACGATCAGCCCGATCTTGCCCCGCCACCCATAGGGACGGTAGTCGGCGACTGCTTTCATCGTCCTTCCGTTTCGGTTCATGCTCGGCCAGCCAGCTTCCTCAGGGCGATGGACGCCGCGCTGAACGAATTGAAAAGAATCGTGGCGTCATTGACGAAAGGCATCCAACGGATGCCGCGCGCGAGCCACTTCTCCGCCGCCTCCAGGTCCTGGCAGGAGAAGCCCCAGGGGATGCCCTTCTCCGAACAGATGGTTATCATGCGTTCGGTCGCCGCCTGCATCTTCGGATCGGAGAGGAGGCCCGGCACACCGAGATCCTGACTCAGATCGTCCGGACCGATCATCACGGCGTCGAGGCCATCCACCGCGCAGATCTCGGCCAGCGCGTCAAGGCCCCGCTGCGTCTCGATCATTGCGACCGTGACGGTGCCGGCGTTGATGCGCGCAATCTGCTCGGCGGGATCGGGCAGGCGCAAATAGTCGGTATGCGGGCCGCGTAAGTTCAGGATGCGCTCGCCGCGCGGATGGTAGTGGGTGGCGCGGATGCAGCGCTCCAGCACCTCGGGGCCGGTGACATTCGGCAGCAGCAGCCCCTGCGCCCCGGCATCGAGCGCGCGCGTCAGATCGTGCGGCGACAGCAGCCCCGGTGGGCGCACGATCGGCGCGATGCCGGCCTCCCGCGCCATGAGGGCGAGCGTTGAAACATCGCGGATGGTGAAGTCGGAGTGCTCCATCTCGAGAATCACGAAGTCGAGGCCACAGGCGGCCAGCAGCTTCATGAAGCGAGGGTGGTTCACCAGCGTGCACCAAGTGCCGAAAGCTGCTTGATCTTCGGCCCAGAGCATCTTGAGCGGGTTAGGGCGCATCTGTCATCAGCCACTGAGCCGCACGCGGGCGAAGCGGGTTACCGCGTCCACGCCGAAGGCAAGCGCTTTCTCCCACACTGCGCGACCCTTCTCCGCAGTCGCCGCGGTCGGATCGCCCTGGATGCCAGAGGGCGCGTAGTCGGAAATGTTGGAGAAGAGCTGTATGGAGGAACACCCAATCGCAACCTTGCCGGACGAGACAGTGCGCATCCCCTCGGTGAAGTCCCTCAACGGACCAGGGAGCTTCATCCGGTCCATAAAGACAAGCTCCGGCGAGACATGCAGGGCGACGGAGGTCACCATCTCGCCGCCATGGCCCGTCGGCGCTTGTCTCGCCGTCCACTCCACGCCGCCGACATCGCGCATCACCGAGAAGATGTCGAGTACCGCGCCCACTGCGCCATGCTCCGCGCGCAGGAAGCGACAGACGCTTTCGAGCGGGCCGAGGCTGCCAGCATGGATGTTGATGAAAAGGAAGTGACGGAAGCCTTGGCGCGCCAGCCCGTCGCAGACCTGCGCGACATAGTCCTCGATCGTCGACATCTCGGCCGAGCATGTGCCTGGGTAGTCGAGGAACATGTGCGAATAGTTGAACGGCACGATAGGCGCGACGGCGAAGGCGGCGCGCGCGCCGAGCTCGGTCGCGTAAAGTTCGCAAATCCGCAGCTCCGTGCCCATCGCCAGGTGCGGCCCGTAGCACTCCTGAGCCCCGATGGGCACGAGGATGGTGTCCTTCTCCTCCAGGTAGGCGGCGACGTCGGCAAAGGGCACGCGGTCGATGCGCATTGGCGAGCGGTTCCCTCACTGGTTCCAGGGCCGGATCTGCCACAGCGCCCGGTGCATCGCATCGGCCTCGCGAAGATAGGCGAGGTAGTCGGACGATCCGAGATAGCGTAGCGGCTGAAAGGTACGCTCGCTCGTCGCGCGGAACTCGGCATCGGCGACGATGCGGTCGATGGCGGCTGAGAGCCGCTCTACCACCTCGGCCGGCAGGCCGCGCGGCCCACCGATGCCGCGAAGGCTGCCGCCGCGGATGTCGTAGCCAACTTCCTTGAAAGTCGGCAACTCGGGTGCCATAGGGCTGCGCTCGGCTGACATCACGCCGAGCGTGCGCCAGGGCTGCTGGCGGGCGAAGGTGAGGCTCTCGCCTAGATTGGCAGTGGTCGCCTGGATCTCGCGCCGCAGCAGGGCGACGGCCGCTGGCGCGGCGCCCGCATAGGCCACCGGCTCGAACCTGACGCCGGCCGCCTCCTCAAGCAGCAGCAGCGAGATATGGCCAGCGGAGCCAACGCCCTGCGTGCCGACCGTCACCCGGCCCGGCTCGCGCCGAGCTGCGGCGATGAGGTCGGCGATGGAGCGGATCGGTGTTTCGCGATGCACAGCGATGGTTGCAGGATCGTCGACCACGCCGGCAATGAAGGTGAAGCTCTCCATCGTCCAGCCCGGGTTGCGCTCGATCGGGATGGTGACGATGCCGGGTGTGTTGATGATGCCGATCGTGTAGCCATCCGGCCGGCTGGCGGCCACGGCGGCAAGCCCGATGGCGCCGCCGGCACCCGGCCGGTTCTGCACGACGACCGGCTGTCCGAGCTCGCGCTCAAGGTATTGCGCGAGGACGCGGGCAGTGATGTCGGTGCCGCCGCCCGCGGCGAAGGGCACGATCAGGGTGATCGGCCGCTCCGGCCACGCGGCGCGGGCGAGACGCGGAGCGGCGAGGGCAAGAAGGGCGGCGCCGACCGCGGCGCGACGAGTGGTTGGGATTGTCATTTGCTCTAGCTCAACGGTTCCAGGGGGTGGCGGCCCAGAGCGAGCGCAACTCGCCCTCCATGCCGCGCAGCAAAGCCTCGTACTCGGCGCCCTTCACGTAGCGGATCGCCTGCGAGGCATCGCGCATCGCGGTGCGATACTCGGGGTCGGCCATTACCGCGTCGAGGGCGCGGGTGATCGCCGCGACGACAGCGGGCGGCGTGCCGCGCGGGGCGCCGAGGCCGCGCAGCGAGCCGGTCTGGACCGGGATGCCGGCCTCGGCGAAGGTCGGCACCTCGGGTGCTGCGTCCATCCGCGCGTGCGCCATCACGCCGAGCACGCGCCAGTCGCTGCTGCCGCGGGCGAAGCCGAGCGCCTCGCCGAGATTGGCCGTCGCGACGTCGATTTGGCGCCCGAGCAGCGCATTGGCAACCGCGGCAGAGCCGTTGAAGGGAACATGCGTTCCCTCGATTCCTGCAGCACGCCCGACGAGCAGCATCGCGATGTGCCCGGCCGAGCCCACGCCAGCCGTGCCGTAGGTGAGAGCGCCAGGACGCGCTTTCGCCGCGGCGATCAGATCGGCGATGCTGCGGATCGGGCTTGAGCCGTGCACCGAAAGCGTTCCCGGGTCGTCAACCAAGTTGGCGATGAGGGTGAAGCTGTCGAGGCGGAAGCGGGCCCGGCGCTCAATCGGGATGGTCAGAACGTTGGGCGTGTTGAGTATGCAGAGCGTGTGGCCGTCCGGTGCAGCCTCGGCGACCGCGGCCATGCCGACCTCTCCGCCGGCGCCGGCGCGATTCACGACGACCACGGGCTTGCCGCCGGTGTGCCGGTCGAGGAAGCGGGCGAGGAGCCGCGCCGTCATGTCGGTGCCCCCACCGGCGCCGAATGGCACCACTATTTGGACCGGCCGCTGCGGCCAAGTGGCCGCTCTGGCCCGACGCGGAGCGAGGAGGGCGGCGGCTCCAAGGCCAGCGATTAGCCCCGCCGCCGCGCGGCGTGTAAAATGTCTCATCGTGCACTCCTCGTCCGTCGGGGCACGCCCGTCGTGGTGGCGTCTCCGCTCCTGGGATCCGGTTGTGCCGTCGGACCGAATCTTTCCAGCAGGCGACCCTCGCAGCAGCAATAATGAATAAGTATACCACTGGTAGACCACACTCGGCAATGACGAACATCATGAGAGCAAAGCGGTGACCGACTTGGACCAGGCGACCGAAACGCGCTCGGCGCGCGGCGCCGCCGAGGCAGCCTATGCTGGCCTCGTAACGATGCTGCGTGACCGCCGGGTCGGCCCGGAGGATGTCCTTGCGGAGCGACCCCTCGCGGCCGCGCTTGGCGTGTCCCGCACGCCGCTGCGCGAGGCGCTGCGGCGGCTCGAAGGGGAGGGAATGCTGCAGCGCCGAGCCGATGGCGCGCTGGTGGTGCCGCGCCTCGATGTCGAGGACTTTCTCGAGGTCCTCCAGGTCCGCCGCCTGCTGGAACCGGAGGCCGCCGCCGCCGCCGCCGGGCGTGTTCCGCCTGAGCGCCTACACGCGCTGCGTGCGCGGGTGGAGCGGCTCGCGGCTAAGGAGGATCCGCTTGGGGACGAGCGCCTCGCGCTCGACCTCGCGCTGCATGCGGCAATTGGCGAGGCCTGCGGCAACCGGGTCCTGGCCGCGATGGTGACCGATCTGCGCCGGCGCACGCTGCTCTTCGCAACACGGCAAGTGCCGGAGCGGCTGGCCTCGGTCTGCGCGGAGCACCTCGCGATCATCGGTGCACTGATTGACGGCGATCCCGCGGCGGCACGCGCCGCCATGGCGTCCCACATCGAGGCGACACGTGCCGGCATCTTGCGGCGCTTGGCGTTGCTGTAGGCTGCGCCGCGCCCCGCGTCATCCGGGTTGCAGTCAGGCTCGTTGCCGAAGGCGCCTCACCCGATGGCCAGAGCCGGGCGTGACGCGACGTCGCATGCGCTGGGGTGCCGCCGCCACGGCGCTCGCGGCCGAGGCCGGCGCCGCGGAGGAAGCGGCCGCCGGCCAGCCGGTCATCGCTGTGCTGGTGCCGCGCGCGAAGGCGGGGCAGGAGACGGAGTTACTCGCTCTGCTCTGACCCGTGCTGGGCGCGATGCGCAGCGAGCCGACCTTGATCAACGCGATCCTGCATCGCGACCCGGCGTACCGAACGCGTTTCCCGCTACACGAGACCTGGGCGGACCCGCAGGACCTCTTCCATGTGCAGACATGTGCAGATGCGGCGGCTATACGGCCTAGGCTCAGGACTCATTGATTGAGCCAGAAGGTGACGGTTGCGGCGAGAGTGACGGCTGCGAAGAAGGTGTGAGCGCATCGGTCGTAGCGCATGGCGATGCGCCGCCAGTCCTTGAGCCTGCCGAACATGTTCTCGATGCGGTGGCGTTGTCGGTAGAGCGTTGGATCGTGCGGGATGGGCTGCTTGCGCGAGCGCGTCGAGGGGATGCAGGCGGCGATGCCACGCGCTGCGAGTTCGGCCCTGAAGCGGGCGCTGTCGTACCCCCGGTCTGCGATCAGCTCGCGCGCGGGC
>Ga0308411_10003761_pt1 | contig 10089 bp, 8 predicted proteins | sample HotsprottomLayer_2_FD_203530 | JGI IMG/M metagenome (GOLD analysis project Ga0308411, IMG submission 203530) | Hot spring phototrophic mat microbial communities from Octopus Spring, Yellowstone National Park, Wyoming, United States -... | ecosystem: Environmental > Aquatic > Thermal springs >... | reverse complement strand
GTAATTTCTGTTTTTAATAAATTACTCCATTGGCTTACCTCTTCGAATTTGTAACCATCGTATCTGAATAAATTTGAAGTTGTTCCAATCCAGATATAACCTTGATCATCTTGAGAAACACTTGTAATCGAAGTGTTTGTTAAACCATTCGAAGAATTGTAAGTGTGAAAATTATAAATCTGCGAAAAGACAAGTCCTGTTATGCTAAAAAAAATTAAAAGTAATCGTTTCATTTAATAACTATAATATGACATTGATTTTTGAAAGTCAATAAAACTCCTTGCAAAAATTTCTTAAAAAGATCGAAAGACAACTGTAAAGCCAGAAATTTCTTGACAAAAATAACAGTCACAGAGTTTTTACATAAATTGATGTGAAAGTCAGAGAATAACTTTTCATTTCTATTTTTAATCACAAGGATACGACGATTGCAAAGATTTGCTTAGAGAATTCTTCTTTTTCTGCCCAAAAAATATTTTAATAATTGTTCAATCATACTTTCTCAGTTTTTCACTCATAGTAAAATTCTCCAATCAAAAAATTTCCCAAAAGTATTAAATTAAATTTGAATATTAGATGGAATGGATAAATTAGTATCACAAAACCTTCTATTATTGAATAAAAGTTTTGAGAAAAATCAAATTTTATAAATTGTATTATGAAAAGAACTCTAAATAGATATTTCATTTTTATTTTTACTGCTTTTTGTTTTTTTGTTACCAGCTGTTCAGATCAGAGTGTAAAACCAAAAGTCATTTCAATTAAAACCAGAGAACTTCCTGACCAGGAATCTTTTAATTCGAAAGTTGTTTTTTCTGATTCTGGAATAGTTAAAGCAATTTTGAGAGCAGGTCACATTGCTGTTTATTCATCAAGAAATGAAACTTTATTAGACGAAGGAATTACTGTTGATTTTTATGATAGAGATGGAAATTATACAAGCACTCTTACGGCTAATAAAGGTAGAGTTGACGACATAACTCAAGATCTTTATGCGTTTGGAAATGTAGTTGCTCGTTCAAATGATGGAGTTGTTCTCAAAACCGAAGAATTAAAATGGGTAAATAATCGTAGAAAAATAGTCACTGATAAATATGTAGAAATTACATCACCAACCGAAGAAATTCGTGGGTATGGACTTGAATCGGATCAATCATTAAAAGATTATGTGATATTCAGAGTAAGTGGAAGAATCGAAACGCAACAATGAGAAAAATATTTATAATCTTTTTTCTAATCTTATCTTTTCTTCAAGCTCAGGAAATAAAAGTTGTTCAATTAATAAATTCCGATAGCTTAATTGGCACTGTAATTAATAACGAAAGAGTCAGAATTCTTTTTGGTAATGTTCATTTAATCCATGAAGATATACAAATCTTTTGCGATAAAGGAACACAGTATCTTGAATCGAATAAAGCTGAACTTGAGGGAAACATAAAAATTATTCAGGGCAATCAGGTCTTAACAACTCGAAAAGGATTTTATTTTGGAAATACAAAAACAGCATTCGGAACAAAAGGAATTACTCTTTACGACGGGAAAATTACTTTGAATGCAGATAGCGGTGAATATTTTTTTGACCAGAAAAAAGCTATCTTCAAAGGTAAAGTCACTCTCTTTGATGACACTACTGAATTAAAATCAAATCAATTGACATATTTCACTGAGAAAGAACATGCTATTGCAATTGGAGATGTTCAGGTAACTCAGTTTGAAAATAAAATTTATTCGGATACACTCAATTATTTCCGTCAAAAAAGATTTTCAATTGCTCAAGGAAATGTTCTTGCTTTCAACACAAAGGATAATCTCAAAATCTATTCAGACTATCTTGAGAACAATCAAATCAAAAATTATTCTTATGTAACAGGCAAACCAGTCTTAGTTCAAATCGATACAATTTCAGAAAATCGAATTGATACTCTTGTAATCGTGGCTGAGAAAATGGAAGCACATCGAGATACCGCTGACATTTTTATTGCAATAGATTCAGTTAAAATGTGGAGGAATGAACTATCGGCAATTTGTGATTATGCAATCTACAATAAAACAATTGGTAAAATTATCACATCTACTAAAAATGATTTTCAACCACTCTTCTGGTATAATGAAAATCTTGCTTATGGTGATTCAATCGAAATTTATGTTGAAGAAAACAAGATAAAATTTGCAAACATATACCAGGATGCATTTTTAATTTCTGAAGATACTTTAATAGAAAATCGTTTCAATCAAATGAATGGCGGTTTTATTCAACTGCGATTTGAAACCGATACACTTTCCAATCAAAACAAGTTGAGAGAAGTTTTCATCACTGGTAACGCACTAAGCATTTATTACTTGTATGATGAAAACGAACCGAGTGGATTAAACAAATCAAGTAGTGATAGTGCATTGGTTGTAATAGAGGAAAACAAAGTCGTGGAAGTAAAACTTTTTGGTTCACCTGAAGGAGAATATCATCCAGAAGAGAAAATAATCGATAAAGAAAAAGATTTTTTACTTAGCGGATTTAAGTGGATTGAAAACAGGCCTGAGAAAGAACTTCTTCTTTCACGAAGGAAATTTACAAATGAATCAAATCTACCAAAGTAATTTCAAGTAATTGACACTAACTGTGCATTTACTTTAAACCTTAATCCGTTTCATAAAATCTGAGTATTCGACTAAACAAAATATTCCTTATCCTTTTGAGTAATTAAAATTCAACTTCAATAAATTTTTTCAACATTTTCAATTTTTATTATTTTTATTTGATAAAAGATTAGAAAGGATAATTATACTATGAAGAGAAAATATCTCTTGCTTTTCATTCTTCTGTTTTTTGTTCACACTCTATTTTCTCAAGATAAAGTTCGTGTTTTTCTTGATAGCGTTTATTCTTATTCGGTTGGTGGTTACAAAAAATTTAACATCATCTTGCCAAAAGATTATTTCAAAACTGATGAAAGATATAAAGTAATTTTTCTTCTCCATGGATTTGGTGGTGACCATACTGATTGGATAAATCGAACAGGACTAGTTCAATATTTATCAAATTACTCATTTGTTGTTGTTACACCTGAAGCTGACAATGGTTGGTATACAAATTCACCAATTATGAAAAATAGGAATTACGAAGATTACATTATCAAAGAGTTAATTCCTTATGTCGAGAAACGATATCGAGTAATTTCAACAAAACATGGACGAGTTATTGCTGGACTTTCAATGGGCGGATATGGCGCCGTAAAATTTGCAATGAAATATCCTCATTTGTTTTATTGCGCAGGTTCGTTCAGTGGTGCTTTTAGATGGCCATCATTGATTGAAAGAAATAGAGGTCTTCTCAATCAAAGTTTAAGAGAAGCTTTCGGTGAAAGACGAACAGAACAATGGGATAAAAATGATGTGTTAGTTTTAGCTGATAGTGTAAACTCAACCACTTTGCCTTATCTTTATATTTCGTGTGGAAAGGATGATCCTTTGGAAGGACTGCTTGATTCAAATCGAAAGCTTGTTGAAAAACTTCAAAAAAGAGGTGCAATGTTTGAATATCATGAAATGCCCGGTGAACATAACTGGATTTTCTGGGATTTAGAAATTAACAACTTCCTGAAAAAATTATCAGAGTATAAACTAATTAAGTGAGGGAAATACAATGAAATTTAACAAATCGTTTTTAACATTTTTCACAACGATTCTCGTATTAATAAATTCACTCTTAATTGCACAAATTGAAATTCCGAGAAATGTTCAACAAGCTTATAAAAAAGGAACTCGTTCTCTTGATGGTGCTCCAGGACCAAACTACTGGCAGAATTCATCTGATTATACCATTGATGTAAAATTTATTCCTTCTGAAAGAAAATTAATTGGAAGACAAAAAATCATTTACAGTAACAATAGCAACGATGTATTGGATAGAATTATCCTCAGAGTTTATCAGGACTTATTCAAGAAAGGTTCGCCAAGAGATTTTCAAGTTAATTCTGCTGATGTTCACGATGGTGTTGTTCTGAAAAAACTTTTTATTGAAGGAATTCCTGTTGACTTGAATGATAAAACCAAAGTCTCCCAATATGGAACTAATCTCAACATCAAACTTGATTCATCTCTTTTCTTTTATCCAAAATCTCAAAATCTTTTTGAAATCGAATGGGAACTGACGCTTCCAAAATTTTCAAATATTCGAATGGGGACTTATGATTCAACTTCTTTCTTCGTTGCTTACTGGTATCCTCAAATTGCTGTATATGATGATGTCTATGGCTGGGATGAAATTCCTTACACAGGCACAGTCGAATTCTACAACGACTTTAATAATTATGATGTGAAGATTACTGTTCCCAAGAATTTTATTGTCTGGGCAACTGGTGTTCTTCAAAATCCAAAAGATGTTTTTAGTCAAGAAATTTTTGAAAGATATGAGAGAGCAAAAAATAGTGATTCAATTGTTAAGATTATTACTTTAGAAGATTTAGAATCAAACAAGCTAAAAACAAAGGACAAAGATTTTATCACATATCATTACAAAGCTCATTATGTTCCAGATTTTGCTTTTGCATTAAGCGATCATTATCTCTGGGATGCATCAACTCTTGTTGTTGATAAAAACACAAATCGAAAGACTTTCATCTCAGCTGCTTACAAAAAAGAGTCAAAAGATTTTTATGATGTTGCACAGATTGCCCGTGATGTAATTTATTATTTCTCTTATGAGTTTCCACAAATTCCTTATCCATATCCGTCGATGACTGTCTTCAATGGTCAAGGCGGAATGGAATTCCCAATGATGGTTAATGATGGCTCCGTTCAAACTTATGCAGCGGCGGTTGGACTTACTTCTCACGAAATCGCTCATACTTACTTTCCATTTTATATGGGAATAAATGAAAAACGATTTGCATGGATGGATGAAGGTTTTGCTGTTATGCTTCCATTTGATTTACAAGAAAGATATTATGAAGATAATGGACCTAGAGCAAGAAATGCAACTTCTTATGAGAACTTTGCTGGATATGATGAAGAGATGCCTCCAATCACTCCATCATTTTTACTTAGCGGAAATGCTTATCGAGTTGCCTCATACAGAAGACCAGGATGTGCTTTTGATTTTCTAAGAGATATGTTAGGAACAGAAAAATTCATTTCGGTATTGAAAGAATTTGTTCGACTGTGGAATGGCAAACATCCTTTACCTTATGATTTATTTTTCACATTCAATAAATATGCTGGTGAAGATTTGACCTGGTATTTCAAGCCATGGTTTTTTGAAAAAGGCGTCCCAGATCTGGCAATTGAAAATATAAAGCTTAATCAAAACAAATTAAGTTTTGAAATTAGAAAAATTGGTTCCATTCCTGTTCCTGTTGCAATTAAAATTTTATTTAACGACAATTCAACAAAAGAAGTCTACATGACAGCCAGAGTCTGGAAGGATGGAAACAAAATCTCATACGAATTAAAAGTTGATAAGGACCCACTTTCTATTGAACTCGGATCAAAGAAAATTCCTGATGTGGATAGAACAAACAATGAATATTACTTCGTGAAATGAGTTTTATCGTATTCTGACTTTGTTTCAGTTGCTTTTAATTTTTTGAGAAAAAACAGAGAAAACGCCGAGACGCAGAGAACGCAAAGGTAACGCGAAGACAAATCTCTACGAAAATCTCTGCGAACTTTGCTTCTCTGCATTTAGAAAAATAGAAACGCTGTGATTCAAAGAACGCAAAAAAAATACAAGATAATTTTAAATGATTTATCACATTTAAGTTATTTCCATAAGAGATGGAGCTAATTAATAAAATCATTTTTACATTATTCAAATCAAATCTTAGAGTTTTTATTTTACTCGCTTTAATTGTTTTTGCACTCTACTTCAAATCTCTCTCTTTCGATTTTGTTGCTCTAGATGATTACGATTTAATTGTAAACAAGCAACACATTTTACGAGAAACGAAAAACATACCTTTACTTTTCAAGACAAATCTTTTTATGTCAGAATCTGGTGCTTACTATCGACCTATTGTGATGATTAGTTTTATGATTGATGCATTAATTGGTGGGAAAAATCCTTTTGTCTATCATTTATCGAATGTTATTTATCATTTGATTTCATGTTTTTTATTGTTTGTGTTTTTGAAAAATTTAACCGCTAATAATCTTAAATCATTTATTTTGAGTTTGATATTTGCAATCCATCCCGCATTAAGTCAGGCAATTGTATGGATACCTGGAAGAAATGACTCTCTCCTTTTTATCTTTTTGAGTTTATCATTTATCACTATGATTAAATCACACACCACATCTCAAAAGAAAAAATTGGGACTTCTAATCATTAGTCTTACCTCATTTTTAATTGCACTACTTACGAAAGAAAATGCAACTTTAATTCTTTTGTTCATAACATTCTATTTTATTTTCTTGAGAGATAAGGAGATTGACTATAAAAAAATAATTCGAATTTTTCTCCTTTACAGCATACCTTTAATAATATATTTCTCAATGCGATTAACCGCAGATGTTAAATCACCTGAAACTGAAAATTTAATCATTTCAATAAACGACTACTTTAAAGGAATAATCAATTACTTCGGTAAAATTTTTATTCCAGTAAATCTCAGCGTATTAACTTTACCTGAAAACATAAATCTTGTTTATGGAATTATTTCAATTTTAATTTTTAGTGTTTTAAGTCTTGCTGGAATAAGAGATATCAAAATTTATGCATTTGGAATTTTATGGTTCTTGCTGTTCTCAATTAGTGGAATGATTGATTTAATCGGATTTACAAATTTCCTTGACCATAGATTATATGCTCCAATAGTTGGTGTTTTTATTTCTTTAAGTCAAATTAAAATTTTTGATAGACTGAAATCTGAAATTATTTTCTTGGCTTTTATTGTTTATTCAACTTCTCTCATTTATATGAATATCAACCACACAATTAATTTCAAAGATGAATTGACTTTTTATAAATCTGCAGTTGAAACAGCACCAAAATCATTTTTTGCTCATCGTGGACTTGCAAATGTATATCATAGGATGAAAGATTATGACTTAGCTGAAAAACATTATCGATTTTCAATTTCATTGAATCCAAATTCAGCAGAAACATTTTTAAATCTGGGGATCAATTTTAAGAAGAAAGGAATGTTAGATAGTGCCGAGACTTACTTTATCAAATCAATTGAACTAAATCCTGAATTGAAAACTGCCTACAATAATCTCGGCAATCTTTATCTTCAAAATAATTTGCTAGATAAAGCAGAATTTTATCTTAGACGAGCAATTCAAATTAATCCAACTTATTTCGAAGCATACAATAATCTTGGTGTGCTTTATGCAAAGACAGGAAACGATTTGCTGGCATATTCACATTTCAAACGCTCAATTGAAATAAATCCATTCTTCGCAGAAGGCTATTTTAATCTTGCGCTTTACTTCTTCAATAAAAATCAAATTGATTCAAGTTATTACTTTTATCAAAAAGCCATTCAGAATGGTTTCCCTGAGAAAAATATTCTTTCAGATAAATTGAAAAGATAACTTGCCTTTGTAAGAAACCAAAGACAAAAATAACTTTTTGAAATCTTAGACTGCGTTTAGACTAATTAAAAAACAATTCAATTTTCATCTCAATTTAGGCAACCATTTGCTAACTCTTTTCTTATAATCTTCATACTCCTGAACATTTTTTAAAAGTAATTTTTCTTCAACATTAGCTCTTGCAATGTAAAGTGGAATTTCTAAAAGAATTACAAGTAAAAGAACTATCCAGTTTAATAAGGCAATCCCTGCAAACAAATCCTGCAATAACTGAGATAAATAAAAAGGATGTCTGATAATTTTATACAATCCTTTGTCAATTACTTTATGATTTTTATAAATCACAATATCTGAAGAATAAAATTCACCTAGTTGTTTTGCCGAATAAATCTGTATCCAAGAGAAGAAAGAGTAAAATACTGCCGACAAAATTCTTATGAAATTTAAAATTTGATTTTCAATTTCAACTTTTCCAATTCCAAACAGACCAGCAATGACCATTAAAAAAATTATTGCGGAAACAAACTTAGGAATGTTTTGGAGATAAGAATCGGCCCTGGTCAAAACTGGTTGTAACTTTTTCTTAAACGAAAAACTCGCAATTGGAATATTTGCTGAAAAAGTCAATACTATGTTGATGACGATAATTAGATTTATCAAAATATCGTAATTCATATCCTATTAGTTTTTCTCAAAATTACTAAATGTGCAAAAAATCGTTGAAAATATTTTTAATTATTTCATTAAATTTGTTGGCAAAAAATATTTTATGATAACATTATAATTAAAGTAGGTTAATATAAGATGAGTGAACAAATTGTCTTACTAATTGGAACAGCGGCTTCTTTAGGTTTCGTTCATACAATTCTTGGAGTTGACCATTATGTTCCTTTTATCGCTCTTTCAAAATCTCTTAATTGGTCAAAAATTAAAACATTATTAATCACAACAATATGTGGTATAGGTCATGTCTTATCTACAGTAGTAATTGGAATAATTGGAATTGCTCTCGGCTTATCCATTTCAAAGCTCGAATCGATTGAGAATGCAAGGGGAGAAATTGCTGGTTGGCTTTTGATTGCATTCGGATTAGGTTATACAATTTATGGATTGATTAAAGCAAAATATAAACATTCACATATTCATCATCATCCTGAAGAAAATATATTTCATACTCACGAGCATAATCACCTTTCCATTGAACACAAGCACATTCACAAACAACCAGAAAAAATATCGAGCTGGACATTATTCATCATTTTCATTTTTGGACCTTGCGAAGCTCTAATTCCCGTATTAATGATTCCAGCTTATCAACACAGTATTAATGGATTGATTTTAGTGATTTTAATTTTTGGATTAGCAACAATTCTAACTATGTTAGCTATGGTAATGATTGGACTTTATGGAATTGAAATTCTTCCACAAAAGAAACTCGAAAAACATATCCATACATTTGCAGGTCTAACGATTTTATTATGTGGAATTGGTGTTCAATTCTTTGGTTTATGAGTTGTTCAATCTTTTATCTCTACAAGTCTTTCTGGAATTAATTTCGACGCCAAAATTGAAATTGTAATTGTAACTGTAATAACGCTTAGAGAAATATAAATTGGAACATGATAAAAATCTGATATTAACATCTTAATTCCAACGAAGAATAAAAGAAAAGAAATTCCATACTTTAGATATCTGAACAAACTCATTATTCCCGCGAGTGCAAAATAAAGCGCCCTTAATCCAAGTATTGCAAATATATTCGATGTAATTACTATAAAGGGGTCTCTTGAGATTGCAATTACTGCTGGAATTGAATCAATAGCAAAAACTATGTCGGTTGATTCAATCAGTAAAAGTGTCAGAAAAAGATTCGTGATATGAATCTTCCCGTTTTCTTTTACAAAAAATTTATGAACATTGTCAGTTTTAACTGGAAAAAACCTTGATGCAGATCGCACGAAAAAATTCTTTTCAGGTTCAATTTTTTTCTCTTCAGTGAAAGCCATTTTATAAGCGGTATAGAGAAGGATTGCTCCAAATATGTAAATCACAAAATCGAACTTTTGAATGAGAGCAACACCAGCGAGAATAAAAATAATTCTAAAAAAAATTGCTCCCAAAATTCCCCACTTTAGTATATGAGGTTGATCTCTATCCTCGATTCCCATAATTGTAAAAATCATAATAAACACAAAAAGATTATCAACTGAAAGAGATTTTTCGATTAAATATGCAGCCAAAAATTCCATTGCTTTAACATGCCCATTCGGAAATTTGAAATAGATTGAAATGTTATAAAGCAGTGCCACACCAATCCATATCGCACTCCAGATTAAAGCTCTTTTGATCCCCACTTTTGTTCTTCGGTGATCTGTAAACCACAAATCAATTGCAAGCATAACAGTAACTAAAACACTAAAAATTATCCAATACCAAAGTTGTGTCGTCATATTAAATCCAATTTCCTGCAAATTTAAACAAATGATTTAAGATAGAATGATGTATTTTTTTATACATTTATAGAAATATAGGCGATAGAGTATATATCTTGCTCAT
>Ga0308411_10003756_pt1 | contig 10102 bp, 9 predicted proteins | sample HotsprottomLayer_2_FD_203530 | JGI IMG/M metagenome (GOLD analysis project Ga0308411, IMG submission 203530) | Hot spring phototrophic mat microbial communities from Octopus Spring, Yellowstone National Park, Wyoming, United States -... | ecosystem: Environmental > Aquatic > Thermal springs >... | reverse complement strand
TCGTTGGGTGCCGAATATGCGGATTTTAACGGCCCTACCCAAGCACCTATCATTCGTCGATCCATCTCCCTTTGTTTATTATAGATTTCCGGACCCCGCCTGCACCAAACTGCTCCAAGTCGTCGGAAGACTCGATCTCCCGTCCGTGGTGATGGCGCGCACTTGCGACAATTTTCAAACCCACACGAGGATCCGATCGCGAAGGGAGGGCGGCAGCCGGCTCGCTAGGAACCGTTGCACCTCCTGCGGGTGATACCGCGTGCTGTAATGCGAACAGATGATCACTTCATTATGAAAACGATCGGCGCGCTCGATGAAGTCCTCCAGATGCATATGGCCGAATTTGTGGATCTTCTCGCGCCGGTGATTCGGGCGGATAAAACTCATCTCAGTAATGAGGATTTTGGCTTGGTACACAGGTGGGTACCCATCAAGCCCCGCGGGGCTGGTGTCGCCGGTATAAGCAACAAGCGGCGTTCGGATCTCAGTCGTTACAGGCACCCCGGACAATCGCAAGTCGCGAATCCGATCGCCTGGCAAACCGTGATACTCGGGCTTCAGTTTGTTGCGCCGCTCCCAAATGACATAGCCGACCGAGGGGACCGTGTGAGTTGTACCGAACACGGTAACCACATGTTCGCGGGACAGTTCGATCTCCTCACCGGGTGTCACGCCCTTGAGTTGGCATGTCATTCGGCCTCGGTCGAGCCGTTGCATGATGAGCAACAGCCGACGCACATCTTCAACGATTGCTGCCGGAAGAAAAATCGTCGGCGGATCCATCCGCATCATGCGTCGCCGGGCGACGTAAACCGGCAGCGCCGCCATATGGTCGAGATGTGGATGGGTCACAAACCAGGTCGGCGTCCCCATGAAATCCCACGGTTGAGCGCCCAAATCGAAGCCGAGCTTGAGTTCGGGAATCCGCCAGTAGGTTTGGACGGCTGCCCGCGAGTAGCCTTCGATCGTCAGTCCTGCATGCGCATGGCGCAGGATGGGTGCGTTTTCGACCGGTCGAATCGTCTCGGACATGGGCCTCCGTTTCGACGTGCATTCTGATCCCAAGGGGACGTTCTGAGTTTCCGTCGCTGGAAAATCAGCCCTTCGCATTCAACGGCACCTTCGGGTCATCCGCCACATTGACCCACACATGCACATGTGGACTTCCTCGGAAGTACCAGACGAAGGACGGTCCTTCCAAACGCCAATTGTCCCACACACCATCTTTGCCGATATCCTCATCCGCATAGAAAGCCAGGCTGCACGCATCCAGACCGCCTTGCGCTTTCAAACAGGCCATGACCTCGTCCTGATCTTCGGTCCGGAATGGTTCGATCAGTTTGGCAAGGACTTGCCGCATCTGGGCTTTCTGATCCTCGGACATCCGACGAACGGGAAGCCCAGGAAACTTCTGCTGCGATCCTTGAAACGCAACTTCCGATTCGTGCGGTGACTCGTTCAGAAGAGCTTGTCTCTGTTGCTCCTTGTCCAGCATCTTCCAAACCTTATTTGCCTCGAGCGCCTGTGGCCAAAACACGTTGCCCGGATGGTCTGGTTTCTCATTGAAGCTCTCGGCAGCGTGCCCGTAAAAAATTGGTCCGCCAAACGCAACGTGCGACTCACTGTTACCATCCGCCCGCAGCGTGTGGTGTCGGCCTGTAATCACAAACTCAAATTTTTGCTCCCCCGGCTTCCCAAAAATTGCGATCGTTTGGTCGGCACCCCACGGCTTGCCGCCAGTGTCGTCCTTCAGTTGCTTTAGAAACCGGTTATACCATTCTGGGTTGACCAAACCTTTGAAAATGTCATGGATGAGCTCTTGTTGTTTGCGGGTGTAGAAATCGCTGCGGATGCGCGGCTCCGTTATAAACCAGTTGTTGGAAACGAAGGTACGTAAAAGTCCACGGTTCTTCGTGGTGTAATCCCAATCGAAACAGACCACCTTTCGCTGGGCATCCGTGAGCGAATCGTACAACGCCTTGACCGCTGTTTCGGCGGAACTCGACGGAGTGGGTGCTGCTTGGCCCACCGTCGCCCCCCACGGACTCAACGTCGCTGCGGCTGTTCCCACTCCCACGATTCGCAAAAAGGTCCGGCGATCAACACAATCGAGACACTCGCGCATGGGACACCTCACTGGAAAAGAGTAAGTACTCACCTACGGTGCGGGTTGTCAGCGAACCAGCCGAGCGTCGCACCAATTGACATGATCGCACACATCTCCAGCCGCGCCAAACTCAACTACCAAAGTGAGTTTCTTTTTGCCGGTAATATCGGCTTCAACGAAGCGCGGACCATGGATCGATGATACCTCGCCGAGATCACCCCCGACCGGAATATCGTCGGCCAGAACACGAATCATCACCCGCCCTCCTTGACCGGACACGTCGTCCAGCCCAACCCACGACTCGAATCGGCGGTATTGCCCCTCGAGGTTAAACGTCAACCGGCTCTGCGAATGCATCCCAATACCTTTGTCGTAGACGTTGCCTCCGAGACGGAGGGGCTGTCCGACGACGGATCGATCCATGACATAGGGCCACTGGACACCCAGATAGGGTTGGTGCTCATACTGGATCGGCTTAAGGTCCGAGAGAAACACGGCCCGTCCTTGCAATACTTCCAAACTCACAATTTCTTCCAACCGCCATTGCAAATTCGCACCAAACAATGTCTTGGCCTGCAACGACAGAGCTTGGACCGAGGGTTCGAGCACGCTCAGGCGACTACCGTTCGCCAGCACCAATCGGCCGTAAGTGCCGCGAGGCCGGAGCGTTCGAGCCAAGTCCGTGTTGAGTGCGACCGCGACGACCTGCCCAGCTACGAGGCGGGTCTCCTTGCCATCCTCGAGAAGCGTCAAACTACCGAGAGGTTCGTCGAGGCTCTTGACCGTACCCCGGCGAAGGTCGCCGTTCTGCATCAGCACCAAATCCCGCCGACGTCGTTCGGCCGCCCAAGATGTTGGCAATCGATGACGCATCTCGACAGGCGGCGTTCGGAACCAGATCAACGATAGCGCTGGCAATGGAATCGTGACGTCGGCGATCGAAAGAACTCCTCCATCACGACTGAGGCGGGCGCGGAACCTCACTTTGTCATTTGCAATACCCAAGACCTCCCCGGTCAATCGGTCCCCATTGGCAAATTCAACATACGACTCCGCCGGGAGAGGGGGCAACAACACCTCTTGCCGGCGCAGCGTCACCAACTCGCCCGCTGCCACCGTGCCTGTGTCCATCGCCACGCTGAAATCAGGATTTAATCGCGTTATCGCACCATTAAACACCTTGCCGGTCGCAGTACGGGCGACAAACTGCGGCGAAACGGAAGCGGTCGTGTTCGGTGGTAAAGGCGCCCTCGGTGGCTGAGCCATGCCGCAACACACCACGACCACGAGCAGCCCACTTGTCCCCATCGCACGCGGGAGCACGAGTGACTATCCTCCACGTGAGAATCGTCGCACCGCATCCAGATTCAAGGACACGCCCAGCCCGGGTCCATTGGGTACGGGGAGCATGCCATCGCTGTCCAGTCGGAAGCGTGGTTCGATAAGTTCCTCAACGTAAGGCACATCGACCTGATATTCGACCCAACCGGCAATCGGCATGGCAGCGGTGAGTGCCAGGTCGGCGGCCACACCGATGGCCGTGTTCCAACCATGCGGGACCAGTAACACTCCGTGGTCATAGGCCATCCAAGCCATACGTCGGCCTTCACTCAAACCGCCGCATTTGGTGAGATCGGGTTGAATAATATCCAAAGCCCGCTGGGTGATATAAGGCTGGAACGTCTGCCGGCGCGTGAACACTTCACCGGTCGCAATTTTCACGGGCGATGTCTGGCGCAATTCCTTGAATCCCTCCAAATCATCGGGTCGCAACGCTTCCTCGAACCAGACAATCTGGTAGTCGCCCAGCATGCGGGCGGTTTCCCGGGCCCAGGCCACGCCATGAGGCCAGAACTGCTCACTGCCACCCGCATCGACCATCAATTCCACATCGTCGCCGACCGCCTCCCGGGCCGTCTTGATGAGCAGCTCATCCATTTTTCGACTGACCCGACCGAAGGGTCGCCAACCCATCTTGATCGCGCGGAAGCCACGAGCAACTTGCTGCTGCAATTTCTCTCGGAGTCGTGCGGGTTCGTCGAACAAAATGCTCGCGTAGGGTTTAATTCGATCTCGATAATTCCCACCGAGCAAGCGCGACACGGGCTGGTTGAGTGCTTTACCCATCAAGTCCCACAGGGCGATATCGATTCCCGAAATCGTGTGCTCAACCGCACCGCCCCGACCGTACCAGAATGTGTGTTGCCTCAGTTTCTCGCTGACACGTTCTGCCTCGAAAACCGTCTCACCCAGTAGTAACGGTTTCAAGACGGTGAGCGATGCCTCAACAAAAACGCGGTTGGTGAAACACGATCCAATGCCGACCAACCCCTCATCGGTGTGAATCTCGATCAGGGTATTCATCTGCTCGTTCGGGTCCGTGCCACCAGGCCAGCCGGTGTCGTGAGTGGCACCCAACAACGGGATTGATCGGATGTCGGTAATTTTCATAGTCATCTTTTTATGAACTCCTCAACGATCGCCGAACCTACTCCGGTTTCTGGCACCACCGCTTGCTTTTTATGGTGGGGATGGAGATAATCTCCGCATTGCCTGCCGGACTTTCGAGTACCAAACCATGTGGCGATTCATCCCGGTGTTGGCCATATTCGGATTCTCAACGGGGTTATTTGCTGACGAATGGCCCCGATTTCGCGGTCCCAACGGCACGGGAAGCGTGAACGATCCTCACTTGGCAACCTCGTGGGGTTCAGGGGATATTGTCCACCGCGTCGCGGTTCCGGGCCGCGGCAACTCCTCACCGATTGTAGTGCGAGGCAAGTTGTACTTGCAATCGGCCGGGGACGATGGTCATGGACGCATGCTCTTCTGCTACGACGCGGAAAGTTTGGAATTGAAGTGGACAGCCAAGGTCCATGGTGCACCGAGCCGGACCCACCCCAAGAATTCGTTGGCATCCAACACGCCAGCGGCGGACGACCGCCAGGTTGTTTCCCTGTTCTGGGATGGTGAAAGCCTGCATTTGTATTCTTTTGATCATCAGGGTAATGAGCTTTGGCACGTTCCGTTAGGGTCGTTTGTCAGTCAGCACGGCGCGGGGCATTCCCCGATCTTGCATGAGGGTCGAGTCTTCGTCAACTTGGACCAAGATGGCAAAGCGGAGTTGCTGTGCTTTGAAGCGGCAACGGGGAAGAAACTCTGGTCGGCGGCACGACGCGCTTTTCGAGCGTGTTATTCCACCCCCTTTGTTCGTGCTGACGGCCGTCACGTCGAGCTGATTGTCGCGAGCACCGCGGGAATAACGGCTTACGACCCCGTCTCTGGAACAGTTCGGTGGAACTGGGATTGGACGTTCGAGGGCAAACCCCTGCGTAATGTTGGCTCTCCATTAGCTGGACCGGGGCTGGTGTTGGCCGTTTCCGGTGATGGCGATGGTTCACGCCATTTGGTAGCCGTCGCCCCGCCCACCGCTACAAGCTCACCGCAATTACTCTGGGAAAAGAAACGTGGCACACCCTACGTGCCCTGCCCGCTCATTCACGGCGAATACATTTATTGGGTCAATGATAATGGCTTCGCCGGGTGCGTCAAAGCTCGCACTGGTGAAACGGTTTACGAAGAGCGGATTACCGCCGGCGTCACGGCCTCACCCGTGTTACTGAACGGTTACATCGTTGCCGTCGATGAACGAGGTAACGTTTTCTCTTATCCCGCCGAACCAACGTTTTCCCGACCGCGTCGATTGGCTCTCGGTGAGGCTGTGTACGCCTCACCCGCTGTAGCCAATGGTCGTTTATACATACGCGGCGAGAAACACATCTACGTTATTGCGACGAAGGGTAACCGCTCGGGAGCGGGACAATGAGTCGTGCGAAGACCGAATGGCGATACGAGAAATTAACCTGGCCCGAGATCGACGATGCCGTAGAACTCGGCAAAGTCTGCGTCATCCCGTGCGGGGCGGTTGAGCAACATGGACCGCACTTACCACTCGATGTGGATCTTGTCTGCCCGACGGGAATTGCACGGGGGGCCGGCCAGACCATTCCGGACAAGATGCTCGTGCTGCCCGTCGTCGCGTATGGGTACACCGGGCACGTCATGGATTTTCCCGGGACGATCAACAACGATTTTGAACACTTCATGCATCATGTGCTCGATATCACCAAAAGTCTCGCCTACCACGGCTTCAAGAAAATCATTCTTTTGAATGGGCATGGCTCGAACATGCCGAATCTGGATCTGGTGGCCCGCCGAACCAACTTGGAGACCGATGCGGAGTGTGTCTGCATCGGCTGGTGGAATTTACTCGCCGTTGATAAGGACTTCATGCCAAGTTGGCGGCAAAGCAAATTCCCCGGTGGCTGTTCACATGCCTGCGAACTCGAAACATCAATGTATCTCTATCTCGATGGCGATCATGTGCGCAAAGACCTGATCAAAAGCGGCGAGATTTCCTTTAACCGCGAAGACAGCCCCTTCATGTGGGTCGATTTATTCCAAGCGGGGCCGGCAACCGTTGTCTCTTGGACAAGCAGCTACAGTGAGACCGGCGTTCTCGGCGATGCCGAATTGGCCACCGCCGAGAAAGGTCAGCAAGCTTACGAGGAAGCCGTCAAGCAACTCGTTCGGTTCATCATCTGGTGGAAGGATCGTCCTAAAGATCAACGAAGAGACCGTCACCGTCGCCCCCCGACCATGCCGATTCCTTGGGGCCAGCGTCCCGTCGACGGGAAATGACTGCACCATGCGAAACGATCGAGTCAGCGTGCCTTCCCGAGAATCTTGGCGACTTCATAGAGCAGCGTCGGATTGTGCCCGAACGGCTGTTCTCCATAGGCCGCCCAACGGATGATCCCATCCATGTCGATGACAAATGTCCCGTGGAGAAGTTCTTCGTCTTTGCCATCCTTTGCCGGTTTAAAGATACCGTACGCTTCCGCAATTTGGGTACTGTGATCTGAGAGAACCGGAAATTGGAATGATCCATATTTCGCATACCGCTTGCGAGTCAGTTCTAACGAGTCTGGGCTTAATGCCACCACTTGGGCACCCAGCTCCTCAAACAGCTTCATATCCTCGTTCACATCGAAAAGCTGACTCACGCAATGGTCGCAGTGGTATCCCAGATAAAAAATGAGAACCACAGGCCCTTTCTTGATGGCTTCTTTCAATGACCACACCTGGCCATCCACTGTCGTACGGGTGAATTCAGGGGCCGGTTTGCCGATCAGCGGATGTTTGTAACTATCAAAATGCACGCGTTCGGCTTCGGCCAACACCTGCGCCAGTGAATCGGAGAGTGGATGTTCTTTCCCCTTGCGGACCAGATTTTGCGCTTCCTGGGCAACATCGTATTCTGCCATCGGTATCGGCTCCGCTTCCGATGGGTAATAACGTCGCTTCATAGTCCAACCGAGAAAGAAGCACCCAACAACGAACAATACCAGACAGAACAGCCAGGGGCCCCAAGGTCGGGAGGGAGGCTCCGTGCTTGGCAGTGACTCTAAAGGATTTGTTGGTGTTTGCATGGTGCTCTCCTCGATTCAAAACCATAACGAAGGATTGCCTCACCCCGCGCCGACACGAAGTTCGTGGAGCGCTTCGTCCATACTCCGATCCAACACAGCCAACATCTCGTCAATTTGCTCAGCAGTGACACACAAAGCCGGACCGAAGGCGAGCCAATGCGGGTCGAAACGGCACAGCAAACCGTTGGCTAGTGCACGTCGGCCGATGCGAATGCCGATACCGGGCTGAATATCGAACCGGGCTTTGGTTTGCGGATCTTTTACAAACTCCATCCCCAGGAGAAGGCCTTTGCCACGGATGTCCCCCACTATGGAGTATTTCTTGGCTAATTTCTGAAACCCGGTCCGCAGCCGCTCCCCTTGCTTGCGGGCATTAGCACACCAATCATTTTCCAGAATTTCTTGGAGCACCGCGATGCCCGCGGCACACGCCAAGGGGCTGCCTTCAAATGTGTGTCCCTCGACAAAGCCAGGGTTCGTCGCGACCGGTCCCCAAAAAGCACTCGCCAGGGAACCACGACAAATCATCGCGGAGAGAGGGACATAGCCACCGCTTAACCCCTTCGCCGTGCAGATGATATCTGGCACAACACCGAACGTTTCCGCGGCAAAAAGGTGGCCCGTGCGGCCCATCCCTGTGATGATCTCATCGAATATCAACAGCACATTATGCCGATCACAGATTTCGCGCAGCGTCGGCAGGTACTCTGCTGGCGGATCGATAATGCCCCCCGTATGGCCAATTGGTTCAACGATGACGGCCGCAACGGTGCTGGGATCCTCCATTTCAATGACATCGCCAATCAGGGTAGCGCAGGTGACTCCGCAGTCGCCGTAGGTCTTTCCATACGGGCATCGATAACACGTCGGAGGAAAAACATGCAGAAATCCTGCCGCCAATGGCTCATTGACCGCCCGACGCGACTTCAATCCCGACGCGGACAGAGATCCAAGTGTCGAGCCATGCCAAGACAAGTACCGACTGATAATCTTGTACTTTTCCGAGTTTCCGGTCAGTCGGTGATACTGCCGAGCAAGTTTGAACGCGGCCTCGGTCACTTCACTGCCCGCGCATTCGAATTTGGTTGTCCAATGGGACTCAACTGGTCGAGTCCCATTGTTGGCGAACCGTAGTGAGGTTGTCGTCAGTTCGGAGAGCAAGTTGGCCAACTGTACGGCCACTGGGTTGGAACCGTGCATCGGCGGTGAAAAGTGTAAACGATCAAGTTGCCGATGAATCGCCGCGATAACCCGGCGGTTGTTGTGTCCCACGCTGACCGTGTAAATGCCCGACAACGCATCCAAATATCGCTTACCCTGCACGTCCCAATAGAAGATGCCATCGGCCCGATCCATCAGGAGCGGCTCTTTGGACCATTCGGCCATCTGGTCCCGCACGAAAATCTGCCGCAGAAAACGTTCTTCCGTCGTCTGGGCAACGGCTATCAGATCGACCACCGCCGACATAGGTTACCCCTTCTCCAGGCGTTTTGGTCATTCTACGAATCGATTCACGAAGCACTGAACTAGTGGCTGCCCAGCAATGCGCGCTCGACACATCTTTGCCAATTTATTGATGTACTTTCGCAGAATGTGGATTGACGAACGCATGTTTTGGGACGTGACTTCAGAATCGCAAAAAAAACACCCGCGTCAGGGGACAGCGCGGGTGATCGAACCGTTAGCGCGGATCGCTGGCCGCGGAGGGAAACGGCCAGCCCGGGGAATATTACCGCCGAGCACGGGGAGCGTCTCGGCAGAGTCTCAGCGGTCACGGATTCGGGGGAAGAAGCCGCAACCGGTCGGTCAAGGAGAGGGTCGTTCGTGTCAGGGCGACCCATCGGCAACTGTTCGCAACCGAAGTTTTGATCAGGTTCCCGATGGGTCCCTACGCTTGGCCATCATCTCTGTTCCAGCCCCGAGTTGCTTATCGCAATTCAAGGTTGGCAAGATTTTCATAGCAACAGTCGTGCCAATTATTAATCGTTTTTTTATCAATAGCCACAAATTATTAATTTGTAATAACTTAGGAATTTTACGAAATTGACGCGCGCGGTAGCGCGCCGCTCGATTTGGTGATTTTTACAACAGATGTTGTTCCCGCTGGAAAATCCTGCTTACCGAAATTTCAATCGATGAGCACGAGCCGAATATCCATCACGTTGGTACCCGTCAAACCCGTCCTCCAAAGGCCGCCGCAGTGCAGAAAGAACGTGTAAGAGTCATGACGATCGAGGAAGTCCCGTGGACTCAGTTGTAATTCGGACGCACGGGTAATCGTGCGGACATCGGCGAAGGCACCCGCTGCATCCGTTGGACCATCCTCGCCATCCGTTCCGGCGCTCAAGACGCTCCAAGGTCGCTCAGTCGCTCGCCCGAGATGCTGGAGAAATGCCAACACAAACTCTTGATTTCGGCCTCCCCGACCAGGATTTGCACCCAGACGAACCGTCGTCTCGCCGCCCATGAGCAAGCAACACGGTGGGGCGATCGGAATTCCTTC
>Ga0308411_10003754_pt1 | contig 10103 bp, 7 predicted proteins | sample HotsprottomLayer_2_FD_203530 | JGI IMG/M metagenome (GOLD analysis project Ga0308411, IMG submission 203530) | Hot spring phototrophic mat microbial communities from Octopus Spring, Yellowstone National Park, Wyoming, United States -... | ecosystem: Environmental > Aquatic > Thermal springs >... | reverse complement strand
GTTGTAGAAGAGGCAGCTCAGTTGCAAGAGAAAAGGCGAAAAATCGCTCGATAGGCGGAGGGAAACTGATCGGCTTGAGGAAAGAATCACGGCTGGGCGGGAATTGCAGTTTGGCCGCAGTACAATTCTCCTCGCCGTCAGCCCGCCCGTCAGCCCGCCGTACTGCCGACCACGGTGGCCTGACTCTCCGGGGCTTTCTGTCGCGAGCGCAGGCGTTGTCGGTAGTACTTCAGACCCGGTAGGAAGAAGCAGATGGCCGTCACGCTGCCGAACAGCAAGATGCCGTAATCCGGCCAATAGGCCATTGCCACCGCCACCAGGAACTGAGCGGCCGCCGAGACGTAGAAGGCACCGGTCAGCATGCCGGCCTTGACCACGAAAGTCATGCCGGCAATGACCGCCAGCAGCGGAGCCAGTTGCAAGACGTGCAGCCCCATGACCATTTCCAGCACGAAGACGCTGATCGTGCCCAGAACGGCGGCTCCCCAGACGTGAGCGATCTGTCGCTCGATAAACAGCACGGGGCCGGCCCGCTTGCGGAGGTTCCAGAAGATCGCCCCCCAGACCATCAAGCCGCCGCCCCACAGCAACAGATAGACCAACGGATTGGCCACACCATTCCAGGCCAGAGCCGTCGTCAAGATGCATTGCAGCAGAATCTTGACGCTGTGGCACATCCACAGCACGCCCCAGTTTTCCAGCACGACCGCGTGATGCGTCTCGCGCAGCATCTGGCCGAAGAAGTTGCCCAGATCGGTCAGCCGAGTGCGACGGATCGACAGTTGATCGCCACGCAGATAGGCTTCGAGGTCGGCCGCCAGGTCAGCGGCTGAGCGATACCGCAATTCCGGCTCCTTCTGGATGCACTTCAGACAGATCAACTCCAGATCGGGATCAACCTTGGGATTGAGCAAACTGGGACGAACCGGATCCTGATCGAGAACGAGCAACAGGGTATCGACCGGCGTGGGAGCCTGGAACGGCGGTCGGCCGGTGAGCATCTCGTAGAGAATGACTCCCAGGCTGTAGACATCGCTGGCCGGGCTGGGCTTGCCACGACTGCCGCTGACCTGCTCGGGAGCCATGTAGGCCGGCGTGCCGACGATGGCTCCGGAGTGCGTCAGGGCACTGCCGCCTTCCTGGGTGTGAACGCGCTTGGCCAGGCCGAAATCGGTGATGTGCGGCACACCGTACTGGTCGAGCAGGATGTTGCTGGGCTTCAGATCGCGATGCAGAATGCCGCGCTGGTGGGCATAATCGACGGCTCGGCTGATGGTGCTGAGCAGATTGGCCGCATCGCGGGGACGTAGCGGGCCACGCGATAGCAGGGCGGCCAGCGTCTCGCCCTCGACGTAGCGCATGCAAAAATAGGCTTGCCCGTCGTGTTCACCCGCCGCATAGACGGGGACGATGTTGGGATGTTCGAGGTTGGCAGCAGCACGAGCCTCGATTTGAAAGCGAGCCAGATCAGCAGGTGTGGCGTGTTCGCCACGCAGGATCATCTTGAGAGCGACCAGACGTCCCAGCCCCTGTTGCTGCGCCTTGTAGACCACGCCCATACCGCCTCGCCCGATCTCCTCGAGCAAAGTGAAATCGCCGAAGGTGCGGCCGGCAAACCGCGAAAACGGCGGCGGTGCTATCCGGCTGCCCGAAGCAGACGGCCGACGGGCGGAAGCGAAGGCTTCTGCAAACTGGACGGCGGCCCACAATTCGCGTAGTTCGGTCGCCAGATCGGGATGCTGCCGCGCGACTGCCTCGATGTCGGCAGCCTGTCCTCGCCGCTGCTCGTCGGCCAGACCAGCTAGCAGTCGGGCTAGCCGTTCATCCCGGTCTTGCCGAGCTACGGTCGAGGTAGACATGGCTCTCTCACGCCTCCTGTTCGCCAGAGTTCGGCAACAGGGCTGCCCGAAGCCGACGAATGGCGCGGAGGTAGCGCATGGAGGCAGCGGCCTCGGTCAGTCCCAGGCTTTCAGCAACCTGCTGATTGGAAAGTTGCTCACGGTGCCGTAGCAGGATCACCTCGCGGTCGTCTTCGTTGAGTTCGGCGATGGCCCCATCGAGCCGACGTTGCAACTCGCGATGTACCGCTGCGCTGGCCGGCGTTCGTTCGTCATCGAGCAACTGACCGGCCAGTTCCATCGAGCTATGGTCGGCCAGCACGGCCGGCACAATCGGCTGCTCGCGATCGAGGCTACGTCGCTGGGCCTGGCGATGGCGACGATGTGCGTCGATGATGTGATCCTGAGCAATGTGCCGCAACCATAGCCGAAATGGCATGTTGGGATTGCGTAGGTAGTCTTCCAGGCGACGATGTGCTTCGAATAGCACATCTTGCACGATGTCGCTGGCATCGATACGAGCGGCCAGGGCCGGATCGAGTCGCAGGTCGATCAGACGACGCAGCGGTTCGCGGTGAACGTCGAGCAGGCGATCGACGGCAGCGGATCGCCCCTGCCGGGCCTGATCGAGCAGTTGTTGAGTTTCGGGATGGTCGCCATACATCGGTCTGGTTCCCGTTTCGCGTCGTCATCCTTGTTCGCTCTCATTGTAAGCGAAGGGCGTGAAAAAATCCCAATCAATTGCGGTTGAATGCGATCGGCTTCGCGAACCACCTCTCCTCGCTGGCAATTCAGCGGCGGCTCGCCTACCATGCCAGAAAGCTGATCGATCTGTGGAGACCGTTTGCCATGTTGCCGCGATTGCTTTCTGTGCTGCTCGCAGGATTGATGCTGACGTCGTATGTCTTGGCCGACTCCTGGCCACAGTTCCGTGGCCCGGCCGGCACGGGTAGTACGACCGGCAAGTTGCCATTGCAATGGGGCAATGACCGCAACGTCGCTTGGAAGGTTGAGTTGCCCGGAGTCGGCTGGTCGTCGCCCGTGGTGGTCGGCGATCGCGTCTTCATCACTACCGCTGTCACCGACAAGCAGCCCAAGGCCAAGGGCTTCACCGAAGGCACTCGCGATCTGCGGTCGATGATTCCCTTTGGAGCCACGCCTCCGAACGTCGAGTATCGCTGGGAAATACTGTGCCTGGAACGCAGTACCGGTAAGCAGTTGTGGCGGCAGACGGTTGTCCGTAAGAAGCCGGACATCCCCGTGCATCCCTCGAACACCTTCGCTACCGAAAGCCCAGTCACCGACGGCCGGCACGTCTGTGCCCTGTTCGGCCCGGCTGGGGTGTTGTGCTGCCTGGATCGTGACGGCAAAGAACTGTGGCGGCGAGAGTTCGAGCCGGCTCCGATGACGGCCGGCTTCGGCACCGGCAGTTCGCTAGCTCTAGCCGACGGCCGAGTCTTCGTCCAGCGTGACAACGAGAAGAAGTCCTTCCTGCTCGCCCTGGACATTCGCACCGGCAAACAACTCTGGCGTGTCGATCGCGACAGCAAGTCGTCGTGGAGTACGCCGCTGCTCTGGCGTAATGCTCAGCGTGCCGAACTGGTGGTGGGTGGCACAGGTAAGCTCATCAGCTACGATCCCGCCTCTGGCAAGGAACTATGGCGATTGACTGGCATACCAGCAACCTTCACCGCCTCGCCCACCGCCGATACCGAACGCATCTACTTCGGCACCAGTTCTCCGACCACGGCCGGCAAACTCTATGCCGTCAAGGCGGGAGCCAGCGGCGACATCACTCCCACGAGCGAAGACACTTCCAGTTCGTTTGTCGCCTGGACTATCAACGGCACCAGTCCCGGCATGCCCTCGCCGGTTGTCAAGGATGGCTTGCTCTACCTGGCCGGCTCCGGCTTTCTGACTTGCATCGACGGCAAGACTGGCGAACGAGTCTATCGTTCGCGACTAGCGAAAACACGTTCTATTGCCGCCTCGCTGTGGATCGTCGGCGACTTGCTCTATGTACTGGACGAGGACGGCACGACACAGGTCTTCAAGACCGGCCCGAAGTTTGAGCCGGTCGCTCGCAATCAGGTCGAAGGATTGTTTTGGGCCACCCCAGCAGTGGCCGGCAACGAACTGTTCCTCCGCAGCGCAGATCGGCTGTACTGTATCCGCGAGTGAGGAACTGCCCCTGTCAGGGTGCCCTGCCCCTGCTACAATACTCGCACGCTTCTCTCCCCGCTGTACAGGAGCCGACTGCGTGTCTAACGAACGTGCCGAGATCCTCAACCACTTCAGTCAGAAGCGTAGCGAGATGCTGGCCCAGCTGCGCAAAATCGTCGTTGGGCAGTCCGAGGTGATTGAGCAGATCTTGGCTGCTATCTTCACTCGTGGCCATGTGCTGCTCATCGGCGTGCCGGGGCTGGCCAAGACGCTCATGGTCAGCTCCATCAGCCAGATTCTCGATGTCACCTTCAAGCGTGTGCAGTTCACCCCGGATCTGATGCCCTCAGACATCACTGGGACAACCATTCTCGAAGAACCCGAACCGGGCCGACGCGAGTTTCGCTTTGTACGCGGGCCGGTGTTCACCAACATCCTGCTGGCCGACGAGATCAACCGCACCCCGCCCAAGACCCAGGCCGCCCTGTTGCAAGCCATGCAGGAGCGTGAGGTGACCGTCGGCCAGGAAACCTACAAACTGCCCGATCCGTTCTTTGTCATCGCCACCCAGAACCCCATCGAGCAGGAAGGCACCTACCCACTGCCCGAGGCCCAACTCGACCGCTTCATGTTCACCATCATGGTGGACTACCCGACCTTCGACGACGAGAAACGCATCATCGCCCTGTCGGGCCGCACCGAGTCCGTCGAACTGACCAAGGTACTCAGTGCCAAGGCGATTCTCAATTTGCAAAAGGTCGTTCACGCTATCCCGGTCGGAGACACGGTGATCGACTACATCACTCGTCTGGTGCGAGCGACTCGGCCGAAGGATCCGACGGCTCCGGATTTCATCAAGCGATTGGTGGACTTCGGAGCTGGGCCGCGAGCCGGCATCTTCCTAGCCGAGGCGGGCCGAGCGTTTGCAGCGATGGCCGGCGAGCCAGCCGTCTCCGAGGCCGACATCCAACGTGCCGCCATTCCGGTACTTCGCCACCGTATCGGCTGCAACTTCCAGGCTCAGGCCGAAGGTCTAACCAGCGATGACGTGGTTCGCCAACTACTGGCCGTCATTCCCCCACGCGAAGAGGGCCGCTACGACCGACGCAGACGCTGAAAATCGCTTCCTCGTCTTACTACAATGATCGTGGTAAGCTACCTCAGCCCCCTCGCTGGCCCGGCGAGTCACCCTCCACCCCAAGGCACTTCAAGGGAGTTTGATAGATGTGTTGTAAGTTCAAGTGGTTCCTGGGGAGCAGTTTCTTGCTACTAACTGCCCTCTCAGTCTGGACTGGCTGGGTCATGGCCCAACCCGCTCAGAAGACAGACAAGGAACCCAATCACGAATGGCTCTTGCCCGACGAGAACCTGATGCTGCCCTTCAAGGAGCAGCAGCCCATCTATTTCGTCAACCGCAGTCAGAATGCTGCGGAATGGGACAGCCTCAAGGACTTCTGGAACGTCGTGACGGAGACGGCTGTCGATCCCAAGACTGGGCAGTCGGTCACTCGCAAGGCGGTCAAGATCAAGGTGCCGCTCGGCCTGACGAGCAATCCCCCCGTGCCGGTCGAGAACCCCATGACCGTTGCCAAGTGGAAGCTCGGTAAGAAACTCTATTACGATGTAGAGTTGTCCTCCAACGCCACCATCTCTTGCGCCAGTTGCCATGATCCGAAACGCGGCTTTACGGATCAAAGCCCGGTATCGACCGGCATCAACGGTCAACTCGGCGGACTCAGTGCGCCGACAGTGATCAACTCGGCGTACAACCCTTTGCAGTTCTGGAATGGCCGGGCTGCCTCGCTCGAAGAGCAGTCGCAAGGCCCACCGCAGAATCCCGTCGAGATGTTCGACGGTGAAGGCAACGCCTGGGCCAGGGTGGTCGCCCGCATCCGCAGCAATCCCGACTATGTCAAGGAGTTCGCTCAAGTGTTCGGCACTCTGCCGACTCGCGATACGATTGCCAAGGCCATCGCTGCCTATGAGCGAACCGTCCTGTCGGGCAACTCCATCCACGACCGGGCCGAACTGGCCATGCGCAAGCGACTGGAGGAGGACGATGCCGGCAAGCAGGAACTGCTCGCCTCCGACTACGCCAAAGTTCTCAAGGAAGCCTTTGCCAGCAAGGACACCTATGCTCTGAAGGCTTTGCGGCTCGATCCGGAAAAGGATCAGGGCAAGATCGAGGCGATCGCCCAGAGCCTTGCCAACGGCCGCAATCTGTTCGTCAATAAGGCCCGCTGCTCGGCTTGCCATGCCGGCGACAACTTCACCGACAACACCTTCCACAATCTGGGAGTAGGGGTGAAGGATGGCAAGATCCCTGCTAGTGCCATCGGCCGATATGAGGCCCAGCCCAGTGGACACAAGAATCCCGATCTCTACGGTGCCTTCAAGACCCCGACCTTGCGTCACTTGCTCGAAACGGCACCATATATGCACGACGGCAGCGAGAAGACGCTCGAAGAGGTCGTCGAGTTCTACGAAAAGGGCGGTAACCCCAATCCCTATCTCGACATCAAGATGCGTGACGAGGATGCCGAACGCGAATGGTACAAGGCCAAGGCCGAGGGCCGCGATTACACTGGCCCGAAGGCTTACGTGTACAACGGCAAGCCGATCGTTCCGCTGCGTCTGGGACTGACGGCTAAGGAAAAGCGTGATCTAGTGCTGTTCTTGCGGGCCTTGCAGGGCGATCCGCTCCCGGCGATCGTGGCTGATCCGACCCTGATGCCCAAGTGATCGGCGATGTCTTGCCTCTTTCGACGCACTCATCAGGCGATGAGTGCGTCGTCTCTATTCACGAAAGACCTGTGTGCATGACCCGATGGTATCGCATCTTTGGCTCGAACGAGGTGCTGCCCGAGCCGGCGAGCCTGGAGTCGCAACTGGGGCCGACCGGCACGGCTCACTTCGCCGCCGACAATCAGGGCTGGTACAGTGCCGAATTAACGGTCGCATCAGGCCCAGTGTTAACCCTAGAGCGGTTTCACGTCGAGGAAGAGGGCATTCGGGCCGAGTTGAACAGTTGGGCGGCCTTTCTGGAGTCGCTGGCCGAACAGCAGCCTGCGGCGGTGCCGTTGATGGAGCGAGTGATCCAGACCCGACAACTCTTTACCTTGAGTTGCCCCGACGAGCCGGCGATTCAGGAATTCGCTGTGCCCCTGAGCCAAATCCTGGCCCGGTTGACGGAGGGAGTGTATCAAGTGGACGGAGCCGGCTTTTACGATCCGACCGGCAATCTCCTCGTCCGCGAAGCCTGATCCTCTCGCAGTACCGCTCGGGAAAAATCCGGCGATGCGTCCGCCATTTTGGAAAACGCGAACTACACTTAAGCAGCGTTACGAATCCTCGTGGCGAATGGGCAGAGTTTTCCAATGCTTGGGCATGTCTTCCTAAAACGTTATGAGACGATTCGACTGCTCGGCGAGGGCGGGATGGGGCGAGTGTATCTGGCCCAGGATCGACAACTGCCGCGTCAGGTCGTCGTCAAGATCATGCACGATCATATTGCTGCCGATCCTACCTTCCGCGAGCGGTTCAAACGCGAAACGGAACTAATGGCCTCGTTCCAGCATCCCTACGCAGTCACTCTCTACGACGCCGCCGAGAGCGACAAAGGCCCCTGCATCGTCATGGAGTACATCAACGGCGAGACGCTAGATGTCATTCTGGCCCGACATCAGCGGCTCAGTCCCGAAAGAGTCAACCGCCTGTTGCAGCAACTCTGCGAGGTTCTTCAGGCCGCACACTCACGCGGCATCATCCACCGCGATCTCAAGCCGGCCAACCTCATCATCGTCAATCCAGATACGCCACACGAATTTCTCAAGGTCATGGACTTCGGTCTAGCCAAATTGCTGGGCCCGAATGCCAAGGCCTCAGTCACCAATCACGAATTTGCTGTTGGTACTCCTGGCTACATGTGCCCGGAACAAGCTCGCGGCGAGGAGATGGACAATCGCGGCGATCTGTATTCCGTAGGGGTGATCCTCTTTGAGTTGCTGACGGGGCAATTGCCCTTTGCCGGCCGAGAAACCTATGCAGTTTTGCTGGCACATGCCACTGAAGATCCCCCATCGTTCGCCTCGCTGGGTGCCTCCGCTCGTATTCCTCTGGCTATCGAACACGTTGTGCAGATGTGTCTGGCCAAGGATCCCGAGCAGCGACCACGGACGGCCCGCGACCTCGGGACGATGTTCAGTGAAGCCGTCGCCTCGGCCCAAGCGATGGTCAGCAAGGCACCGGCTCAACCTGTCAGCCTCTTGAATCCACCATTATATCCACCGCGCCGTGACGGCATTCTTCCTAAAGTGTTGGAAACCGCTTCCGCAGCGATTGATCCCCAGGCGGCCACCATTCCGAACTTCGGCCCATCTGGCCCTAGAATGCCGCTGGGCGGAGCAACCTCGCCTCCCGAACCTGTTGTCGTCAAGGCTCCGTCACCGCCTTCAGTGCCTTCATTTATCGATCCGTTGGCCATCATCCACACCATAGATGCCTGGATGCCCGAGCAGGTGGCAGCTTACAAACTGCGAGGATTCATCCAAGAAGCCGGCGGAGAATTGGTGGAGAGTGTACCCGGCCGCATTCAGATTCGTCTGGGCGGCAAGGGTTGCATGTACACCGCACCCGTCCGCGGCCTGTCCTGGCTGGGACTCGGTCGGCGCATTCCTATCGATCTAGAATTGCGTCTGCAACGAGCCAACGCCGGTCGCGATCTGCTGCGTATCACCGTCATCTTCACGTCGCCGGGGCAAAATCTTAATGCCGACACCGCTTGGAGAGCGTTGTGCGACCAGATCTTTTGCCACCTGCGGAGCTATCTGATGCCGCAGAGTCAAACCGTCAGCGATCCGATCGCCTGAGAAGGCATACGGTCAGCCGTGTGTGCCATTTGCCATTCACGCGACGGGCAGCACTGTCTCAACCAAACCAGGGCGGCAACTGCCCTGCGGGCGGCAACTTGACCACGCTCACCTGAGAGATCAACGGATGGTTGCGCACCTCCTGTAAGGCTTCCTCCGGGGGGGCGCTGTCGAGGTTCAGCACGGCGATGGCCTCGGCCCCAGGCACCTCGCGGCCCACGGTCATCTGAGCGATGTTGACGTTGTGCTTGCCGAAGATCGTACCGATGAAGCCGATCAGCCCCGGCACGTCGCGGTGCTGGAACAACAGCATGGTGCCGTCGAGGAAGGCATCGAGATGGTGTTCGCCCAGTTGCACCAGTCGAAGGAATTGATGGCCAAACAGCGTACCTGCGGCTATGTGTACCTTACGGTCGGTGTGTAGTTCGGCGCGTATCAGCGTGGCGAAATCCCCGGCCTTCGACGAAGTCTGTTCGAGCAACTCGATGCCGCGTTCTGCAGCCAGCACGGGGGCGTTGACGATGTTGACTCCGTCATCGAGGCGGGTTTCGAGCAATCCCGCAGCGAAAGCGGCGGTGATGAGCCGGGTAGAACGGTGGGCCACATCGCCGCGATAGGTGAGTTGCGCTTTCTGGATGGTGCCCTGGGCGTACTGACTCAGCAGCAAGCCTAGACGACGGGCCAGATCCACATACAGACGCATCTCATTGAGTTCGGCCCGATCGACGGGAGTCATATTGACGGCGAAGCCGACCACTCCACGCAGCAGATAATCGCTGATGAGTTGGGCCGCTTCGCGGGCTACGGACAGCTGTGCCTCGACCGTGGACGCTCCTAGGTGGGGAGTCAGCACGACATTGGGTGCCTTGAGCAGAGCCAGATCGGCGGGGGGCGGTTCCTCGGAGTACACGTCGATGCCGGCTCCAGCTAGATGTCCAGAGTGCAGGGCATCGGCCAGCGCCTGCTCGTTGATGATGCCGCCTCGGGCGCAGTTGATGACACGCGCTCCCTTGGGCAGTGCCTGCAACTGCTTGGCTCCGATCAAGTCGCGTGTCTCGTCGGTCAGCGGCGTGTGGACGGTGAGGAAATCGCAGCGTGGCAACAGCGATTCGAGATCCGGCGTCGTTTCGATGTGGAGTTGGCTAGCGCCAGCGGCCGACACGAAGGGATCGTAACCGAGTACCTTCATGTCCAGGCCGGCACAGCGGCGGGCAACTTCTCGGCCGATACGGCC
>Ga0308411_10003750_pt1 | contig 10113 bp, 9 predicted proteins | sample HotsprottomLayer_2_FD_203530 | JGI IMG/M metagenome (GOLD analysis project Ga0308411, IMG submission 203530) | Hot spring phototrophic mat microbial communities from Octopus Spring, Yellowstone National Park, Wyoming, United States -... | ecosystem: Environmental > Aquatic > Thermal springs >... | reverse complement strand
GGGGCCGGATGAGCATGAAGTAGAAGATCACGAACATCAGCACCAGCGGGCCGGCCAGTTTGAGCAATTCCGCCTGGGGATTGACCGGTCCGGGCGCGGGGGCGTCCGCCGCCAGCAGGGCGGTGGCCAGCACAGCGAGGCTTGAGATGGATTCCATGCCGTTAAGTCAAGAGCCGTCGAATCTAGGCACCCCCGCCGGTTTGGCAAGCCTGCGCTTGCCGGCCGCAAGCCCGCGCACACCCGCGCCCTCCGTCGCCCCCCACCCGCCGGGCTGGCGCGCGGCCGCGCGCCACGGTACAAGCGCGTGGCGCGATGAAGCTCATCTCCTGGAACGTCAACGGCCTGCGCTCGGTGCTCCGCAAGGGGTTCCTCGACTTCCTGGCCCGCGAGGCGCCGGACACCCTCTGCCTGCAAGAAACCCGGTGCGAACCCGACGACGTCGAGCCGCTCTGGCTCGCCCGGTACGCGACGTACTGGAACTGCGCCGAAAAAAAAGGCTACGCCGGCACCGCGTTGCTCACGCGCCGCCGCCCGCGGGCGGTTACCCTGGGCATGGGCCGGCCCGAGCACGACCGCGAAGGGCGGATCCTGACCGCCGAGTTCGAGGAGTTCTTCCTGGTCAACGTCTATGTGCCCAATGCCGGGCGCGACCTGGCCCGGCTGGGCTACCGCCAGCAGTGGGACCGGGATTTCCTGCGGTACCTCAAAAAACTCGAGCGTCGCAAGCCGGTGATTTGCTGCGGCGACCTGAACGTGGCCCACACCGAGCTGGACCTGGCCCGCCCCAGGGAGAACGTGGGCAACCACGGCTTCACGCCCGAGGAACGGGCGGGGTTCGCGGCCTTGCTCGAGGCGGGTTTCGTGGACACCTTCCGCGAGTTCGAAAAAGGCGGCGGGCATTACACCTGGTGGAGCCTTGGGCGCGGCGTGCGCGAGCGCAACATCGGCTGGCGCATTGACTACTTCCTGATCTCGGCGGCGCTCCGACCGCGCCTGAAAGCCGCCTTCATCCGGGCCGAGGTGCGGGGTTCGGACCACTGCCCGGTGGGCATCGAACTGGATTAAGCCGGCGACGGGCACGCCGGCTCGGGCATCACCCGCGGCCTCGGAGACGCCCCGTCCGAACGAACCGGTTTTTTTCGCTTGAGTCCCGGCCCCGGGCATGGTCTTTGGGGGCGGAACACCAGCGTTTCTTATGACTGAACGCGACGAACGGGACCGGGGCGACCGGCGGTCACGCCCGTCCCGCAGGCGGTGGATGGCCGGCGCCGCCCTGGGCGTGAGCTTGGCTCTGGTCTTGGGCTTGGTCGCCTGCGGCACCCTCAGCCGCACGGTGGTCGCGCCGCCCACGATCCCCGGGGCCACGTTCGTCGGCTCGGCCGCGTGTGCGGATTGCCACGAGGAGATCGTGCAGGGCTTCCGCACGGCGACCCACGCCAATCTCCAGGCCCGCGGCGCGAACGCCCTCGAGGTGGGCTGCGAATCCTGCCACGGCCCGGGCAGCCTGCACAGCGAGTCCGGCGGGGAGCCGGGCACCATCCTCAACCCGAAGCAGGACCCGTTGACCTGTTACCAATGCCACCTGGCCACGCGCGCTGCGTTCCAACTGCCTTACCATCACCCGGTGCCGGAAGGTCGCCTCAATTGCCAAGACTGCCATGACCCGCACCAGGGCCCAGCGGTCAAGGGGGCGGGCACCTCACTGGTGTCGGGCGATGAGGCCTGTCTCGAGTGCCACAACGCCCAGCGCGGGCCGCATGTCTTCGAGCACGAGGCCCTGCGCGAGGGCTGCACCACCTGCCACCAGCCGCACGGCTCGGTGAACGCGAAGTTGCTCACCCAGCGCAACGCCTCGCTCTGCCTCAAATGCCACATCGCCGAGCGCCAGACCGGCGGCCGCGTCCTGATCGGCGGCTTCGACCACAGCGCGCTGTTGTCCCAGGGCACGTGTTGGAGCGCCGGATGCCATGAAGCGGTGCACGGCTCCCAGGTCAATTCCTCGTTGCGCTACTGAACCCCACCTTCGGAGGCTGCCATGAAACGTCCCGCCTCGCCCCTCCCGCTGGCCCGCAAACTGGCCCGCGCCTGCCTCACCGTGCCGCTGGCGGCCGGCGCGCTCGGCGCCGAGGCGGCGCCCGCCACCACGGAGTCTTCACCCGTGCCTGCCGGAGAAAAGGCCGAGACCGAGACCAAGCCCGCCGAGGCCGTAGCGGCGGAGAAAACCGACTCCGGCCAGGGCACCGCCCAAGCCCCCGGCGCGCTGAAAAACTGGGTCGAGTTCGGCGTGGGTGGCACGTTCTTCAACGGGCGGCGCGCGGCTTACCAGCAACGGACCGACCTGCCGGACGGCGCGTTTGGCGGGATCGAGGGCTTCCACTTCGAGCAGGGGGTGGGCGAAGAAGGGCGCTTCCAGGTGGACGGCCGCGGCATTTTTGACAATCACGATTACGCGCTGCGGTTTGACCTGACCCTGCCCGAGAAGGGCTTTTTCCGCGCCGGGTACCGCGAGTACCGCCACTGGTCCGACCCGGCCGGCGGCTGGTTTCCGCCCACCCAGGGCTGGTACGACCTGTACTCGGGCGCGCTCGCCTACGATGACCGGGAGGTCTTCGTGGAGGCGGGGCTGCGTCTGCCCAAGGTGCCGCAATTCACCTTGCGCTACTCCCACTCCGAGCGGGACGGGCAAAAGGACTCGACCCACTGGGGCGAAACCGACCAGACCGGCGGGCGCGGCCCGCGCAGCATCGTGCCCGGCGTGCTGGACCTGAACCGGGTGCGCGACCTGGTCCTGGCCGACGTGGTCCACACCCTGGGCGCCACCCGCCTGGGCGTGGGTTTCCGGTATGAGCGCCAGGACAACGACGACGCCCGCTGGCTGCGCCGTTACCCCGGCGCGGGCGCGGGGACGGATCGCTACGTCACCCAGCGCGACCGCACCACGGCCGACCTCTTCGGCGCCCACGCCACCACCGAGACGCGGCTCAGCGACAAGGTCAAATTCACCGCGGCCTACGGGTACACCGACTTGAACTCGGACCTCGACGGCTACCGCGTGTACGGGGCGGTCTTCGATCCCGACCTGGCGCAACGGCTGCCCGCGGCCGGCACTTACCAAAACCTGCTCGGCGGCGCGTTCCTGCGCCAGCACGTGGGCAACCTGAACCTGATGGCGCGGCTCACGGACAAGTTGGTGCTGGTGCCCTCGGTGCGGGTCGAGAACCGCAGCACGGAAAGCGAATCCTTTTACGACGCCCCGGCCGCGCCGTTCAGTCCCTCGACCTACGCCGCCACGAGCGAACGCAGTTTGCTGGACGTCTCCGAGGCCCTCGAGGCCCGTTACACCGGCCTCACCAACTGGGTCTTCTACGCCCGCGGCTGGTGGCTCCAGGGCAGCGGCGACCTCGACGAGCGCCTCGCCAACCGCACCACGGCCAGCGAGGTCCTGTTCCGGTCCACCGACGACAACCGGTTCGCCCAGAAATACACCGCCGGCGCCAACTGGTACCCGCTGCGCCGCCTGAGCCTCGGCGCCGAGTACTACCACAAAATCCGCGAAAACGACTACGACCACCTCCGCGACTCGACCCCGAACGGACCCGACTCGATCAACCGCCTGCCCGCCTACCTGCGCGCCCAAGATTTCACCACCGACGACGTCAACTTCCGCGTCACCTGGCGGCCGCGAGCGAACCTCACCCTGGTGGGCCGCTATGACCTGCAGCTTTCCCAGATCGAAACCCGCGCCGACGGCCGGCCCGCGGTCGAGTCTGCGGACCTCACCAGCCACATCGGCAGCGGCAGTGTGAGCTGGGTGCCCTGGGCGCGGCTCTACCTTCAGGGCACGCTCAGCTACGTGTACGACCGCACCGAGACGCCCGCCGCCGCGTTCGTGCCCGCGGTGCAGAACGCCGAGAACAATTACTGGACTGCCAACGTCACCGCCGGCCTGGCGTGCGACGACCGCACCGACCTCGAGCTCCAGTACCTGTACTACCGGGCGGACAACTACGCCGACAACTCCGAGTTCGGCCAGCCCTACGGCGCCGGCGCCGAGGAACACGGCGTCACGGCCGGGCTGGTCCGGCGGCTTACGGCACGCGTGCAACTTGCCCTCAAGTACGGGTTCTTCACCAGCCGCGACGCCCTCGCCGGGGGGCAGCGGGATTACGACGCCCACCTGGTCTATTCGACCCTGCGGTATCGGTTTTAGCGCGGAGTTTCAACCCGCCGCCGCGCAGAAGAGCCCACGTCCCGCCAGCTTGCGGGATGGGGCGGGCGCTTAACTGATTACCCGCGGGCATTCCCCTCGAGTGCCGGTGGGTGCCGTAAGGTTGGGGTGGTGCCCCTTCTTCCCCGACGCGCCTGCGGACCCGGCGAATCTTGGAGGACGGTTTTTTCGGTTCGCCCCCGGTGGCCGCCCCCCGTAACTTGCTGAAGTTAACGGCAAGAAGACCGCAGGTCATGGTGACGCTGGTCATCGAACACGGACCCGCCCCGGGGCAGCTCCTCGAGCTGGCGCACGGCCCCAATCTGCTCGGGCGCGCGGCGGATTGCACCGTGGTGGTGGATCATCCCACCGTGTCCGGCCGCCATTGCGAGATTTTCGTCACCGAGTTTGGCGTGCGCGTGCGCGACCTGGGCTCGAGCAACGGCACGTTCGTGGACGGCGTGCCGGTGGCGCCCGAGGCCGAACTGCGCGACGGGCAGGTGCTCACCGTGGGGGAAGTGCGGCTGCGCGCGTGCGTGCCGCCGCCGCGCGTGGCGATTCCCGAACTGTCCGTCCCCGAAGACGACCGGGTGGCCTTCACGCCGGAGGGGTTGCCCGCCTGCGTCCACCACCGCAGCACCCCGGCCACGCACGTTTGCACCCGGTGCGGGCGGACGTTTTGCGCCGAGTGCATCCACGCCTTGCGCGTGGCGGGCGGGCCGGTGCGGCTGATGTGTCCGGCGTGCAGTCACCCCTGTCAACCGCTGGAGGCCGAGGCGGCCCGGGGTCGGGGCCACACGCTTTGGGCGCGTGTGGCGGGGGAAATCCGGCGGGCGTTTGATTTCCGGCGTCCGCCCCGTTGAGACTGAGACGGGGGAAGGGCGCGGGGGGGCCGGGGACAAAGCTGGCGGAGAGGGGGAGATTCGAACTCCCGGTGGGGTATTAGCCCACTCACGCTCTCCAGGCGTGCGCATTAAACCACTCTGCCACCTCTCCGCCGCGGCGAGGCAATTTGCGCCAGGCACGGCCCGTCCGCAACGGTTTTTGCCCGGCTCCGCGCCGCCCCGGTGTTGGACCTGGAAACCCGCGGTGAGGGGCGGCGGGGCGGCGGTTGCATTCGGTCCCGGCCGGCGGGTAGCCTTGGGGCATGAACGCCGCCCCGGGACTGGCGCTGACGTGGTTCGAGTGGGCCGAGTACCTCAGTTACGTGGTCACCATCTTCGGCTTTCCGATGGCGATCCTGGTGTTCTTATACGAGCAGCGCAAGGAGCGTCGCGGCGAGGCCGAAGCGATCTACCAGCGGCTCTCGGACGAGTATGTGAATTTCCAGAAACTAGTGCTCGACAACGCGGACCTGCGCCTGCTCCGCGCGCCGGGGCGCAAGATGGACCTGACCGAGGAACAGCAGGAACGGCAGTTGGCCCTCTTCAGCATCCTGGTCTCGCTCTTCGAGCGCGCCTACCTGCTGGTGTACGAGGAGGACATGGACCAGCAGTCCCGGCGCATGTGGCAGTCTTGGGAGGACTACATGCGGGAATGGTGCCGGCGGCCGGATTTTCAAGCGGTGTTGCCCGAGTTGCTCGAGGGCGAAGACGAGGAGTTTGCCGCGTACATCCGGCGCATCGCCGCGGAGGAGGCCGCCCGGGCGCGCGGCACGGGCGGATCAGCGTCGTCCGCGCCCGCCCCGCAGGCGCGGGGTCAGTCCGGCTGACAGACCTCTTCCATTTCGGCCCGCAGGCCGATGACCTTGCTGAAGCGTTGGACGGGCATGGGCAGCACGGGGCGGCTGGCCCCACCGCGCGGCTCAGGGCAGTTCGCGAATGCGCAGGTTCTTGAACTCGACCGGGGCGCCCTCCGATTCGAGGCACAGGTAGCCGGTGCGCGGCTCGCAGCCGGTGCCGCCGGAGACCTCCTCGCCGTTGACCCAGAGGCGCACCTCGCCGTTGAGGGCGCGCACGTAGTAATGGTTCCACTCGCCCACGCCCTTGCTGAGGTGTTTGCGGGGAAAACTGCGCTGGCCGTTCGGGGCCGCCGGCGGGAAGGGCGTCATGCGCGATTTGCCCACCGGGAAGACGTCGCCATGCGTGGTGAACCAGTCGGGTTTCTGGCCGGTCTGCTTTTCGTACTGCTCGGCGTAGCCGTGGTCGAGCACCTGCACCTCGATGCCCCCGGGCGGGAGTTGGCCGGGCTGCAGCCCGGTCAGCGCCTCCGGGCTGGCCCACAAAAACACGCCCGAGTTGCCGCCCGGGGTCAGGTGCCGCCACTGGACCACCAGCTCAAAGTTGGTGAAGACCTGCCGGCTGCGCGTGACGCCGACGGGCTGGCCGGTGCAGCGGATGATCCCGTCCGCCTCGGACCAGGTGTTCGGCGCGCAATTGACATTCTCGAAGTCGGCCAGGCGCAACGGGCGCCAGCCGGGTTCGGTACCGGAGATGCAGGCGCGGGGCAGGTCCGGGGGTGGCTCGGCGGCGCTGGGTAGCGGCAACAGGCCGGTGGCGACGCCGCCCAGCAGGGCGAGCGCGGCGGCGCCGTTCCGAATTTTGGGGGCAAGAAGCATGGGCGCAACCTACCGTGCCCGCCGCCGCCGGGCCAGGGGTTTTGCAGCTCGCTTGGCGGAGGCCGCCCCGGTCGGCCTTGCCGGGGCGCTGCGTCAGGCCCGGACCCGGGCCAAAGCCGCGCGCCGCGCGCCGCGCGCCGTCCCGCCCCCGCCCGCCCGGTCGGCGCGCCGGCTTTTTCCGCGTCTGACACCGGCTTGCCCTTGCCAGTGCCCTGCGGTCGGCCCAAACTGCACGCTTTGCGAATCATCAACGCGCAACAGCACCGTTCATGAGCAACGAAGCCATTCTCGAACTCGAAGGCAAGCGCTACCCCCTGCCCACCGTGGTGGGCACGGAGAACGAAAAAGCCGTCGTGATCAGTTCGCTGCGCGACCAGACCGGCTACATCACGCTGGACGACGGTTACGCCAACACGGGGTCCTGCCAGAGTCGGATCACCTTCATTGACGGGGAAAAGGGCATCCTGCGCTACCGCGGCATCCCCATCGAGGAACTGGCCGAGAAATCCACGTTCGTCGAGACCGCCTACCTGCTGATCTACGGCGAACTGCCCACGCACGCCCAGTTGCGCCGGTTCTCCGACATGCTCACCCAGAACGAGAACCTGCACGAGGACATGAAGCACCACTTCGAGGGGTTTCCGGCCACGGCGCATCCCATGGCCATCCTCTCGGCAATGATCAACGCCAGCAGTTGCTTCTACCCCGGGCTCATGGGCCGGGCCAACAAGGAGCGGTTCGACATCCACGCCGCCCGCCTCATCTCGCAGGTCCGCACCATTGCCGCCTTTTCCTACCGCAAGTCCCGTGGCCTGCCGATCATCTACCCCAAGCCGGTGTACAAATACACCGCCAACTTCCTGCACATGATGTTCTCCGAGCCGTATCAGGACTACGAGCTCAAGCCGGAGGTGGTCAAGGCCCTGGACCTGATCTTCCTGCTCCACGCCGACCACGAGCAAAACTGTTCCACCGCCACCGTGCGCATGGTCGCCTCCAGCCAGGCCAACCTCTTCGCCTGCGCCGCCGCCGGCGTTTGTGCCCTGTGGGGGCCCTTGCACGGCGGCGCCAACCAGGCCGTCATCGAAATGCTCCAGGACATTTACGAGTCCGGCGACGACGGCTCGCGCTTCATCGCCGCGGCCAAGGACAAAAACAGCGGGCAGAAACTCATGGGCTTCGGCCACCGTGTGTACAAAAACTACGACCCCCGCGCCAAAATCATCAAGACGGCCTGCGACCGGCTCCTCAATGCCCTGCACATCAGCGACCCGCTGCTGGACATCGCCAAGAAACTCGAGGAGGTCGCGCTGCGGGACGACTACTTCATCTCGCGCAAGCTCTACCCCAACGTGGATTTCTACAGCGGCATCATCATGCGCGCCCTGAACATCCCGGTGGAGATGTTCACCGTCATCTTCGCCATCGGCCGGATGCCGGGCTGGATCGCCAACTTCAAGGAAATCCTCGACGACCCCAAGAGCCGCATCTACCGCCCGCGCCAGATTTACCAGGGCCCCACCCTCCGCCCGTACGTGCCCATTGACCAGCGCGGGTGAAGCGGCCCGGCGCGCGCACTCCCGCACCGCCAAATCCCCGGCGGGAGCAAGTGATTGTGGGAAGGGGGTGATTGTTGCGGCGGAACTTCACCCCGGAACTTTTTCAGGCTCTGGGCATGCCCCCAACCGCTCGCACCGCGCGACAGCCCGTGCCCAAGGCAATGCGCCCGATGGCGATGTTCCGGCGCTTCAGCCAGAGCCTGTCCCGGGAATGGCGCTTTCGGCACAAACAGCCCCACCACAATACCATCACCGACTTCTTCGGCGCGATGAACGCCGAGCTTTAGCGCCTGCCCCCCACTGCCTCCGGGCCCGCCACCCAGCCTCCAAACCGTTTTGTGAGTTGGTCGTGGCTTCACCGAGATTTTACCGATTCGGGTTTGCGCGCCGGAGGCGAAGCGCTTCAATACGTTGACACATGAACATCAACCGCTCGATTCCGCTCTGGCTGGCGGGGCTGGGCCTCGCCGCGACCCTGGCCGCGCTGGCGCACGACCGCGCGCGCACACCGGTACGCATCCCGGACATCCCCGGCTACCGCACGCTCAAGTGCGATTTCCACACCCACACCGTCTTCTCCGACGGCAAGGTCTGGCCGGACGTGCGCGCCGAGGAGGCCTGGCGGGAAGGGCTGGACGCCATTGCCATCACCGATCACATCGAGTACCAGCCGCACAAGGCCGACCTGCCCACCGCGCACAACCGTGCCTACGAGATCGCCCATTCCCACGGCCAGGGCCTGCAATTGGTGGTCATCCTGGGTTCCGAGATCACGCGTGCCATGCCGCCCGGCCATTTGAACGCCATTTTCCTCACCGACGCCCGCGCCCTGGACGTGAAGGAATGGCGCGATGCCGTGGCCGAGGCACACCGCCAGGGCGCGTTCATTTTCTGGAACCACCCCGGCTGGACCGGCCAGCAACCCGACGGCGTGGCGCGGTGGTACCCGGAGCATTCCGAACTGCTCGCCTCGAACCAGCTCCACGGCATCGAAGTCGTCAACGCCCGCGAATACTACCCTGAGGCCCACGCCTGGTGCCTCGAGAAAAACCTCACCATGCTCAGCAACTCGGACATCCACAACCCCCTCAATCTCGACTACGACCTGCACCTCGGCGACCACCGCCCCATCACCCTGGTCTTTGCCCGCGACGGCAGCCCCGAGGCCATCAAGGAGGCACTCTTCGCCCGTCGCACCGCGGTGTATTCCGGCCAGTTGCTGGTGGGGCGCGAGGAATTTCTGAAGCCGATCTTCGAGCGCTCCGTGCGAGTGCTCACCCCGCAAGTGCAGGTGCGCGGCACCGGCCGGGCCTACGTGCAGATCGCCAACGACTCCGACCTCACCTACACCTTGCGGCCCGCGACCGAAGACCCCGACCTGCAATTCCCGCGTGAACTGCGCCTGCCCGGTGGCAAGACCGCCCTCCTCGAAGTGCGCGGCCGCGCCGAAGACCGCAAGGGCGAGCGCGCCTTGCGTCTGCCCTGCGCCGTGACCAACCTGCTGGTCGCCCCCAACGTCCCGCTGACCGTCGAGCTCCCGTTCACGGTCAACCTGGTGCCGACCAAGTAAGCCGCAGTCACCGCTGCGCGAAGGGCACGGTCCCTCCGGCACGCGCGCCGCGGCGCCCGAAAAGATTCAGCGCAAGTCCCGGACCGGCGCCGGCGGAGCGGCGGCTTCCGCCACGGGCGTTTGCCCGGTGAGCACCGGCCCGGGGCGGGTCCACGCCAGCGAGCGGGACACCGTCTCGAGGAAGCGCCCGGGCACCACGCCCAGCGCGAGGATGGCGGCG
>Ga0308411_10003749_pt1 | contig 10116 bp, 9 predicted proteins | sample HotsprottomLayer_2_FD_203530 | JGI IMG/M metagenome (GOLD analysis project Ga0308411, IMG submission 203530) | Hot spring phototrophic mat microbial communities from Octopus Spring, Yellowstone National Park, Wyoming, United States -... | ecosystem: Environmental > Aquatic > Thermal springs >... | reverse complement strand
CGCATCGTGCCGGATCACCCGCACGTTGCGCAGGCCGAGCGCCTCGATGCGGGCGAGCAGCGCGCCGACGCCCGGCGTGTGCACCTCGACCCCGATGTAGTCGGTCTCTGGGTGGGCGGCGGCGATCTCGGCGGTCGTCTCGCCCATGCCGAACCCGATCTCGAGCACCCGCGGCGCCTGGCGGCCGAACACCGCGTCGAGATCGAGCGGCGCCGGCGAATAGGCGATCCCGTAAACCGGCATCAGCCGTTCGTACGCCCGCGACTGGGCTTCGGTCAGCCGCCCCTGGCGCAGGACGTAGCTGCGGATCGGGCGGTGCTGCGGTCGCGCGGTCACGCGCCCTGCGGCGCGATCAGCCCGCCGGTCGGTGAGCTCGGCTCGGCGGTGTAGAACTTGCGCGGCATGCGGCCGGCGCGGAACGCCTCGCGCCCGGCCTCGACCGCCTTCTTCATCGCCTGCGCCATCAGCACCGGGTCGGCCGCCTTGGCGATCGCGGTGTTCATCAGCACCGCGTCGCAGCCGAGCTCCATCGCGATCGCCGCATCGGAGGCGGTGCCGACGCCCGCATCCACGATCACCGGAACCTTCGCCGCGTCGATGATCAGACGCAGGTTCCACGGGTTGAGGATGCCCATGCCCGAGCCGATCAGCGAGGCGAGCGGCATCACCGCGACGCAGCCGGTCTCCTCGAGCCGCTTGGCGACGATCGGATCGTCGCTGGTGTAGACCATGACCTTGAAGCCGTCCTTCACCAGCGTCTCGGCCGCGGCGAGCGTCTCGACGACGTTCGGGAACAGCGTCTGCGGGTCGCCGAGGACCTCGAGCTTCACCAGATCGTGCCCGTCGAGCAGCTCGCGGGCGAGGCGCAGGGTGCGCACCGCGTCGGCGGCGGTGTAGCAACCGGCCGTGTTCGGCAGGTAGGTGTACCGCGATGGCGGCAGCGCGTCGAGGAGGCTCGGCTCGTTCGCGTTCTGGCCGATGTTGGTGCGGCGGATCGCCACCGTGACGATCTCGGCGCCGCTCGCCTCGACGGCGCGGCGCGTCTCGTCGAAGTCGCGGTACTTGCCGGTGCCGATCAGCAGGCGCGACGAGTACGCGCGGCCGCCGATCACGAGCGGGTCGGGCCGGTCGGCGAGGGCGTTCACCGGCGCCGCCTCAGCCGCCGCCGACGGCGACCACGATCTCCAGCCGATCGCCATCGGCGAGCGGGGTGTCGCCATAGCGGCTGCGCGGCACGATCTCGCCGTTACGCTCCACCGCGACCTTCTTGCCCGCGAGTTCGAGCCGATCGAGCAGGCGCGCGACGTCGAGCGCCTCCGGGAAGCGCTTGGTTTCGCCGTTGATCGAGAGCTGGATCACTGCGACGACATCGCTCGCTCACGCTGAAAGTCTAACACCGAGGACGCACCGGACGCGCGATCGGCGGCCGCGCCCGGCGCCGGCCGGAGCGCTGCTCGCGCGAATGGCCCTGCGGCGGCGGGAAGACGCCCCCCGAGGACCGGGAGCGGCCTTCGACGGCGCAGCCGGCGAGCGCGGGGCGGGCGGAGGCTCGCGCGGGAGGCGCGCCGGAGCGGCTGGCCGCGAGGCGCCGGCGCCGGAGGAGGCGCGATCCGCGCTCGTCCGCGGGGAAGGGGAGGCTGCCTTGCGCCGGGGCGCTGGTAGAATCGCGCGCGTCGCGGGTGTCGTCTAATGGCAAGACAACAGCTTCCCAAGCTGTGAACGAGGGTTCGATTCCCTTCACCCGCTCCAACGCTACGCTTTCCCCGCCGCACCCACCACACCGCGAACAGGGGCAGTCGCCCGAGGCGCCGCGAGACGGGCGCCGCCTGCTGCCTTAGACTGGCGCCGGAGCAGGTGGGCCGCGCAGCCCGCGCGGTCGCCGGTTCGAGGAGTCTTCCCATGCCCGGTCCCCTGCCCAGCCGCGCCGCGCCGTTTCACCTCTACCTGATCAAGCCGTCGCATTACGACGACGACGGCTATGTGATCCAGTGGTGGCGCTCGTCGATCCCGGCGAACACGCTCGCGGTGCTGAACGGGCTCGCGGTCGACTGCGCGGCGCGCAAGGTGCTCGGCGCGGAGGTCGAGATCCGGATCACGCTATGGGACGAGACCAACACGCGCATCCGTCCCGAGCGAATCGTGGACGAGATCCGGGCCGGCGGCGGGCGCGGTCTGGTCGGGCTGGTGGGCGTGCAGACCAACCAGTTCCCGCGGGCGGTGGACATCGCCCGGCCGCTGCGCGCGGCCGGCATCCCGGTGTGCATCGGCGGATTCCACGTGAGCGGCTGCATCGCCATGCTGCCGGACATGCCGCCGGAGCTGCAAGAGGTGCTCGCCCTCGGCATCACGCTGTTCGCCGGCGAGGCCGAGGGCCGGCTGGACGAGCTGCTGCGGGCGGCCTACCACGGCGAGCTGAAACCGCTCTACAACTTCATGCACGATCTGCCGGGTCTTGAGGGCGCGCCGACGCCGTATCTGCCGGCCGACGTCGTGCGGCGCACCAGCGGCATGCGGACCAGCTTCGACGCCGGACGCGGCTGCCCGTTCCTGTGCAGCTTCTGCACCATCATCAACGTGCAGGGCCGCAAGTCGCGCTCGCGCAGCGCCGACGACGTGGAGCGCCTGGTGCGCGCGAACCTCGCGCAGGGCGTGCGCAACTTCTTCATCACCGACGACAACCTGGCGCGCAACCAGAACTGGGAGCCGATCTTCGACCGCCTCATCGCGCTGCGCGAGGGCGAGGGGCTGCAGTTCTGGATCGTCGGCCAGGTGGACACGATGGCGCACCGCATCCGCGGTTTCGTCGAGAAGGCCGCGCGCGCGGGCGTGAACCGGGTGTTCATCGGCCTCGAGAACATCAATCCCGAGTCGCTCAAGGACGCGCGCAAGGGCCAGAACCAGATCGCCGAGTACCGCGCCATGCTGCAGGCGTGGCACCGCGTCGGCACGTTGACCTACGCCGGTTACATCCTCGGGTTTCCAAATGACACGCCGGCGTCGATCGAACGCGACATCGGCATCATCCAGCGCGAGCTGCCGATCGACATCCTCGAATTCTTCATCCTGACGCCGCTCCCGGGGTCGGCCGACCACAAGAAGCTGCACCTCTCGGGCGTCGAGATGGAGCGCGACATGAACCGCTACGACGTGGTGCACGTCACGACCCGGCATCCGCGGATGACCAACGAGGAGCTGCTCGGGATCTACAATCGCGCCTGGGACCTTTACTACTCGCCGGGTCACGTCGAGACGGTGCTGCGGCGAGCGAAGAGCTGGGGCTACGACACCCACAACATGATGTGGAAGCTCCTGACGTTCCACGCGCCACCGCTCCTGGAGCGCGTCCACCCGCTGGAGGGCGGGCTCTTCCGGCGCAAGTACCGCCGCGACCGCCGGCCCGGCATGGCGCGCGAGAATCCGGTCGCGTTCTACGCGCGCTACGGCTGGGAGATGCTCGTCAAACACCTGCGGTTCGCGCGGCTGTACTGGCGATACCGCGCTGCGCTCGCGCGGGTCGCGCGCGACCCCCGGCCGTACACCGACACGGCGATGGCCGCGGCGCAGCCGAGCGACGTGGATGCACTCGAGCTGTTCAGGACGACCGCCGGGGCGAGGGCGGCGGCCGACAGGCAGCGCCGGCGCGCCGCCGCCACGGCGGAGGCGGGGCACTGAGAGGGCGATGCCGGTCACCTTCGACGGCAAGCTGGTCGTCGCGATCTCCTCGCGGGCGCTGTTCGACCTCGAGGCGTCGAACCGCGTGTTCGAGGAGCAGGGCGTCGAGGCGTACCGCAAGTACCAGCTCGACCGCGAGGACGAGGTGCTGGCACCCGGCATTGCGTTTCCCCTGGTGCGCAAGCTGCTGCGCCTCAATCGCCTGCCCCCGGAGCGGCCGCGCGTCGAGGTGATCCTGCTCTCGCGCAACACCGCCGACACCGGGCTGCGCATCATGAACTCGATCCGGCACTACGAGCTCGACATCACGCGCGCCGCGTTCACCGGCGGCGAGAGCACCTTCCCTTACGTGCCGGCGTTCGACGCGCACCTCTTCCTGTCGGCCAACGGCGACGACGTTCGCCGCGCGCTGGAGGCCGGCCACGCGGCGGCGCAGATCCTGCCGGCCAACGTTGGCCAGAACCTGGCGCAGACCGAGGAGCTGCGCATCGCCTTCGACGGCGACGCGGTGATCTTCTCCGACGAGGCCGAGCGGGTGTTCAAGCGCGACGGCCTCGACGCCTTCAGCGCCGCCGAGGCGGGCGCGGCGAAGGAGCCGCTCTCGGGGGGGCCGTTCAGGAGCTTCCTCGCGGCGCTGCACCGGATCCAGTCCGAGTATCCGCCCGAGCGCGCGCCGATCCGCACTGCGATCGTGACCGCGCGCGGCGCGCCCGCGCACGAGCGCGTCGTGCGCACGCTGCGAGCCTGGGACATCCGCATCGACGAAGCGCTCTTCCTCGGCGGGCTCGAGAAGGGGCGGTTCCTGAAGGCGTTCGGCGCGGACATCTTCTTCGACGATCAGCGCGGTCACGTGGACTCGGCGCAACAGCACGACGTCGCCGCCGGTCACGTGCCGTTCGGCGTCGCCAACGACCCGGCGGGCGTGTCATGAAGGCGCTGAAGTGGACGCTCGGGATCCTCGCCGGGCTGGTGGGGCTGCTCGTGATCGCGGCGGCGATCGTCGCGGCCACCTTCGATCCCAATCGCTACAAGCCCGAGATCGTCGAGCTGGTGAAGAGCCGCACCGGGCGCGACCTCACGATGGACGGCAACATCGCGCTCACCTTTTTCCCGCGCATCGGCGCGCACGTGGAGCGCGTCGCGCTCTCGGGGCCGGGCGGCCGGGGCACGTTTGCGCGGGTCGAGGACGCGCGGGTCGCGGTGGCGCTGTGGCCGCTGCTGTCGAAGCAGGTCGTCGTCGACCAGGTGGTGCTGGTCGGGCTCGCGGTCGACCTGGTCCGTTTCAAGGACGGTAGCACGAACTTCGACGATCTCACCGGGCAGGGCGCGAAGCCGGCGGCGAAGCCGCCCCCCAAGGCGCCCGCACCGCAACCGGGCGCGCCGGTCGCAATCGACATCGCGGGCGTCACGTTGAAGAACGCCACGATCGGCTGGCGCGACGAGGCCGCCGGCACCGACCTGCGCCTGCGCGAGGTGGCGCTGGAGACCGGGCGGATAGCGAGCGGGGTGCCGGGCACGCTCGCGCTCGCCGCCCGGGTCGAAGGCAAGCAGCCGGCGGCCGACGTCCGCCTCGCCCTCGACACCGCTTACCGCATCGACTTCCAGACGCTGGCGACCGCGCTGTCCGGGCTCGATCTGAGGCTGAGCGGCGACGCCGCGGGGATGGCGGGGATCGACGCCCGATTACGAGGCAAGACCCTCGACCTCGATCCGGCGTCGTCGCGGATCGACCTCGACGGCGTGGAGCTCGACGCGAAGTCGAAGGACGGTCTGGACGCGAAGTTCTCGATCCCCCGGCTCGCGCTCGCTCCCGATCGCGCCGAGAGCAAGGCGGTCGACGGCCGGGTCAGGCTCGCGCGGCCCGGCGAGACGGTGGACGCGAAGCTCGCCCTCTCGGCGCTGCAGGCGAAGGGCAAGCAGATCAACTTCGCGCGCTTCGACCTCGACCTCGACGCGAAGACCGGCGAGCTGTCGGTGCAGGGCAAGCTTGCCTCCCCGGTCGCGCTCAACGTAGAAGCAAGCCAGGTGCAGCTACCCGGTCTCGCCGGTGATCTCGCGCTGAGCGGCCCGGCGATCCCGAACGGCACGCTGAAGCTCGCGCTGAAGGGCGGGGCGCGGGCCGACTGGGCCAAGCGCAGCGCAAGCGCGGACCTCGCGGCGCGGCTGGACGACGCGAACCTCCAGGCCAAGCTCGCGGTAGCGAATTGGGCAGCGCCCGCGGTGACGTTCGACGTCAGTGCCGACCGGTTGAATGTGGATCGATACCTGCCACCCAAGGCGGCTGCGCCAGCGTCCTCGGGCGCGAGCGCCAAGGGCGCCGGCCCCGGCGCGCCCACCGCTACGGCGCCGGCCCCCCCGGCCGAGAAGCCGATCGACCTCTCGGCGCTCAAGACGCTGAACGCGAGCGGCAACGTCAGGATCGGCGCGCTCCAGGTGTCCAACATCAAAGCCGAGAGCGTTGCCGTCGCGCTGAAGGCCGCCGGCGGCCGGCTCGATGCGAACCCGGTTTCGGCGACGCTCTACCAGGGCTCGCTCAACGGTGCGGCGGCCGTGAACGCGAACACCAACAGCTTCGTGCTGAAGCAGACGCTCGCCAACGTGAGCGTCGGTCCGCTGCTGCGGGATGCGGCGAGCCGGGACGTCCTCGAAGGCCGCGGCAACGTGACGCTCGACCTGACCACGACCGGGAGCACTGTCACCGCGCTCAAGAAAGCGCTCGCGGGCAGCGCGAGCGTCGCGCTCAAGGACGGCGCGATCAAGGGCGTGGACCTCGCCGAGACGATCCGCCAGGCCCGCGCGCTGCTCGGCTCGAAGCGGGCGCTCGAGCAGGCGGCGGCCGGAGGGCGGAAGACCGACTTCACCGAGCTCACCGCGAGCTTCGCGATCCGGAACGGCGTGGCACGCAACGACGATCTGAAGGCCGCCTCGCCGCTGCTGCGGCTCGCCGGAGCGGGCGACATCGACATCGGCGAGGGCCGGCTCGATTATCTGGTGCAGGCGACGGTCGTGGCGACCTCGACCGGGCAGGGCGGCAAGGACCTCTCGCAGGTCGCCGGCATCACCGTGCCGGTGAGGCTGACCGGACCGTTCGACGACGTGCGGTACACGGTGGACGTGGCGGCGCTCGCGACCGAGGCCGCGAAGGGCGCGCTGCAGCGCGAGCTCGAGCGGCGCCTCGGCGGCGGCGCGAAGGCGGGCGAGCCGCAGCCCGGCGGCGGGGCGGGCGGCTTCGAGGACGCGCTGCGCGGGCTTTTCGGCCGCAAGAAGTGACCGACCGATTCGCGGCCGCGGTGACCGGCTGGCAGCGCCGCCACGGCCGGCGCGATCTGCCCTGGCAGGGCACGCGCGATCCGTACGCGATCTGGCTCTCGGAGATCATGCTCCAGCAGACCCAGGTCGCGACGGTGGTGCCGTACTACCTGCGATTTCTGGCGCGCTATCCCGACGTGACGAGCCTCGCCGCGGCGAGCGAGGAAGAGGTGCTGCGGCTGTGGAGCGGGCTCGGCTACTACTCGCGGGCGCGCAACTTGCATCGCGCGGCGCGCGCGATCGTCGCCCGGCATGGCGGCGTGTTCCCGCGCGACCTGGCCGCGATCGAGGCACTGCCCGGCATCGGCCGGTCGACTGCGGCGGCGATCGCCGGCTTCGCGTTCGGCGCGCGCGCCGCGATCCTGGACGGCAACGTCAAGCGGGTGCTCGCGCGCCACTTCGCGATCGAGGGCTACCCGGGCGAGCGCGCGGTCGAGCGGCGGCTGTGGGCGCTCGCGCAGTCGCTGCTGCCGGCGGGCGGCGTCGAGACCTACATCCAGGGCCTCATGGACCTCGGGGCGACGGTCTGCACCGCGCGCGCGCCCGCGTGCGGGCGCTGCCCGGTGCGGACGAGCTGCGCCGCGCTCGCGCAGGACCGCGTGGCCGAGCTGCCGACCCCGCGGCCGCGCCGCGGCGTTCCCCACCGGCGCACGGCGATGCTGATCCTGCGCCGCGGCGGCGACGTCTTGCTGCGCAAGCGACCCGCGACCGGCGTCTGGGGCGGGCTGTGGTGCTTTCCGGAGCTCGCGGCCGGGGAGGATCCCGGTCGCGTGGCGGCGCAGCGCTATGGCTGCGAGGTCGCGGACATCGAGCGGCTCGCCCCGCTGCGCCACGCGTTCACTCACTTCACGCTCGACATCGAGCCGATCGTCGGCCGGGTGCAGCGGGTCGCGCCGCGCGCGAGCGAGCCGGGCGCGCTCTGGCTGCCGCTCGAGGAGGCGCTCGGTGCGGCGGTTCCGACGCCGGTGAAGAAGCTCCTGCGCGCCCTGGCCGGCTCAGGTCCGCCCGACCAGCCCGCGCTGCTGTAGGAAGCGGTAGAGGATCTCCAGCCGCGAGATCGCGCCGTTCAGCTCGAGCAGCTTCTGCTTGGCCGCGAGCGGCACCGGGAGGATCTCCGAGACGCGGTAGCCGACCCACGACGCCCGGTCGAACTCGTGCGGCTCGGCGAAGACCGCGGTGCTCTTGTCGGCCACCACCAGCCGCAGCAGGTCGGCGAGCGCGGCGAACTCGCCCGGCAGCGCCGCGTCTGCCTCGGGTTCGAGCGGCTCGACCTGCGCGCGCCGCAGGCCCTGCGCTCCGACCCGCGAGTCGCGGATCCGGAAGCGCTGGCCGCCGCGCGTGCGCAGCTGCAGCAGGCCGAGCTGCTCCATGTCGCAATCGACGATGTGGGCGAAACAGCCGACCGCTTCCGGGACCGCCGGGGCACCCACCTCCCTGCCCTCGCGGATCAGGCACACGCCGAACGGCTGGCGCTGCTTGAGGCACTCGCGCGCCATGTCCATGTAGCGCGCCTCGAAGACGCGCAGCGGCAGCAGCCCGCCCGGAAACAGCACCGTGTTCAGCGGGAAGATCGGCAGGTCGTCGAGGTCGGGCGCGCTCGTCATCGGCGGATGTTACGCCCGGGACGGGTGCCGCCGGCGTGCAGAAATCTCATTCGGGACGCGGCGTGGATCGCCGGTCCGCGCCCCCGGCGGCCCCGCCGGGGGCGCCCGTAAGGGCCCGCGCCTGGCAATGGCTCTCATCGCGGGGCGGGTAGCTGGCGGTGGCGGACCAGCACCGGCGCGACGCTGCGAAAGCGCTGCGCCAGACGCTCGACGAAGTACACCGACCGGTGCTGCCCGCCGGTGCAGCCGATCGCGACGGTGAAATAGGCGCGGTTGTCGCGAACGAATGCCGGCAGCCACCGTTCGACGAAATCGCCGATGTCGGCGAGCATGCTTTGCGCCTCGCCCACCGCGTCCAGGAAGGCGATCACCGGCGCGTCGAGGCCGGTCAGCGGGCGCAGGCGCGGATCGTAGAAGGGGTTGGGCAGGCAGCGGACGTCGTACACCAGGTCGGCATCGAGCGGGATGCCCTGCTTGAAGCCGAACGACTCGAACAGCAGCGTCATGCCGGAGCGGTCCACCGCGACGGTGTCCTTGATCCAGGCGCGCAGCGTGTTCGGGGCGAGGTCGCTCGTGTCGATGCGGTGGCCAATCTCCATCAGCTCCTCGAGGAGCTCGCGCTCGCGTGCGATCGACTCGGCGAGCGTGCGCTCGGCGGCGGCGAGCGGATGGCGGCGCCGGGTCTCGGAGAAGCGCCGGATCAACGCGTCGTCGTTCGCCTCGAGGAAGAGCAGTCGCGCATCGACGCCCTGCGCCTTGAGCGCGAGCAGCGACGCCGGCAGGTCGGCGAGCGCCGGGCCGCTGCGCGCGTCGATCGTGATCGCGACCCGCTCGTAGCCGGCGGCGCGGAGGAACGCCACCGTCTCGACGAGCAGCGCGGCCGGCAGGTTGTCCACGCAGTAGAAGCTCGCATCCTCGAGGACGTTCAGCGCGACGCTCTTGCCCGAGCCGGAGAGCCCGCTGATCAGGACGAGCTGCATGATGCGCCGCAGGATAGCCGAGCCCCCCGGGGCCGGCAAACGACGAGGGCGCGCGCGGCGCACGCGCCCTCGGGCTGGATCGGGCTGGAGCGGCCTCAGCCGCTCAGGCACTTGCTCATGAACGCCTTGCGGTCATCGCCCTTCAGCGCCTTCGCACTCGCCTGCTTGTTGCAGGCGGCCATCTTCTCCTGCTGGGTCATCGGCTGCGCGCCCTTGAGGCAGGCGCTCATGAACGCCTGCCGCGCCTCGTTGTCCTTGAACTCGCGCTTCTTCGCGTCCGCGTTGCACTGCTGCATCCGCTTCTGCTGCTCGGTGAGCGCCTTCTTCTCCTCCGCTTTCGGCGCCTGGGCGAACACCGGGGCCCACGCCAGGCCGAAGACGACGATTGCTGCCGCTACGCGCTTGGACATCTCCATCCTCCCTTGGTGGCATGTGCCGGACCGGCCGGCAGTGGCGAGACTAACGCTCGCCCGGGCTGCCCGTTGACCGCCGCGCCGCCGCGTCGCGATCGAGCTCGCTCTGCTGGCGCAGCAGGAACTCGCGCGTGCTGT
>Ga0308411_10003748_pt1 | contig 10116 bp, 8 predicted proteins | sample HotsprottomLayer_2_FD_203530 | JGI IMG/M metagenome (GOLD analysis project Ga0308411, IMG submission 203530) | Hot spring phototrophic mat microbial communities from Octopus Spring, Yellowstone National Park, Wyoming, United States -... | ecosystem: Environmental > Aquatic > Thermal springs >... | reverse complement strand
GAATACACCTACACCGATGATATCGGCTATGCCGGCGACATGGAGCGCGTGTTGCGCGAAGTGGCCGAGAAATCCAAACCGAACGTGATCTTTGGCGATGCCTTTGGCAACGAAGAAGCGGTGCGCCGCGTGGCCAGGGACTACCCCGAGATCGCCTTCGTCTTCGGTTCCGGGGGTGGGCCGGCCGATCCCAACTTCTCAGTCTTCGACAACTGGATTCACGAACCGGCCTATCTCAGCGGCATGCTGGCCGGGGGGCTGACCAAGTCGAACATCGTCGGCGTGGTGGGAGGCTATCCCGTGCCTGAGGTCAATCGCATCATCAACGCCTTCACGGCCGGCGTGTGGGCCATGAACCCCAACGCAGAGGTAAAGACCACCTTCATCAATAGCTGGTTCGACCCTGCGGCGGCCAAAGAAGCCGCCCTGGCGCAGATCGAAGCCGGCGCCGACGTGCTCTTCGCCGAGCGATTCGGCGTGATCGAAGCAGCAGCCGAGCGCGGCCTATACGTCTTCGGCAGCATGAGCGATCAGTCCTCGCTCGCGCCCGACTACGTAGTCAGCGGTCCGGTGTGGCACATGGAGCCCACCGTCAACTACATCATCAGCCAGGTGCGCGGCGGCACCTACACCGCTCAAGACCTGAAGGACTTCAGCATGGTGGTAAAGGGTGGCGCCAGCCTGGCCGCGATCAACACCAAAGTCAAGGGCGGCATTCCCCAGGAGTTGATTGACAAGGTCAAAGCCAAGGAGGAGGAGATCAAGCAGGGCCTCTTCCGCGTGGACATCAACGAGGCGCAGCCGCCAGCCTCGGCCAAAATGAACCGCTGACGTTCGATGACCACAGACGAAGTGCCTGCCGTGCGCATGCGCGGCATCTGGAAGCGCTTCGGGACGGTGGTGGCTAATCGGGGTGTGGATTTCGACCTACGACCGGGCGAGATCCACGCCCTGCTCGGCGAGAACGGCGCCGGCAAGAGCACGCTGATGCGTATCTTGTATGGCCTCTACCGTGCCGACGCCGGCACCATCGCCGTCAACGGTGCGCCGGCAACCATCCGCTCCCCGCACGACGCGATCGCCCACGGCATCGGCATGGTGACACAGCACTTCGCCCTGGTGTCACCGATGACGGTGACTGAGAACGTGATCCTGGGCTGCGACCAGCGCATTCGCCTTGACCTGAAAGCGGCCCAGCAACAGGTATCTGCCGCTGCCGACCGCGTCGGACTCTCGATTGACCCGCGGGCGCTGGTCAAAGACCTGTCGGTCGGACAGCGCCAACGGGTGGAGATCCTCAAAGCGCTCTACCGCCAGGCACGGGTGTTGATCCTGGACGAACCAACGGCCGTGTTGGTGCCACAGGAGGTGGAGCAACTCTTTGCCACGTTGCGCCGTCTGCGCCAGGAAGGGGTGTCGGTGGTCTTCATCAGCCACAAGCTGCATGAGGTCATGCAGATCACCGATCGCGTGACGGTGATGCGAGCCGGCGAGGTGGTGGGGGCGGCAGAAACTTCCCGAGTCACGCCCACCGACCTGGCGCGCATGATGGTGGGCCGGCCCACCATCGGCGTGATAAAACCCCGGACCATCTCCGCGGCGCAGCCCCAGGCCGCCTTGCAACTGGAAGGCGTGAGCGCCAGGAACAACAAAGGGCTGCCCGCGCTGCGCAATCTTTCTTTGGAAGTCCGCGCCGGCGAAATCCTGGGCGTGGCCGGAGTAGCCGGCAACGGCCAAACCGAGCTGGCTCAGGTGATCGAAGGCGTGCGTCCGGTCACCAGCGGTCGCTTGCTGGTGTGTGGCCAGGACATCACCAACGCCGGCCCACGACGCGCGATGGACGCCGGTGTTGGGCGCATCCCCGAAGACCGGCACGAAAGCGTGGTTGGTGCGATGTCGGTGGCCTACAACATGGCTCTGGAGCATCTGGACGAATTCACACGCTCTGGGTTGATTGATCGGCGCCGGCTGCGCCAACACGCCGAACGCCTGATCGGCCAATACCAGATCAGGGCCCGACCCGACGATCCCATCCGCACGCTCTCCGGCGGCAACATGCAAAAGGTGATCCTGGCACGGGTGCTGGATCGCAACCCGCGCGTGATCGTCGTCTCGCAGCCCACGCGCGGGCTGGACGTGGCCGCCACTGAGTATGTGCGCGGCAAGCTGGTGGAGCAGCGCCAGAAAGGCGCAGCCATCCTGCTGATTTCCGAAGACCTGGACGAGATTCTGGAACTCTCCGACCGAATTGCGGTGATCTACGAGGGAGAAATCCGGCAGATCCTCGACGCCGGCGAGGCCACGCTGGAAGCGTTGGGGTTACTGATGGCCGGCCTGCGTCGCTGAATCCCTCGTCCCTTTCGCAGGCATCATGACGTTGAAAATCGAACGACGGGCCCCACCAGTGTGGATGCGGGTGATCCTGCCCATCCTGGCGGTGATCATCACTTTTGCGCTTACCAGCGCGCTGGTGCTGATGGTGGGTGCCAGCCCGCTGGAGGCCTATTACCACTTTCTTGTTGAGCCGCTCTCCAGCCGGGTGAGCGCCGTGGAGGTGCTGGTGAAAGCGACGCCGCTGCTGCTAACCGGTGCGGCGGTCGCGGTAGCCTTTTCTGGAGGGTTTTGGAACATCGGAGCCGAAGGTCAGTTCCTAGCCGGCGCAGTGGCGGCGACGGCCATCGGCTTGAACATGCACAGCTTGCCGCCCGCGGTGGCAGTCCCACTGACGCTCATCGGCGGCGTCGCTGCCGGCATGGCCTGGGTCGCCACCCCGGCGCTGATGAAAACCCGACTGGGCATTGATGAGGTGGTCACCACATTGCTGTTGAACTCGGTGGCTCTGCTGGCGGTGAGCGCTCTGCTGAACGGCCCCTGGCGCGATCCCATCTCCCAGTGGCCGCAATCGCCCGACATCGCAGCGGCGGCCATCTTGCCCAAGCTGATTCCGCGCAGCCGGCTGCACTTGGGTTTTCTGCTGGCCATCCTGGTGGTGGCGGCGTTAGGCTTTGTGCTCAGTCGCACTGCGTTTGGGGTTCGGTTGCGCGCGGCCGGGATGGAGCCGGACGCCGCTCGATTTGCCGGCATCCAGGTGGGGCGTGTGATGTTGACCACGGCGCTGCTGAGCGGAGGCATCGCCGGCCTGGCCGGCGCGATTGAAGTTGCCGGCATTCACTATCACCTCATCGAAGCCATCTCCGGCGGCCATGGCTACACCGGCATCGTCATCGCCACGCTGAGCGGACTTAACCCTTGGGCGGTCGTGCCAGCCGCTCTATTCATCGGCCTGATTGACACCGGCAGCCAGACCGTGAGCCGTGCCCTGGGCGTGCCGGTTTACTTGGGCGAGGTGATCCAGGCCACCCTGCTGTTGGTGACGCTGGCCGTCCTGCTGCTGCAGCACTATCGGATCAGATGGGAACGGAGGGCGGCATGAGCGAGGCGTCGTTGTTGGCGTTTCTGGTGGGCTTGCTGGCTGCGACCCTGCGCGTGGCTACGCCGCTGCTGTATGCCACCATCGGCGAGGTCTACAGCGAGCGCAGCGGCGTGTTGAACCTGGGCATCGAAGGTGTCATGTTTTTGGGGGCGTTTGTGGGATTTGCAGCCGCAGCACAAGCCGAGGCCGCCGGCTGGGGAGCCTACCTTTGGGTAGGCCTGGTCGCAGCCATGATCAGTGGATTGTTGATGGCTTTGCTGATGGCTTTGCTGAGCGTAACGTTGGGCCTCAATCAACACGTGGCTGGCCTGGGCATCACGTTATTGTGCACCGGCCTGGCCATGTTTGGCTTCCGACTGGTCTTCGGCGAACGGCCTGTGTTGCCGCGTATCAGTCCTTTCTCGCAACTCAACCCCTTCCCCGGCACGCCAATCCTCGACCCGTTGTTGAATCAGTATCTGCTCACTTATCTTGCCTTCCTGGTGCTGGTGCCGGCGTCGGTCTGGGTGCTGTATCACTCGAACTTTGGGCTGCAGTTGCGCGCCGTGGGCGAGAATCCCGAAGCGGCTGATGCCGCGGGGATCAACGTCTTTCGCACCCGCTACGCAGCGTTAGCGATCGGCGGGGTGTTGATGGCGTTGGGCGGCGCGTTTCTGTCGCTGGCGCAACTGGGCGCCTTTTCACCAGGCATCGTCGCCGGCCGGGGCTGGGTGTGCATTGCTCTGGTGATCTTCGCGCGGTGGGACCCGCTGCGCGCCATGTTCGGGGCGTTGCTGTTTGGGGGGATGTTCGCGTTGCAACTGCGCTTGCAAACGCAAGGCTTCCAGCTCCCCTACGAAGTGCTGCTGGCTTTGCCCTATCTGGTCACCATCCTCGCTTTGGCCGTTGCCGGTCGCTACGCGCCGTATCCAGGGGCGTATCTCAAACCCTATCGCCGCGAGTAATTACCTGATCAGGAGGTAGATCTATGGACGAATTCATGCAAGCTGCGATCGAAGAAGCCAAGCTCGGCCTGGCCGAGGGCGGCATTCCAATCGGCTCGGTGCTGGTGATTGATGGGCGCATCGTTGGGCGCGGGCACAACCGGCGCGTGCAAAAGGGCAGCGCCATCCTTCATGCTGAGATGGATTGCATCGAGAATGCCGGCCGGCTGAAGGCCAGCGACTATCGCCGGGCGATACTCTATTCCACGCTCTCGCCCTGCGATATGTGTAGCGGCACCGCCCTGCTCTACAAAATCCCCAAGATCATCATCGGCGAGAACAAAACTTTTCGCGGGCCGGAAGATTATCTGCGCAGCCGGGGGGTGGAACTGGTCGTCCTCAACGACCCCACCTGCATCCAGTTGATGGAGGAATTCATCGCCTCGCGGCCTGCGCTGTGGAACGAGGACATCGGTGAATGAGCCTGGGGATGTGACGATTGTGCTTGCTCTCGGCGGGCCGGCGACTCTTTTGGCTGTTGTGGTTGCGTTCGTTCGAGCTTTCAGGCTCATTTCGGCGCTTGACGAGAACTGCATGCCGCGGTAAGGTGACCGCAGGTTGTCCGGCCTCACGCAGATGGCACGCCGCCGATTCTTTCGTTGGCTGCCTGTCTGCCAGAAGAGAACAAACAAGACTTTCATTCAACGATTCTTGACTGCCAACGATTGTGGTTGCGGGCCTGTCCACAGTGCGGGCAACGAACGGTGCACACCGCTTATTGAAAATCTGGGGTTACATGAGCAGCACCATTGACTTATCCGCCATGACACCGCTGACGGTTCATGAGTTCAAACTGTTTGCGCCAGCAAAGGTAAATGGAGCAGACTCCCTTGCCTATTTGGACACCGGCGCCAACTGGGTGACGATTTCACCCCAGTTGGCCGAAGCCATGCCGCGCGTTGGAACGACCACTGTCCGCAGCGCGTTTGAAGAGAGAACATACGAAACGGTTGAGAATATTGAAATCGCCTTTCTCGGTGATGCTCGTCTTACCACTGCACTCGTGACTCCAGTTCTAGATGATGGTGATCAGCCGCCTTTTGTTGCCAACATCAAGCTCGATGCTCCGACCATCTTTGACAAACCGTTGATTTTCGACTTCCGACTCCTGAGCGTCTCGCGCCCTAAGCAGCGTGGTGACGAAATGTGGCTAACAGTGCCTGCACGGTTTGTGGAGGATAAGGGTATTTGCCTTCTCGAGCTGGCTTCACGAAGCGGTCCTATCACGGCGTTGTTCGACACGGGCGCAGGCCTTTCCGTTCTCAACTCTGCGCGAATCGAGAGAGGCGCCTTTGAGTTTACCCCCGCCTTCGAACTGGAAATCGGCGATGCTACCGGTGCAAAAGCCACTCAAAGAGTAGCCCGGTGCTCTGGATTGCGCGTTGAGAGCATCGTGGTTCCAGATTTTCATTGCTTTTTGACGGATCTGCGGGCGATCGAGAAGGCTCTTGGCTGTGATATCCACATGGTATTCGGAGCAAACGCAATGCTGAGGAGCGGGCTCAGCTGGCTGATTGACAAGCCCAATGAGGAGGTCCTCTTTACCGCCTAGACATGCCACCCACATTGAGCAAAGGATTTCTGAGACGATCTGAAAACTACCTCTTCAGGGATGGATTGGAATGGATCAAGATTAGACTGGCGGCCAACAACTTGCTCCGGCCAATACCGCCTTTGGGCCAGTCTCCTTCTTGTATTTGAGGGACGGCAATGATGCAGTTCGTCAAGCGAATCTGGGCAAAAGGCAGAAAGGGCAAGACAGCCATTGGTTGTGGTGGTCTGCTGTTTGTGTGCTCGACATGCACGATGGTCAGCCTGATTTGGTTGGCTGTACCGCAAGGCAGGCAAGCCACACAGCAACGGAACGCGACTGCCGGGGCTTCGACGCTCATTAAGGCTGAGATAGCTAATGCGCCAACGGCAACGGCCTGGCTAACTCGGACGCCGATGCCGACCAATACATCACAGCCGAGCAACACGCCCCACCTTAATGTGCCAACGGCAACGGCCCGGCCAACTCGGACGTCGATGCCGACCAATACATCACAGCCAAGCAATACGCCCCGCCCTAATGCGCCAACTGTTCCGGTTACTGCGAGCATTCCGACGCCTCCGGCGACAAACGTGCGTTCCGTGGCTTCGGTCATGGTCTCGACGATGGCCCCAGGCGGCGGAGGCAACTCGAATGCCTTCACCTGTATCGGAGGGTGTGCGACTCCGCCTGATCCATCCTGTGCTATCAAGGGCAACGTGAACTCTCGAGGTGAAAAGATCTATCACGTGCCCGGTCAGCGTGACTACGAGCGGACAGACGTCAACCCTGAAGAGGGCGACCGCTGGTTTTGCACACCAGAAGAAGCACAAGCAGCGGGGTTCCGACCCGCGAAACGCTAACTGGCTTCAGCATTTGAATCAAAGATGTTGTCCAATCCACGGCTCATTTATGAGCCAGGTTGATGGGCCTTCCGGGCTTCGGCTTTCTCCGGTGATTGACTTTCCTCTACCGATTCGATAGAATGCCTTGCGTCGCGCCCAAGGCGCGGCGGCAAATCACGATGAGAGGAGGCGCAGAAAGACCGATGGCAAGCATGAACATGCCGATCCGCATCCGGCTGAGTGGCGATGCCGCTTTCACCTTGCCGTACTGCGCCTACCGCCCGTCGTTGGTGATGCGCTGAGAAAATCAAGCCTCCCCATCTGAACCGAGCCACAGGCGCAGTCCCCGCCTGTGGCTTTTCGTTGTCCCCTTCGGCTGCTTCGATCCACGGGCGGGTCGGCTCACCGGTGCTGTCCGATCTCTTGTTCGCGTACCGCCTCCGCGGCGGAATCTTTCAACCAAACGACGTTCACAACCTGAAATGGAATACTTGAAACGCCTGCTGCCTTTCGCGCGCCCTTACCGCCGGCGCATCGTATGGGTGCTGGTGTTCACCATCGGCGCCCTGGTCACCAACCTAATGGTGCCGCAATTGCTCGGCTTTGCGGTGGACCAGGGCGTGATCGCGCTTGACCTGCAAGCCACGCTGTTCTGGTGCCTGGTGCTGGTAGGCGTCGCTGCGCTACGCAGCCTGTTCTTCTACCTCCAGGGCGTGTATCAGGGCATGATCGGCACCGACGTGGTGCGCGATTTGCGCAACAGCCTGTACCGCAAGTTGCAATACCAGCCGTTCTCGTACTACACCACCATGCCGACCGGCCAGATCATGAGCCGGATGCTGAGCGACATGGACGGCATCGAGCAGTTCGTGGCCTTCGGCTTCACGGCCATGGTCACCGAGATTAGCACTTTCGCCTTCACGCTGGTCGTGCTGCTCAGCCTGGACTGGAAGCTGACGCTGATCGTGCTGGCGCCGATGCTGCTGATGTACTTCCCGATCGCCCGCTTTCGCCTGCGGCTCGACCCGGCCTGGGACGCCGTGCGCGAGCAGATGGGCCGGTTGACCAGCGTGCTGCAAGAGAACGTGAGCGGCGTTCGGGTGGTGAAGGCCTTTGGGCGCGAACCCTACGCGGTGATGCAGTTCGCCCGCGAAAACGCGCTCAATCGGCAGAAGAACATCGAGCGCGGAAGGCTGGAGGCCAACGCCTTCCCCGCCATGGACTTCATCAGCGGCGTGTCGTTCCTGCTGTTGATCCTGGTCGGTTCGTTGCAGATCGTGAACGGCGCGCTCACGCTCGGCGTGTTCACAGCCTTCACCTGGTACATCTGGTCGCTGATCTGGCCGATTCGGCTGATGGGATGGTTCATCAGCATCTCGCGACAGGCCGTTGCGTCGGCCAAGCGCCTGTTCGAGATCGCCGATGCGGAGGAGACGATTCGTGATCCAGCGCGACCTGACCGACCTGACCGACCTGACGGCATGATGACCGGATCGCAAGTCATCAGGTCGTCAGGTCATCAAGTCGGGCGCGTCGAATTCGACAACGTCTGTTTCAGCTACCCCGACGATCCGGACACGAACGTGTTGTGCGGGTTGAACTTGACGGTGGAGCCGGGACAAACGGTGGTCATCCTCGGCGGGACGGGCAGCGGCAAATCATCGGTCATCAACCTCGTGCCCCGTTTCTACGACGTGAACAGTGGGCGCGTGCTGGTGGATGGCGTGGATGTGCGGGAGTATCGGCTGGCCGACCTGCGCAGCCGCATGGCCATCGTGCCTCAGGAGACCTTCCTGTTCAGCGCATCACTGAAAGACAACATCCGCTTCGGCAAGCCGGACGCGACCGACGACGAGGTGATCGCCGCGGCCAAGATAGCTCAGGTGCACGAGTTCGCCGAAAAACTGCCCAAGGGCTACGACACCGTCGTTGGCGAGCGCGGCGTCGGATTAAGCGGCGGACAGAGACAGCGCGTGGCGCTGGCGCGCGCCGTGCTGATGAACCCGAGCATCCTGATCCTGGACGAAGCGACCAGCGCGGTGGACACGCAGACCGAGACAGTGATCCAGCAGGCGATGGCCCAAGTGATGAAGGGCCGCACCAGCATCGTCATCGCACAGCGGCTGAGCACGGTGAAGAACGCAGACAAGATCGTCGTGCTCAAGGACGGGCGCGTTGCCGAGGAGGGCACGCACGAGCAACTGTATGCGCTGAACGGCGAGTATCGCGCCTTGTATGACCTGCAATTCCGTGACCAGGAAGCGCGCGGTGCGGATGTGATTGACGAGGACGCGCTGATGAAAGGGAAGGATGTGGACAGAGGAGCGGCGGTCCTTGCCTGAACGGCTTGAGCGGGCCGGGATGCGGCGGCCTTGGCTTGTGGTAACGCCCCAGGCAGTTGCTCGCCGACGTGGAGACGCAACGATGGAATGGGTAATTGGTGCAGCTATCGCGGTAGTGTCTTTTGTCACCATCGTGATCGCTGCGATAACGATTCGACGCAGCGGCGCGGCGAATGTAAAGCAAAGAGATCGCGCTGCGCGCAAGGGCGCAAAAGACGAAGAGGTGTTGTTGATCTGACCGGTTCCGAGATGGAAGGAGGGCCACCGCTATGTCTATGCTGACTGCAACCGACCTCAGCCAATCGCAAGGCTTCACCGATGTCTTCGCCGGCATCAGTGTGAGCATCGCCCCTGATGCCAAGATCGGGTTGATCGGTCCGAATGGCATCGGCAAGACGACGCTGCTGCGCGTGCTGGCCGGCGTGGACAAGCCGACTTCCGGCAGTGTGCGCCTGGCCAGGTACAAACGCGTCGGCTACTTGCCGCAAGAGGCGATGGATGCCTTCGCCGGCCGCGAGCACTCGCTGCACGCCGAGATGTTGGGTGCATTCGCACACCTGCACGCCATCGAGGTGCGCATGCGCGAGCTGGAGCGCGCGATGGCGAATGGCGACGCCGATGCGATGCGCGAGTATGGCGACCTACAAGAGCGATTCGCACACGGCGGGGGCTACGAGATCGAAACGCGCATCACCCAGGTGCTCGATGGGGTGGGCTTCAACCGCGCCGACTGGGACATGCCCGTCGCCCATCTGAGCGGCGGGCAGAAGACGCGCGCGCTGCTGGCGCGGTTGCTGCTTGAACAGCCCGATCTGCTCATCCTCGACGAGCCAACGAATCATCTCGACGTGGACGCGTTGGAGTGGTTGGAGAAGACGTTGATCGCATGGAGCGGCGCGCTGCTGATCTGCTCGCACGATCGCTATTTCCTCGATCGCGTGGTCAACCACATCTGGGAGATGAGCCGGAGCAAGGTCGAAAT
>Ga0308411_10003747_pt1 | contig 10117 bp, 6 predicted proteins | sample HotsprottomLayer_2_FD_203530 | JGI IMG/M metagenome (GOLD analysis project Ga0308411, IMG submission 203530) | Hot spring phototrophic mat microbial communities from Octopus Spring, Yellowstone National Park, Wyoming, United States -... | ecosystem: Environmental > Aquatic > Thermal springs >... | reverse complement strand
GAAATTAACAAAAACATTAAAGAAAAAAGGATAATAAAAACAAACTGAAAGTGCATGTTAACAAAAAAACCCAAAACTAATCCTAAAATTATCCAATCAGAGAGTTTATTTTTTTCATAGATTTTTTCCAAAAAATAAAAAGTCGCAATTATTCCCAAAGGCAAAACTACCGGCCACCAACCAACTGTATCAAAGTGAATTAAAGAAAAGTTAATTGTCCAAAAAGATAAAAATAAGATAGAAATAGTTTTGCCAAAAATCTTTTTTAATAAAAAAAATGAAAGCCAAAAAAATAAAATATTGACAAAAATTACAAAAAAAATCAACGCTTTTGGGTGAAGTTTTGTTAGGAGAAAAAAAGGAACAAGAAGATAAGAAAAATAAGGACCCAAAAAAAATCCACCATCACTAACAACTCGTGGGCCAATCAAAGTTAGTTTTCCATTAATAATATTTTTTACCGAATAACAAATATTTTCCTGATCCCAATCAAAAACAAAACGTTTTTCTAAATTGAAAAAACGAAGATATGAAAAAGTGATAAAGATTGTTAATGTTAAAAAAAAAACAATTAAAGTTTGATATTTAATCAATAAAATTTTAAAATGTTCAATAAAAGAATATGATATTTTTTTATTTTTTATTGATTTTTTTTCTTTCTTTTTATTCATATGCATTAGTTGATCCTAATTTTACCTTATTTGATCATCCTTTTTGGACTTTTTTTAGAAACGTGATGGTTTATTTTGGTTATTATCAGCGTTTTTGGTCAAGCCTAGTTTATATTATATTTATTTTATTGCTTTTTTATTTTTATTTCTACTTTCAAAAGAAAAAAATTAGTGTTTTAAAAACTGCACTAATAATTGGACTACTGACTTTATTTTCCTATCCTTTTTTATCCCACGACTTTTTTAATTATTTATTTGATGCCAAAATCTTAACTTTTTATGGTAAAAATCCCTATCAATTTTCTGCCTTAGATTTTCCGGGTGATTCTTGGACCCGTTTTATGCACTGGACTCACCGGACTTATCCCTATGGCCCAACTTTTTTACCAATAACCGCCATCCCTTCTTTTTTTTCTTTTGGTAAATTTTTTTTGGCATTTTTTTTGTTTAAGCTAACTTGGTTTTTATTTTATTTTTTGCTGGTTTATTTTTCCTATAAAGTCGATAAAAAATGGAGTTTAGTTTTGGCTTTTCATCCTTTAATTATTGTTGAAGGATTAATCAATAATCACAACGATTTACTCGCTTTGAGTTTTTCGGTTTTGGCGATATATTTTTTAATAAGGAAAAAAGATAAATTATTAAGCGCAATTTTTTTTATCGTTGGTGGAGGAATAAAATATCTTTCTTTACCGCTTATCTTTTTGATTATTAATAAAAAATTGGCACGAATATTATCTTTGTTTTTAATCTTGATTTTAATCCTTTATCTTACTTTTTTTTCGGAGATTCAGCCTTGGTATTTTTTGATTTTTTTTGCTTTTTATCCTTTTTTTCCCAAGTTAGTTGAAAGACTAAATCTTTTTTTTGCCGGCCTTTTGTTTTCCTATTTTCCTTATCTTTTTTTGGGCGGATGGGATAGTCTTGAAAAAATTGAGCAAAAACATATAATAATATCAGTCTTTTTGGGATTAAATTTAGTTTACTTGATTTTTGTTTATGCTAAAGAAAATAAAAAGTTTGTTAAAAAATAATTTCTTAGAAATTTTAATTTTTCTTTTTTCTTTTTTTGTTTTTTTATTCAATGCGCGTTATGTTTCGTATCCTGATGAGTTTGTCAATCTTTTAGCTGGAAAATCGATTTTAAATGGCGGTTTTCCGTATCGTGATTTTTTTGATCATCATTTACCTTTAGCTTGGTATTTAGCATCAATTTTTTTAAGTTTTAGTTTTGGTTCTTATACAATTTTTCGTTTACTTTGGTCATTGTTTAATTTTGTTTTGCTTTCTACCTTAGCTTTTTATATTAGAAAAAAGTATCAAAAAATTTATCCGTTTTATCTTATTTTTTTAGCTTTTTATCCATTAACCGCTTTGTATTTTTGGTTTCATTTATATTTAGCTGACAGTCTTTCAGCTTTATTTTTTAGTCTTTCTTTTTGGATTTTATTAGGACAAACATTTTTTAATAACGATTCGAAAGAAAATTCGCCTCTTTTTATTTTGGTTTCATTTTTGAATTTTTGTTTAGTTTTTTCGTCGGCGACTTTTGTTTATTTAGCTTTCTTTTTATATTTTTGGCAACTTAATCTTTTAGGATTAAATAAAAAAAAGATAATTTTATTTATTTTTTATAGTGGCTTACCCTATCTTATCTATACCTTATATCTTTTTTTAACCGGAAGTTTTTTTGATTTTTATTTTGCCAATTTTGTTTACAACACTAAACTTTATATTTCCATTCCCAATTATATAAAGGGAATCCATTTTAATCCGCTTAAGTTTGCTTTAACTTTGATTGATAATTTTTGGTCCAATTATGTTGTGCTTTTAACTTATATTAAACATTTAGATTTATATTTGCCGATTGCGGTTTTTTCGGGATTGGGGAGTTTGACTTTACTTTTAATTTTGTTAATAAAAAGATTACCAATTGGGATAATCTATTTTTTTGTTTTGTCGTTTTCAGCGCCACGAAGTAATATTCAAAAATTTTCTGAAACCGACTATCAGGGAAGTTTGTTTTTAATCTTAGGCTTAATTTCGGCGCTTTTTAGTTTTTATTTTTTATATCAAAATAAATTTAAAGAAGTTTTTTTTAAAGATCTTGCCCGATTGACCCAGCTTCTTCTTTTTATTTTTGGATTTTTTTCATTTATTTTTTTGGGACAAAATTTTTACCATAAATTTTTTTCCGTTTATACCCAGAAAATGCCTTCAGTTTATAACTTTTCTTACGTGGCCGATTTTATTGATCAAATTATTAAAGACAATGAGTATTATTGGATTGGTCCTTATGAACCGCATCATGAGTTTTTTGTAAAAAACGGTCGGCTTCCTGGAAAATACCCTACTCTTCTTCCTCAATTTAGGGAAGATGAATATCTAAAAAATGACTTTTTATCACAGTTTAAAAAAAACAAACCCTTGATTTTAATTTTTAATCATCAAGCCTCAATCTTTATGACGCCAGCTGAGGAATTTGGTCGGTTTTTTTTGGACTGGGTCAAGGAAAACTATGTTAACTTGGATCAATTAAAGATACAGGCTAAAAAAAGCCCTTCAGAATTTAATATTCAAACCGATTTATATTTAAAAAAGGAAGATGTCTACGATTTAATTTTGAGGTTAAAAACCGCTAATTATCTTTGAATTAATAATGAAAAAACATACTGTTTTTCTTCTTTTTTTGACTCTTTTATTAAGTCTTTTTTTAAGATTTTATAAACTTAGTGAAATTCCTTTTGGTTTTCATCAAGATGAAGTGGTTAATGCGTATGTGGGCAAATTTATTTTAAAAAACGAACTCGATCTTTATGGAAATTCCTGGCCGATTTTTTATTTTGATAAATGGGGCGATTATCCGCCTGTTTTACCGATGTATTTTAATGGGTTTGGCTCATTAATTTTTGGTAATACCGTATTTGGCGCCAGATTTTTTCCAGCATTACTTGGAAGTTTAACTATTTTAATCGTCTTTTTTTTGGTCAAAGAAATTTTTCTAAACGAAGATATAGCATTATTTTCCTCTTTTGTTTTGGCAATTAATCCTTGGCATATTAACTTTTCAAGAGTGGGGACTGAAGGGATAATCGCCTTATTTTTTTATAGCCTTTCGCTTTTATTCTCTCTTAAATTATTTCAAAAACCAATTTTAAAATTTGAAATTTTATCTTTTATTTTTTCGTTATTATCTTTTCTTTGTTATCCAAGTTATCGCTTAATAATTCCCTTTACTTTTTTTATTTTACTAATTTTTTCTTATTTCAATGAGAAAAAAATAAATTATTTTTTATTATCAAGTTTTCTTTGTTTTTTAATTTTTACCTATATTATTAGCCAAACATTCTGGGGAAAGGCAAGATTTCTTCAGACATCAATTTTTAATATTTTTTCCAATAAAGAGCCATTTTGGTTGAGCTTTATTTATAACGAACCAAATATTTTTTTAGCCAGAATTTTTAATAACAAAGTTATATATTTTATTCTTGAATTACTAAAACAGTTTTCGAGTTATTTTTCTTTTAACTTTCTTTTTTTACAAGGAGGAAATCCTCCTTGGTTTTCTTTTCCTAATAGCGGCTTATTTTATCTAACTGATGCTTTTTTAATTTTTGCTTTTTTGATTTTTTTCATTAAAGATTCTTATTCAAAATTAAAAAAATATCTTTTGATTTTTTTTCTTTTAATAATTAATATTTTTCCAGCCGCATTAACGATTGAGCAAACACCTCACACCCATCGCAGTTTATCAAGTCTTTTATTTTTTATTATTTTTATCGGTATTGGCTATTTTATTTTTTTAAAATTTACTCGTAATAAAAAATGGTTGTTATTTTTGTTTTGGTTATTTTTTTTAGGCAATTTTGTGTTTTTTTCTTATCATTATTTTAGAAATGTGTCGGTTTACACCTCAATTTCAAGAAGTGATGGCAATAAACAGGCAGCATTATATTTAAGCCATATTAAAAATAAATATCAAAAAATTTATGTCTTAATTTCCGGTTGGTTTCCAATTTATTATCTTTATTTTTCTAATAACTATTCACCAACATTAGTGGATAAAATTCAAAAGGCTATGAGAGCAAAAACGATTGACAATCTATATTTTTATAATCAAGATTGTTGGGATGAAAAATTAATTAAAAATTTTTATCAAAAAAAAGCAATTTTAGTTTTTAGTAGTGCTTGCGAAAAATTAAACAATCCGCGTTTTAAGATGATTAAACAAATTAATAATATAAGCAATCTTCCAATTTATTATATTTTTGAATTTAGATAAATAATCTTTTTAACTCCTCAATTGGTTTAATTTTAAAGATTAGAAAAAGAGAGGCAAAATAAATAAAAAAACCCAAAATGATATTATTTAAAAAATCAAGATAAAGATTGTTTGAGATAAAAAATTTCTCAAAAAATAAAAGAGCAAAAAAAGTCAAAAGTGAGGAGATAATAAATGGTTTAATTGGTTTAAAAAAATTAAAAGGAACTTCTTTTTTCATTGACAAAACAACTAAAGGAAAGGTTAAAGAAATTAAAAGATGGGTAATGGGGAAACCAAAATAACCAAAGGTTTTGGTCAAAGTTGGAGTTAAAAACCACATAACGACTGTCCAAAAAAGCATAAAGGAAAGTGATTTTTTCACTTTACCTAAGGCATTAAAAATATTGATAAATGGCGCGTAGTAAATAACTAAAAATGAAGAAAGAAGAAAGATATTAAATAAAGGCAAAGCCGGTTGCCATTTTTGATAACGAGGAATAATTTTTAAAAGGTGGGGCATTAAAAAATAGGCAAAAACCATTGTTTGGGCAATTAATCCGGTAAGATAATACAAAACTTTTTCGATTAATTGACCGACTTTTTCTTTATCATCTTGGACTCGAGAAATGGCTGGAAATAAAACTTTGGTGACATTGTCCATTATAATTCTTATTGGTGCTTCAGCCCATTTTTTTGCCCAACCAATATAACCAACTCCCTCAAAGCCAACCACTTTACCAAGATATAAAATAATTAAATCATCTTTAAACAAAGCTAAAAATGAACTACTTTGAAAAGGAAGACCAAAAGAAATAAGTTGAGAGAATCGGTTTTTATTAAAACCAATACTTATCTTCCACGGCGAAAGTTTATAAATTAAAAAAAGACCCGTGAGCGATCTAAAAATAACCGCAATAATAAAACTTTTTAGCTCAAATCTAAGAAGAGCAAAAATAATCACCAAAAGATAAAAAAAAGTATTTTCAACGATTTGAACAAAAACAATTTTTTCGTATTCGACTTTTCTTTCTAAAAAAACTGAGGGAATAGTTTTTAAAGAAGAGATAAAAAAAGAAACAAGAAGAGCAAGATAAAGATAAGTACCATCTTTTGGTAGCTGATAAAAAGAAGTAACAAAAGATGAAGTTAATATTCCAATAACAACAAGCGTAATAATTAAAGTTTGCTGGACCGTAAAAACAGTTTTTATATCTTCATCATCAACTTCTTTTTTTTGAATAAGAGAGGCAGCTAACCCAATATCAGAAAAATAATTTAAAAAGGAGATGGCTGATAGAAGAGTAATATAAACACCAAAAATTTTTGGTGAGACAACAATGGTTAAGACTAAATTGGCCAAAAGGCCCAAAAAAGCCGAGTAGCCACTTTGAAAAAAAAGACTAAAAACACTTCTGACTGTTTTTTCCTTTAGATTTTCTTCAATTTTCATTTTATTGGTATAATAAAAAAATGAAAAAAAATAATTTTTTAATTGATATTTTTCTTCTTTTAATTATATCAATTCCAAGTTTTATTTCCCTTTTAAATCCCTACTATTTTACTATTCATGATAATCAGCATCCAGTGCGACTTTACCTTTTAAATGAAGCGGTCAATCAAGGTTATTTATATCCTCGCTGGGTTGATAAATTAACTTTTGGTTTTGGTGATCCACTATTTAATTTTTATCCACCTTTGGTTTATTATTTGGCTTTAATTTTTTATCGATTAGGTTTTTCTTTGATTTGGTCGATAAAATTAGTTTTTATTTTAGGCTTTATTTTGTCGACTTTATCGATATTTTTTTTAGCCAAGAAATTTTTTTCCAAACCAGTCGCTTTCTTAGCTGCTTGTTTATATAACTATCTTTTTTATCACGCGGTTAACGCTTATGTTCGGGGGGCTTTAGCGGATTTTTTTTCAATGGCCTTAATTCCTTTTTTACTTTTAACCACGATCAATCTTTATCGAAAACCAAATTTAAAAAATAGTTTGTTTTTTGGGTTGGCGCTTTCTTTTTTGATTTTAACTCATCAATTGATTGCTTTTCCCACCTTTTTCTTTTTATTTTTTTTATTTTTATTTTATTGGTTTTTATCAAAAGAGAAATTTTTGTTTTTTAAATATTTTTTGATTGGTTTTATTTTTGGTTTATCTTTATCATCTTTTTATTGGTTGCCAATGTTTTATGAGAAACAGTTTACTTTTTTGGATAAAGAGTTGGGAGGTTATCGTGATCATTTTATTTATCCTTATCAGTTTTGGTATTCACCTTGGGGTTTTGGGGCATCGATTAAAGGAATAGAGGATGGAATGAGTTTTCAAATTGGGAAAGGGCCAATTTTTTTAATCGGGGTTTCTTTTGTTTTTTTTGTGATTTATTTATTTAAGGTAAGAAAAAAAGACTTTTGGCTTCTTTCCAATTTTTTTCTTTTTATTTTTTTGATGATTTTTGGTTTATGGATGACAACTTCTTATTCTGATATTTTATGGAGAAATTTTAAAATGCTTTGGAGTTTACAGTTTCCTTGGCGCTTTTTGGCGCCGACTTCAGTTTTTATCGCTTTAACGGCCGCATCGGGAATCTATTTTTTAGAAAAATTGATTAAATTTAAAAAAATAATTTGGGTAATTTGTTTATTTTTAATTATTTTGACAATTTTTAAATATCATCAATATTTTAAGCCACAAAGTTATCTTTATGTTTCTGATAAGGAGTTGGTGGTTGATGAGGAAATTGTTTGGAAACAAAGTAAGACAGTTTTGCATTTTGTTCCAAAAGGAGTAAAAGCGAAAAAAAATGAATACGGAGTTTATGTTTTGGATATTGAAAAAAAGAATTTGCCAAAAAATATCTTTGAGATAAAAAAAGGTGAAGCAAAGGTTAAAATTTTGGAAAATCGCTTCCAAGATAAAAAATTTTTTATTGATGCTCAAACACCGACTATTTTCCAATTAAATACTTTTAATTTTATCGGCTGGCAAGCGTATTTAAATGGCAAAAAAATACAAATCGATGACAAAAATGACTATAAATTAATTACTGTTTTTATTCCAAAAGGGAGGCATAATTTAGAATTTAGATTTGAAGATACGTGGGTTAGAATTATAGGAAATTGGTTGTCAATTTTTAGTTTATTGGCGTTACTATTTTTTATTAAAATTAAATTTTATGAAAAAAATTAAGTTTTTATCATTGTTTTTTTTAATTTTAGTGGCTTTGTTTCTTCGATTTTATAAATTAGACAAAGTTCCTAATTCGCTTCACTTAGATGAAATTGCCAATGTCTATACGGGAAGATTTATTTTAGAAAATAAAGTCGATCTTTATGGTAATAAATTTCCTTTGTTTTATTTTGATAAATTTGGAGATTATCCGCCGGTAATTCCAATGTATATTCAAGCGATTGGTACTTATATTTTTGGAGTAAATGATTTGGGGTCAAGAGGAATGACAGCAATTCTTGGTTGTTTGGTTATCATTCCTGTTTTTTTTATTGTTTTGATTATTTTTAATAATTTAAAAACTGCTTTTTTTGCTGGATTACTAGTTGCTGTTCTTCCCTGGCAGATAGTTTTTGCAAGACAAAGCGCTGAAGCGGTGATCGCCTCGTTTTTTTATTTTTTTGGAATTTGGTTACTTTTTAATTTCATCAATAAAAAAAAGCTTAATCAATTATTTTTTTCATTACCATTTTTTTTCATTACCTTTTTTATTTATCCAAGTTTTAGAATAATTACTCCATTAACGTTTTTTCCTCTTTTTATTTTTTTCATTAATAAAAAAAATTTTAAAAATCAATTGGAAAGAAAAAAATTACTGTTTTATTCAATATTTTCTTTTTTGTTTTTTTCTTTAATTGCTTTTTTAATCATAAATAGTTACTGGGGAAAAGGAAGAGGTTTACAAGTCTCGATTTTTAATTTTGTTTCAGGAGTGGAGAATAATAATCTTCAACTGATATATCGAGAAAAAAATCCGCTAATCGCTCGCATATTTAATAATAAAATAATTGGTTACAGCAGAAAATTTCTTGAAGAGTATTTTAAATATTTCTCTCCTTCTTATCTTTTTATTAGCGGTGGAGGAGAAATCACTCATAAAGTACCAAATACAGGTGAACTTTATTTAACTATTTTGCCTCTTATTCTCTTTGGATTATTGGATTTTACAAGAAAAAAGAATCGACTAATTAATAAGCCGCTTTTTTATTATTCAATTTACTTAATTTTAATCTCGGCTGTTCCTGGAGGATTAACGGTGGTGGCAGTACCCAATTTTCACCGCACTTTTCCAATGAGTATTTTTTATATTATTTTAGCTTGTTATGGTTTTAATGCGTTAACTTTTATTAAAATAAAAAAGATTGATTTAAGTTTTTTTGTTTATCCTTTTTTATTTATGGAGTTAATTTATTTTATGCACAACTTCATTAATCATGTTGATTATATTCAATTTATTAGAAACAACGAAGGAGCCCGAGAAGCTTTTTTAAAGATTGCAAAAAATAAAAATAATTATTCAAAAATATTTACTCCAGGCAACAATTATCTGCCTTTATACTATCTTTATTATCAAAAAAATTTTTCTAAAGATTTAGTTGGTAAATTCAAACAAAGTTATTACGTTTCACAAATTGATAATATATATTTTTTTGATCAGGATTGTTTTTTTGACAAAACTTTTAAAAAGATAAATAATAGTGATAAAGTTTTACTTCTTTTGAAAGAACAATGCATTTCGGATTATTTTAAAAATCCAAAAATAAATTTAACTTTAATTGATAAATTTAAAACCGGTTATGGAAATTATTCTTTTTGGCTTTATGAGTTTGATGCTTTGAAAAATAAGGAATTTTTATTAGATTTTCATAATGAATACAAAAAATGATTAAAAGATATTATTTTTACCCTTTAATTATTGCAGTATTTTTCATTTCTTTTCATTTCTATTCTTTTTATCAAAAAAGTTTTTTCCAAATGATAAATTTAATTAAAAATAAAAGATACCCAACTTTGTATGAAAAGATTCAAAGTGAAAATCCATATTATGATATTTGGTTGTTTGCAAAAGCTGGAAAAAATATTTACTTTATTTTCGAAGATAAAAGTGATAGAAATTTAGATTATAATACTACCTATTTTAAGCAAAAACAAACTAGGAAAAAGGTTAATTATTATT
>Ga0308411_10003745_pt1 | contig 10123 bp, 11 predicted proteins | sample HotsprottomLayer_2_FD_203530 | JGI IMG/M metagenome (GOLD analysis project Ga0308411, IMG submission 203530) | Hot spring phototrophic mat microbial communities from Octopus Spring, Yellowstone National Park, Wyoming, United States -... | ecosystem: Environmental > Aquatic > Thermal springs >... | reverse complement strand
TGGGCGTAGGGGATGTGGTAGGTGCGCAGGTGCCGCCAGGTGTCGACCTGCGCACCGAACCAGCGTCTCAGCTGTGCGGTGACCGCCGCTTCGAGGCCGTCACCGTGGGGGCCGGGGCAGGCGGCCGCCACCAGCGCCTGGCCCGCAGGCGCGTAGGAGGGTGCCACGTTGCTCATGACGGCGACGTTGAGCGCCGGACCCGAGCGGGCACCGTCGAGCAGCACCAGCCGGTCGGGCACGGGTGGGCGGGGCGCAGCGAGGTACACGCACGACGCCGGGCGGCCCTCGGCGACCGGAAGACCCGTCAGCTCCCGGGCGGCGGGGCCGTCGACGGCGACGACGACGGCGGACGCGCCGACCCGCTGTCCGTCGGTGAGCGTGGCTCCCCGGTCGTCGACGGCCACCACCCGCTGACCCGTGCGCACGACGCCCGGCGGCAGCCGGTCGGCGAGCTGCCGGGGGATGGCCCCCATCCCCGCCGCCGGCACCGCCGAGTCACCCCGGGACAGGGTCCGGAACAGCACCTCGAACTGCCGGCTCGAGGTGCCCAGCTCCGGGTCGAGCAGGATCCCGCCGAACAGCGGCCGGAAGAACCGCTCGATGGTGCGGGGGTGGAACCCGAGGGCGCGCAGGTGGTCCCCGGTGCGCTCGTCGGGACCACGCAGCAGCTGGCGGGGGTCCGTCCGGCGGACACGGCGGCGCAGGGTGAGGATCCGCAGCTTGTCGGTCAGCGGACCGATCGGGGCCACCAGCGTCGCCGGGAGGCTCGACGGTGACCGGAACGGGTCGCCCACCCGGTGGAGGCGTCCCCCGACCCAGACCAGCGAACCGGGGTCGAACCGCTGCAGCCCGAGCGCTGCCAGCTCCAGCTGCGAGTGCGCCTCGGGGTAGTCGGTGAGCAGCACCTGGAAGCCCCGGTCGAGCAGGAAGCCGTCGACCTGATCGGTGCGGACCCGACCGCCGACGTCATCGTCGGCTTCGAGGACGACCACCGAGCGACCCGCCCGCTGCAGCGTCACCGCCGCCGCCAGACCGGCGAGCCCGGCCCCCACGACGACCACGTCGAGCCGGTCGCTCACGGCGCGACGGGCTGCGCGGCTTCGGGTCGGGCCCTGTCGCGCAGCGCTGCCGGCCGGGGGTGCACCCGCGCAGGCTACCGGCCGTCTTGGCTCGCCAGCCCGGTCGGAGCCGGCCTGCGTGCCGTGGGTGACGGGCGGTCAGCGCAGCCGGGACGGCTGCGCGTAGCCGAGCAGTGCGTCGCGGTCCTCGGGGAGCACGAACCCCGCGTCGATGGTCGCGTCGACGGCGGCGCGGTAGCGCTGCTCGTAGTCGGCCCTTGTCGGGTAGAGGACCGCGAGGCGTTCCCCGGGCAGCGGACGGGTCGACCCGACGAGCAGGCAGAGCAGGTCCGGACTCGGGGGTGGCGCGCCCGAGAGCACGTCGACGGGCACGTCCACCGGTGGGGTCCGCAGGCCACCGAGCGCGATGCCGTCGGCGTCGCGGCGCACCTGCGGGTCCGACCCGTCGGTGACCTCGAGCCGGGGGGCCATCGGCGGGGCTTCGTCGCTGCGGACCCAGGTCTCGAGCGCCCGTAGGGCGGCCTTGGCCACCAGGTGCATCGGCGCATCGTTGACCGGAGCGCCGCAGTCCAGGGCACCGGCGACCGGTCCCAGCAGACGGGCGTCCGCGTGGGCGGCACCGGCCACCTCCCACAGCCGGTATCGGTCGGTGTCGGGTTGGCGCACCGCCACCGAGTCGAGCACGCCGACCACGTCGCCCTCGGCCTGCAACACCAGCACCGGCGCGTCCAGGTCGTCGCGCAGGCGCACCGGCCCCGCAGAGCCCAGCGACCCGGCCAGGTCGGCGTAGCCCCCCGGCTCCACCAGCGGCAGCGCCGCGAACGCCCGGCTGTGCACGAAGAACCCCTCGAAGGCCCCGGTGAGGGGCTGCACCCCGTTGTAGTAGGTGGTCAGCGCGATCGCCGACTGGGACTCCCCGGCGGCGAGGAGCACCTCGCCCCGGGCGCCGCCGAGCACCGTGCCGCCGGCGCGCAGCGCCCGGGCGACCTGGGTGAAGATGTCGAACGAGAACCCGTCGCCGGGGTGCTCGAGCGAGCCGTACCGGTCGGGGTCGAGGCCGACCAGGCCCCGGCCCACGAGGTCCTCGACCCCGGGCGGGCGCACGAGGACGGGCCCGCCCTCGACGCCGATGCGCTGGGCCGACACCCCGACCCAGGCGTGACCCCGCCGGCCGATCTCCTCCGCCAGGTTCGCCCACTCCGGGTTGCCGTCGAGGCCGCCGCTCACGTTCAGCCACTCGACCACGACCGTGCCGCTGAACCGGGCCGGGTCGGCCGGCCGGCGCACCAGCACCCGCGTCCGGTACGGAGCGGTGACGCCCGGCTCGAACCGCCACCGGCCGTCGGGCGGGAGGCCATCGGGGGCGCGGTAGTCCGTGGCCGTGCCGGCGGCGATGAGCTCCTGCTCGACGTAGCCGGGCAGCTCGATCCGGCCGGCCTCGCCGATGAACGGCGAGCCGGGCCCGGCGAGCTCCTCCGACAGGTCGGCTGCAGGCTCGAGCGCGCCGGTCCCGACCGCCGACGCCGACCCCGTGCGCTCGTCGGGGGCGGTGGTCGGTGTGCAGCCCGCTCCCGCCACCAGCACGGCGACGGCCGCCACCACGCCGGACAGGCCGGTGAGTCGGCGGCCTCGCAGTGGTCGCCCCAGCGGGCGCAGCGCGGATCCCACGGCACCGGTCCTAGCGCGTCGGGCGGCGCTCGGCCAACGGGTGCAGCCGCGACCGCTGGCGCATCGACGCCACAGGTGGGACCATCCGAGCGGAACACCATCCGGGCGGAACACCACTGGAGGAGCCACCATGAGCGAGCAGCGGGTGTGGACGGTCAACGTGGTCTTCACCGAGGACGACACCACGACCCGTGCCGACGCGGTGCTCGAGGGTGCGCCGCTCGACCTGCGTGGGTGGGGCCGGGCCCGACGCAACCCCGCCGACCCCGACGTCCCCGCCGTCGGCGAGGAGATCGCGGCCGCCCGGGCGTTGCACGACCTGGCCCACCACCTCATCGAGCAGGCGGCGCACACCATCGAGTCCTGGGAGGGCGCACCCGTCGAGGTCCGCGAGGACTGACTGCTCGACGCCGGAGCGCCCGGGAAGCTCTGCCTGCCGGCCGGAGCACCGCCTCCCTCCCGGCGGACGCACCGGGTCCCTGTGGGACCGGCCGCTCAGGGCGCCAGTGCCGCCTGGAGAGCACCGAGCCGGTCGGGCACCACCCGGTACCAGGCCCACCGCCCACGCCGCTCACGGGTGAGCAGCCCGGCCTCCACGAGCAGCGACAGGTGGTGCGACACGGTGGGTTGGGACCGGCCGACCGCCTCGACGAGGTCGCAGGCGCAGGCCTCGCCCCCCTCGGCGGAGGCGACGAGTGACAGCAGCCGGAGCCGGGCGGGATCGGCGAGCAGCTTGAACTGGGCGGCGAGCTCGGCGGCCTCGTCCTCATCGAGTCCGGCGCTCACCGGCGCGCAGCAGCCCGGCTGGGCGGCACCCGTGGTGGCCACATCGTCCTCCCGGTACCTCCACGGTCGCCCGGCGCGACCGTGGACCACTGCCGAACGATACCGACCCGACCTGAGGTCGGACCCGGCGCACCAGCGCGCCCCCGTACGCCCCCGGCACCACCGGCTCCGCTTTCATTGACATCCCTCGATATGAGGCTAGGATGCCTCCCATCGACCGTCATCGATCAACCAACCGGAGGCACCCGTGGCCCGCCTGCAGCTCGCCCTCAACGTGACCGACCTCGAAGCGGCCGTCGGGTTCTACTCGACGCTGTTCGCCACCGCACCCGCCAAGCGCAAGCCCGGCTACGCCAACTTCGAGATCGCCGACCCGCCGCTCAAGCTCGTGCTCTTCGAGGCCCCCGAGGGCGGCACCCTCAACCACCTCGGGGTCGAGACCGACGACGCCGAGGCGGTGCGGGTCGCCGAGGCCCGTCTGGCCGCCGCCGGGCTGACGACCTCCGGCGTCGAGGATGCGGTGTGCTGCTTCGCCACCAAGGTCGAGACCTGGGTGACCGATCCGGATGGGGCCCGCTGGGAGTGGTACGTGAAGACCGGCGACGTCGAGCAGCCCTCCGCCGACCGCGCCGCGGGCGATGCCGACGCCCCGGTCTGCTGCGCCCCGACCGCGCAGCGGGCATCGGTGGCGCTCGGAACCCGGCGCGCACCCGCCACCGGGTGACGGCGGCGGCACCAACTGGCGAGCCATCGCCACAACGAACCTTGACTCAGTAGTTGTTGAGTGACAGGCTGCGCCGGTGGGTTCCGATCGCAGCGTCCACGAACGAGCCGCCCGCCACGCTGCGCTCGGTGACCCGGTCCGCCTGGCCATCGTCGATGAGCTGACCGTGGCCGACCGGGCACCCGTCGAGCTGCGGCGCCGCCTCGGCCTGGAGTCGAACCTGCTGACCCACCACCTCGACGTGCTCGAACGGGTGGGGCTGATCGAGCGGTCCCGATCGAGCGGCGACGGCCGGCGGCGCTACGTGCACCTGCGGCAGGGCTCGCTCGCCGGGCTGCTCCCGGGTCGACGCGTCCCGTCCGGTCCGGCGCTGTTCGTGTGCAGCGCGAACTCGGCGCGCTCGCAGCTCGCGGCGGCCGTCTGGCGCCGACGGACCGGGCGGCCCGCCACCTCCGCCGGAACCTCGCCCGCCGAGCGGGTCCACCCCGAGGCGGTCGCCGCGGCGCGTCGGGCCGGCCTGGACCTCGGCGATGCGACTCCCCGGGCGCTCGCCGAGGTTGCCGATCCACCCGCCCTGGTGGTCACGGTGTGCGACCGCGCCCACGAGGAGCTCGACACCGGCGATGACTGGTTGCACTGGTCCATCCCCGACCCGGTCCCCCTCGGCACGCCGGAGGCCTTCGACGCGGTCGTGGAGGAGCTGCGCCACCGGATCGAGAGCCTGGTCACCTCGGGAGCCAACCCGTGAGCCACGACGCGCTGCACCCGACCGATGCCGAGCTGTCGGTCGGGATCGAGACCGGCACCGGCGGGCTGCGCCTCGACCTCACGCGACGACTGGCGGCCGAAGCGCTCGGCACGGGCCTGCTGATCGTGGCCGTCATCGGGTCCGGCATCGCCGCCAGCCGGCTCTCGACGGGCGACGTCGGCCTCCAGCTGCTCGAGAACGCCGCCGCCACCACCGCGGCGCTGATCGGGCTGATCCTCATGTTCGGCGAGGTGTCCGGCGCCCACTTCAACCCGGTCGTCAGCCTGCTCGACCGGGCGCTCGGCACCGCGACCACCCGCGACACCGTCCTCTACATGGTGGCCCAGGTCATCGGCGGCTGCGCCGGTGCCGTGCTCGCCAACGTCATGTTCGAGCTGCCGGCCATCGAGTGGTCCACCAAGGAGCGCTCCTCGCCCGCCCTGTGGCTGTCCGAGGTCGTCGCCACCGCCACCCTGCTGCTGGTCATCCAGAGCTGCGTGCGCACGGGGCGGGCCAAGGTCGTGCCCTTCGCGGTCGGTGCCTGGATCGGCGGCGCCTACTGGTTCACCTCCTCAACCAGCTTCGCCAACCCCGCCGTCACCGTGGCCCGGACCCTGTCGGACTCGTTCGCCGGCATCGCCCCGGCCTCGGTCCCCATGTTCGTGGCGGCCCAGCTCGTCGGTGCCGCCGTCGCCTTCGCCCTCGTGCGCCTCTTCTACCCCCAGAACCGATCGGAGACCCCTGATGACCGCTGACCGCCCAGAGGTGCTGTTCGTCTGCGTCCACAACGCCGGCCGCTCCCAGATGGCCGCCGCCCTGCTCGACCACCACGCCGGCGGACGGGTCGTGGTCCGCTCCGCCGGCTCCGCCCCGGCCGAGGACCTCAACCCCGCCGTGGTCGAGGCGATGGCCGAGATCGGCATCGACCTGCGGGCCGCCGGCGCCCATCCCAAGCGCCTCGAGGACGCCGCCGTGCAGGCCTCCGACGTGGTGATCACCATGGGCTGCGGCGACACCTGCCCGATCTACCCGGGCAAGCGCTACGAGGACTGGGTGCTCGACGACCCCGCCGGCAAGGGGGTCGAGGCCGTGAGGCCGATCCGGGACGAGATCGACCGGAGGGTCCGGGCCCTGCTCGGCGAGCTGCTCCCCGCCACCACCGACGCCTGAGAGGACCGAGCGTGCCCGACCCGACCACCGACGACCTGCCCCTCGACCAACGCCAGCTGGTGCGCACCGTCAGCGCCCGGCTCGCCCCGGCCTTCGCCGGCACCTTCGGCACCGAGACCATCGAGCGGTTCGTGGTCGACTCCCTCGCACAGCTCATGCCGAGCGCGAAGATCACCACCTTCCTGCCGGTGCTCGCCGAGAAGTTCGCCAAGGAGCGCCTGCGCGCCCTCGGCCGCATCGAGGGCAGCCTGCCGTCCACCACCCCCGCCGTGCTGTTCCTGTGCGTGCACAACGCCGGTCGCTCCCAGATGGCTGCCGGCTGGCTCCGCCACCTCGGCGGCGACCGGGTCGTGGTGTGGTCCGGCGGCTCGGAGCCGACCTCGGAGATCAACCCGGCCGCCGTCGACGCGATGGCCGAGGTCGGCATCGACATCACCGAGGAGTTCCCCAAGCCCTGGACCGACGAGATCGTGCGCGCCGCCGACGTCGTCGTCACCATGGGCTGCGGTGACACCTGTCCCATCTTCCCGGGGAAGCGCTACGAGGACTGGGAGCTCGACGACCCCGCCGGCATGGACCTCGAGGGGGTGCGGGTCGTGCGCGACGAGATCCGTCGCCGGGTGCTCGAGCTCATGGCCTCGCTCGGGCTCGAGCCCGCCGCCTGATCGGGCGTCAACCCCGGTCCACCGTCGTGCCCCATGGGGCCTCTCGAGATCCACGTCGTGCCCCAGGTTCGCTGCCGAGTCGCGTCAACCCCGGTCCACCGTCGTGCCCCACGGGGCCCTTCGGCCCTGGCACGGCGCGGGCCCCGTCTGCATCCTGAGGGCGTGCATGATTCAACAGACGTTGAACTGAGCGCCCGCCGATTCCGGGCGCTGGGCGATCCGATCCGCCTGCGGGTGATCCAGCTGCTCGCGGACGGTCCCCGCTGCGTGTGCGAGCTGCGCGATCGGCTCCAGGTGCCCGGGCCGTTGCTGTCCCACCACCTCGGAGTGCTTCGTGACGCCGGGCTCGTCGGCGCCACCCGGAGAGGCCGCTGGATCGACTACGCGCTCGTCCCCGAGGCCTTCACCGAGCTCGGCGAGGCGCTGCCAGCCGCAGCGGTCGGAGCAGCACGATGACGGCACCGGCACGCTCCGCCACCCGCGAGGGACTGCGCCGGTGGGGCGGCCTGGCACTGGCCGCCGGGCTGTGGGTGGTGCTGTACCGGGCGAACCTGCCGTTCTGGGAGTGGGTGGTCGGCACGGTGGCCGGAGTCGACCTCGACTCCCGGGTCGGGGACTCGCTGCTGTTCTTCGTCTACGACGTCACCAAGATCGTGCTGCTGCTCAGCGGGATCATCTTCGTGGTGACGGTGCTGCGCAGCTTCATGAGCGTGGAGCGGACCCGGGCCCTGCTCGGCGGCCGGCGCGAGGGCGTCGGCAACGCGGCGGCGGCCGGTCTGGGGGTCGTCACCCCGTTCTGCTCCTGCTCGGCGGTGCCGGCGTTCATCGGCTTCGTCGCCGCCGGGGTGCCGCTCGGGATCACCATGAGCTTCCTGGTCGCCTCGCCGCTGGTGAACGAGGTGGCCATCGTGTTGCTGCTCGGGCTGTTCGGCTGGCAGGTCGCGCTGGCCTACGTCGCCGCCGGACTGGTGGTGGCCACGGTCGCCGGCTGGGTGATCGGCCGGCTGCGCCTCGAGCACTGGGTCGAGCCGTTCGTGTTCGAGACCCGCCTGCGGGGCCGGCCCGTGGACCCGTCGGCGGGGCTCACCTGGGACGACCGGTTCCGGATGGGCCGTGAGGAGGTCGCCGGCATCCTGCGCAGGATCTGGCCGTACCTGCTGGTCGGGATCGGCCTCGGGGCGGTCATCCACGGGTGGCTTCCCGAGGACTGGTTCGCCACCCATGCCGACGGCCCGTTCGGCGTGCCGATCGCCGTCGGCCTGGGCGTGCCCCTCTACTCGAACGCCGCCGGGGTGCTGCCCCTCGTCGAGGCGCTCCACGCCAAGGGCCTGCCCATCGGCACCGTGCTCGCCTTCATGATGTCGGTGGTCGCGCTGTCGCTGCCCGAGATGATCCTGCTGCGGCGTGTGCTGCGCCCCCCGCTCATCGCCACCTTCGTCGCCGTGGTCGCCTCCGGGATCCTGGCCATCGGCGTGCTGTTCAACACCGTGCTGTGAGCGACCCGGAGACGGGTCCAGCCCTGTCCACGCTCGAGGAGGGACCGGACATGGAGATCAAGATCCTCGGCACCGGCTGCCGCAACTGCCAGAACCTGGAGGCCAACACCGCCGCCGCGCTGGCCGAGCTCGGTCTCGACCTGGCCATCGACCACGTCCGCGACGAGGCCGACATCCTCGCCTACGGGGTCATGAGCACCCCGGCGCTGGTCATCGACGACGAGGTCGTCGTCGCCGGTCGGGTGCCGCCCCCCGGGCAGGTGCGCGACCTGATCGCCGCCCGCCGGAGCTGACGTCGATGTCAGGTTAGGCTCGCGGGCCATGGGCCTCGACCCCGATGCCGTCGCCGCTGCCGACGCCTACCGGGCCGAGCTGCGGGCCTGGCTGGCGGAGCACCTGACGGACCGCCACCGCGGACTCGGGTTCCACGGTGCCCCCGACCCCGATCACCTGGCCCGGCTCCGGGAGTGGAACGCTGCGCTCGCCGACGCCGGTCACGCCGCGCCTGGCTGGCCACGGGCCTGGGGTGGGCGCGACGCCGGGGTCCTCGAGCAGATCGTGCACGCCGAGGAGCTGGCCGCCGCCGACGCGCCCGGGCCCGTCAACGCCATCGGGATCCCGAACATCGCCCCCGCCATCATGGCCTTCGGGACCCCCGAACAGCAGGCCCGGTACCTGCCGCCGATGCTGCGGGGGGACGAGATCTGGTGCCAGGGGTTCTCCGAGCCCGACGCCGGCTCGGACCTGGCCTCCCTGCGGTGCGAAGCCGTGCGCGACGGCGACCACTACGTCGTGACCGGGCGCAAGCTCTGGACGACGCTCGCGTCGGTGGCCGACTGGTGCGAGCTGCTCGTGCGCACTGATCCTTCGCCGGCAAACCGACATGCCGGCATCACGGCGCTGCTGGTGGACATGCGCAGCCCCGGCATCGAGGTGCGGCCACTGCGGACCATGGTCGGCACCGCCGAGTTCAACGAGCTGTTCTTCGACCACGTGCGCGTACCCGTGAGCGCCCGGCTCGGCGAGGAGCACCAGGGCTGGCAGGTGGCCACAGCCACGCTCGCCAACGAACGGGTCGGGGTGGCCACCCTGCACCTGACGCTGCGGCGACGCATCGCCTCGCTCCTCGAGCAGGCCCGGGCGGTCGGCGCCACGGCCGATCCGCTCGCCCGTGACCGGCTGGTGACGCTGTGGTGCTCGGGTGAGCTGCTGCGCCTGCTGGCCGAGCGCACCATCGCCGCCGCCGCGTCGGGCGCGGCGCCGGGACCCGAGTCGAGCATCATCAAGCTCGCCTGGTCGGCGACCGGCCAGCTCCTCGGCGAGGTGGCGATCGGCGTCCTCGGCATGGCTGCGCTGCACGGCCCCTGGGCGGACGAGCTGGCGCAGTCGCGGTCGCTGTCGATCGCCGGGGGCACCAGCGAGGTGAACCGCACGATCGTGGCCGAGCGCGTGCTCGGCCTGCCGAGGAGGTGAGCGCGGGGCTGGCGGGCAGCGCCCCCCATCCGCCTGAATCTGACGTCTGTGTCAGGTACTCTCGCCGGCAGCGGGAAAGGGGGACGACATGGCCGTGACCGATCTGCGTGACAACCCGATGGCGCCGCCGCTGCCGGAGCTCACCCCGCAGGGCGAGCTGGCGCTGCTGTGCCGGACGCTGTTCCGCGAGGGCTACGACGACCACCTCGCCGGCCACATCACCTACCGTCAGCCCGACGGCACGCTGCTCGTGAACCCGTGGGGGCTGACCTGGGACGAGGTGCGGGCCTCGGACGTGCTGCGCATCGACGGTG
>Ga0308411_10003744_pt1 | contig 10123 bp, 8 predicted proteins | sample HotsprottomLayer_2_FD_203530 | JGI IMG/M metagenome (GOLD analysis project Ga0308411, IMG submission 203530) | Hot spring phototrophic mat microbial communities from Octopus Spring, Yellowstone National Park, Wyoming, United States -... | ecosystem: Environmental > Aquatic > Thermal springs >... | reverse complement strand
AGGTGGTGCTGCTGCTGGGCGGGTTGAGTGCCGGGCTGTGTGAGTTGGCGCAACTCGTGGTGTTCACCCGCTATTCGGACGTAACCGATGTGTTGATCGGAGCCGTGGCGGTGCTGCTGGGCTGGTGGCTGGGGCTGTACCGTGCCGTTTGGCAGCCGGTCTTGCGGCAACCGGGATTCGTCGCTGTCGCTCTATTGATGTGGACAGCAGTGGCAGTTATTCTGGAATGGTGGCCGTTGCAGTTCCTGACGGACATGGAGCAGATCGCCCAGCGAGCCGCTGCCGTTCGGTGGGTGCTGTTCGCCGACTACTACGCGGGCAGCGATTACAACGCCTTCACGCAGTTGCTGCGCAAGACGCTGCTGTTTCTGCCGCTGGGAGCGTTGCTGGCCTTGGGCGTGTTTGTGCCGGAAAGGGGCCACGGCATCGCGCCGGCGGTGCTGGTGGGGTTGCTGGCCAGCGCGATCCTGGAAGCGGGGCAACTGGCCCTGCCGGGGCGATTCGCCAGTTTCACGGACGTGCTGGTGGAGACGACGGGAGCGTGGTTGGGGGCAGTGCTGGCACGGCGGGCGTATGGGGCGATGGGGGCGGGAGGTGGTAAAGTGGGTGAAGTGAGCTGAAGGCCAGTGCGCAAGCGGGCTTATTCTGACGGGGTGTTGGATACCACAGGAGCCGTTGGAAAGCGTGCCCGTACCACCCGCGCCGGCACCCCAGCCGCCACTACATCATCCGGCAGCGGACGGGCCACCACCGCGCCGGCGCCGACAATGCTGCGTCGGCCGATGTCGGCCATCACCACAGCGGCACTGCCGACCCAGCTTCCGGCTCCAATGCGCACCCGGCTCAGCGTGCCTTCCTGGTCGCGAATGGGTTTCGTCGGATCGTCGGTGCCGTGGGTGCGCGCTCCGCTCAGGACGTGAACGCCGGCGGCCAGGAGGACATCCTCCTCCAGCGTGGCCAAGCCGATGTGGCAGCGTGGGCCGATGTAGACGCGCGGGCCGATCCGTGCTCCCACACGCGAGAACAGGCAGCCGAAAGAAATGGTGGCACTGGGATGGCACTCCTCCAGCACCAAGGCCAAGAACGCCTGTCGCAGGTAACGCCCCGACAAGCCAGGCCACAGGGCCAAGCATTCGGTGTGGTCTTCCAGCGAACGATCCTTGCCAACCAACAGGGCGTGTAGGTGAAACGACAGCCACAGCGGCACGACACATGCCGTGGCCACGGCGCGAACCAGAGCCTTGAGGAGTGCTTTCATGTGGGACTCTGCGGGGTGAGCGGACGGCCTGCCAGGCGGTAATACAGTTGACGATAGCGTTCCACGGTTTGTTCGAGTTGATAGCGTTCCTCGACGCGGTGGCGGGCGGCATCGCCCAGGCGACGGGCCAGAGCCTGGTCATCGAAGATTCGCAGCAGAGCCGTAGCCAGAGCCTCCACGTCGCCGCGCGGCACGAGCAATCCTTCCTGTTCATCGCGGATTATTTCCGGGTTTCCGCCCACGGCCGTGACCACGATCGGCAAGCGCGAGGCCATCGCCTCCAGAACAGTCAGCGAAGCCGCCTCGCTGACCGAAGTCAGAGCAAAAGCATCGACGGCCTGGAGCAGTCGCGGCACGTCGGAACGAACACCCAAGAAGCGAACCCGCTGTCGGATGCCCAGATGGTCGGCCTGGGATTGCAACGTCTCGCGCAACGGACCGTCGCCGGCCAGCAGGAGGTCGATGTCGGGACGCTGCGCCGCCAGGCGTGCAAAGCCGCGGAGCAGCAAATCGTGATCCTTGACGGGGTGAAAGCGAGCCACGCACAGCAGATACCGTCGAGCCGGATCGAGTTCTAGCGTGGCGCGGAGGGCGGCTCGATCCGTGACGGGGGCATAGCGGGCCAGTTCGATGCCGTTCTCGATCACCTCGATGGGCCGGGCGCGTAGGCCATCGTTGTCGGCCAGGGCACGGGCACTGAAGGCACAGCAGGCGTTGACGGCACTAGCGAACCGCCCGAGCAAGAGGCGGTTGACGGTGCGGCGGAGCGGTGAAACGACATCGGGGAAGTGTCGGCCGTGTTCGGTGAACAGCAAGCGGGGCCGAAACCAGCACCGGGCGCGGGCCAGGGCGGCGTAGAAGAAGGGTGTGTACTGATGGGCGTGGATGACCTCGGTACGATGGCGGCGCAGTTCGCGAGCCATGCGCCAGGCCACGCCCCAGTCGCGACCGGGCTTGCGGTCGAGGCAGGCGACCGGAGTGCCGGCAGCGCGGAGTTGCTCGCCGAGTGGGCCGACGGCATCGAGGCACAGGACGAGAGGGTCGATCTGGCCGCCCAGACGGCGGATGATCTCGGTGACCAACACCTCAGCACCGGCGACCTGCATGACGTGCAGGACGAAGGCGACGCGGGGGGGGGAGGGACGACCAGAGGATGTCATCGCGTTTCCCTCGCTGGGCCATAGAGCGGACGGTGCCACATCGGCAGAACCTCTCAGAACAAGCCGGGGAACAGTGCATACACGGCGATCCCGAGGCCAGCCAGAACCACAAGTCCTCCTACCAGAACCAATTGTTTGAAGCGACGAAGTGCCCGGGTCTTCTGCGACTCGAACCGGGTCGGACGACCGTAAGACTTTGGCTCGGCGATTGGTCGCGGTGCCTGCGCCTGGGGATGCTGCTCGAACCAAGCGTGCCGGTAGCCGTGCGAGAGTAGCAGCACCACAGGCCGACACAAATGGCGAGTTGGCATATTTTCCAGGGTGCGCAGCGAGTAGTTGAAGAAGAAGCGTGCCCGTTCGCGAAATCGCTCACGTTCGGGCTCGTCGGCATGCAGCCAGGCATACCAGAAGATCTCACTCTTGCGCATGTCCTGAGCGGCCCAGGTTTCGGTGGGGTATTCGAGAATCTCAGGCTTTTCCAGATAGGGATATTCATGATCGGCCATCCAGCGGGCGTAGTGGAGCAGACTGGCCCGGGCGTAGGCATAGGCCGCATCGAGTTGGCCACGTTCTGCCTTGTAGTCGAGGTATTTGCCGAGTGCCTGGAGAAACATGGTATAGAACCAGCGGTTTTCGGCATCAAGCAGGTTGCGTGCGGGTACGTTGTCAGCAGGGTGGATGACACGACGGATGAGTTCTTCGGCCTTGACCAGAAAAGCCGGCTCTCCAGTTAATCGATGGCCGTCGAGCAGGGCGGACAGCGAGTTGGCCGATCCTCGGCCTGGGCCGTGATAGTTAGGAGTTCGGCTACAGCTAGCCAGCCCGCTGGAGCCACCAGCTAGCCATCGGAAGACGGTTTTGCTGCCGTCGTCCATGTCGATCACCCAGCGGGCCAGTTCCAGGGCGGCAGCACGGCTGGCACGACTGCCTGTCAGGAAGTGGTGTAGCATCAGGCCAGTGGGGTAGTTGTGCTCGTTGGCCGGCCCACCACCGTTGACCTTACCAGCTCGAGGGTAGGTGCGGTGGGTGGCGGTGTCGGCATCGACGTAGTGAACCGTGTGCCAAAACAGGCCGTGATTGTAGGCGGATTTGTCCTGGTTGGTGTGGTAGATGTCGATGTCCAGAACGTGCCAGGCGAGTTCGTCCATATGTCGCCACCAGCGGAGATCGCCGGTGCGAAAGAACTGTATGGCGAAACCCTGAACTGGGTCGTACTGGTTGTTGTAATGGGAAACAAGAGGGGTCGGCCCTTTGTGAAAGACGGCTTCGTGGTCGCCGTAGATGTCGCCGAAATGCCGCCAGCCGTATTCGTCGATGATCTCGCGTTTGTGGTCGAAGGTGTTGTCGCCGTCGAGGGCCTGGCCGACCAGTTGGGCATAGCCAGGGTCGCTGTCCTGATCGCGTGGCAATAGATAGGGAACCGCTTGGGCGGCGGCGTACCAAGAAGGATCGGCGTGTGGTATCGTAGGCTGCCGACACCAATCCAGGGCGTTGTCGCTGCTAGGCGCGGTGAAAGTGAGATAGAAAGTGTGGGTCTTTTGCTCGCCGCCCTGTAGTTCGTGGAGATCCGCCGACTGTCCGGGAAAGAGCCGCAGCGAAATGGAGTACGAGTCGGCCTCGATAGCCCGGGGAAAGTTTTGCCAAAAGGCAGGTACCGCCACACCGAGAGCCACTGGGCCACGGGTCAGCAGGACGATCGGGGTGGCCCGCAGGCCGGTCGATTCTCCAGATTGGTGACGGAGGCGATAGCCGCGAAAGCGAGTGGGGATCTGGCGGAGGCGATTGAGGTGGTTGGTAGATTGCCAGTTCAGACCGCCGCTAGAGTCTTGGTAGAGTTCAAAAGGTGGCGAGAAGGATTGCAGGGGCTGGCCGATCTCAGCAGAACAGGTGAGCGTGGCTGGTTGACTAGGGTCGTTGAAGGTGAGTGTAACGGAGGCGTTGCGGAGGAGTACGGAACCGGGATCGCCAAGATCCCATAGGCCACCGGGATGATGGGCGGCACGCGGGTTGCGGAGCGTGCAGTGCAGGCGAACGGTAGCGAGACCGGCGAAAAAGTGGTATTCCAGGTCGAATTCGACAAATAGGCGATCTTCGGGATCGAGGAAAACGCCAGTCGCGAGGACACAAACCCGGAGAGGGCCAGCTTCTTCGACACGGAACTGGTCAATGCGGGCGGTACAGGGCCGCCCCTGCTGATCAGTCAGGCGAAAGCCGCTACGAGTGGGATTGAGCAAGGGGGTGCCCAGAGAGGTGACCTGAGCGAAGGGGAGCGAGCCAGTGCGGTGGAGCGAGAAGCGGGCCGGGCCAGTGTCGATGTGTAAGGCATCGGGCTGACTGCTAAGGCTGATGGCATATGGTGACGAAACCCGCTGGCCAGTGCGGACGCGGTAGGTACCGGCTCCGGTAGATTGCCAGTCAAGCAATAGCCAGCGGATGGAGCCATCAGGCCAGCGTTCGAGCGGCCGGGTTTGCAAGGGTACGGTGCGGTCGGCGGGGTCACGCAATTGAAGGGAATTCGCGTCAAATAACGCGGATCGTGGCCAAGGCAAGCCGCAAGTGACTGGTTGAGCCGATGGGATCGAAATGTAAATTGATGGTTCTAATATAAAATCCGATTTTCGCATATATAATCAACTAATATTGGTTATATGTATTCAACTTTTCCAAGCTTCAGAGATTCAAAGATCACAAGCTAATTCCAAGGGAAGCCTGTTGGTCGATCTGTCCATCGGTAATCTCTTCGTCCTCAGTTGACTCATAACCGTAATCGTCATCGTGGCAATCAAAGACACCGCTGACAAGAGCCAACTGTGCCGATAACAACATCAGCAGATACGGCAATTCAAATACCTCCAAAGAAAGGAAGGTTGATCCGATAAAAAAAACAATGAGTGACGCCTCTAACCCACACGCCATGCAGTAAATCCGTCTCGAATCGTTATCTTTTGAGTCACGATAACGTCGGCGTACATACCATAAAGATATGAACGATGTACCTGCTGCTAACAAATAAAATGCAAGTCCTGGAAAACCGTTGTCGGCTAGGATTTGGAGGTATTGACTGTGAATAGTTCGCCCGAAGACATCTGCTCCATACTGATAGGAGAAAAGATTGGCATTACGTATGCCAACGCCAAATAACGGATTGTCCAAGGCGATTCGCCAAGCTGCCAACCAGGACATTCGGCGACTATTGGCACTTTCGTCAATTTCATGCTGCTGGATACTCAAGAATCGTTCCTCAATCTCTTTGCCGGCCAACACCGGTAGTATAAAAAATCCAAAAACGAGAAGTCCAATGATTAGTAATTTTTTTTGTCGGCTGCGCAATATGAGTAACGGAATAACTAACAGAAGGGATAGCATGGCGCCGCGGGAGTATGTCATCAACACGGCATGGACAATAACGGGGATCAGGGCGAGGAATCCCCACCGCCACCATTTACGTATGCCCTCGAAAGAGTAATAGCATAGTGGAACACCCATCGCTAACATAAGACCAGCGCCATTATTATCTAATCCGCCGTAGCCGTTTCTGTAGATGCCCAAATAGCCGTGAACAATGTAAAGAAAGTTAACTTCGTAAGCAATGTAAGCCAAGACTAATCCACACATTAGATAAAAAAGCCACACTTGCTGTACGGTGCGGACTAAATAGGCGGTCACGAAGTACATTATAAAGATTTTGCTGTACTCAATGATCCAGATCTCAGCAATCTGATAATTGCGCGCCAAAAGGCCAGTTATCGGGATCCAGATGCAAAACGGCAGGAAACACCAATGCGCCCAAATCAGACGGTGGCGATGAGCGATTGGCTGGTGATCGGGCGGGTCAGCGCGCAGAAACCCAAAGGCGACAGCAAAAGCCCCGACGATTGATGTGACACCGACATAAAATGACCAATCGATCCCCGTTGGCAGGGACCATTGCCACATGTATTGTGGTCGAAGTACTGCAAAAAGATAATAGACAAATGGCCCCCAAAAAGGGCGAATCACAAACACGCCAAGAGTGCCGAGAACGGTGAAGAAGATCATGAAGGCGAGTTGTTTCATGGAAGTGACCCCGCCGGGGACTGTTCCAATGGGGCGACGGCAGCTCGAGCAGCGGCGTCCCACGTATGCTTTCCAAGAACCCAAGCACGCGCCTTCGCGCCGAGTTGTGCCGCCAGTTCCACGTTATCCCAGAGCAGTAGGAGCTTCGCGAGCCACTCACTGGTGGTTGTTGCAATGAAGAACGGCGGCGGATCGTCGCAATGCAAGCCACCACATGCTCTACGGCTGGCCAAAATCGGTCGGCCCATACTGGCTGCCTCGAGCAATTTGTTCTTAATTCCGCCTCCGCTAATAAATGGCAACACAACAACTGCATGACGCGCGATTTCATTACGGAGATCGGGAAGATCGGGAATCACCTCCACGCCTTCCTGGCTTTGCAGAGCCAAAACGGAAGCGATCGGTTGAAAACCGTAAATCGTGAAACGGGCTTGCGGTCGCTGCTTCCGTACAAGTGGCCAGACGTGCTGACAAAACCATTGTAAGGCTTGTACATTGGGCTCGAAGTCCAAGCGGCCCCAGAACGTACAAGTCTCAGGTTCGGGCGGGACGGGCACCGGTCGATAATAATCGCCATCAACCCCGTTGGCAATCACGTCGATCGCCGTGCGACCCACTACCCAACGCATGGCCTTTCGGTCTGCCTCAGTTACAACCCAAATGCGATCCATGAGCGATGAATACGCCCGCTCATACAACCCTTTGAGAATGGCTGGTCGTATCTCGCGCCAGGTGGATGGTCGGTTCATGCGTACCAGCGATAAATGGTGCCGAACCCATTCATCTGCCGCATACCAAATCCGTTGGGCATGCTGGACTGCGCCGAGGTATGGTAGGACATTCAATCCCGCCACCACTACCGCATCGGCTTGGAAGTGGTTGGCCAAATCCCCAACACACCGAATCGCATCAGAGTCAATGCCCCAATAAGAACGGAACCTTTCTTGTAGGCGTGTCAAGGAGAAACTTCCCACTGAGCCAAGCCGCGGCGCTGATAAAAATGTCCACCGTTCGTGTAAACCGGCACCTTCCAATGCGGCGCCCGGTGGATCCGTTTTGGTCAATAACGCGACCGTATGACCTAGATGGCTCAGCGCTCGCATCAGGTAGTAGCAGTGAACGTCGTGGCCGCTGTTTCGGGGCCAGGAAAAATGCTCTTTAACAAAGAGAAATCGCACCGGAAGATCGCCTCTGGTCTGTATCCCTTTGGATCGCAGCCGTCAGCCGGTCAATAAAATTGGCGACGTTTGGTGCGGGACTCACCCTCGACGCCTGCAACTGCTGCATGTTGCGGCGCCACTACAATCCTCGATGGAATACAACACATTCGGGGGACATTTTGCTTCTTGTAGAAGTCGCCTTTTATGACCTTCACCCTATGGGCAAATATACACCGAATTGCCCTGTTGGGGCATAGCAAAATGCTGCCCATTCTCAAAAATAAAGCGCCATTTGCCAAATAGCCAATAGGCTGACTGCCAATCTTCAATGACGCGATCGTATTTCCACGTGTTCCATCAATGTGAAAACCCGAAAAAGAACCAACCGCCTGAGACATTTCCACAAACTCGGCTCAATTCAATTTCCCGTGGCATCGTCCTGAAGTCAAGTCTAAACTTCAAGTCGTTTCATATCGTTAACCGCGATCGGCCAGCTTGGCACTCAGACTCCGTTTGATTCGTCGGATTCGAGACACAAGGCGTGATGGCAGCCAGCATGAAAGCCAATAGAACGCTGCTTGGTACGGCCCACCCCAGCGAATCACTTCAATAAATCGACGTCGTGCGATCTGGAGAGAACCCGCATCATATGCCAAGTAGGCATGCTGGTACAAATGATGTTGCAACCGAGAGCGAATAAAAAGACGATCTTCAGTTGTTAAATCACAGCAGGCCAGAACACTGCTTAGAGCTTCACAAAACTCTCCAACCATGCGATCGTGATCGCTCGACATGTTATCCAGATGCCGCGTGTAGATGGCTAGTGGTTCGGCCATGTAGCCCCAGTTGTAGCGATGTGCCAGGCGCAACCACAGTTCCCAGTCGGCGGCACCGCATAATTTCGTGTTAAACATACCAGAATCGGCGAACACTTCACGACGTAACAGCGTCGCACCAATAAAGACGGGGTTGCGCACGGCCATGCGACGGAAAAAGGGTGTGCGTTCCAGCAGGCGAAAACCCGGTTCCAGTTCGCGGTGGGGCAAATCGAAGAAGGCCTGTTGCCCCGCCGATTCGATCCACGAAACGTAGCCCTGCTGGGGATTGCCCATCCGCGCTTCGGCGAAGAGAATATCGACCTCGGGATGCCGATCGAGCAGAGCCACCGCTCGGGCGGCCGCATGGGGCAACCAGCTATCATCGCAATCGAGAAAAGCAACGTAGCGTCCTGTGCTGGCAGCAAAGCCCATGTTGCGGGCGGTAGCGGGAGTCCGTGTGTTCTTCTGCCAGAGATACTTGGCACGAGGAGCAGTCTGTTCGACAACTTGTCGTGTGTCATCCGTGGAGCCGTCGTCGGCAACGATAATCTCCAGATCATCGACACCGCAATTACGTAGGGCCAAAAGACAGTCGCGGACATAACTGGAGCGGTTGTAAGTGGGGATAATCACAGAGAGCGAGCACGAACGAGCGTTCATTGAATCGACTCCTAGCTACCACGGCCCGGACGAAAGCCCAAGCAACCGCAAATAGCTCGGACGGTACTTACATAATCGAAGGGCCAGTACGCGGCTGACCGGACATCGTCTCGCCAGGCAGCACGTCGTTGCGTCTTGGCCAGTCCATCGGCGCGACACTTGTAAAGCATCCCCAGTTTCTGCCGCAAAATTAGAGTCGCACGCCAGTCGTACCAGGGCGTTTCCCGCCAGCGACGCAATAAAACGCGTTCATGCATGAGATCTTGACCGGCGGCCAAATGAAGGTTGGTCCCCTCGATGATGTGATCGGAGATAACCCGGTCGCTCAGGACGATGGGATAGCGAGCGACAAGTCGCGTATACAGCTCCCAATCTTCGCAATAGCGAACGTCCTCGGCGAATCCTCCCAGGTTCAAAAAGGTTTCGCGTCGGATTGCCCAAGGCTGCTGGAGCAGGTTGCCGCGAAGTAGGGCATAATACAGATCGCGTCCATACAAGCGGGCATCATCCACTTGTCGGAGAACCCGCACTCGACGAAGCCGATGGAACGCTGGTTGAGTTTGGTGATGGTCCGGGAACCGCTCGCCCGTGGCACGATTGTCGTAGACATGATCCGCGAAGGCGGCTCTCGCTTCGGGGAATGTGGTCAGCAATTGCAACAAGGTTTCGATGGCGTGCGGGTGCAACAAATCATCGTGATCGAGGAAACACAAAACGTCTCCGTTTGCTGCCTTGGCCCCGAAGTTCCGTGCGGCTGAAGTACCCCCATTGGCCGAGGGACGGACAACGCGCACGGATGGGTAATGAGTGGATACCCAAGCTCCGGTCTGGTCGGTCGAACAATCATCCACAACGAGAATTTCGTCGGGGACACGAGTCTGGGCCAGCACACTGTCGAGCGTGGACGCGATGCGTGGGCCGCGATTGTAGGTGGCGATGATGAGGGTGACGAATGCCATAGCGCGACTGTTATATTCCGAAAATCTTTAGCATCTTTTTACGTAATGCTTG
>Ga0308411_10003743_pt1 | contig 10123 bp, 9 predicted proteins | sample HotsprottomLayer_2_FD_203530 | JGI IMG/M metagenome (GOLD analysis project Ga0308411, IMG submission 203530) | Hot spring phototrophic mat microbial communities from Octopus Spring, Yellowstone National Park, Wyoming, United States -... | ecosystem: Environmental > Aquatic > Thermal springs >... | reverse complement strand
TTGGGGCAAGTCGGGAAAATTACCAGCAATAAGAATCAACTCCCGCGGTGATAGACGGTATCGAAAAGAAGTGGTTTTGCGGCTTTTGGGAATGGAAAATAATCTTTAAATTAAAGATTTTTCTATCGCTTTTTTTTATCATTTAAAACTTATTTAATATCTTCTAAATGTATATTTAAAACTCTCAGAATCACAAACAAAAAACAAACCATATTTTTACAATCTGCACACGATCGAAAAAAGATGGTAAAGGTATTTTTGATACTCAAAAAAATCTCTTTTAATATTTTAAGAATTGAAAATCAAAGTTTAGGTGATACTGCTTTTATTTTTTTTATGTTTACAATTTAATTCCCTTTTGCCCATAAGGCAATTTTTTGTCGAAGTTCCTCGAGTTTTTCTTTCTCCTCAAGTTGTCCGGTTAAGATATCCAAAAAATATTGCTTTATCTCCTCACGTGCCTCTTGGTATAGATTTGAAGAAAACTTTCTTTTACCTTGAAGAATTTCGGTATTATACTGTTTATATTTTATCCAAGTTAGTTCATCAAGTAATTTAAAAAAACTATCCCACAAAATTGCCAAAATCTGAAACTTTCTGTCTTGACCGGCATTTTGATATTCATCATTAAGGCTTTTGATATAAGCCTCATCAAAACCAATAATTTTCCCTAATTGTTCAATAATTGTTCCTTTTATAATCATGGTGTCTGTTTCTGCTTACTTCTTAAACTTTTAACTTTTGCTAACCTTATTTCATCTATCTTCATTCTCAATTCACTTAAGTTAATATCTCTTAATAAAGGCTTTTCACTTGATGATAAAAAGTGAGTTATTTTTTTAATTCTTTCTTCTCTATAAACCCCACCTAAAATCGTTTCTTTACCAAATAAAACATAAATTAATTGTAAACTTTTTATGACTGATTTTCTTAATTCCTCATTTTTTAAAACCTCATCATCCAAATCAATCACATTTGCTAATAAAGGATTATTGATTATAAATTCATTTAATCCTTTTTCATCCAAATAAGTAGTAGTAAAACTATCAACCTCTGCCTGTCTTTGAGCGATTTCTCCTTGTCTCTCTGGATCAGTTATTTCAAGTAATATATCTATCTCATCAAGCTCTTTTTGAAGTTCTTCTAAAGATTTGGGTTCTCCTTGTTTTGTCTCTGAGATTTCTTTTTGTTCTTCCAATAACCCAAGCCATTCTTCAACAGTCTTTGTCTGACCGTTAAAGGTAACTTTTTGATCCTTAATTCTTGTTAATCTCCTTAGTTCTTTTTTATAAGATGATAATTGAGAAGAAATTTTCTGTATATCCTCTCTTGATTTATCAATCTTTGATTGTAATTCTTGGATCCGTCCTCGAATAAATTGCGCCGTTATTTGTTGTTCATTACTTGCCTTAGAAACTGATATTTCTTTTCCTTTTGGAGTTATCAGTCTTCCAGCTTCACCTTCTGATAAACTTTTTTCTATTACCAAAATTCTTTCCAACGCGGCATACAAATTTTTCTGTTCTTCTAAATAACTTTGTAAATTCTCCCTTGTCGCCACTAACTCACTTTCTTTTTCAGCTATTGATTCTTCATAACCTATAATTTTTGTTTTGATGCCTTTAACTTCTTCTTCACTTGCTGTCACCCCTACTATTTTTAATTTTTCTGATAATTTTTTTTCAGTTAATTCTTCTTGCTCTCCTTTTTCTTTTCTCTTCTCTTCCTCTTGCTTTCTTTTTTCTATTTCCTCCTCCAATCGTTTTTTTTCAGCTAATAAAAAACTCCTTGAGGACTTAACCATTTCCAGGTCACTAGTTTCTTCAATTCTTTTTTGAGCTTCTTCTTGAGCTTTTTCTCTTTCTTCTTCAATTAATTTCTTTACCTCATCAACCTGTTGCTGAGAAAATAAAGACTCTCTACCAGAAATAATTTCTTTTATTTTTTCTATTCTTTTATTTTCTGGGACGCCAGTTGCTTTAAGATATTCTTGTACAACTGTTCCTATCTCCATCACTCTTCTTCCTAAAAATTTTATTGTTTCAACATCAGAAGTTGGATCAGATAAAATCTCACCACCAGTTTGAGACTGAGTTAATAATCCAATTTGTTGAAGATAAAATCTATCAAAATCATTAAGGCTTGATTGTTGATTCCGACTAAATTCAAATGTATATTTTCCTTTTTTACCGTGTTGCATCTCTTCAAACTTTTCTCTAGTCATCATTTTTGGCTCTTTACCCCGGTGTGTAAACCAACGAGCAAAACGACTTTTTCTTGCTTCTTCCCATTCTTTTTTTGCTTTTTCTACATATTGGTCATAAGTCATTTTTTTTGGCTCACCATATTCAAAAGTTATTGCTCCAGTTGAAGTATCAATCTCAAAACCAACACCTCTCTCAAAAGAATACATAACTTTTGATGGATCAGGAAAAGAAGCAGGTTCAATTGCTTTTTGAGTTATTTTATAAGCATTTGTTAATGCGGTATATTCTCTTTGAGCAAAAGCCAGACCTAAAAAAATTCCCTGTTCTTTTGTCTCGGAAATAAAATTTTCAACAATAGAGCTGATCTTATTTGGATCATTTAAAATATCGATATTGATTGTTCCATTTTTGTTTTTAGGTAAAAGTGGAGCTAAATAAGTCTCTAAAACTTGTTTTACTGAAGGATCAGTTGCTTTTTGATATAAAACAAGCGCCCGCTCCAATGCCGCTTTACTAACATCAATTATTTCCGAAGGAAGCGCTTTTTCTTGAGAAGAAACTCCTTCACCCCGCAAAATTGCCTGTAAAGGATCACTTTTTTTATCAGGTGAAAAAATTCTTTCCGCGGAAAAAGAAGTTGTACGGGCTTCATCTCTTTCACTCTCTTTTGGTTTTCCACTTCCCCCGCTTGATGATTCAGACAATCGAGCATCTTTTATTCCAATTATTGTCCCTTCAGCTTGTGTCTGAGGTGATAACTGGGGTGGTATGGGATCCATAATTTGATTTTATTTGATTTTTTTTCTTGATGCAAGTATTATTTTTATTATGAAAGAAATAGCAGAAATAACATTACCGTCAACAAACCCAATAATACCAGAAACAGCCACCCAATCACCACCACACGAACTTTCAAGACAACAAGAAGTTTCTCAATCTTTTACAAAATTAAAAACCACTCTTGAAGCTCGACTAAGAAAAATATCAGAATCAACTCATCCCCAAACTCAAACACAAGAACAAATACCAGCATCAGAACCACAAGAGCAAAGTTCTACCTTAACAGAATCTCAACCAGAAGAACAAAAAAAACCGCGACCAAAAGAAGCTGCTTGTGCTGAAGCTCTTTTAAAAATTTTAAGAACTCAAAATTTAAGCGAGCTTAATGGAAGTAATTTTGACTTAATAGTTAATTTCGGTAATCAAGATAAACAAGATTTAAAAAGTGTAAGAATAACTATTGTTGATGGAAAAATTAGTATTTCAGGAGTTGTTGGTGAAGACGGTACGGTTACTTCTTTATCTGAAGGTCAAAAAATAAGAGATCTTGATGAGGAAAATAAACATTTAACCATTCTTACTGAAAATTTAGTAAAAACTGTTTTTCCTAACCTCTCCCCCCAAGAATATCAAGCTTTAACTTCAACAATTTTAGGTCAAGAAACAGGACAAATTGAAGATCTTGCCCACTCTCTTGGCTATCTTACTCGTGATGATTTAGGAGAAATTTTGGGGATTCCAAAAAACAAAGAACAAAGAGATACATTGTTAGCTACTATCTCAGATAAAAGGTTTAAAAAAGCGATGGAAGAAGCCGCAATACAAATCTATGGAAGCGAAGGAAAGCCTCCAGAGATAGCAGAAATTCCAGAAGCTCAAGGTATTATTACTGTATTAGAAAAGGCAGGAATTCAGCCAAATAAAAATCTCCAACAAATTGTTGAAAATATAAAAGAATATTTGAACTCACGCTTTGGTGACAAAGCTAATGAACAGCCACTAATGTTATTAATTGCCAAATTAGAACAACAAATTGGAAAAAATAACAAAACATTAGCTGAGATAATAACCGATCATTACTCAACTCTCGAAAGCGGTGAAATACCAGAAGATAATCTTGAAGAACTTTTACCCACAATAAAACAATTATACGATGTAAATGGAAACATAAATGAACAAAAAGCTAGAGAATTAAAAGATAAAGTATTTAAAACCGGTAAAACCATCGGTATTGGTGCGGCTCTAATTTTTGCTATTATGCTTTGGCAAGGAATGAGAAAATCTCAGGGAAGGTAGTAGTCAAGGGGAAATGTCAGTAATGTAAAAAATGTTAAAATTAAAAAATGACTCAAAGTCTTTTCCTGTTACTTACCCTTCTCTTTATTCAATCAACAACTATTTTTTTCCTCTCGCGCCAAAATATAAAAAAATTGTTTTTTATTTTTAAAAAAATCCTTTCTCATAAAAAAAACTATCACCAAAAAACAATTTATAAAATCATCTCTTTTATCTTCTTACCCGGCACAATCATCCACGAACTTTCTCATTTTTTTGCGGCAATAGTTTTGTTTTTACCAGTCAAAGACATTCAGATTTTTCCAAAGTTTGAAGAAGGACAGATAAAATTAGGTCATGTTTTGTATGTTAAAAAAGATTTTTTGCGAGGGATTTTGGTTGGGGTGGCTCCTTTTTTTGGGGCACTTTTTTTATTTTTTGGTCTTTCATTTTTCAATCTTTTTCCCAATAAAAATTTGGGGATTAATGTTGCTTTAATTTATCTTATTTTTACCGTTTCCTCACTTATGTTTTCCTCAAAACAAGACTTGGTTGATATTGGTTATTTAATCCCCTTTTTGCTATTTTTGTTGATTATAGTCTACATTTTTCAACCCTTTATCCCCTCGTTTAATCTTTCTTATTTCAAAAATATTATTGCCGGCTTGGAATTTTTTTTAACCAATGTCAATTATTATCTTTTTTTGTCTATTCTGATTCATGTTTTTTTAACGGGAATATTCTTTTTGGTAGATAGAAAAATTTAATAAACATTCTTAGTGTTTAGTGTTAGATATTATAAAGCGTTTTTTAATAATAAAGATAAATCTTTTTTTAAGAAAGATTCGTCATGAAATTTTTTTGCTAACTCAAAGTTTTTTTCAACCATCATTTTATATTTTTCTCTATCTTTTAAAATATCAATTGTTAAATCAACGGCTTCTTTAATTTTTTCTTTTGGTACTAATTTAAAACCATTAAATGCTTTAACCGTATTGCCAATGCTTATAATCTCATAACCCTCTTTTTTTATATCAGACTCAAATACTGGATATTCAAATAAAACTACTGGCTTTTTAAAAAAAACTGCCTCTAAGAATTGATTACCAAACCCTTCTTTAATTGAAGTATAGGTAACCAAATCAGCAATTAAATAGCTGTCAAAAAAATTAAAAGTTGATTTTTTTCTTTTTTTTAAATTGTTTTCCAAAGAAAAATGTTCATAGGCAAAATAACATTTAACTTTTAATTGAAAAGCGAGTTTATTTAATCTATGAAAATAGTCTCTTGAGTCAAATTCAACAAAATTTGGTAAAAACAAAATCACCCGTGAATCTTTATCAAAAATAAAGTTTCTCTTATTTGTGTTAATTTTTAAAGGAATCAAGCGCTTCATTTTTTTCTCAAGCTCATAAACAAAATAAATAGCATTTTCGATTGCTTTTCTTGGGGTGATTCTGGTTGCATGTAAAACAACCAAGTCTTTTTCGTTAATAGAAAAAAAATTTCTAATTTCAATTTCGGTGTTTTTTGATTGATATTGATTTTTAAAGTCAAAATAATCGCCAATTTTTTCAGCCGCTATCCCCCTTTTTTGTTTTATTATATTAAGCATAATTGAATTAATTACTTGATGTTTTATGATGAAGTTTCTCTTTGGAGGAAAAAGATTGACAATTTCATTAATAAAATAATAGTTTGGTTTTAAGAATTCATCTCTTTCAAACCAAAAATCATGATGAACACAGACTGTTGGAATCTCCATTTTATCTAAAACTTTCAAAAGAGCGCTAGAAAAAGGAAGATTGTAAGCATGAGAAAAAACATTATGAACAAATATAAGATCAGGATTTATTATTTTTACTGCCTTATTTAACTTTTTATGTATCACATTCTCTAATTTAAAAAACAACATCATTGCCGTTAATTCGTCTAAGACTTTCTTTTTTTTATTAAAAAAGCATTCTTTTAAAAACCGATTTAAATTCGAAGTTATATCTAATTCCTTAATTACAAACGAGTTTTTTCTTTTTTTTCCATCATAGCCGGAAAGAAAATAAACTTCTTCTCCAAGTTCTTGAAATATTTTTGCTCTTTTCTCTATTTCAAGACTTACCCCATCTCTTTCTCCAACTCGGTAGTGAACAAATAAAATTCTTTTTTTCATATCGGTTTCCATAAAAAATCGTAAGGACCTAACTGATATTTTTTATTTTGGTATTTAATTTTTACATAGTCTTTTGTCACATTATGTAATGCTAAAATTTTCTGTCCATCTTTCCATCTTAAAATAGAAAATACTTTATCTGAGAGAGGAAGAATTTTTTGTTCAGCTTGAGGATGAAAAGCAATATACGACTTTCGCTTCCTTATAAGATCAATTAAGGCTTTAAAAACAACTGCCTCTTTTGTTTTCTTATTATTAATCCAATTTTCAATCTCTCTCACTGATAAGTTTTCTCGATTTAAGTCACGATTAATTTTTGTTTTTTTATAGGTTTTTAAACCGTTTTCTCTCCCAAAAAGCGATAGATAATAAACAGCCGGAACGCCTTTTAATGCAAAACTAATCGCTCTTGAAGTGATAAATTTTTTTAAATTCAACTCAAATGATAAGTCTTTTTCGACTAAAGCTGACCACCAAGTAGTATTTATCTCATAAACTGCCCTACCCCCGTTAGGAAGATTTCTTGTCGATAGTCTACCTCCACCTTTCTCAATTTTTATAAAAATTTTTTTAAATTCGTTTTCAGATAAAATCTCTTTTGCTCCAAGAACACCGATTCCATCATGAGAGTCAAGAAAGTTATAGAAAAAATTATCACCTTTTGGCCAATCTGTTGATAAAGCCCAACGAGTTAAAAATGATGAATTATTGGTTATAAAAGCATGAAGAACCAAAGGTGGTAAAGCAAAGTTATAAACCATATGAGCTTCATTTTTACCATCACCAAAATAAGAAATATTTTCTTTATGTGGTACATTTGTCTCCGTTATAATTACACCATCAGGATAAATACTTTCAATAATTAAACGCATAATTTGAACTATTATGTGAACCTGGGGCAAATGCAAACAACTTGTCCCTAATTCTTTCCAAATATAGGCAATCGCGTCAAGACGGATAATTCTTACTCCTTTTTCAAAAAGAAAAAGAAGAATCTTTATCATTTCTAAAAAAACCTCGGGATTTTTGTAATTTAAATCCACTTGATCAGTGTAATCACCAACGCTAAAAGTTGTCCAGACATATCTTAAACCATCTTTAGTCTTAAAAGGGGTAAGAAGTGATGTGGCTCTCGGTCGGAAAACTTTTTTAAAATCATCATTTTTTGTCTCTTCCTCCAAAAAGGAAATGAAATAGTCTTTGTATTTTTTCTTACCTGATAAAAAACCCTTAAACCACTTACTTTTAGTAGAAATATGATTTAAAACTAAATCACTCATCAATCGATAACGATTGGCTATTTTTTTAATGTGCGACCAAGACCCAAATTCTTTTTTTACTTGATAAAAACTAACCACCGAAAAGCCCCGATCTGACGAAAACGGATAAAAAGGAAGAATATGAATTGCTGAAAATTCATCTTTAAAATATTTGTCCAAGAAATAATCTAATGCGTTTAGAGGTTTTTTGTTTTCGATAAAAAAAGAATCTGGATAAGTAATTAAAAAAATATCCTTTTCATCAAAAATTGACTTTTTCTTAAAATATTTTTTTAATATTCTTTGACGGTTTAATATTCGTTCTATTTCCAATAAAATCTGTTTTGCCTCTTTTGGATATAAAATTTTTATTTTTTGAAAAATTTTTTCTTTATTTTTCCAAAATTCCATAAAGTCAAATGTATGAAAAAACTTATATTTTTACTACAAATTAAAAAATTAATTATTAAACGATAAAATATTTTTTTATCTCCTCCGCCGCATCTTTTGGATCAACAATATTGACGGAAAGCCCTGTTCCAAGCTCAAAACCCGCCCGGTTAACAAAACGAGGAATAAGCCTTAGATACCAATTTTCTTTTGGGTAAATATAAAAGTTATAAGCAAATGGCAAAGTAGAAAAATGATATTTTTCATAAATTTTTCCTAAAACTTTTAAAACTTTTTTAAAAAGCAAAACCATATCCTCAACTTCTTCATCAGTAATATCGCCAAAATAAGTATTTTGTTTTTTTGGGGCAAGCCAAACCTCAAAAGGCCATTGAGAAAAATCAGGACAATAAAGGTCAAAGTATTTATTTTGTTCAATAACGTTGTTCATCGGTTCACGGGCTAAAGTATCTAAATTTATTTGAAATGGCAAAACTACCAGTTGTGCATGAGAATGTTTAAGTGATGCCCCTGCGTTTTCTCGATGATTGCAAAAAATTATTACCTGCCCCTTTTGTCGATAAAAGTTAAAACGCGCCCGATAAACTTGAAAGATTTTTTTCAAATGCTCTTCTGAAAAATGTTCTAAATCTTTATGGCAATCTGGCGTATGAATTATTACTTCATGAAAATCAGTAATTGGATATTTGTTGGGGATGACTCTAATCTCCCATCCCGGTTTATTGGGTTCCCCTTTCCCAACTCGCATCACCTCAGGCGTTGTTGCCACCTCATTACCCGGACAAAAAGGACAAACAAACTGTTCTTGTTTTTGATGCGGTCGGCTAATCCGCTGGGGAGAAATAATCACCCACCTTTTTGAGGAAATATCTGGGACGTACTTTGACATATTATAAATATATCAAAAATCAATCCGCCAGCTGGCGGATAAAATTACATATTAAATATCAAAATCATTTTATTTTTTTACCCTTTAAAGTTAAAATACTTGAGGCGAAAATATTGCCAAATTCTTTTAATTCATCTAAAAACCATTGCGCTTCATCTTTTTTAATTTTTCCAGCATCTTTCAATAAAGCAATCCAGACTTTACTTTCGTTAATTGATTTTAAACTAACTTCAAAGTATTTGATAAAATCTTTTTTACTTGAGGCTGCTTGACCTTCAATATAGTTTGAAAGAATACTTGTGCCGCTTCGAAGTAATTGATCAGCTAAAATAAAACAAACTCTATCTTTAGGTAATTTTTCGATTAGTTTAATTATTTTTAAAACAAAACGATATAGTCTTTCTTTAAACTCCTTTTTGAATTTTAATTTGTCATTTTGCATTTTGATTTATGATATTTGATATAGAAAAATTTGGGAAACTTTGAAATTATAATAGAAAATAATTAATTAAAAATCAATTATAATTTAACTATGATAATAATCGGACTCGGCAATCCAGGGAAAAAATACCAAAACAATCGTCACAATGTAGGCCATATGTTTATTGATTATTTAACTCAAAACCAAGTCAGACTTGGTCAAAACTCCCCACTTCTCCCGATTAAATCGGGATTCGCGGGGCAAGCAAAACTAAAAACTTTTAAAACTAATTGTTTTATGAATGAAAGCGGAAAAGAAGTAGAAAAAATTTTAAAAAAGTTACCAGTTAAAAGTTCCAAGTTACAAGATGTATTCATCGTTCACGACGATTTGGATATTCCTTTGGGGAAATTTCGGATAGATTTTGGCAAAGGTCCAAAACTTCATAAAGGGATAAAATCAATTGAAGAAACTTTAAACACAAAAGACTTTTGGCGCATCCGCATCGGTGTTGATAATCGCCAAAAAACTGGTTGGGTCGACGGTGAGGCTTATGTTTTGCAAGATTTTCTAAAAGAAGAAAAAGGAGTTTTGGAAAATGAAGTATTTAAAAAAATAAAAGAAAAATTAACAACGATTTTTGCTAAAAATATTAAAAATTAAAATTTGCTTTTTAAAAAAATATAAATTAAAATCATAATTTATATGAAAAGT
>Ga0308411_10003740_pt1 | contig 10127 bp, 10 predicted proteins | sample HotsprottomLayer_2_FD_203530 | JGI IMG/M metagenome (GOLD analysis project Ga0308411, IMG submission 203530) | Hot spring phototrophic mat microbial communities from Octopus Spring, Yellowstone National Park, Wyoming, United States -... | ecosystem: Environmental > Aquatic > Thermal springs >... | reverse complement strand
CGAAGAGTGGAACGGTCAGGGCTGCTCGATGAAGTCGGGCGCCTGTACCTGGCCGAGCGCGACACGGAGCTGACCGTCAGTGACGATGTCGCAACCCGGTTCGTCGCCTACGGCTGGAACATCATTAGGGTGGCGGACGCGAACGACCTCGACATGCTGGCTCGGGCGTTCCGCACCTTCGCGGCGAAAGACGACCGTTCGACCCTGATCATCGTGGACAGCCACATAGCCTATTGGGCTCCCAAGCTGCAGGACACGAGCGCCGCCCCGGCGAGCCCCTGGGTGCGGAGGAGGTTCGGCTGACCGAGCGGCGCTATGGGTGACCAGAGGAGGCCAGGTTCTTGGTGCCTGCCGGCGTCCGAGAGCACTTCAAAGCCGTCATCGGCGCGCGCGGGCACCGCCTGCGGACCGCGTGGTTTGAACTATTCGAGAGCCATCGCGACGCTCATTCGGGCTTGGCGGATCAACTGCACCGCATGCAGCATCGTGAACTTCCCACGGGCTGGGACCTCGACCTGCCGGCGTTTCCCGCTGATCCCAAAGGGTTGGCGACGCGCGATTCGTCCGGCCGGGTTCTCAACGCCATTGCAAGGAGTGCGTCCTGGCTCATCGGGGGGGCAACGGATCTGGCTCCGTCGACCAAGACCCGACTCACCGCTGAGGGCGCCGGAGACTTCACCACCGGACAGCACGGCGGCCGAAACATCCATTTTGGAGTCCGGGAGTTTGCCATGGGCGCCGACTGCAATGGGATGTCCCTGGCCAAGGTTCGGCCGTTTGGCGCGAGCTTCCTGATCTTCAGAGACTACGTCCGACCGGCAGTGCGCCTGTCCGCCATCATGGAACTCCCCGTCATCTACGTCTTGGCGCATGACTCGATCGGGCTGGGAGAGGACGGACCCACGCAACAGCCCGTGGAGCATCTGGCGTCCTTGCGCGCCATGCCCGGCCTGCTCGTCATCCGACCCGCTGACGCAGAGGGGGCGTGGAAGCCGGGCGCACGATCATGCAGTTGCGGCATGAGCCCGCCGTCCTCGTGCTCAGCAGGCAGGCAGTGCCGACGTTCGACCGCGCGGTCTACGCGCCGGCTGCCGGGCTCGCGCGCGGCGCACACATCCTCGCGGATGCCCGGGGTGGTTCGCCCGACGTGCTTCTACTCGCGACCTACAGGGAGGTCGCGCTGTGCCTGCAGGCCTATGAGCAGCTTGGGCGCGACGGCACCCGGGCCCGCGTCATCTGCATGCCGTCGTGGGGGCTGTTCGAGCGCCAGAGCCAGGAGTATCGCGACGGGGTCCTCCCACCGATGGTGACGGCCCGGGTGGCGGTGGAGCAGGCATCGGTTTTTGGATGGGACGGCTACGTGGGTCGCCCTTCGGGGCCTCAGCGCCTCTCGCGGAGCTCCAGCGAAAGTTCGGGTTCACGCCTGAGCATATCGTGAACGCGGCGCGCGCACAGACCGGCGTGCACGGGCGTTGGGATCCAGTGCGGGCCTGGCCATGTTTGCCACCGGAGTCTGCTGCTAGCCGGAGGCGTCTCCCATCCTGTTCCCGGCGTGGCCGCTGCGGCTTCAGGGGGGGCCGTACAGGGGGATGCGTGCACCGTTGACGACGCCCGCGTCGGCAGAGCACAGGTACACGATCGCCGCGGCGACTTCTTCAGGAGTGGTCAATGAGACGGCCTGGGGCGTGGAGTCACGATCTCGCGCGTGTTCGGTATCAATCGCACGCACTAGCAGCAGATTTGCCGTGACGCCGGAACCTCGCAGTTCTTGTGCAAGGGTCAGGACCAGGGCTTCCTGGGCGGTCTTCCCGATGGCGTAAGGAGCGTCATGCGCTGCCGGATTCGAGGCGTGCGGCGATGAGACGACGATCACCCGCCCCCACCGGTTCGCGACAAGGTGCGGCACGAAAGCCTGCACTACATGAAAGGTGGTCCACAAGTGCTGTTGGAGCATGGTGAGCACATCATTCGCGGGAACTTGGGCTATCGGTCGTCCGCCTGTCCACCCCCCGATCGCGTGTATGAGAATCTCGACACGGCCGAACCTCGCGATGACTGCGTGTGCCGCTGCCAGTGCCCCCTCCGCAGAGCGAAGGTCGGACGCGTAGGGCATCCATCGGTCGGGAGGGAGATGCAGCGCCTGCCCCAGCCGGTCGAGACGCTTGAGGTCCGTACCGAGAAGTGCGAGCCGCGCGCCCTCTTGAGCCAGTCGGGCGGCTGCGGCGCGACCGAGATTGCCTGTTGCGCCCGTGATGACCGCTATGCGCGTGTCCATGACTCTCCCCAGTCTCTCAGATGCGCACACGCTGGAAGCGTTGTCAAGGATCAATGCCGCACAGGTGGAGGACCGGGACTTCGCCCGCGCTCATGAAACAAGTAGGACACTGGAGGTTGCCCGTCGAGTTGACCTCGATGATCGCGAGACAGGTGTGCTGTTGATGCTTCGGGCACAACCCGCAATCATGCGGGCACCCATCTCGTGTCTCGGTAGCCCTAACGGTTGGCAGCAGCCCCGGACGGTTGTACCTCTGGGCGTGCAGGTACCAGGCCAGGTCGGAAGACAGCAGGGCACTTTAGCATGGTCTGCGCGGCCAACTCCTGTCCGGCCATCAGTTTCCACCGCTCGGATCGCCCTGAGGCGCAGTCTCGAGGCGGCCACGGCCGCGTTTGTGAAGTGCGCGTCTGGCTCCTGGAGACCTCGGCGCCGTTTCCGTTTTTCCTCGATCCCGAACGGGGTGCGTACCGGGCCTCTCGCTCGACCGCTCGTTCCCGAGATCCTGGAACCCGAGGACGATCGTGCTGTTCGCGCGGCTGCTCCTCTCAGGCCGGGAATGGCGCGGCATCCGAGGAGACTCCGCGCAATTGGGCGGCAATGTCAACATAGACCGGCGCTGCGTCGTGCGCCTGATTCACCGCAGCCATGATCTTGCAGATAGGCCCGCCGGGCCCACATTCTTGACTGCGCTGCGGACTTGATAGATGAACAGTGATGCGCGCTGCAGGCACGACGAGGGCGTCCTGGTTCGTTAGGAGCCCGCCCCCGAGCGTCCTGTTGTAAGGACGCACACAGACCCCACGCGGAGGATGCGAAAGAGTGTTTGCAGGGAGGAGGCGCGACCATTAGAACACAGCGGGTGCTCGTCATGCTCACGGCGGCGGCCGCGGTCGCCGCTCTCTGGGTGGTATTGGCACCGCGACCTGGCGCCGGGCCGGGCCCGCGGGCAGACCTGCACCCCGCGCCCGACACCGGGGACGCCGTGTGCCATCAAAAGGGTACCGCGTCGGCACTCGACCAGAGTGTCATCGCGAGGAGCCGGGATGTGGGGGCCGCAGCGGTCTCTTCACCCGTGGTGAACCACAAGGCATTGACGTTCAGGGTTAGGACCGGGCAGTTCGTGGATGATCAAGGGGGCAGCAGCTGGAACATGCTCGGGAGCGCGACACGCGGCGCCCTGGCGAGCCGGCGCCTGGGAGGGTTGTGCACGGGAACCACTTGTGGTTCGCATGTGCGGCCTGGAAGCCGCAGACCCGCGTCTGTGCGCCATAGGGTTGGTGTGGTGGCAATCTTTGGTCCTGCCTTGACGCGGTTCCCTCGCTGATGATGGCGCGCTTTGTGACTGCCGGTGGCATTGAGGTCCCCGCGGTGAGTGCGGTCCAGATGCGGGAGGTCGACCGCGTCGCCGTGGAGGAGACCGGTCTCAGCCTTTTGCAAATGATGGAGAACGCCGGCCGTACGCTGGCACTCGACGTCCTGGAATACCTGGGCGAGGCCTGGCGGAGCGCGCAGGTCGTCGTCCTGGCCGGGACGGGCGGGAACGGCGGCGGAGGCATCTGCGCGGCCCGTCATCTGGTCAACCGAGGGGTTGATGTTCGGCTGTGCTTCTCGGACGCTCAGCATCTCGGCGAGATTTCAGCCCTGCAGCGACGCATCTTCGCACATGCGGGTGGGCAGGAAGCGGCGCCGGACGGCTTGTTCGACTTGAGGCCCGCGCTCATCGTGGACGCCGTACTCGGCTACAGTCTGCAGGGCGCACCCCGGATGTCGGCATCAGCATTGATCCAGTGGGCAAATGCGTCGGGTATCCCGATCGTGGCGCTGGATGTTCCCTCCGGCGTCGACGCCACGACCGGCGCCACGCCAGGCGACTTTGTGCGGGCGACGCGGACGCTTGCGCTCGCCCTGCCGAAGACGGGACTCATCACCCCGGCTGCGGGAGAGTTGGCGCTCGCCGACCTGGGCATTCCCGCGGCGACGTTTCGCCGTGTTGGGCTTTCGTATCACGCACCGTTTGGCACGCGATTTCGCATTCCGTTGATCCGGGAGGCATGATGCCGCATGGCATTCGAACTGAAGATCCTGGGACCCAGTAGGGGAACTCGCACCCGGGAACTCGTCGCACCGGACCAGCGCGGCCGTATCTAGACATTCGACTCGATTCGCGGGCCCAACGGCGCGATCATCACTTGGTGTGGGTGCCGGAACCCCTACAACAGCGCGCCAATGGCTGACCGCGGCAAGACGCGAGAAACCATGAGGGGAGTTTCCTAGAGGTATGTCACAGGACGCCTTCGGACGACCGGGAAGCGAGCCCCGATGGACCCACGGGAACAAAGAGGGCGTGGGGACCGCCTATTCAGCCTCCAGCCGAATCTGGTTCACCATATGGCGCGGCATCGTGACCGAGGTCTACTACCCCACTGTCGATCGACCGCAGGTCCGGGACTTTCAATACCTCATCACAGACGGCGAACGCTTCTGTCACGAGGAAAAGCGCGACCTTCGCTCCGCGGTGGAGCGGCTCTCGCCGCATGCCCTAGGATACCGAGTCACAAACGCCGATCCCGGCGGACGGTACGTCATCACAAAGGAGATCATCGCCGATCCTCACCTCCCCTGCGTACTCCAACGTACAACGCTGGCGGGCGATCCGACGGTCCTGCCCCGGCTCCGGCTGTACGCGCTGTGCGCGCCCCACCTGCAGGTCGGGGGCCGAGGCAACAATGCGCATGTGGTGGAGATGGCGGGGCAGCGCCTGCTGATGGCCGAGAAGGAGGGCACGTGGCTCGCGTTGGCGACTACCATCCCGTTTGTGCGGTTGTCCGTTGGATACGTGGGGCAGAGCGACGGCTGGACGGACCTCGCCCATGACCTCCGGATGGACTGGGAGTTCGACCGAGCCTTGGACGGCAATGTGGCCCTCACGGGAGAACTGGAGCTGCAGGGCCGCACCGAGTTCACGGCTGGTCTCGCCCTGGGCGATAGCCGCACCAGTGCGGCAACGGCGCTCCTCCAGGCGCTGGCCATTCCATATGAGGATCAGCGGAGACGCTACCTCCAACAGTGGCACCGTGCATGCCGCGGGGTTCTCCCTCTGGAGCGAGTCAGCGGCGACGCTGGCAACCTCTATCACGGAAGCGTGAGCACCCTGCTTGCCCACGAGGACAAGACATATCCGGGTGCGTTGATCGCGTCGCTGTCGATTCCATGGGGGGAAGCCAAAGGCGACGAGGACACGGGCGGATACCACTTGGTGTGGACGCGGGACATGGTCAACAGCGCCGGCGGCCTGCTGGCGGCCGGGCGCCCCGAGACGGCGCGGCGGGCCTTGATCTACCTGGCCGCCAGCCAGCAGCCAGACGGCGGTTTCCCCCAGAACTTCTGGCTCGACGGACGCCCGTACTGGATGGGCGTCCAGCTCGACGAGGTCGCAGCTCCGGTCCTGCTGGCCTGGTGCCTGCGCCGGGAACGGGTTTTGGGGAACTTTGACCCATACCCAATGGTCGTTCGGGCGGCCGCATACATGATTCGCCATGGCCCCGCAACCCAGCAGGATCGGTGGGAGGAGGCCAGCGGCTACTCGCCGCACACGCTGGCAGCCAACATCGCGGCCCTGATCTGTGCCGCAGCGTTGGCCCGCGGTCGAGGCGATGAGACAACGGCGCGGTTCATTGAAGACTACGCGGATTTCCTGGAGTGCCACATCGAGGCTTGGACGGTGACCACCACAGGGGCGCTTGTGCCGGAGATTCCGCGGCACTACATCAGAATCCACCCGATGGGCCTCAACGATCCCGACGGTGATGAGGATCCAAACCAGGGGATCCTGGTTGTCGCGAACCGGCCGCCGGGCGCACAATACGCGTTCCCGGCGCGGGAGGTCGTGGATGCAGGGTTTCTCGCCCTCGTCCGCTTGGGCCTCCGCCCGGCGGACGACCCGGTGATCCTGGACTCGCTGCGGGTGGTGGACGCAGTCCTCAAGGTGGACACCCCCTACGGCTCGTGTTGGCGCCGGTACAACTACGACGGTTATGGCCAGCGGGAGAACGGCGGACCCTATCTCGGGTGGGGGAGGGGGCGCCCCTGGCCGCTGCTTACTGGAGAGCGGGGGCACCACGAACTCGCGGCCGGGGGGGATGTGCGCCCCTACATTCGGGCCCTGGAGGGATTCGCGTCGTCGACCGGGATGCTCCCTGAACAGGTGTGGGACGGTCCGGATGACCCTGCGGTGCACATGTACCTGGGGCGGCCAACCACGGCGGCCATGCCCCTGGCGTGGGCCCACTCGGAGTACATCAAGCTGCTCAGGTCCGCCCACGATGGGCGGGTGTTCGATTTCATTCCGGAAGTCGCTCAGCGCTACATCCACGATCGCAGTTCCTGCACGCCGTTGGAGATCTGGAAGCCCAACCGGCATCCGCGCTCGGTACAGCGGGGGACCACGCTGCGCATCCAGGCGCCGGCCCGCTTCCGGCTCCGCTGGACTCTAGACGAATGGCAGACGATGGCTGACACGCCGTCAACCCCCACGGCTCTCGGCATCGAGTTTGTCGACATCCCGATTCCTCGCAACCAGCAGGCGCCCATTCGGTTCACGTTCTACTGGACGGCGTCACTACGGTGGGAGGGACGCGACTATGCCGTGATGCCTGCCGAGTAAGGAGGACGAAGGCCCATGACGGGAGTCGACTACCCTACGTGGGCGGTGATCGCGCTGCGGACCGGCGCGCCGAGCTTCCGTCAAGCGAACCACGGGCCACCACTGAATGTGGCCAGGTGCAGCGGGTGAGCATGTCAGGCCCGATGACCGGCAGCCCGGCGACTGGGCCCATGTGGTAGGGAAGAGCGCAGCGCCTGGCAGTATGAGCCAAGGTCCGGGCGCGGCGGGGACACGTCGTGAGCGTCGAGTTCGGCTACACGGAGCGGCAGCTTGGTCCTATGCTGTCTTAGCGGTCCTCGCCAATGGCGAGGGCTTGGGGGTGCTGCGGCCCGGAGAGCACAGCAGCACGTTTGGCGGGCCCCTTCGTCTACGCGATTGCCCGGTACACCCTCAAGGTGTTGGTCGGGGAAGGAACGATCGAGAACGCCGCGGACATGTCTCGGCGACGGTTCGCCGAAGTGTGTTCGCGAGGCTAGCGTTTGGTGATGCGCCGTGGCCTCGCGTGTCGCGCGGTCCCCGTTTCACGCCGTGCGCCGACGCAGATGCGCAGGTGGCCGTACGCCAAGTACTGGTCAAGGTCGGTCTGCAGCTACAGCCCGGCCGCAGAACTCGGTCCCGTGGTCCGTGAGCACATGCTCCAGCTCGACGCTGTGCTCCTCGTAGAACGGCAACACGCGATGTAGATCCGGCACACGCCCTTGAGGGTGCCGACGAAGTGGGTGTCCTGGCAGAGCAGGCAGCCTCGCCGCGGCGCCTTGATGTGCTGCTCGGAATCGACCTGCCGGCCCTGCCAGCGATGTAGCACGCGCCGTTGGGCCTCGTGAGGATGCCGCCGCTCTGGGCGATCTTCCGCTCCAGCCAGAGCAGATGCTGGTCGCGCAGCGTCAGACCGTGCCGCTGCCACACGGAGTGCACGGTGGAGGGCGTCACGCCCACGCCGACGAGCCGCAGGTGCTGGCTGATCCGCACGTAGCTGGCCGTCGGATAGCGCTCGGTCATCTCGAGGATCTGCCGCTCGACCTCTGGCGGCGTCTGATTGGGCATCCGGGGCCGACGCCGGGGCCAGCCCGTCGGGGCCGTACTTCTCGAAGGCGTCTTTGATGCCGGGCTCCCGGCACCAGCTGATGGTCACGTTTCCTCTCTGGTGTTCCCCTTCCCCGGGACGTGATCGAGCAGGCGTCACGGCGTCACCGCCGACAGGCGCTGTGCGTGGCGGGCCGTGGCGTGCCGCCGGGGACGCCTCCGTTCCACGAGTCCCCGGCCTCGTGTTCCACCATGCCCCTCGGACCGACGAACTTGACAGATCGAGGCCCGCCGGGGTATCTCTTGTACAGATTCGTCCCCGAGGAAGGCGGCTGTCCGTGTGCAGGCGCGGCGCATGGTGCGGATCTTCAAGGCGCTCGGCGATCCGACGCGATACCGGATCATCCAAGTCTTGATGAAACAAGGCGAGGTAGCGTGCCGGGATCTAGGCAAGCTGTTCTCTTTGAGCGCCCCGGCACTGTCGCACCATTTCCGCGTGCTGCAGGAGTGCGGGCTCATGCAGGTGCGCAAGGAGGGCGCCTACCACTTCTTCCGGCTAGACCGGCGGCTGCTGGACCGGGCGCTGGCCGAGTGGGAGCGAGGGGGTAGGGCGAGGGGGTAGCGGCCTTTTTGGTCGGAATGATTTCGATGTTTTTGGAATTTCGGAATAGACAATGTCGTTGAACGCGACGGAGGGAGGGATGGCGGATGGATATGGCGTTTCTGATCGGGCGGGTGATTCTCGGAGCATACTACCTGTTCAACGCGAGCAATCACTTCTTTCGATTGGAGATGATGAGCGCCTACGCGGCCTCCAAGCGCGTGCCCGCACCGAAGGTGTTCGTCGTTGTCACCGGCATTCTGCTGCTCGTCGGGGGGCTGACGATCCTCCTGGGTGTCTACCCCGTGGTGGGGGTGGCAGCGCTGGTCGTCTTCTTCATCCCAGTGACGTTCTGGATGCACGACTTCTGGGTCGAGCAGGATCCCATGGCGAAGACCATGCAGATGGTGAACTTCACCAAGAACCTGGCGCTGCTGGGGGCGGCGCTGATGCTGCTGGCCATCCCGCAGCCGTGGCCGCTGAGCCTGGGGCGATAGGGGGGCGGCGACGCTGGTGCTCGTCCGCGGCGCGCTCTGTGCGTGGTGCTACGCGCGGTCGCCGCGATTCCGCCGGTTCGCGAGGCGACACCCGGAGATCGGTCGCTTGCATCCCCACCGCAAGGGGGCGTTTGAGTTCTTCTGCACAGTTCCCGGGCACAAGGAGGTCGGCATGAAGGGGGTACGCGTCGTCAGGTGACGTGGTAGCCCGGGCCGCGGATGGCCGCGGCGCATCGTTCGCTCCCCTCGCACGGGTGACAGCGGAGGTGTCGTGGTGATCTTCATGGACCAGCCGATGCGCATCGGCGGGCGCACCGTCGCGCCGGGCGACCGCGCGGTGATTCGCCTGCCGGTGACGACCGGGCTGAACGGCGCCGCGCTCGCGCTGTGGGTGCACGCGGTACGCGGTCGGGCTTCTGGGCCCGTCCTGGCGCTGCTGTCCACGCTCCACGGGGGCGAGTGGTTCTCCGTCGACGTCGTCCGGCAGGTCGTCACGGGCCTCGACCCGGCGAGCCTGCGCGGGACGGTGCTCGCCGTGCCGGTGGCCAACCCCCCGGCGCTGCGGCTGCAGACCCGGAACATGCCGGACGAGTCCGACAGCCCCGACATGAACCGCATCTTCCCGGGCGTCCACACGTGGACCAGCGACCAGCTCGTCCGCACCATCGCGCGCGAGGTCCTGGCGCACGCCTCCTGCCTGATGGACTTCCACATGGGCCCCTGGGGCTCGGCGTTCCTCGACATCCTCGTCGGCGATGACTTCCCGCGGCCTGGCCTCTCCGACGAGACCGAGCGCCTGGCGCTGGCCTTCGGCTCGCCGATCGTCCGGCGCGCCAGCGTGGTCGGCGGATTTCCCGGCCCGCGGGCATCCATTGGATACGCCGGCGGCGTGCTCGGGATTCGGCCGGCGGGCGCTGCGGTCGCGCCCGCGGGGCCGGCCCCGGCAGAGTCGCCTGCAGCCCCTCCAAGCGGCGACGGTCGTCCGCCTGATCACCGACCGGTGTCCGGACCAGGTGAAGCTCCCCTTTGCCCTCTGGACCCGCGACGCGGTCCGAGACCTGATCGTGC
>Ga0308411_10003738_pt1 | contig 10128 bp, 7 predicted proteins | sample HotsprottomLayer_2_FD_203530 | JGI IMG/M metagenome (GOLD analysis project Ga0308411, IMG submission 203530) | Hot spring phototrophic mat microbial communities from Octopus Spring, Yellowstone National Park, Wyoming, United States -... | ecosystem: Environmental > Aquatic > Thermal springs >... | reverse complement strand
AAGGCCTATGACTCTGACCGACTGGATGCTGCACTGGCTCAGCGTGGCATCGAGATGATTGCTCCGCATCGCCGTAATCGCACCGCTCCTAAAACACAGGATGGTCGGTCGTTGCGGCGCTACAAGCAGCGATGGAAGATCGAACGCCTGAATAGCTGGTTGCTGAGCCATCGCCGGGTTGCAGTGCGCTACGAGCGCAAGGTTGAAAACTATGTCGGCTTTGTGCATCTGGCGTGCATCAGGATTTTGCTGAGACACTATTTCTGAGATGAGTTCTACACAGTAGGCTGGGCAGTGAGCACCTGGTACGACCGCCCCCATCACATACAGTGCATGATTCGCGCAGCGATGGCACAGGACTTCTCGTGGGAGCGCAGCGCAGCAGAATACGTGAAGGCCTACGAGCGGGCAGTATGGAATAAGCATCATCCCTAGCCGAGACCTGTAGGGCCTCGCCACCTGGCCTGCTCAGGCTTTCCCCATGGATTTTTGGCCAGCGCCTGCGCGCTCCCTGCTTAACACCGTCTTATCAGGAAAGGCTAGAATGCGGCTTGAATGAGCGTGTCGCCGGAAAGGTTGATCGCGCCGGTAGCAGAGCTCCGACAGCGCGCGTTGGCGATGGAGCAGCAACATCAGGACTTCGTGGCGCGGGCTGCACCAGCGTATCGCGACAGTGCCTGTAACTTGCTGCATTACTTGGCACTCCGCCAGGTAGACGTGCGCGAGCTGCAAGATGAGCTGGCGGCACTCGGCCTTAGCTCGCTCGGCCGCTCCGAAGCGCACACCCTCCACACGCTGGAATCGGTGTTGGCAGCGCTGCATTGCCTGGCCGGGCGGGAGCTGCATCTGGGTTCCTTCAGCGCCATAGATTTCAGGCGCGGGCGCGCGCTGCTGCACGAGCACACGATGCGCCTGTTCGGCTCGCCGCCGGCCAGGCGCACTGTCCGCATCATGGTCACCATGCCGACCGAGGCCGCCAGCCATCCCGACCTGGTGCGCCATTTGCTGGCCTCCGGCATGGACATCATGCGCATCAACTGCGCACACGACGATCCCGACGCCTGGCTCAAGATGATTCAGAACCTGCGTCGCGCCGAGCGCGAGTTGGGACGGACGTGCAAAGTATGTGCCGATCTGGCTGGGCCGAAGTTGCGCACCGGCCCACTCGCCACCACCGCCCGTGTGATCAAATTCCGGCCGGAGCGCGACATGCGGGGATGCGTCGTGAAGCCGGCCCAGGTGTGGCTTATGCCCATGGACGAGTCGGCTTGCGCCAGCCACAGCACGGCACGCGCAGTGCCGCTGAGCGGCGACCTGCTGCGTCACGCGCGCCACGGTGACGTGCTCGTAGTCAGCGATGCGCGCGGCAAATCGCGCGAGCTGAAGGTGATCCGCAGGCAGGGCGAAGCGTTGCTCGCCGAGTGCGACCGCACCGTGTATCTGGAAACCGGCTCGCCAGTTCGGCTGCTGCGCAAGAAAACTTTGCTGGCCGAGGGGCACGTCGGCGAGCTGCCGGTTGTTACCGAGCCGATTCCGCTGCGCGTTGGCGATACGCTCGTGCTGACCAACGATGAGGTTCCCGGTGAACCGGCTGCGTTGAATCCGCAAGGTGAGGTGGTTCGCCCGGCGCACATCGCGTGTCATCTGGGCGAATCGTTCGCGACGGTCAGGCCGGGCGAGCACATCTGGTTCGACGACGGCAAAATCTGTGGGCGTGTGTTGGATAATGACGGCAGCCACATGCGGGTAGAAGTGGTGCAAACCAACCCGGCCGATGGCGCAAAGTTGGGCGCAGAGAAAGGCATTAACCTGCCAGGCGTAAAACTGGAGATGTCTGCGCTCACCCCGAAAGACCTGGATGACCTGGCCGCCATTGCGCCGCACGTTGACATGATTGGCCTGTCGTTCGTGCGAGGCCCGGAGGATTTTTGGGCACTGCGCGAGGCGCTGCGTCGGCTGAGCGCGCGCGACCTGGGCATAGTTCTGAAGATCGAAACGCGCGCCGCCTTTGAGAACCTGCCCCGCTTGCTGCTGGCCGGTTTGCAAGCGCCGCCGATCGGCGTGATGGTGGCGCGAGGCGATCTGGCGGTCGAGGTGGGGTTCGAGCGGCTGGCGGAGGTACAGGAAGAAATCCTGTGGTTATGCGAGGCCGCTCATCTGCCGGTGATCTGGGCCACGCAGGTGCTGGAGAGCATGGCCAAGTCCGGCGCACCATCGCGCGCAGAAGTTTCGGATGCAGTGATGAGCGGCCGCGCGGAGTGCGTGATGTTGAACAAAGGGCCGTATATCGTCGAGGCCGCGCGCTTCCTGAACGGCGTGCTCGAACGCATGGAGGCGCATCAGCTCAAGAAGCGTTCCCGCTTCCGCCGGCTGTCCATCTCTGACCTGGGCTAAGCCCAAGCCTACCTCATCAGTCGCCCTCGTCAATCGGCGCTGCTGGCATCTTCAACTCCACCACGTCGCCGTGCCGGTTGATGACAACGCCAAAGCCGAGTATGCCTAGGTATCGCCGCGCCTGCTCTAGGATGCCCACTTCGGATAGTTGGGCGAAGTGCTGGTCCAGGTTGCGAATCTGTTGATCCACAACGACCTTGGTGAACAAGTCATCCTTGCCGAGCATCCTCAGCACGCCCTCGCTCACCAGCGCTTCGTTTTGTTGCACCTGTTCTCGAAAGGCATTCAGCACCTGCTCGTCCACTGTGCGGGCATCCACGTGGTACTTAAAGCCGTCCTCGATCAGCACGTAGGTTGGATCCTGGCCAACATAGACGACCGGCAGGGCATTGCCGTTCTCGTCCGTCACCAGGCCTTCAAAAAGAGCTTTCACCATGGCTATAAGAGTCCCAACCATTGTGCCACGGTTGGTCCGATGCCGACGACGTTCAGCGTGATGGGCGCCAGCAGCACACCCAGGCAGTTCATCCGCCGGCCGCCCACTACCACCGGGATCAAGCCGACGGTGGTCGCCACCAGCATGATCGCGAATCCGCCTGCGCCGGTAAAGCCGATGGTAATTGCTACAGCGGCGGCCAGCGCGCCGCCGGCCAGCCACCTGACATCAAGGCGATTGGTCAGCCGGGCTGCGGCACGCGCCAGCGCCACCAGCGCTGCAAAGGCCAGCGCGCCACACAGGGACACAGCCGCCACGGCAAGCCAGTAGCTGTGCCAGCCGTAAGGGACGTAGATGCTGCTAAGCATCCAGGCCATCCCGCCGCGCGTCAGCGTCAGCCCTGGCACGAACAGCAACATCAGGCTGCCAACGTAGTAGGCCACTCTGGACGCACCGAGCGAGATCATGAACAACCGCTCGTTCCACACTGCCGTGGCGTGTCCGGCCAACAGGCCGCCGATGCCTCCGCTGACCACCGGCAGGATGCTGGCGAACAAGCCGCCGCTCAGGCCGGTTAGCGAACCGCGCAGCAGCAGGCGCGGCTCGATCTCGGTGGGCAGCGCATCCGACTGTGGCGGGGGTTTGGCGCCAAAGAGCAAGACCTGCAGCAAACCGGGCACGGCAAACAAGCCAACAAAGGCTGGCATCAGGTTGAGGTAGGCCGCTTGCACCGGCACAGGGCTGCGATAGAGCAGCACGAAGCCAAGCAGCCCGCTCAGGACAAAGGTGAGCAGGCCCGCACCAAGGTAGGCCCATGCTGAGAGCAGCCGGCGTCCCGGCGGCGCCATGTCGTTGGCGCGCGGCCATTCCCCGAGCAGCAAGAAGGCGATGATGGCCACCAACATCCAGCCGGTGTGCGGTTGCAAAATTGCTCGCAGCGGGCGCAGAGCCGTATCCAGGATCGGTGCGACCAGCACCAACCCAAGCAACGCGCCCAGGCTGCCAGCGCCCACGAGCAACACCGCTTCCAGTCCTCGACCGCGCATCAGGTATTTGGTCGTCGGCAGCACGGCGATCACATTCGCATCGTCGGGCGCAAAGAGGAACACGGCTGGGATGACGTTGACCATCGCCCAGCCCACCAGGGCGCCGAGCAGGAACATGGCCAGAGCCTGTTCGTTCAAGCTGGCCGGGCTACGCGCAGAGAGCAACAGTGCCAGACCAGCGATGTTGAAGACGTGCAAGCCGGGCAACAAGGCCAGCCCACATCCAACGGCCGCGCCGATCAGCGCCACAGCCAGCAGACTCAGATCGCCGGATACCGTAGCCATGGTCAAGTCAAGGAATGGCGATGTAGCTGCTCATCACATCTGTTCGCGCGAAGGCATCCGGTATGGGTTAACATTGTCTTCAACATCCAGTTCAGGAGAGGATCATAGCAACTATCAATGTTAAGAGGGTGTGAGGCGCGCCATGTAACCCGCGTCTCGCCCGAAGTGCGATGTCCGCTGGTGCCAGAGGCAATGGTTCAGGTCACCTGCGCTGCCTATTCCGCGCATACAATCCCTTTCCGTGTACGCTATGAATCGCAATTCCTCTTCCAAGGATGGCTCCCCGACGTTTGACTTCGACCGAGCCATTGATCGCCGCCGGCCGGGCTGCGTGAAATGGTCTCACTACGCTGGCGACGTGATCCCCATGTGGGTAGCAGACATGGACTTCATGTCTCCGGAGCCGGTGCGGCGCGCCCTGGCCGAGCGCGCGGCATACGGCGTGTTCGGCTACGAATTTCCCAGCGAGGACCTGACCAGGGCAATCTGCGACTGGTTGGAAAGACGCTATCGCTGGATCGTCCAGCCGGCCGAGATCGTATTTTTGCCCGGTCTGGTCAGCGGCCTGAGTCTGATTTGCCGGACGTTTGGCCGGCCAGGGGAGTCGGCCATCGTCCTCACGCCAGTTTATTTCCCCTTTCTGTCGGTGCCGGTGAGTCAGGGGATGACCGTGGCCAGAGTAGGGTTGCGATGTTGGGCCGATGGGCAGCGCATGTATGCCGGGGTGGACTACGACGCATTTGAGCGCGCCATCGGCCCGCGAACCTCGTTGTTCATCCACTGTCACCCCCACAACCCGATCGGCCATGAGTGGACGCGCGAAGAGCTGCGGCGCCTGGCCGACATCTGCCTGGAGCACGATGTGTTGATCTGCTCCGACGAGATTTGGAGCGACCTCACCCTTGAGGGCACATCGCATACGCCCATGGCCAGCCTATCGCCAGAGGTGGCCCGCCGGTGCATCACCCTAATGGCACCCAGCAGGACCTTCAACTTGCCGGGGCTGGGGTTTGGCTTTGCCATTATCCAGGACGACAGGCTGCGCCAGCAGTTCGTGGCTGCCAGCAATGGCGCGCTGCCCCACCCCAACGCCATGGGGCTGGCAGCGGCTCAGGCCGCCTATACCGATTGCGACGATTGGCTCGTCGCGCTCAGGCGCTATCTATCGGCCAATCGCGATACGCTGCTGGACTACCTGGCCGAGAACATGCCAGCCGTGCGGTCGAGCTTTCCGAACGCCACCTATCTGGGCTGGCTGGACTTTCGGGAGGCCGGCATCGCCGGGAACCCTTATCAGTTCTTCCTGGAGAAGGCGCGTGTGGCGCTGAGCGACGGAGAGACGTTCGGGCCAGGCGGCGAGGGCTTCGTGCGCTTCAACTTCGGTTGTCCGCGCGCCCAGATGCTCGGGGCGCTGGATCGCATGCGGGCTGCGCTGCGCCAGTGAGGCACACACATCTGCCGTTCCAGGGTGAGCCAGGCTCAGAGGGCGGTGAGCCCGTTGTGCGCGCCGTTCTCGCCGGAGGCAGGCGGCAGGGGAAAGTGGATCGGCAGATAAACGTCGAAAGTGGTGCCGACGCCCGGCTTGCTGCTCACCACAATCCGGCCATGATGCGCCTGCACAATCGAGTGGGCGATCGAAAGTCCTAGGCCGGAGCCACCATTGGCACGCGAGCGCGACTTGTCTACGCGGTAGAAGCGTTCAAAGACAAAGGGCAGATCCTTTTCGGGGATGCCCACGCCGGTGTCGCTGACGGAGATGCGCACATAGTTGTTGTAGCTGCGCACGGCCTCGATGTGCACCTGGCCGCCATCGGGGGTGTGCTTGATGGCGTTGTCCACCAGGTTAAGCAACACCTGCTTCAGACGATCCGAGTCCGCCTGGACAATCAGGTCGGGTTCAACGTGAGCTGATAGGCCCACGCGGCCAGCGCTGAGCACCTGGCCGCTGCGTTCGACGTCCGCGATGACCTGATTCAGGTTCACAGCGTGGAAGTGCATGGGCAGCACGCCGGCGTCGGCCTGAGACAGCAGCAGCAAATCTCCAACCAGCCGCGTCATACGGTCGCTCTCGCGGGTGAGTGCATCGAGCGATTCCTGATCGGCGCAGCCCATCGCGCGCAACAGATCCACGTTGCCGCGGATGACGGTAAGCGGTGTGCGCATCTCGTGCGACACATCGGCGATCAGGCGCTGTTGGGCATGGAAGAGCTTCGACAGCCGGTCGAGCATCTCGTTGAAGGCCTGCGACAGGCGACCCACCTCGTCGTTCGTCTTCGGCATGGCCACCCGCTGGTCAAGGTTCTCGGCGCGGTAAATTGCCATTGCTGTCTTGGTCAATTCGTCCACCGGACGCAATGCGCGCCGTGCCAGAATCACACCAATCATTGCCGAAAACAGGATGCCCAGGCTGCCGAGCAAAAACAGCGCAATCAACAGGCTGTTCTGAGCTGCCTTGACGCCTTCCAGCGATGTGGCGACTTGCAGGTAACCCATCACCTCGCCGGTGCGCCGCACCAGGGCACGCGTGAAGACACGGATGGGCGGCAACCCTCTGTGTTGCACCTCGGTGAACAGGTTGGCGCGCTGGTCGGGAGGCATGTGGACTGCTTCCTGGAACGCCTGTGGGTCAAGGTGTTCGGTCAGGAAGGCGTCGGCAATGTTGGGCGAAATGCCAAGCACCCGCCCCTGGGGATCGAGGAGTTGAACATATGTCTCGGAGGCACGTAGCACGTCGAGTCCGGGCAGCGTCATTACCCTTCTGCCAGCCCGCTCGGCAAGCTCCGGCCGCTGGCTCAGAGCCAGCGGGATCGCAGTGTTGGCAGCCTGGCTGAGCCGGGAATCCACTTGCTGAATCATCTGCCATGTGACATAAGTATACACTCCGATGCAAAAGACAAAGAGGATCAGCGCGAGGACGGCCGTATACCAGATCGTGAGCCGCATGCGAATGGACATTGTTACGGCAAGGATAGTTTGGCTTGCTGAGAAATAACTGAGCCGGTCGGTCGGCAGGTTGTGATCTTCTTATTATGCTGCGCGGGCGACGGCGATCATGCGTGGGCTGCCCTCGCCATAGGGGTCGAGGTCATAGCTGCCATACCAGCACGGCTCGGCAAAGCCAGCCTGCAACAGCAAAAGTTCCATTTCGTGCTTGAAGACGTGGCGCAGACGGAAGGTGACAAGCTGCTCGGCGACGCCACCGCCGCGCTGCTCCTCGATGCGATATGTCAGTTCCTGTTCCTGAGTGGACCAGAACACCCGGCTGGCCACATATTTGCGGATCTCGCTGCCAGCCTGAGGGTCAATCAGCGTAGCTTCGAGCTGGAAAGCGCCATCGTCGGGTTGGTAAGCCAGCTCGTCATTGGGCGGCAGGTCCACCACCAGCAACCCACCGGGCAATAAGTGGCTTCGCGCGGCGCGCAGCGTGGCAAGCTGGTCGTCGCGCACCAGGTTATGTAGGAAGGTGTTGAGCGCAATAAGGGCCATGCTGAATCGCGCCGACTCATTCATCTGTAGCCGGCGTGCATCGGCATGAACCAGCGACCAGCGATCGGCGGGGATGTGACGGCTGGCGCGCAGCCGGCGCTCGGCAATGCGCAGCATCTCGGCCGACTCGTCCACACCCACCACGCGGAAGCCGGCCTCGGCCAGCGGGAGCATCACCCGACCGCTCCCGCATCCGATCTCCAGGATCGCATCGGCTGGCCCTGCGCCGCGAGCCAGACGCAGATACATCGGCAGGTCATCGAGGAAGGCGCTGTGCTGCAAATCGTAAATGTAGGCGAAGGCGTCGTACAGGCTGGCAGTGTTCATGGTCGGCTCGGCGGCGAGTAATTAGCAGTCGCGAACGTCACGCCTATAATAATCTTATCCTCAGGGAGGCAACATGAGCTCAGAGCGCGACCAGGCACCACCGTCCCCGACGTCCAAATTCCCGGCCCCCCAGGCAGATGCAAGCTATATCGAAACGGGGTCGCCGTCGCGCTATGTGCTGGCCGGCATCGCCACCACGCTGGTGCTGATCGCATGTTGCACGCTTGCGTTTGTGTTGTTGAACCAGGCTGCTACCAGCCGAGATGCGGTGCCAACACCCGCCCCTGGCAGCAATGCGCGCGTCGAGGCGAGCGGGCCGCTTGCTCCTGGTGTGACGTTCGGCGTGCGCGGCACCGGCTTCCAGCCCAACGAGGCCGTCGAGATCTTCGTGGCGACTTCGACGAATTCGCCGGTGAGCGAAATGCGCAAGCTGGGCGAGGCTATCGCCGGCGCTGATGGCACATTTCAGCGCGGTGACCTGACGGCGCCCGAAGCCGTCGGGCAATACTTCCTGATAGCACGGGGCGGGGCCAGCGGTTTCACTCGCTTCACCCCAATCGCCGTCAGCAGCGATTCAGCGCCGACCGTCTCGCCTGAGCCGCCTACGTTGACCCCTGGCCCATTGCCCGACCTGGCCATTAGCGGCGTAGCGATCGAACTGGAGACCGGCGCCAGTTGCGCCTACGTCTCGACTCAGCTCGGCATTCGAGTGATCGTACAGAACGTGGGCAGCGCACCGGCCGGGCCATTCCTCATCCAGGGCAATAACCAACAACAGCTTGTGCAAGGCGGACTAGCCCCAGGGCAGACCACCTCGCTGTGGTTCGCCGGTTTCACAACCGGAGCCAACGTGGTCGTCGTAGATCCGACGGGCATGGTTGTCGAAGGCAACCGAGATAACAACACTTTCAACGGCCCACTGGCCATCCCCACCCTGCCCGCCACCTGCACACCGCCGCCCGGTCCACCGCCTCTGATCGCTACCCCGACACCGAACCCGAACCCGAGCGGCGCATGGTATGGACAATACTTCGGCAACCCAGACCTCGTCTCGCCTGTGCTGTTCGACCAGAACCTGCCCGGCCCGTTTCTGAACGTGAATTGGGGAACTGGCGCGCCAGGCCCAAATGTGCCACGCGGCAACTGGTCAGCCATCTTTACCAGCAACGCCAACTTCCCCACCGTTGACAACTATCAATTTGTGCTGACCGTGGACGGCGGCGCCCGCGTGTTTGTGGACGAGATATTGATCATCAACCAATGGTTCAGCGCCGGCCTGCGCACGGTCACAGCCGACATCGGCCTGAGCGCCGGCCCGCACAGCGTGCGCGTGGAGTACTACAAGGCGGGCAGCTCGGCGCGCCTCGCGCTGAACTGGAAGGTCAACTACTCAGGGTGGGAGGGGCGCTATTACAACTCGCCCAACCTGACCGGCCCGATTATCATCAAGCGCGACGATCCGCCCACTTTGCCCAATCCGCCGGGCTTTTTGAACACTGCAGCCATCCCTAACTGGCCCCCATCACAGGTAAACCCATTCAACTTCTCGGTAGACTGGCGACGCTCGGTAAACTTCCCGGTGGCCGGAACCTACGTCTTCACTGCCACGGTGGATGACGGTGCGCGGCTGCTGATTGACGGGCAGATCGTCCCCGGCATGGACGACTTTACAGCCGGCGCAAAGACGCTGGTGGGCACGCGCGTCTTGAACGCCGGGCAACACTTCTTGCAAGTGCAATACGTGAATTACACCGGGCCGGGGAGCCTTAGTCTGATCTGGGCACTGGTGCCGGTACCGACGCCGACGCCAACAGCGACTTTGACGCCAACAAATACGCCCACGCCGACGGCCACGCCAACGCCTGCGCTGCCGACAGACACGCCGACGCCAACGTTCACGCCGTCCGTCACCCCCACCCCATCGGCCACGCCCGACACAACCGACACCCCCACACCGACGGCCACAGCCACGCCGACGGTGATTGTCGTCACGACATCGCCATAGCGGCCGCAGGGCAGCATTGCCGGGGCGCGCGCAGGCTGTATCAGACCTCGAACACTACGATCTCCGGCCAGGTGTTGAGGCGAGCCGGCGTGCTGTGCTCTCCGCAGCCCGACGAGACATACAGCGCGCCGTGACGGGTGCGGTGCAAG
>Ga0308411_10003737_pt1 | contig 10128 bp, 6 predicted proteins | sample HotsprottomLayer_2_FD_203530 | JGI IMG/M metagenome (GOLD analysis project Ga0308411, IMG submission 203530) | Hot spring phototrophic mat microbial communities from Octopus Spring, Yellowstone National Park, Wyoming, United States -... | ecosystem: Environmental > Aquatic > Thermal springs >... | reverse complement strand
AAGACGATGTCACATCCGGCAGCCGCTCGCTCGGCCACGCCCGGATCGGCCAGGTCGCCCTGCACCTGCTCGACCCCCAGTGCCTCCAGGGCCGCATAGCGTCCACGCGACACACTACGCACCACACCGCCACGAGCGAGCAACTGCCGCACGATGGCTCCGCCCAGAAAGCCGCCTCCGCCCGTGACTAGTGCCTTCATGAAACCAGCCCTCCTTGTTGGGCGGCGGCCCACACCGCCAGGCGTTCGCGGAAGATCTTGGCGTTATGGCGGATGTCTACCGGAAAGGCCGGATGAATGTGGAAGCGACGGATGGCTCGAGTGTGTGGCCAGATCCTCCCTCGTTCGGCCAGTTCGCGACGGAAGCGCGCCAGGGAGGCGGCATCGCGGTCGGGTCGCTGGTCGCGCGGCAGTTGCGGATCGATTTCGACGCAGAGTTCCGGCTCGATGCCGTTGCCCCGATCCACTCCGACCAGAGCCGTGCGAAACACCTGCGGATGGGCGTTGAACACACCCTCGCAGGGGATGGTGAAGTAGGTTCGCTCGGCCGTCACCACCCGCTGCGATTTGCGACCGCAGAACCACAGTCGGTCCAATGCATCGAAGTAGCCGACATCGCCCATGCGATGCCAGAAACCGCCCTCGCGGCCATCGCGGATCTTGTGTAGAGCCGTCGCATCGGGGCGATTGTAATATGAGGCCGTCACCACTGTGCCCTGGACGACGATCTCGCCGATTTCGCCTGGGGGCAACTCTAGATCGGCCGACCACTCCGTCAGCGGGCCGTCCTCTAGCCGAATGATGCGGACACGCATGCCGGGCACGGGTCGACCCACACATACACCACGGCCCTCGGCGGTGGCGGAGGCTGTCTCGGTCAGGATTTCGCTGCTGGCGATGCTGGCAACGGGCAAGGCCTCGGTCGCGCCGTAAGGAGTGTGGATCTCGGTGCCGCTAGGCAACAGCCGACGAAAGCGTGCCAAGACAGCGGCCGGCACTGGTGCCCCGGCGGAGATGACCCGGCGCAGGCTGGGCAAGGTTTGTCCTTCCGCTTCCGGCGCAAAGCCGACCCGGCGCAGCAGGGCAGGGGAGCCGAACAGATTGGTTACTCCGAAGTGCCGCACTGCCGACAGAATGGCCCGAGGATTAACGCGAGCCGGCCGGGTGGCATCCATCTCGGGAAGTACGGCCGTCATCCCCAGTGCGGGAGCAAAGAGTCCGAACAGCGGAAAGGTCGGCAGATCGATTTCGCCTGGCTCGATGCCATAGATACGCTGCAACTGCTCGACCTGAGCGGTGAAGATGCCGTGCGTGTAGACCACGCCCTTGGCAATGCCGGTGCTGCCGGAGGTGAACAGGATGGCGGCCAGATCGTCGGGCCGAGCCGGATGCAGCATCGCCTCTCCCTCCGCACCCTCACGACGAACCCGCGCCAGTGACCAACCGCACAGCGGCAAGCGTGGCCCGACACAAACGCAGTGCCGCAGTGTGCGTCGGCCCCAGCCCAGCAGCAGGCGAGCCAGCTGCGCGCGTGGGATGCCCAGAAAGGCATCCGGCTCCGCCTCGGCCAGGCAACGACCGAGATGGCGCACTCCCATGCCAGGGTCGATCAGCACGAGAACCGCTCCGAGCTTGAACAGCGCGAAGGTCAGGGCGAAGAACTCTAGACGCGGCGGCATCATGAGAACGGCGCGCTGCCCGGCGACCAGTCCCATTCGCGCCAGGCCGCGGGCCAGGCGGTTGCTCTCGTCATCCAATTGACGAAACGTCCAGCGTCGTTCCGAAGCGGGCTTGCCGGCGGCGATGCCGTGCGTCTCGATCAGCGCGGGCACCTCGGGCTGACGTTGGGCCTGTTGTACTAGCGGCGTGGCGATGTTCATGCGTTGGCTCCGCCCGGCAGGGGATGGCGAGCGAGGAAGTCACGGATGAGCGGCAGCAATTGTTCGCCCGCATCGTCGAGAACCAGATGTCCGGCCTCGGCAAAGCGGTGAACCTCGGCGTGTGGCATGCGCTTGCGCCAGCCTTCGAGGAAGGCGTCATCGAAGACAAAGTCCCGCGCTCCCCAGCCGATGAATGTCGGCACTTCAGCAAAGCGAGCCAGTCCCGCATCGACCGACTGCACCAGATCGAAGCCGGGATCGCTCGGACGCAGCGGAATGTCTTGGACGAAGCGGAGTACCGCTCGACGGTCGCTCCAGGTGCGATACGGATACAGATAGCCGGCGCGAACGGCAGTAGACAGCGGGCGAACAGTGCAGAAGCGCACCAAGCCTGCCGAGAAGGCGTTGCAGCCGCGAACCAGTAGTGCGCCCAGCGGCGTGTTGCGAACGAGGGCGAGCTGCCAGGGCAACCGCTTGCCCGCCGGCAGGCCGAAGGCGGCGGTGTTGAGCAGAACAAGTCGGCCGACACGCTGCGGATGTCGGCTGGCCCAGGCCAGGCCGATCATGCCGCCCCAATCGTGCAGCACCAGCGTGAGTTTCTCGGGCAGATCGAGTTGCCTGACCAGCGCGTCGATGTCCTCGACCCGACGTTCGAGACGATAGGGATAGCGAGCATCGTCCGGCTTTTCGGACAGACCGCAGCCGATGTGATCCGGCGCGATGAGGCGATAGCGGTCGCGCAGACCACGAATCAGATCGCGATAGTAGAACGACCAGGTTGGGTTGCCGTGCAACAGCAACAACGGCTCTCCCTGGCCCTCGTCGAGGTAGTGACAGCGAAAGCCATTCACCTGAGCGAAGCGCGAGGGGAACGGATACAGCGGTTGCCAGAGCGCCGGCACAGACATGCCGGCCTCACCACTCAACGCCGAGCATCAGGCAATTCAGCCCGCTGCCGATACCCAGGAAGCCCACGCGATCGCCGGGCAACAGAAACTCGCGTTCCTCTGCCAGAGCGGCCGTCAAGGGCAGCGAGACCGTGCCGATGTTGCCGAGATACTCGTAGGTGGAAAACTCCTTATCCTGCGAGATGCCTAGCGTCTTGAGAACGATGTCGCGATGGACACTGCCGACCTGATGGCAGATGACCTTGTCGATGGTCTCGGCCGCCCAACCGAGTCGTTGCAGAAAGGCCTTGTAAGTCTTCAGACCCAGATCGACCCCGTACTTGAGGACGGCGACAGAATCGGTGGACATGAACTGCCGAGCTGCGAACAGGACGCGTTCCCCCAGAGCATCTCCCAAAGCGGCAGCAGTGGTCAAGCCCCACTGACACAGGCCGTGATGCTGCGGTGCGGCGAGATTGGTGCCGCCCAGCACGCGGCGACGGGGATGCGACTGGAAGGAATCATCGGTCACCAGGACGGCAACGGCTCCCGAACCGCCTGTCAGAGTGGCCAGCGAGGCTTTGAAGACTTCGAGATTACGATGGCGAAGTAGATCCTCGATGACCGTGTCATTGATTTCGCGAGCGGTCTCGCAAGACACCACCAGCCCAGCGCGTACCTGACCGAGTTCGATGCGGTTGGCGATATCGACAATTCCGTTGAGAACGCCGAGGCAGGCATTGCTGAGATCGTAGACGGCCGCCTCTTGGCTGATGCCCAGAGCGGCGGCCACCTTGCAGGCGGTAGCCGGCTCGAACTGCTCGCGGCAGACAGCGGCGTAGATGAGAACCTGAATATCCTCGGGCCGAACATGAGAAACTGCCAGAGCTTTGCGAGCGGCGGCGATGGCACCTTGCGACAGAGGATAGCCCGGCTCCCACCAGCGGCGTTCGGCGATGCCGGTGAGAGCTTCGAGTTGGCCTTCTGGTAGGCGCAAGGTTTGGTAGACCGGTTTCAGGCGAGCTTCCAGTTCTGAGGAGGTGACGACCACGGGGGGCAGTTCGTAGCCGATACTGTCGATATAGACCCGTGAGTACTTCATGATTGTTCTATGAGGATATCCAGACCCGGGTCAGTATCCGGGAAGCCAATCGGCAGCTAAGTCAAAGGGTATACCAGAGATCAAGGTACGGCGCGAAGAGGAGTCTGGCAAGGTTGCCGGCGGTGCCCCTACGTTCTCCCCTCTTGCCTTGCGGGCCACCTCGTCTTAATCTCCTCTATCGAGGAATGTCGCCCGCCACCATCACGGATCGAATTGCGGACGGGAACATGATCCACGTCAGCCGGTTGACCAAGTTCTACGGCGATTATCTCGCCATCCGCGATGTGTCCTTCGACGTACCAGCCGGTCAGGTGGTCGGCTTCCTCGGGCCCAATGGCGCGGGCAAGTCCACCACCATGCGCATTCTCGCCGGCTATCTCACCGCCACGTCCGGCCAGGCCAACATAGCCGGCATCGACGTGTTCTGGGATCCCGTCGCCGTCCGCCGCAAGATCGGCTACCTGCCCGAAAGTTGCCCGCTCTATCCCGAGATGCGTGTCAGCGAATATCTCACCTATCGCGGCGGCATCAAAGGACTGCATGGCCGCGCTTGCAAACTCGCCGTCGATCGGGCCGTCGAACGCTGCTGGCTCGGCGATGTGCGTCGGCAACTGATCGGCACCCTCAGCAAGGGCTTCCGGCAACGCGTCGGACTCGCCGATTCTATTCTTCACGATCCGCCTGTTCTCATCCTCGATGAACCCACCGCCGGCCTGGATCCCAGCCAGATTCGCGAAACCCGCCAACTTATTCGCGAACTCGGCCAGCATCACACCGTCCTGCTATCCACCCACATTCTCTCCGAGGTCGAGATGACCTGCGATCAGGTCATCATCATCCATCGCGGTCAAGTGGCAGCGGCCGGCAAACTCGAGGAAATCCGGCCGCGTCACCAGACCCTCGAAGAAATGTTCATTCGCCTTGTCGAGGAGTCGGTCTGACTTCCAGGAGACACCCGACCCATGCTCGCGGATCTGACCACGCCACAATTGCTCACCCTCGCTGCTCTGGGGCTGGCCGGCCTCGTTGCCCTGGTGCTGCTCGTTGTCCTAGCAATCGGTCTGTTCGAGGCACGCAGCCTCATTCGCCGTGAATTCACCACCTACTTCGTCTCGCCCATCGCCACGGTCGTGCTGGTCGTGTTCTTGATGGTCACCGGCTATCTGTTCGCTCGCACCTTCTCGCTGATGACCGCCAGCGGGCCGATCGGAACCGAATGGCCGTTGCAGACCATGTTCGCTGACGAACGCTTCTGGCTAGTGTTTCTGTTCATTCCGCCGCTATTGACCATGCGACTCTTTGCCGAGGAACGCTCCTCCGGCACGCTCGAAATGCTCATGACCGTGCCGCTGCGTGATTGGCAGATTGTGCTGAGCAAATACCTGGCTTGTCTGGCCTTCTACGTCGTGCTGTGGCTGCCGACCTTGGCCTACTTGCCCGCTCTGGTGGGAGCTTCCTGGCCGATCTTCACCCCGACCTGGACGCCGTTTAGCATCGCCTTCGTCAGCGGACTGGCAGCGGTTCTGCTGGGGCTGCTCTTGCTCGTGCCGCGTCTGGATACCCATTGGCGGATCGTGTCGCTGGTGTTGATCGTCGGCGGTGGCAGCGTGGCCGTCGCTGCCGGCGTGTTGCACTACCAGCGCGATGCCGACCCTCTGCTGCTGATCCCCACACAACTCGACCCCTGGCCGGCGGTGTCCACCTACCTCGGAGTCTTGCTGGCCGGTGCTATGTTCCTCGCTGTGGGGCTGTTCGTGTCCAGTCTGGTTCGCGATCAGATGGTCTCGGCTTTGATCGCTCTGCTGCTGGGGTTGATCTTCATCGTCGCGGGGTTCTATCGTCCTGAGACGGATGTGCCGCTCTATCGGTTGATCTACTTCTTCAGCGTTCCGCTGCACTTCGATCGCGCCTTCACGCGGGGCGTATTCGACACCCGCCCTGTGGTGCTGTACCTCAGCGTGACGTTGTTCTGTCTGTTCCTGACGGTTCGCAGTCTGGAGAGCCGACGATGGCAGTAAAGCGTCCCGGAGATCCCAGGCAGGCCAACCTGCTGTGGACTCGCTTGCATTTCGTCCTGCGGTTGCTCGGGCTGTTCGGCTTGTTAGCCGCCTATGCGGGCTTCATGATCGCTGTGCCCCAGGCACGCACCCAACTCTTTGGGCTGATCGGCGACCCGGACAAGCTCCAGCAAATCGTGGCTGGTTTCGATCCCAACGTGCAGATCGCTCTGCTGGTCTGTCTGGGCTTCGCTGCACTGGCCGTGCTGGTCGAGATCGCCGTCGGGCTGTACACGACAGCCGGCCGACGCAATGCCCTGGGCTTCAACGCCGTCTTCCAGATCGTGCTGGCCACGGCTCTGCTGGTCGGGGTCAACGTGTGGTCTTACGACCACTATCGGCTGTACGACTGGACACGCCAGCAACACTTCACCCTGCCTGCCGAGGTTCGCGAGCAACTGGCCCAACTCGATGCCAACAGCGAGACGGACATCCTTCTGTATCTGCCTCGGCGCGGCTCGGGAACTGAAAAGCCCGATCCCTTCGATGTTGAGGCCGAGCGCAAGACGGTCGAGAAGGTCAAGGATCTGGTGGATCTGTTCCGCGAAGTCGGTCGCTCCGGCCGAACGGCCGGCCCACGCTTCCGTGTGAAGGTGTTAGATGTGGCCGACAAAGAATTCCCGGCTACGTTGGCCAGCTTGGCCGACGAAGAGCCGTTGCTCCGCCAGGCCATCGAGCAGGCCGACGAGAACAGCATCTTCATCCGCTCCGGCAAGAACATCCAGCGCATGAGTTTCCAGGAGTTCTACCGCCTGGATCGCAGTGCCTGCAAGCAGCAGGACAATCTGGTACTCCGCGCGGTCGGGCCGGGGCCGATCACCCGACGCATCGTCGGAGTCGAAGAACGTCGGCCACGCATCGGGCTGCTGACGGTTCACGAATACCTGTCCAGCGAGGGGCCGATCGAATTGTTCACCCTCAGCGGGGCACGCAAGGCACTGACCGCCGCAGGATTCGAGATCCGCGATGTGATCCTTCGCGACCTGACGATGGATGGGCCGGCCGCCGACAGCCTGGAAGTCAGCAAGCTGGAACGTCGGCAAAACGAACTGGACGATCTGGTGGCCGAGATCGCCATCCTGACGCGCGAGATTGCTGTACTGGAAAAACTCGTGCCGCAACTGGCGACCGGATCGCTCCGCGATCTCAACTCACGTATCGCCGACTACGCCGAGCAGTTCAACCCGCGTTTCGTGCTGGTGCGGATTAGCGACAGCAACCGCGAACTGGTGCAACGGGTGTTCGCCAACCAGCTTGCCGCCGCCCGCGAGAACCTGCAACTGGCTCAGGAAGAACGCGCCTCCATCCTTCGCGAGATCCAGTTGCTGGATACCGATGGCCTGAGCGAACAGCGACGGCTCAAGGATCTGCGCGCCAAGCTGGCCCGTACACTGGCGGACGTGGATCTGCTGCTGATTCCTCGGCTGACCATGCTGACGCAGCCCGGCCGACAGATCAGTCCCTCGCTCTACGATCTCGATGCCCGTCAGACGCGGGCCATTCGCGAGTGTCTGCGGGCCGGCAAGCCGTTGCTGGCGTGTTTCGGCCCAACCAACCAGCCGCCCACCCTAGGTCGGCCCGGAGCTTCCCCGATCAAGGAACCCGACGAACTGGAGAAACTCCTGGCCGAGTTGGGCATTCTGTTCGGCAAACGCACTGTGCTGTTCAATGTCGATAAGCGGGCCTTCGTCAACCGCGACGACAACCTGTTCCGGGCCACGGAGTTGCAGTTGCCCCCGTTGCAACTGGGCGATCGCACGCCGACTCTTGAAGAACGGCTGATCCAGTCCGCCTATGCCCCGCTGCGTCGGCCGATCGCTGCTCTGGGCTGTGCCGCCGTCGGACAACCGCTGCTCAGTCTGCCCTTCCTCCGACCGGCCGGTAAGCCGGTCGATACCGCCTACCCCATCGTGCAGAGCCTACGCCTGGCTAGCAACGAACTCGGCCAAGCCTTCGATCTGCAAGGGCGATTCCTACGTCCGATCTTCCTCGATCCGCTGCGGTTCGGCGATCTGGACGCGCGGACGGAACTACTGGCCAGCAGTGCCGCCTCCTGGCACGACGAGCAGCCGTTCAGCTCGGCCATCCGACCCGTGCCACGTTTCGAGCCTCCCACTCCGGACGACCCAGATAATGGCACTCTGGAAGCGCGTCGGCGTGGGCCGTTCACCGTCGGCGTGGCGGTCGAAACCAGTTTGCCCGAGTCTCCCGGCCAGCGAGTTCGTGTTGCGGCACTGGGACAGGCGACTCTCATCACCGGAGTTCGTCTCAACCCTGCCCAGCAACGCCTGCTAGTCGATACCTGCAACTGGCTGCTCGGTCGCGAGGAACGTCTGGCGGCACCGGCTCCCGAATGGAGCTACCCACGCCTGCAACTGACCGCCGAGGAGCAATCGCTGTGGCTATGGGGAGCGCGGCAGGGCTTGCCGCTGTTCTTCGGCGGGTTGGGCATCGTGGTACTGCTGTACCGCCGCCTGCGCTGATCACGGCTTTTCCTGTGGATCGCTCTGTCCTTCAGGGAGCCGGGGCATCCGAAAAGGGCTGGATTCCAAGGAGTCACCCCCGACCATGAAACTCTTCACCACTCTGGCCTTGCTGCTGCTGCTGGGTGCTGGTTTGCTCGTGTGGTTCTCGGGTGGTCAATTGCCGCCCGGCTGGAGCGACGAACCAGTCATCTCGACCTCGGAATCGGAGGCCGGCCAACTCGAACTGCTGCCCGGCGTGACCGCCAAGAACATCCGCAAGCTCACCGTGCAGCAGCGCGGCGAAACGCTGGTTGTGCTGGATCGCGGTCAGGGCAACACCTGGACGGTTTCGGGCAACTGGCCCGCCAGTCCCGCCGAGGTGCAGGCGACCCTCTCGGTCTTCGATACGCTCCGCTCACGGTTCAAACCCTTGACGACCACTGCCGATTCGCTCCAGCAAACCGGCCTGGCTCGGCCCGCCTTGCAGGTCGAGATCGTGACGGAAGCCGGCAAGACCCATCGCCTCCACCTCGGCGAACCAGCCGGCGAGTATCGCTTTGTCCAGCCTACCTTCGCTCGCGTTGATGAGGAATCGCGGATACTCCGGCTGGCCCCCGGGCTCGTCGGTCGCCTGGCTCGACCTGCCGAGCAGTACCGACAACGTCGACTGTTTCCCTCCGAACGCGTCAGCCGACGCAGCAACCCTCAAGAACGCATCGATCGGCTCGATGCCCGCGAACTGATTCTGAGCGAACGCGACAATCCGACCATCCATTTGGTGCGTGGAGCCGAGGGCTGGGCCATGACCAAGCCGACCCGCGATCGGCTCGATCCCGATGCGGCGGAACGTCTGCTGGCTGCGGTCGCCGACCTGTGGGCCGAGCAGTTCGTCACCGACAGCAAGGCCATCACCGGACTGGATAAACCCGAACGCCGCATCACAGTCGTGCGCAATGACGGCACGCGAGTGACGCTGGCCATCGGTCTGCGTTCGCGGAGTGAGGCACCGCCGCCGTCCATTCCCGGCAGTCCGCCGCCACCCATTCCCGACAGCTATCGCTACGCCCAACTGGAGGGCTACCCGCTAGTCTTCGAGATTCAGGATGGCAAGTTCAACGATCTGTTCGTCAACTGGCAGACGTTACGCGATGCTCGCCTGGCCCGCTTCAATTCCGAGGATGCCGAGAAAATCGAGATCCTGCAAGGCGGCAAATCGGTTGTGTTGCAGCGACAGGGCAAAGAGACCTGGCAAATGCTCCAGCCGCGCGACGTGCCGGCCGACAACGACAAGGTCAAGGAGCTGTTGACGAAAGTATCCGGCCTGGAGCCGACCGATCGCGACTTGTTCGGCGGTGGCCGACCGGCCGCTCTGGCGGCGGCAGCATTAGGCGGCTTGAGCAAGCCTGGGCTGGCCGGCCTGGCACTGCTCGGCGCGACGCAACTGGCCGATCGGGCATTAGGGCTGCAATCGCCGGTCGCTCAGGTGATCCTGACGCTGCGCGAGAAGGCCCGCCCCGAAGACCGTGACCGCAGCCAGCCGCGCACCATCGCCTTGCGGCTGGGCAAACCCGATGCGTCGAGTAAGCGTACCTACCTGCAGGTCGATGGTTGGCCGCGTGTCGATGCCGACGACGGCTCGCTCCTCGAGTTGCTCAACGAAGCCGGGCTGGCCTATCGCAGCAAGCAACCGCTGGACTTCACCGCCGGACAGTTGCAGCAACTGGAGATCCGTCGCGTG
>Ga0308411_10003734_pt1 | contig 10130 bp, 8 predicted proteins | sample HotsprottomLayer_2_FD_203530 | JGI IMG/M metagenome (GOLD analysis project Ga0308411, IMG submission 203530) | Hot spring phototrophic mat microbial communities from Octopus Spring, Yellowstone National Park, Wyoming, United States -... | ecosystem: Environmental > Aquatic > Thermal springs >... | reverse complement strand
GCAGCCGAACTACGCGCAGCTCGTCGTGCGGGTGCGCGACAAGCACGACACGCCGAAGCTGGTGGGGCCGCTGCAGGCGGCGCTCGACGCGCGTGTCCCCGGGGCGACGACCGATGTCCGCCAGCTCCAGACCAACCCGGTGCCCTATCCGGTCGAGCTCCGCCTGAGCGGCCGCGTGGGTGCGACCGTGGCGGAGCGGGAGAGCGACATCCGGACGCTGCGCGCGCTCGCCGCGGAGCTCAAAGGGATCGTCCGGGAGGCGCCGCTCGCCGGCCGGGTGCGCGACGACTGGGGCGAGGAAACCCTCGTGGCCCGGCTGCGGGTCGATTCCGACCGCGCGAACCTCGCCGGGGTCACCAACCAGGACGTGGCGGCATCCTCGGCGGCGGCGCTGAACGGCTACCAGGTCGCCACGCTGCGCGCCGAAGGCAAGCAGATCCCGGTGATCGTGCGCATGCGCCCGCACGAGCGCGCGACGCTCGCCGATCTCGGCAACCTGTACGTCTTCGCGACCGAGGACTCGGCCCGGGTGCCGCTGCGGGAAGTCGCGTCGGTGGACTACGCCCTGCAGACCGAGCGGCTGCGACGGCTCGATCACTTCCGCACCGTGTCCGTGATCGCCTTTCCGCGGCCCGGGGCGCTCGCCTCCGAGGTGATGGCCTCGGTCCGGCCCGAGATCGAGGCGTTCGCCGCGCGTCTGCCGCCCGGCTACCGGCTGTCGATCGCCGGCGAGGAAGCGAAGACGAAGGAAGGCTTCGGGCAGCTGCTCCAGGTGCTGCGCATCTCGGTGCTCCTCATCTTCGTGGCACTGGTGTTCCAGTTCCGCAACGCCGTGAAGCCGCTCATCGTGTTCGCGGCGGTGCCGTTCGGCGTGGTCGGCGCGCTCGCCGCGCTCTACGTGATGGACAGCCCGTTCGGCTTCATGGGCTTCCTCGGCATCGTCAGTCTGGTGGGCGTGATCGTGAGCCACGTGATCGTGCTGTTCGATTTCATCGAGGAGATGCACGCGCGCGGCGAGCCGCTGCGCGAGGCGCTGCTCGATGCCGGGATCATTCGGCTGCGGCCGGTGCTGATCACGGTCGGCGCGACGGTCACCGCGCTCGTGCCGCTCGCGCTGCATGGCGGGCCGCTCTGGGCGCCGCTCTGCTACGCCCAGATCGGCGGGCTGCTCGTGGCGACGTTCGTGACGCTGCTGCTGGTGCCGGTGATCTACTCGATCTTCGTCCTCGATCTGAAGATCGTGAAGTGGGACGGCCCGCTCACGGCGGCGGCCGCCCAGACGCAGTCCACCACCTGAAGGAGATGCAGATGATCCGCTTTGGATTCGTTGCGGCGCTCGCCGCGCTGATTCTGCAGGGCTGTGCGGGAACCGGCGACCAATCGGGATTCTTGGGGCGCCCGCTCGACTTCCAGAGCGCGCCCGACGGCAGCGGCCTGGTGTACCGCAAGCCCGGCTTCACGCACGAGGATGCGCGCAGGTACACCCGGTTCATGATCGATCCGGTGATGGTCTGGTACAGCCCGCAATCGGACTACAAGGGGATCTTTCCGGACGAACTGAAGGCGATGACCGATTACTTCCGCGCGACGACGGTCGCGAAGCTCTCCGAGCGCTATGCGGTGGTGACCGAGCCGGGCCCCGACGTGGTGCGGATCCGTGCCGCGATCGTGGACATGCATCGCGAGAACCCGATCCATCTCTACCAGTTCACGCCGGTCGGGCTCGTCTTCAGCGGCGTGAAGGAAGCGGCCGGGCTGGACGAGATTACACGCGAGCGCGTGCTGGCTGGGAACAGCTACATCATCGCGGCCACCATCGAGGTGGGCTTCTACGACAGCGTCTCGGGCGAACTGCTCGGCGCCTACCGCGACGGCGCGCGCGCGAGCCCGATCCGCCAGGAAGCCGGCGGGGCGACGTGGGGGCAGGTCAAGGCGGCGCTCGATGCGTGGGCGGCGAAGCTGCGCGCGCGGGTCGACGCGGCGCAGGCCGGGGGGTGACGCGCGCCCGCCCGGCGGGGCCGCGGGATTTCCGCACGGGCAGGTGAATCTGGTCTGATCTGGTCTATACTGGCGGCGTGGATACGGTGAACGTCTACGACGCGAAGACCAGGCTCTCCGAGCTGCTCGATCGCGCCGCCGCGGGCGAGGAGATCGTGATCGCGCGGCACGGCCGGCCCGTGGCGCGGCTGATCGCGTACCGGCCCGCCGGGCGCAAGCGGCGGCGGCTCGGCCTGCTCGCCGGTCAGCTGCGGGTACCGGACGATTTCGACGCACCCCTGCCCGACGACGTCCTGGACGCGTTCGAAGGCCGCGGTTGAGGCTGCTGCTCGATACGCACGCGCTGCTCTGGGCGCTGGAGACCCCGGCGCGGCTCCCCGCGTGGATCCGCGCGGCGATCGAGGACACCGGCAACGAGGTGTTCGTGAGCGCGGCGAGCGCCTGGGAGATCGCGATCAAGCAGTTGCTCGGCAGGCTGTCGGTCCCGCGCGTGGACCTCGCCTCGGCGTTGCGCGCGGCGGGGCTGGCGGAGCTCCCGATCACGCTGGCCCATGCCGAGCGGATCCGGTCGCTGCCGCCGCTTCATCGCGACCCCTTCGACCGCATGCTCGTCGGCCAGGCGCAGGCGGAAGGGCTGAGCCTCGTTTCCCGGGATGCGGCCATCCGCCAGTACCAGGTCACCGTGCTGTGGGACCCCGAGCTGCAATCGTCGCGCATCGCCTACGGCGCGACCCGCAAGCGGCGCCGACGCTAGTCCCGCCGCGCGAGCGGGAGGCGGCGATGGGCGGCGTGCGCGTCGGCCGAGCTCGCGACGGCACCCGGGCCGGTGAGGGTGTCCCGGAGCAAGCAACGGTCGCGCCGGTGCCCGTTCTCGAAAGCCGCGGCCGCCGGTGTGCAGTATTCCGCGGGGCACGGCTCGTCCGGCACCTAGAATCGGGCGCGTCAAAGTCGCGACCTCGCCATGACCGACCCGCCGAAGCGCCTCGGGCGCTACCAGATCCAGCACGAGCTCGGGCGTGGGGCGATGGGCGCGGTGTATCGCGCCCTCGACCCGACGATCGAGCGCGTGGTGGCGATCAAGACGATCCGGGTTGACCTGCCGTCGGGCGAGCTGCGCGACTATCGCGACCGGTTCCTGCGCGAGGCGAAGGCGGCCGGCCGCCTGAGTCACCCGAACATCGTCACGATCTACGACGCGGGCGAGGAGGGCGGGCTCGCCTACATCGTGATGGAGCACTTGCCGGGGGTGTCGCTGCGCGACCTGCTCGCCGGCGGCGAGGCGCTGCCCTTCGAGGCGTGGACCAGCATTGCCGCCCAGGTGGCCGATGGTCTGGCTGGCGCGCACGCGGCCGGGGTGATCCACCGCGACATCAAGCCGGCGAACGTGATGCTCACCGGGGACGCGCGCGTGCGCATCACCGACTTCGGCATCGCGCGCATCGAGGGCACCAGCACGACCCGTGCCGGGCTGGTGCTCGGCTCGCCGAAGTACATGTCGCCGGAGCAGATCCGCGGACTGCCGCTCGACCAGCGTACCGATCTCTTCTCGCTCGGTGCGCTGATGTACGAGATGGCGACCGGACGGCCGCCGTTCGGCGCCGACGGGGGCGACGTCTACGAGGTGATGCGCGAGGTCGTGAACCGCGATCCGCCGCCGCCGCGCAGCGTCAACCCGGCGCTCCCGCAGGCGCTGGAGGCGGTCATCCTGCGCGCGCTCGCCAAGCCGGTCGAGGACCGCTATCGCAGCGCGACCGAGATCGCGCGCGACCTCAAGCGCGCGCTCAAGCAGCTCGCGCCCGAGGCGACACTCGGGCGGCCCGGCGCGATCGACGCGACCGCGCAGCTCGTCCGACTGGCGCTCGCGAGCGCGCGAGTCGACCCGGCCGCCGACACGGTGCCGCCATCCGGCGCGGCCGCGGCGGCGCCCCGGGCCGACGCGAGCGGCCCGGCCTGGGACGATTTCCAGTCGCGGCTGCTCGCCGACATCGACGCGTTCGCGGCCGCCGAAGTGGCGCCGCCGCCCGACCCGTCGCCGCCGCCGGCCCGGGCGAGCGCCGCCGGCACGCTCGCTTTCCCGGCGCTCGCCGCCGACGGCCTGACGGGCGAGGCGGAGGCCGATGGCGCGCCGGCGCGCTCGAGCCTGCTCGACGAGCTGGCGGAGGAGGCGCGGCGGCGTCGCGGCAGCCTTGCCATCGGTGCGCCCGCGGTCGGGGCGCTCACGCCCGAGATCCGCGCGCTCGACGCCGAGATGCGACGCCTGTTCGCTTACTTAAACGACTTCGTGCGCCATCTCAACACGATCAACCCGCCGCTGCCGCGCGTGTACCCGTTCCTCAACATCGCGGTGATCAAGGGGCTCGGCTGGCAGCGCGGATTCGCCGACTACCGCACGCGCGACGTCGCCGGCCAGCCGATCATCACGCGCCTCACCCTGAGCTGGACCCTCGCCGGCCCCGGCCACTTCGAAGTGGAGCGCGAGGCGGGCGCGGTCGAGCGCATGCGCGCGCGGCTCTTCGACGACCGGCTGCGTTTCGCCGAGGAGGAGATCCGCAACGCGCGCGGGCTGGTGGAGCGGGTGCGCTTCCGCGTGTTTCACGAGATCGCGGCCGGCGCCGCGTTCACCTGTGACGAGTCGGGCCGCGGCGTGCGGCTCGCGACCGGCAACCTCGAGCGCTTCGGGCGGGTCGATTACCTGATCGCTGCCGAGCTGCTCGGCCCGGCGCTCTACGACGAATTCGGCAAGCTGGTGCTCGGCAAGCCGAACCGCTTCTTCGCCTACGCCGAGCTCGCGGCGCCCGAAGCGCCGAGCTGAAGCGCGCGCTCGCGACCGCGTCGTGTAAGCTTCGGCGCCTCATCCGCGGAGGAGGCAGTGCGATGGCGGTGGCGGAAGGAACCGTCTTGTGGACGCCCTCGACCGGGCGGGCGCAGTCGAGCGAGCTCGCGCGTTACATGCGCTGGCTCGACGCGACCCGGGGGCTGCGCTTCGACGACTACCTCGCGCTGCACCGCTGGTCGGTCGACCGGCTGGAGGATTTCTGGGACTCGATCTGGGCGTTCTTCGATGTCCGTGCCTCTGAGCCGTACGCTCGAGTGCTCGACGCGCGGCGGATGCCCGGCGCGAAGTGGTTCGAGGGCGCGCGGCTCAACTACGCCGAGCACGCGTTCCGGCACGCCGCCGGGGACGCGCCGGCGATCGTCGCCCGCTCGGAGCTGCGCGCGCCGCGCGAGGTGTCGTGGCGCCGGCTCGAGCGCGAGGTCGCGTCGATCGCCGCGGCGCTGCGCGGGATGGGCGTGCGGCCGGGCGATCGCGTGGTGTCGTACATGCCGAACATCCCCGAGACGCTGGCGGCTTTTCTCGCCGCCGCGAGCCTCGGCGCGGTGTGGTCGAGCTGCTCGCCCGACATGGGCAGCGGCGCGGTGCTCGACCGGTTCCGGCAGATCGAGCCGAAGGTGCTGTTCGCGGTGGACGGCTACCGCTACGGCGGCAAGGACTTCGACCGCCGCGCGGTGCTGGCCGAGATCGTGCGCGATCTGCCGTCGCTCGAGCGGGTGGTCCTGCTGCCTTACCTCGACCCGCTGGCGCGTCCGGACGGGCTGCGCGCCGCGGTCGGGTACGCGGAGCTGCTCGGGCGCGAGGCGCCGCTCGCGTTCGAGCAGGTGCCGTTCGACCACCCGCTCTGGATCGTCTACTCGTCAGGCACCACCGGCTTGCCGAAGGCGATCGTGCACGGTCACGGCGGGATCGTCCTCGAGCACCTCAAGACGCTGTTCCTGCACGAGGACATGCGGCCGGGCGAGCGCTTCTTCTTCATGTCGAGCACCGGCTGGATCGTCTGGAACCTGCTCGCGAGCGGATTGCTCGCCGGCTGCACGCTGGTGACCTTCGACGGCAATCCAGCGCACCCCGACGCCGGGGAGATCTGGCGGATCATCGGCGAGACCCGCACCAAGCACTTCGGCTGCGGCGCGGCGCTGATCGGCGCCTCGATGAAGGCCGGCGTCGAGCCCGCGAAGCTCGCCGACCTGTCTGCGCTCGAGGCGATCAGCGTGACTGGTTCGCCGCTCACCGCCGACGCGTTCGAGTGGCTCTACGACAAGGTGAAGCGCGACTGGTGGGTGACCCCGATCAGCGGCGGCACCGACGTCGCGTGCGGGTTCGTGGTCGGGAATCCGCTCGCGCCGGTCACCGCAGGCGAGATGCAGTGCAAGGCGCTCGGCGTCGCGGTCGAGGCGTTCGACGAGGGCGGGCGGCCGGTGGTGGACGAGGTGGGCGAGCTGGTGGTGACCGAGCCGATGCCGAGCATGCCGCTGTACTTCTGGAACGACCCGGACGGCAAGCGTTATCGCGAGAGCTACTTCGATCTCTACCCCGGCAAGTGGCGGCACGGCGACTGGATCCGCTTCACCGCGCGCGGCACGAGCGTGATCTACGGCCGGTCGGACACCACGATCAACCGGCACGGGATCCGGATGGGCACCGCGGAGATCTATCGCGTGGTCGAGGCGCTGCCGGAGGTCCTCGACAGCCTGGTGGTCGATCTCGAATACCTGGGGCGCAAGTCGTTCCTGCCGCTGTTCGTCGTGCTGCGGCCCGGCTTCGCGCTGGACGATGCGCTCAAGGCGCGCATCAAGTCGCGCGTGCGCGAGGCCGCATCCGCGCGCCACGTGCCCGACGAGATCTACGCGATCGAGGAAGTGCCGCGGACGCTCACCGGAAAGAAGATGGAGCTGCCGGTGCGCAAGCTCCTGCTCGGGATGCCGCTCGAGAAGGTGGCGAGCGCGGATGCGATGGCCAATCCGCGCAGCCTCGGTTTCTTCGTCGAGCTCGCCCGGCGGTTGAACCAGGCCGGATAGCGGCGTCTCGCCCGCGGCACGGCGGCGAGCGAGGCGCCGCGGCCGATCGCCGGCCCTCAGGCCTTGGCGCGCTTCGGAATGAAACGCAGCGCCACGCCGTTGTTGCAGTAGCGCAGGCGCGTCGGGCGCGGCCCGTCGTCGAAGACGTGGCCGTGATGCCCGCCGCAGCGGATGCAGTGGTACTCGGTGCGCGGGATCAGGAGCTTGAAATCGCGCGTCGTCCCGAACACCTCGGGGATCGTGGTGAAGAAGCTCGGCCACCCGGTCCCGCTGTCGAACTTCATCGCCGAGGTGAACAGCGGCAGCCCGCAACCGGCGCAGGCGTACACGCCGGGCCGCTTCTCGTCGTTCAGCGGGCTCGAGCCGGGACGCTCGGTGCCTTCCTTCCGCAGCACGTAGAACTGCTGCGGCGTCAGGCGCTTCCTCCACTCCTCGGCGCTGAGTTTGAGCGGCGTCCGGTCGAGCGTCACGTCGGCGCCGTCGGCGAGCAGCCGCTTCCAGTCGTTCTGCAGCGCTTCCACCGCCTTCATGTCGGCGGGGGAGCCGGCCGCGGCTTCCGGCGCGCGCGCGGCCAGCAACGCTCCGGCCAGGGTCTGCAGCAGGGTGCGGCGGTTCATTGCACGGGCCTCCGTCAGTCGCGTCGCCCTTTGGTCGGGTTGGCCGCCGGCCGCCTTGCAGTCAATACGACCGCGGCAGCCCGAGAACGTGCTCGGCGACGTAAGAGAGCACGAGGTTGGTCGAGATCGGGGCGATCTGGTAGAGGCGGGTCTCGCGGAACTTCCGCTCGACGTCGTATTCCTCGGCGAACGCGAACCCGCCGTGGGTCTGCATGCAGGTGTCGGCGGCCTGCCAGGAAGCCTCGGCGGCGAGCTGCTTCGCCATGTTGGCCTCGGCGCCGCACGGCTTGCCCGCCTCGTAGAGCTCGGCGGCGCGCTCGACCATCAGCGCCGCGGCGCGCATCGCCATGTAGGCGCGCGCGATCGGGAACTGCACGCCCTGGTTCTGGCCGATCGGCCGGCCGAACACCTTGCGCTCGGTCGCGTACGCGGTTGCCTTCTCGACGAACCAGCGCGCGTCGCCGATGCACTCCGCGGCGATCAGGATCCGCTCCGCGTTCATCCCGTCCAGGATGTAGCGAAAGCCGCGGCCCTCCTCGCCGACCAGGTTAGCGGCCGGCACCTCCATGTTGTCGAAGAAGACCTCGGTGGTCGAGTGGTTGATCATCGTGCGGATCGGCCGGATCGTGAGGCCGTTGCCGAGCGCGCTGCGCATGTCCACCAGGAAGACCGACATCCCCTCGGTCTTATTGGCCACTTGGTCGCGCGGGGTGGTGCGCGCGAGCAGCAGCATCAGGTCGGAGTGCTCGGCGCGCGAGGTCCACACCTTCTGCCCGTTGACGACGTAGCGGTCGCCCTTGCGCACCGCGGTGGTGCGGATCGAGGTGGTGTCGGTGCCGGCGGTCGGCTCGGTCACGCCGAACGCCTGCAGCCGCAGCTCGCCGCTGGCGATCTGCGGCAGGTACGCGCGCTTCTGCGCCTCGCTGCCGTGGCGGAGCAGGGTGCCCATGATGTACATCTGCGCGTGACACGCGGCGCCGTTCGCGCCGCTCGCCTGGATCTCCTCCAGGATCGCCGCCGCGAACGTGAGGCCGAGCCCGCTGCCGCCGTACTGCTCCGGGATCAGGCACGACAGGTAGCCGGCTTGCGTGAGCGCGCGCACGAACTCGGTCGGATACTTGCGCTCGCGGTCGAGCGCGCGCCAGTACTCGCCCGGATAGCCGGCGCAGAGCTTGCGCACGGCCGATCGGATCTCCTGCAGTTCCTGCTCGCGGGTGCCGGTCATGTGTCGATCGCTCGATGAACGCGCGGTTGCTATCATACCGGCCGATGCCGCACGTGCCCGCCTCGACCGCGCTCGCCCGCTTCCGCGTGATCGATCTCACCCGGGTGCGCGCCGGGCCGTCGTGCGTGCGGCAGCTCGCCGACTTCGGGGCCGATGTGATCAAGGTCGAGCCGCCGCCGGGGGTCGATCCGAACGAGAACATGGGCGGGTCGCGCGACGGGCCGGACTTCCAGAACCTGCACCGCAACAAGCGCTCGATCACGCTCAACCTCAAGCTCGACGAGGGCCGCGCGGTGCTCTACCGCATGGTCGAATCCGCGGACGTGGTGGTGGAGAACTACCGGCCCGACGTCAAGCACCGCCTCGGCATCGACTACGAATCGCTGCGCCGGATCAATCGCCGGATCGTCCTCGCCAGCATCTCGGGATTCGGCCAGGACGGGCCCTACCGCGAGCGGCCCGGCTTCGACCAGATCGCGCAGGGCATGAGCGGCCTCATGTCGGTCACCGGCGAGCCCGGTCGCGGTCCGATGCGCACCGGCGCGGCGATCGCCGACGTGTCGGCGGGGCTGTTCGCCGCGCTCGGGATTCTGACCGCGCTGCTCGAGCGCGAGGTCTCGGGCGAGGGGCAGTGGGTGCAGTCGTCGCTGCTGCACGCGGCGATCGCGCTGATGGATTTCCAGGCGGCGCGCTATCTGATGAAGGGCGAGGTGCCCGCGCAAGTGGGCAACGACCATCCGACCAGCATGCCGACGTCGGCCTACAAGACGGCCGACGGCTACATCAACGTCGGCGCCTCGGGCGACGGCATGTGGCGGCGGCTGTGCGAGGCGATCGACCGGCCCGATCTGCTCGCGCGCGCCGAGTTCCGCAGCGACGTGGACCGCGCGCGCAACCGGACGGCGCTCAACGCCGCGTTGAACGAGACGTTCGGCACGCGCGCGAGCGCCGACTGGATCGCGGCGCTGAACCGGGCGGGCGTGCCGTGCGGCCCGATCTACTCGGTCGACCAGACGTTCGCCGATCCGCAGGTGCAGCACATCCAGGCGGCGGCGCAGGTGCACCACCCGCGGCTCGGCACGATCCGCCTGGTCAACCAGGCCGCGCGGCTGTCGCGCACGCCGGCCTCCCTCGCGACCGCCTCGCCGGAGCTCGGTGAGCACACCGACGAGATCCTGCGCGAGCTCGGCTACGGTGCGTCAGACATCGCGGCGCTGCGCGAGCGCCGCGTCATCTGAGCGAGGAGACGGTCTTGCCCGAACTGATCATCCGGCGAGACGGCGCAGTCGGCTCGATCGTGTTCTCGAATCCCGCGCGACACAACGCGCTCACCTTCGAGATGTGGTCTGGCCTGCCGGGGGCGCTCGCCGCGCTCGACGCCGACCCCGCAATCCGCGTGGTGGTCCTCGCTGGCGACGGCGACCGGGCGTTCGTGT
>Ga0308411_10003733_pt1 | contig 10130 bp, 11 predicted proteins | sample HotsprottomLayer_2_FD_203530 | JGI IMG/M metagenome (GOLD analysis project Ga0308411, IMG submission 203530) | Hot spring phototrophic mat microbial communities from Octopus Spring, Yellowstone National Park, Wyoming, United States -... | ecosystem: Environmental > Aquatic > Thermal springs >... | reverse complement strand
CGCCGCGACGCGCGCCATGACGTTGCCCTTGGTGTCCTGCGCGCCACGCGCGTAGAGCGCACCGTCGCGGATCTCGGCCGCGAAGGGATCGGAGGTCCACTCCTCGAGCGGGTCGGTGGGTTGCACGTCGTAGTGACCGTAGACGAGCAGGCTGCGTGGGCCATCGCCGATCTCGGCGGTGACCAGGGGCGGACCGCCGACCGTGGGCTCGAGCCGGGCCGGGATGCCCTTCGCCTGCATCTGAGCCGCGAGCAGGTCGGCGCAGGCCTCGAGACCCTCGCCCTGCGCGGAGATCGAGGGCTGTCGGCAGAGGCGTTGGAGGTCCCGCACGAACGCGTCCGCGTTGGCATCGACGAAGCGGAACAGGTCGCGGCTCATTGCGCGCGGCCCAGCGGCAGCCGGGGGATGTCCGACGAGCACAGCGGGCCGGACGCCACGCCGGACGCGGCCCGCGCGACCCAGGGCGCCAGCCGCCGCAGCCACCGGTCCACCCGCACGCCGCGGTAGGCGGGCCGGTAGCCATCGAGGCGCGCGACGCCGCCGGCGAGTTTCAACCGCATCCCGTGAGCGTTCCCCTTCTCGTAGTGGTAGAAGGCGGCCGCGACCAGGATGATGCCCTGGTAGAACGGCCGGTCGCGCGCCGCGGCCCTCCGCCAGACTGCCTCCAGGTACTCGTGGCACTCGAAGAACAGGCCGGCGTCGAACAACGCCGCGGCGCGCGCGATGCGCACCGGGACGCCCGCCGGCGCCGGCCGCCCCAGTCTGCGCAGCACCGCGGCCAGCCGGTGTGCGTGGCGCCGCAGGTACGGGAAGTGGCTGCGGTAGGGCGCGGGGAGTCGGACCAGCGGGCCGGCGCGCTCGAGCAGCCCGCGCACCAGCAGCCAGCGGGGAAGGCGGTCTCCGCCGCCCGCCCGTCGCGCCCGGGCCCTGAGCACCCGCAGCGGCACGTCGCCCGCGCTCTCCGGCATGGGGCCGTCGGCGCGGTCTATGGCCGCCAGCTCGCAGTACGCGCGCAGCCAGGCCGCCGCCCGGCGCGCGGGGGGCGCGCCGAGCGCGCGCAGCGCCAGCTCGCTCAGCGTGTGCTTGAGCCGGATGTACACCGGCTATCCCGGCCGGTTCTTCTGCTCGACGAAGTTCAGGCGCAGGTCGGCGAGCACGCGCTCGATCTCTCGGCGCTCGGCGTTGCCGACGCGCGGCCGCAACAGATCGGCCAGGGCGCCCGCAGCGTCGATGGCGAGCTGCGCGTGGTCGAGGTTGCGCTCCACCTTGCCGGTGGCCGGGTCGGCCACCAGACCCATCGCGGCCCACGCGCGGGCGGCGAGCAGGCTGAAGCACGTCGCCACCAGCGCGGGAACGTCGGGCGGCGCGGCCGCCTCGCCCGCGGCGTCGCGGGGTGTCTCGCGCGACGCCGGCGCCCCGGCCCCGCCGGCGCCCTCAGCGACCCGCGACCCCGGTTCCGCCGGGTTCTCCTGCATGTGGTCTCACCGTCCCCGTTCGAGTGTACCACTGGAAGATCGCGACGGCGCCGATCGCGGCGATCGCCGGTAGGTCCTGCAAGCCCGCCGGGTAGAGCAGGAACAGCGCGGCGACCGTCAGGATCGCGCGTTCCACGACCGTGCACTGCCGCACGAACCAGCCGGTGATCGCGGCCGCCGCCGCGACGAGCCCGACCAGCGCGATCACGGTGACCTGGACCACCGTCGGCCAGGGGGCCTGGAGCAGCAGACCGAGCCCCGAGGGGTGCGTGGTAAACATGAACGGCACCACGAATGCCGGCAGCGTGTACTTCCACGCCATCATCATCGTGCGGAACGGCCGCCCGCCGGTCAAGGCGGCCGCGGCGAGCGGCGCCAGGCCCACGGGCGGCGAGACCTCGGAGAGGATCGCGTAGTAGAAGATGAACAGGTGCGCGGCCAGCTCGGAGACCCCGAGTTTGGTCAGCGCCGGTGCCACGATCACGGCCGCGATGATGTAGGTCGCGGTGATCGGCAGCGCCAGCCCGAGCACCCACAGCGCCACCGCGGCGAAGACGAGCGTGGGGATGAGCTGGCCACCGGCGTAGGCGATGATCACGTCGGAGAGCTTCAGCCCCAGGCCGGTCAGGTTGACGACCCCGACGACGATGCCGGCCGCGGCGCAGGTCACGCCCACGTTGAGCACCTGCCGGCTGCCGTCTTCCAGGGCCTTGAGCAACCCCGCGGGTCGCACCACCACGCCGTCCACCCGCAGTCCGCCGTCGGCGGCGCGCAGCCCGCGCTCGCCCGTCGCGGCGCGCCGCGCGGTCACCAGCGCGGTCTCCCGGCGCAGCACGCTCGTGGCGACCGCGACGACCGACGCCCAGAACACGGCCTTGATCGCGGTGAACCCGATGATCATGAAGATCGGGATGAGCACCAGCGACGACAGCAGGTACCAGTAGCGCAGTGCGAGCGCGCGCGCGTCGCCCGCGGCGATCTGGACGGGCCGCAGCGCCATCCGCCGTGCGTCGAACTCGATCATCAGCAGGATCGAGAAATAGTAGAGCACGGTGGGGATGGAGACCATGATCAGGACCTGGAGGTAGGAGATGCGCAGCATCTCCGCGATGATGAACGCGGCGGCCCCCAGGATCGGCGGCGAGATCACGGCGCCGATGCCGCCGGCCGACAGCAACCCACCGGCGGACTCACGGTCGTAGCCGGCGCGCCGCAGCATCGGGTAGGTGATCGCACCGACGGTGACGGTCGTGGCGACGCCGCTGCCCGACGGCCCGCCGAGCAGGAACGAGGCGACGGTGACCGCCTGGCCCGGCCCGGTCCGGCGGTGGCGCGTGAGCGCGAGCGCCAGGTCCACGAAGAACCGTCCGGCGCCCGACGCGTCGAGGATGGCCCCGTAGATGGTGAAGAGGATGATGAAGGTCGCCGCCACTTCGAGCGGCACGCCGAAGATGCCCTCGAGCGTGATGTAGAGCTGGCCCACCAGCCGCTGCAGGTCGTAGCCCCGGTGGGTCCAGGGCTCGGGCAGGAGGTGGCCGACGAACGCGTAGGCCAGGAAGCCGCACACCACGAGCAGCAGCGCGTTGCCCACCGCGCGGCGCGTGGCCTCCAGGACCAGGAGGATGGTCGCGGTGCCCAGGACCAGGTCCAGGGTCGTCGGGATGTACGCCCGGTAGATGAACCGCTCGAAGTCCCAGAGCACGTAGCCGAGGCCGATCACCGACGTCAGCGCGAGCGCGACGTCCCACCACGTGGGGGCGCGCCGCTGGAGCGAGCGGCGCGTTCCCGGGTAGAGCAGAAACGTGAGGACGAGCGTGAAGAGCAGGAACCGCACCAGGTGGACCTGGCGGACGAAGGTCGCCTGCGCCGCGTACAGATGGTACAGCGACATCAGGACGAGGAGCGCGGCGACCAGCAGGCCCCAGGGACCCGCCAGCCGCCGCGTCTTGCCCTCGTACTCTTCGACGATCTCCGCCAGTTCCGCCTCGGACCGCGCCGGGCGCGCCTCGTCGCGGGGGTCCATGCCGACGCCTCTAGCGGGCGCCCCGCGCCAGCGCGCGGAGCCGCGGGACGCGTGTCACCGTGACCCTGACCGCTTCGCCCACGCCGACCTCGTAGATCGGGATCGTCCGGCCGTCCACCACGAGCCGCTGCCGACCGGTCTGCCCGATGCGGATGGTCAGTTCGGCGAACATCGGGCCGGGCCTCTTGGCGACCAAGCGGTCCCCCCGGCGCGCGTACGGCGGCTCGATGGCCAGGTAGTGCAGCACGGCCTCGCTGGTGGTGGTCACCTCGGCGAGGCGCAGCAGGGCGCCGGTGATCACGAACCGCTCGGTGACCGGCGCGCGGTAGATGGAGTTGGTGTACTCGAGGTCCACCACCGCGCCGGGACGCGTGGGCGCGTGCCACAGGGGCCGGCCCGACGCGGTGGCCGTCACCACGACGACCGGCACCGGGAGCAGCAAGGAGACGGCCGCGGCCGTACCTACGGCCGCGGCCGCGACGAGCGCGAACCCCCTAGAAGCCTTCGACGTTGCGCTCCCGATAGTAGCGGATCGCACCTGGATGGTACGGCACGGGCGACTTGGTCGCCGCGCCGATCAGCGTGATGTTGGTCGCCTCTTTGTGCACCTGCGCCAGGTCGGCGCGCCGCTCGAAGACCAGCTTCGTGATCTGGTAGGCGAGCTCCGCGTTGAAGTCCTGGTGCGCGACCAGCAGATTGGCGACGCCGATGGTCGGGGCGTCGGCGGCCATGCCCGGGTAGAACTCCTTCTGGATCACCGCCCGGAAGTAGAGGCTGCCGTACTTGCGCGCCAGGGCCGGCACCAGGGCGTCCAGCGGAACGAGCTTGATGCGCACGCCCGGGGAGGCCGCCAGGTCCAGCACGCCCGCGGTGGGCAGCCCGCCGCTCCAGAAGAAGGCGTCGATCTTGCGGTCCTTGAGCGCGTCCACCGATGGCGCGACGCCCAGCCGCTCGCGCCGGATGTCGCGGTCGGGGTGCAGCCCGGCGGCCTCGAGGATGCGCAGTGCGGTGACCTCGGTGCCGCTGCCGGGGGCGCCGACCGACACGCGCTTGCCACGCAGGTCGGCGATGGTGTTGATGCCGGTGCCCTCGATGGTGACCAGGTGGTTGAAGTTGTTGTACAGCGGGACGAGGGTCCGGATGGGGACCGGCGAGCCGCGGAAGTCGTGCTCCCCCCGGTACGCGTCGGCCGCGGTGTCGGCCAGCGTGAAGGCGAGGTCGGCCCGCTTGGCCGCGATCAGCCGCATGTTGTCCACGGACGCCGGGGTGACCTCCGCGGTGGCCGTGACGCCCGAGAGGGTGCGGGAGATCAGTGACGCCAGCCCGCCGCCCAGCGGGAAGTAGACGCCTCCCGTGCCGCCCGTGGCGATGGACAGCCGGACCGCGGGCGCCGCGGCCGCCGGCCCCAGGCTGCCGGCGGCGAGCACGGTGATGACGATGGCCGCCAGGAACAGTCTGCTCACGCTCATCAACTCCCCTGTCGCAGATTGGGGTGCGGGCGGTATTCGCCCTGCCCCCGGGGAATCCTGTCGCCTAGCGGCCGGCGAACGCGGGGGCGGACAGGGGTGCCGCGGCGCCGCGCGCGGCGTAACGCACCACGCGCCACAGCCAGATGAAGTAGCGTACGACCAGGGGCCGGCCGGCCAGGTCGGCGTCCAGCGCGCGCAGGTCGTGCAGCCAGGGTGGGTCGCCGATGAGCTCGAGGGCCGGGTCCCCTTCGGGCAGGTGGACGAAGGCGTAGAGCACCATGGTGACGACGAGGAGTCCGGTCACCGCGAGCGCCAGCGTACGCCATACCGCCGCCACGGTGTGGGGGTTCCGGGCGGTGTGCGCGGCTCCTCCCTCCGGCGCCTAGCGCAGCCGCGGGTCCAGCACCTCGCGCAGCCCGTCGCCGACCAGGTTGAGTGACAGTACTGTCAGGAAGATCGCCAGCCCCGGCCACAGGGCCAGCCACGGCGCGCGCCCCAGATAGGCCTGGGCGATGCCCAGCCCCGGCGGACGGGCGCCAAACCCTAGTCGCCCACCGCCTGACGGACCGCGCGCACGTTGGCTTCCGGCGCGTCGATGGGGATGACGCAGCCAGCCGTGGCGATGAACCGCGTGCCCCCGGTCTGGGCGATGGCATCCCGGACCTCGGCTGCCACCTGCTCGGGCGTCCCCTTGCCGATCGTGTCCATCGCGTCGATGCCGCCCGCCAGCGTGCCGGAGAACTGCGCGCGCGCCTCCTTGAGGGTCGGGGTCGAGCGCCGGTCGTGCCAGTTGATGATCTGCACCGGGTAGTCGGTGAGTTGCTCGAACATGATGCGCTCGCCGTGGATGTGGAGCATGATGATCTCCGCGTGCCGGGCGGCGTCGAGCACGCGCAGGTCGTAGGGTCGCGCGAACTCCTCGTACTCCTCGATGGTCATGTACGCCGTGGAGGCGCACTGCGTCGCGAAGAACAGGCCGTCCGCCCCCGCGGCCAGGCACTCCTCCGCGAACTTCGCGGTGGCCTCCGTGATGATGTCGAGGCCCTCGTGCATCTCGTCCACCGAGTCGCGGAGGTAGCGCAGCAGCGCGGTCTCTCCGGCCAGCGTCCGCGCGATGCTGAGCGGGCTGAAGACGGTCGCCAGGATGATCTCCTGGGGGAGCTCCTTGCGGATCAGACGCAGCGCGCGCAGCTCGCGCCCATGGGCGCCGGCGGTCACGTCGATGCGCTTGAGCTTGGGCCAGTCCGTCTCGCGCTTGATCGGGCGGTCGAGGTAGTGACGCGTGCCCTCGCGGTTAGGGCGGTAGGTGGACCGCAGGCCCCAGTCGTCGCCGTAGAACCCGCTCGCCGAGGTGACTTTGAGGAAGTCCCAATCGTACGCCCGGAAGAACGCGACGTGGGCCGCCGCCAATGACTCCGCGCGTTGGTCCTCCTGCGGGAAGTGCCGCCACAGTACGACCGGCACCCTGTCCACGGGCCGGCCGTCGATCGCGGCGTACACCCGGTCACGCTTCGTCACCGATCACCGCTCCCTTCCCTGGCCAGCATCACGCCGGCGCGCGGCGCCCGCCGTCCCCGGCGAGGATCGCGCGCAGGTCCTCCATCGTCATGTTGCCACCACTGAGGATCAGTCCGACCTGGCGATTGGCCACGCGGTCCCGCAGCCGCCGCGCGGCGGCGACGGGCGACGCCCCGGCCAGCTCCGCGAGCTGGCCCGTCGTCTCGAGGAGAATTCGCACGCCGTCGGCCATTTCCTGGTCGCTGACCAGGACCATCTCGTCGAGGTGCTCCCACAGCATCGCCAGCGTGAGCGCGAACGGCGCCCGCGTCGCCAGCCCCTCGGCCCGGGTGGCCAGCGCCTCGAACGTCACCCACCGCCGCTCGCGCCACGACCGGGCCACGGCCGGGGCCCCCTCGGCCTGCACGCCGATCAGCACCAGGCGCGGGTTCTGGGTCTTGGCGGCGATGGCGTGCCCGCAGGCACCAGAACCGCCGCCCACCGGGACGATGACCACCTCCAGGTCGGGGACCTCTTCGATCAGCTCGAGGCTGGCCGTGGCCACGCCCGCGATGAGGTACGGCTCGTTGCCCGAGTGCACGTACCGGTAGCCCTCGGCGGCGGCCGTGCGCTCCACCCACTCCCGCGCGTCGTCGAAGTCGCGGCCGACCTCCACGATCTGGGCGCCCAGGTCGCGCATCGCCGCGAGCTTGACCGGGTTCGCGTCCCGCGGGACGCCGATGATGGCGTGCACGCCGAACAGCCGCGCGGCGTAGGCGATCGACTGCCCGTGGTTCCCCGTGGAGGCGGAGATCACCCCGCGCCGGCGCTCCTCGGGCGACAGCCGCGAGAGCAGGTTGACGCCCCCGCGCACCTTGAACGCGCGCGTCGGGTTCAGGTTCTCGCACTTCACGTACGCGCGGCACCCGAGGATGCGGTCGAGCGCGGGCGAGGTCACGATCGGCGTGGGACGCAGGTGCGGCGCGATGGCGCGACGCGCCGCCAGGACGTCGGTGAACTCCGGCCACCCTCGCGCGTCCATCTCCGCCTCCGTCCCGACCCTACGGCGCGAACCGCATCGGGAAGTCCTCCACCAGGTAGAACCGCCCCTCCAGGTAGTCCACCACCGACAGCGCCAGGTCGGGGAGCGCGTCCACCTGCTCGCGCGACGCCGCCACCTGCAGCAGCGACGCCCGGAACGCGGAGAGGACCACCGGGTGGCTGACCACCAGCGTCGTCCGACCGTAGAACCGGTCGCCCACGGCCCGCAACGCGGCTCCGAGCCGTGCCACCCCCTCCGCCAGCGACTCGCCGTCCGCGCTCGTCGTGTAGGACTCGTACAGCCGGTCGAGCCACTCGTCCCGCGCCGCCGCGCCGCCCAGCGGGGTCGCCGTGCGCACCTCGTCCAGGTCGTCGCGCTCGTAGAGCGCGCTCGGCCGGGCCGCGGCGATCGCGGTCGCGGTGTCCAGGCTCGCACGCTGCGGGCTGGCGACGATGGCGTCGAACTGCGGCAGCCCTGCGGCGGCCAGCGCCACGTCGGCTGCGGCGTCGGCGTGCAGCGGTGGGTCCCCGGCCTCGGCCAACGTCCAGTCGACCGGCCCCCGGCAGAGCAGGAGGAGCCGGGTGCGGAGCGGCTCCGGGGCGGCGATGTCCATCGTGGCTCAGGCCCGGACGACCAGCCCCTCCATGTCGCGGGGGTGAGGGGTCAGGATCTCGGGGCCGTGCGCGGTGACCAGCACCGTGTCGGTGTGGCGGACGCCGCCGACCCCGGGCACGTAGAGGCCGGGCTCCACGGTCACTACCATGCCGACCTCCAGCGGCGTGTCGTCGCCCGGGCCGAGGACCGGGTGCTCGCCGGCCGTGATGCCCAGCCCGGCGCCGGTGCGGTGGAAGAACGCCTGGCCGCAGCCCGCCTCCTCGACGACCGCCCGCGCGGCGCGGTCCACCTCACGGCACGCCGTGCCGGGGCGGATCGCCGCCAGAGCCGCGGCGGCGGCGCGCTCCACGACCTCGAAGAGGCGACGCGGCCCGTCAGCGGCTCGCTCGACGAACAAGGTGCGCTGGTGCGCGGCGCGGTAGCCGTCCACCCGGCACGCCACGCCGCAGGCGACGGCGTCGCCGGGCTCGAGCCGGCGGGCGGAGGGGGGCGCGTACGGCAGCGCGGTGCGAGGTCCCGAGACCGAGCGCGCGCGCACGTCCAGCCGGCGGGACGGGTGGCGCCGCAGACCCTCCCGTAGCACCGCGGCCTCGGCCTCGGCGACGACGGCGAGCTCGCTGTTTCCCGGCCAGCTGGCGGCCACCGCGACGCCCATCCCGTGGTCGGCCAGCGCACATGCCTGGCGGATCAACCCGATCTCCTCGTCGTCCTTGACCATCCGGAGGCGCTCGACGACCCCGCGCGTCGGCACGACGGGCACCGACGTGCGGCCGCGCAGCGTGAAGAAGCCTTCCGCCGACAGCCCGTCGGCCTCGAACCCGATCGAGCCCGCGATGCCGTAGTCGCGAAGCGCTTCCAGCGCCAGGCCCAGCGCCAGGTGCATCGACGACATGCCGCCGGCGCCGCCGACCTGCCGGTCGGAGTAGGTGCGGATGTCGCCAATCGCGGAGCGCTCGCGCGCGTGCTCCTCCTCGGCCTGTGACACGATCAGCACCGGCGCGTCGCACGCCACGACGACCGTCGGCCGGATGCAGGACGCGGCCGCGAAGCGGCTCAGGTAGAAGGTGTTCGCCGGGGTGGTCACCAGCAGGGCGCCCAGCCCGTGCTCGTGGACCCTGGCCGTCAGTCGCTCAAGCCGGTTCATCGCTCGTCCTGGGACCGCTCAGTCCAGCGTGCGCTTCATGTGCACCATGTAGGTCGAGAAGCCCAGCCGCTCCCAGAACGCCACGGCTCCGGCGTTTCCGCTGGCGACGGTCAGCTCGATCAGCGTCACGCCCTGCCCGCGCATCCACAGCAGCAGGCCCTCCACCAGTCGTCGGCCCACGCCCCGCCGGCGGTGTCCCTCGCGGATGACCACGTCGTGGATGTACCCGCGGCGGCGGTGCACGAAGAACGCCGGCAGCAGCGAGATGCGGCCCACCGCATAGCCGACCAGCCGCGCGCCGTCGGCGCCCACCAGCGCGAGCGCGTCGTCCCGTCCCAACAGCGAACGCACGAAATGGCGGTACTCCTCCCGCCACTCGCCCGACGGCGCGAACGCCGGATCGAGCCGCGCGTGGTGGAGGGCCAGCTCACCCCAGATCGAGACGATCTCGGGGATGTCCTGGGTCGTCGCCGGCCGGATGACGTATCCGGGCGCGACGTCGGCCGGCGTTCGTCTCGGCACCGCCATCACGCGGCCTCCCGACTCTCGGGGGAGGGGTTCGGCCGGGTGGAGAGGACTCCTCTACCCGCCGGATGCCGGGCGTCCGCCGGGCTGCTATTGTCGTAGGCAGCAGACGCCGCCGGAGGTGTGGCGATGGGAGCGCGTACTGCGCTCGTGGCGATGGCGCTCGTTCTGGCGCTGGGCGAGGCCCCGGCGGCCGCGATGGAGCTGCGCGTGGGGCCCGCGGCTCGCGTCGCCGCCGGCGAGACGGTCACCGACGACGTGTACGCGGCCGGGCCGTGGGTGGTCGTCGGCGGTCGCGTGCGCGGCGACCTGGTCGCCGCCGGCGGGCACGTGGACCACG
>Ga0308411_10003732_pt1 | contig 10130 bp, 9 predicted proteins | sample HotsprottomLayer_2_FD_203530 | JGI IMG/M metagenome (GOLD analysis project Ga0308411, IMG submission 203530) | Hot spring phototrophic mat microbial communities from Octopus Spring, Yellowstone National Park, Wyoming, United States -... | ecosystem: Environmental > Aquatic > Thermal springs >... | reverse complement strand
GAGTTTCTTCGGGTTGATGGTCCGATCGAACATTCGGCGCGGGTGAGTCCCAAGAACGGAGCATTCGACTCGCTTGCGACCACCTTGTCGTTTTGGGCGGTTCTAGCGGGAAGCAGCGGCGCAGCGGGGTTGGCGTTGATGCGTCCCCTTCGCAAACAATCGACTGGAAACCGCCACCGGAGTCGTCGCCGGGCCTGGACCCGAGCCAACCCGCCCGCGGGACCACCAACCAGCCGGATTGAACCGGTGGAAAGGCGGGGGTTCCTGAACAGTTCACATCCCATCCAGGATCGGGGATTACTCATTTGGTCCACCTACCCCATGCCTCGGGCTATGCCACGTCCGTCGGTCAGCGCTCCGGGGTTAAACGGGCGGGCCGCGGCCAATTTGCCTGCCTCTCAACCAACCGATCCTCAACGGCCGGCTCCCACACCAACTCTGCACGCGGCGGACATCCCGCTCCCCCCTAACACCCAAGCCCAACCCCGTTCCAACGACCACGAGATCATGGCGGCCCCCCTCACAAGCCGTCTGATTCGAGAGGTCGCGTCGCAACGGACTCAATTGCTGGTCCAGCAGCTTCTCCAGGTCGACCAGACCGCTTCTTGCTGCGGTCTCCACCCGTCCGGCCGGCACAAGCAAGTCGAGTGGGTTTTGACCGAACAGGGACACGAATTCCTCAGAGACCTCCTCATCCGCCTTCTCCAAACTCATCCTCAATCCAACCCGGTTCCTCCAGAAGAGTTCCACGTGAATCCGTCGCCCTTACCCACGACTTCGCACTCCTTGCCGGTCGGGGGTTGCTGAAACAGCGCGTCGCGTGTCGCGCGTCGCTTGCCGAGCCTTCCCTCTAGATTTTCCCGCAAAGGCGGCTATGATAAGGCTGTTCAACCATACCGATCAGTTTCGCGGTTCCCAACTCGTCGGTTACGAGCATGAGCTTATCGCGGAGGGTGATTCAGGGTTTGGAGTAGCGATATGGGTCTCCCCAGGACCAACGCACGAACCGGGGGGGGCCCAGGCAATGGGGGTTTGTGAACCTGGTCAGGGCGGGAACGCAGCAGCCATAAGCAACACCTTCATGTGCCTGGGAGTTCCTCCCCGGTTCCTGCCTTGGCCCTCATTGGGTCTTCGCCGCAACCTCCCGCGAACCCAGTCCAAAAGCGTTTCTGGCAACCCGACCCAAGCATTCCACGGTTTTGGTCCCCCCTCGTTCTTCTCTGGACGCGAAGGAGCGCGACGTGGCCTCTGCTCGTGCGACGTTCGCCTCGGACGGCCCAACCATTCCCTCTTCCTTGGACTATCAGGTTGTCGCCCGTCGCTACCGTCCTCAATCCTTCGCCGACGTGGTTGGCCAGGACCACGTCGTTCGCGCCTTGTCCAACGCGATCATCCACCATCGAGTTACTCACGCCTATCTGTTTTGCGGCACCCGCGGGGTTGGCAAAACCTCAATGGCCCGCATTTTCGCCAAGTGCCTCAACTGCGAACGCGGACCAACCGTCGAACCCTGCCAGGTCTGCGATATTTGTCGCGCCATTTCGGTTGGCCAAGATGTCGATGTGATTGAGATCGACGGCGCAAGCAACAATGGAGTCGATGCCGTCCGCGAACTACGGCAGAACGCCGGCCTGCGACCCAGCCGCGCACGCTACAAAATCTACTACATTGATGAAGTTCACATGCTCACCACCGGGGCGTTCAACGCTCTGTTGAAGACGCTTGAGGAACCACCTGAACACGTCAAATTCATTTTCGCTACCACCGAAGCCCATAAAATCCCAATCACCGTCCTATCGCGCTGTCAACGTTACGACTTCGCCTCGATCACGCCAGATACAATCCAACAGAGCCTGGCGGCGATCTGTCAACGCGAGGGGATCGCGGCTGAGTCCGAGGCGCTTCGGGTGGTGGCGCGTCGGGCTTCCGGGTCAATGCGAGACGCCCAGTCGCTGCTGGAGCAACTCCTGTCCTCGGGCCAAAGTCCGCTGACCGTCGAGATGGTTCATCAGCTGCTGGGCACGCCCGACGACGAGTTGACCCTGGAGATTCTCGACGCGCTGGCCGGTCAACGCGCTGGTGAGGCGCTGTGCCTGTTCGACCAAGCCGCCGGGCGCGGCGTGCAGGCGTTGGATCTGATCAACAGCTTGATGGACGCGCTCCGTGATGTCATGACGTTGGCCGCCGGCGCGCCGACGCGCCTACTTTCGTCCTCGCCCCGACACCACGACCGTCTGAAACGAATCGCCACGACGTGGGGATTGGATACGACGCTCGCTGCGCTTCAAGTGGCCTCCGAAGCCCGCGGCAAGCTGCGGGGGAGTCTCCACGGTCGTCTGATCGCCGAGATGACGTTGGTCCGCATCGCCCGCCTGGAACGTCTGGCGGCCCTGTCGGACTTGATCGCTCACCTGAGCTTAGGCGAACCGCTCGACCCCACCCGCCACTTCGACTTCAACCCCACGCAAGCCGACGCCGAGTTGCCCCCCAAACTCGTCGCTCCCACCCCCTTGCCCACGATCACGCCTCCCCCCAGCACGGGTCACGACCACAACGCCCCCACCGAAACGAGCAACAACGAAAAAAAAAAGTTCCCGGCGGTAGTCGCTCCAACTTGCGACGAGCACACGGACGCGCCGACAGCTCCTGACGTCAAGCTCACCCCCCCCACCGGGCAACTCCAGCGCGTTCCCTCCGCCGGCGACACCGACACCGAGAACGACCACGACCCCGACCCCGACGGCGAATCTCCCTCCCCGTCCCCTTCTTGGGACGAACGACGGCTTCAGGACGCCTGGCGCGCGGCGCTTGAGGAACTCAGCCCTCGAGAACGTCGCCCGTTTTTGGCCGCCCGGGTCCATGCAACTTCAGGGCCGGACCACGTCCATCTGATCTTGCCCGCATCCTATAATCCCGGTGTCGGTGATGGGGAATCCGACCGGATCGTGGACCGTCTGGCTACTCGAATGGCGACGCGCTTGGGTCGCCTCGTTCGGCTGGTTCCGATGGTTGACGGCAAACCGGAGCCGGATCGCCCGCCTCAACCCGACCGCTCGCGGCCAACCAATCCGCGAACATCGGGGACGGCCATCCAACGCGACTCTTCCACCGAAGTTCTCCGTGACGACCCGTTCGTCCGTCGTCTGATCGAAGTGTTCGAGGCTCGTCAGGTGTTGGCGGAACCCAACGACGCCGAATCCTCGTCCACTTCAAGCGAGCGTTGAGGTTCAAGGCCGGCCTGACAATGGACCGATCAACCAACAAGCGCTGCCACGACGCGACCCGACACGGGTTGAGCATCGAATCCAAGGATCGAACGATGTTCCCCAATCTTGGCATGTTGGGCAATCTCTTGGGCGATCCCGCCAAACTGCGGGAACAGATGGAACGGGTCCAGGCCGAACTCGCGGCGATTCGGGCCGAAGGCACTGCGGGCGGCGGCATGGTCACCGCGGTCTTTAACGGCAAGCTGGACCTGGTACGGCTGCGCATTGACCCCCAAGCCTTGAGCAACGCCGCCAACGATCCCGAACTGTTGGAGGATCTGATCACCGCTGCCATCCACCAGGGCATGGCACGCGCTCGCGAGGAGGTCGCCCGGACGATCTCATCCCTGGCCGGGGGAATGCCGATCCCAGGCTTAAACCAATTGTTCACCGGCGGCTTCTGATCCCGATCGAACAATCCAACCCGGAACCTGAGAATCGGTCGTCTTCCCCCCGGCCCCGCGTGGGGGCAAGGACCGAACCAGGGGAGGGCTGACGGGATCGGTCCTGAATCCATCGGGTCTGCAAACGGGAAGGGGGTTCGCCGCAATGGCATCTCAACCCGGTTGGGTTTGACTCGGTGTGATGGTGTCGCCCTTTCCCGCCCGCTTCGGGCTGATTTGGACGCGGAGACCGCGTATGGCCGGCTACGTCGCCACCGTGGAGAAACTGATCGCGGAATTTGGACGGCTTCCCGGCGTCGGCGCGAAAACCGCCGAACGCCTGGCCCATCACATCCTCAAAGTTCCTGCGGAAGAAGCCCTGGCTCTGGCCGAAGCGATTCGTCAGGCCAAACAGCGGGTCGGCTACTGCCCCATTTGCCACAACCTGGTCGAGAGCGATCATGAACTCTGCGCCATTTGCCGCGACCCCCGCCGCGACCACGGCATAATCTGCGTGGTCGAGCAATGCCGCGACCTGATGGCATTGGAAAGCGCGGGAACCTATCAGGGCGTGTATCATGTCCTGCATGGTCGGCTCGCCCCCTTGCAAGGCATCAGCGCCGAACATCTCACGCTGGAGTCGCTGGAACGTCGAATGCGTTCGGGCACGGTGCGGGAAGTGATTCTGGCGACCAACCCCAACCTCGAAGGGGATGGCACCGCGCTTTGGATTTCACAACACCTCGGGGGTTTAGGGGTGCCCATCACCAAACTCGCCCGCGGCCTGGCCTCCGGGTCCACCCTGGAATTCGCCAACAAGGAGATGCTGGTGGACGCCCTCAACGGCCGTCAAGCCTTCCATCCCTGATCCAACTCCATCGATCCGCGGCCCACCAAGCCACGCCGTTTCGTTTCGTTCCGATCCGATCCGATTTGATCCGTATCGACCGCTTTCGCCTTCCTACGACCCGCCGAGCCAACGCCCATGAGACTCGACACATCGATGCGTCCGGACGTGACGTTACGTCAGACGCTCATGCCCCGCATGATTCAGTCGATGGAGATTCTCCAACTGCCGTCATTGGCGCTTCAGGAGCGGATCGATCGGGAACTGATCGAAAACCCGTTGCTCGTCGATCTCCGCGAGAGCGGCGAGACCGCCGCCTCGACCGGCGAGTCCGACGGCGACGAACCGAGCGAACTTCGGGAAATCGACCCCGAAGTGGACTCCCCCACCGCGACGGCCAACCTCGAACCCACCCCCCCAACCACCGACGAGTTCGACTTCGCCACCGAGTTTCCCGAGTTCGCCGACCTGGAACCCTGGGAACGCGAGAGCAAAAGCCGCGCGACCCTCGCGGAGGAATCCGACCGCAAACTCGAGGCGATGCAAAACATGGCCTCTCGTCCCCCCTCGCTGGTGGACGACTTGAGCCTGCAACTGGGCTACCTCGACCTCGAACCGACCCTTCGTCGCGCTTGCGACTACATCATTGCCAACCTAGACGATCATGGGTTTTTCCGACTCCCCCTGGAGGATGTAGTCCGCGACGTGCCCGGCCTCGACCTCGAAATGGCCCGCGAGGCGCTGAGGGTGGTCCAGAAACTCGACCCGCCCGGCATCGCCGCCCGCGACCTCAAAGAATGCCTCCTGCTCCAGATCACTCCCGAGACCCGCCACGCCGACCTCGTGGCTACCCTGATTCGCCACCACCTCGACGACATCGGCCATAATCGCCTGCCGATCATCGAACGCAAAACCGGTGCGCCTCTAGAACGAATCAAGGAGGCGATCGAACAACTCCGCAAGTTCAACCCCCGCCCCGCTTCCGGCTTTACCTCTGGCGACCAGGCCTATATCGTTCCTGACCTGATCGTGGAACAAAACGAACAAGGTCGGTGGGTGGTGCGCCTGGACGATTCCCAAACGCCCCGTTTGGGAATCTCCCCACGATATCAGAGCATGCTCAAAAACAAGCAAGCCGATGCGGTCACACGCGAATATATCAAATACAAAATTGACTCGGCCCGGTGGCTGATCGATTCGATCGAGCAGCGCAAGGCCACCCTACTCAAGGTGGCTCAGGCGATCATCGACTATCAGACGCCCTTCCTCAACCACGGTCCCGAACACATTCAACCGCTCAAGATGCAGCAAATCGCCGATCAGGTTGGGGTTCACGTTACCACGGTCAGCCGTGCGGTGGATGACAAGTGGATTCAAACCCCCCGTGGTTTGCTGCCGCTCAAGCGTTTCTTCGGCGGAGGCACCCGCACCTCCAGCGGCGAGGAGGTCGCTTACGACCAATTGCGCCTGCGTCTTCAGGAGATGATCGCCCAGGAGGACAAGCGCAAACCCCTCTCTGACGAGGAGATCGTCAAGGCCTTTGAGAAGGAGGGGATCACCTTGGCGCGCCGAACCGTCACCAAGTACCGCGAGACCCTGGGCATTCCCTCCAGTCGCCAGCGGCGCGTCTACTGAACGCGGGCATAACATCAATCCCGACCAAACCGAACATGTCGGCCGTCCCGCCTCGAAGCCTGACTATCTCATGGCCTGAATCGGGGGCGGGACGGGGCAGGGTCGGACGAATCGGACCGGCTTGACTCGGATGCCGGTCCATCGGTGGCTGTGGCCGCCGAGCGAGCGAATCGAGACCGACGGGTCGAATTAGGCCTCGTTGCTGGACGTGGCTTCACCGCCTGCGCCTTCGCCCTTGGCGCGCTTACGGCGTGAGACCTTGGGAGCGTCGCCTTGAGCCTTTTTGGCTTCGGCCTTGGCCGCCGCCTTGGCCTTCTTGGCGTCGATCCGCTCCTGACGCTTCTTGTCCTTGACCTGAGCCGCCTCAGCGGCTGATAGACGGGTGCCAGTGAACCGCTCCTTGAGCCGCACCGCCTTGCCCGAGAGGTTGCGTAGGTAATACAGCTTAGCCCGGCGCACCTTGCCCGAACGCTTCACCACGATGTCGGCGATCTTAGGCGAATGGACCGGAAACTTCCGCTCGATCCCCTCGCCCTGAACGATCCGCCGCACCACGAACATTTCGCGGGTGCCCGAGCCGGAGCGGGCAATCACGACGCCGTTAAAAATCTGAATCCGTTCCTTGTCGCCGTCCAAGATCTTCACATGGACATCGACTGTGTCACCAATCTCGAAGTGCGGGATCGTCTCCTTCATGGAGGCGCGTTCAACCCGTTCTAGCAGGGCGTTTTGCATAGTGGCCTCGAACCCCACCACTTGGTGGAACAAAAGGGGAATAGAACAAGACACTTTGACGAAACGAACACTCGCGTCGGCACGGATCGGCTCGGCCTGGACGCGGATGGTTGAGTCTGGGAGAGCGGGCGTCGGGAACACACCGCGTTCGGCCCAGGTCAACGATGACGACGGTGGAACAGAACTCACTCGGTCGCGGGGGGAGCCGAACCATAGGGGGCATTCGGGATGGTTGGGAGGACAGCCTCCCGGAAACGTTGGCGGGTGCGTTGGAGAGCCTGCTCACGACGCCAGCGAGCGATTTCGGCGTGGTTGCCGCTCGTCAAGACCTCGGGCACACTCAGACCGCGATAGAGCCGCGGGCGGGTGTAGTGGGGATGATCCAGCAGTCCTTCGGGTCCGAATGAATCCTCCACAGCCGATTGGTCGTCCCCGAGAACTCCGGGGATCAGACGGGACACGGCGTCGATGACCACCATCGCGGGAACTTCGCCGCCGGAGAGGACGTAGTCGCCGATCGAAACCAGCTCAGGTTGCAGCAACTCTATGATCCGCTCGTCGAAGCCTTCGTAGCGTCCACACAGCAGGATCAAGCGAGGCTGAGTCGCTAGGCGACGCACCCACTCCTGGTCGAGCCGACGCCCCGAGGGGGTCATCGCCAACACAAGTCCGGGAGGGGCGGTCAAGGCTTGAACTGCTTCCACGGCCTCGACGACCGGCGGAGCCATCAAAACCATCCCAGGGCCGCCGCCGAAGGGGCGGTCGTCCACTTGATGGTGCTTATTCGAGGCCCAGTTCCGCAGATCATGACGATGAACCGCGATCAGATTGCGTTCCAACGCCCGCTTGAGGATACTTTCAGAGAGAAACCCCTCGAAAAGGTTAGGAAACAGGGTCAGCACATCAAACCGGATCAACGGACGAGAGGCGACGGTTGACGAGTCCTCCACGGACGACGCTGGTGGGACGGCATCGGACCCGGATTTCACCTCATGGTTTGGCGTTGACACCGCAGGCATCCTCCCCAACCACCCAATCCGACCTCCTCTCGTGACGGCCTGTTCGAGTCGATCCCGCTCGACCAAGGCCAACGCGAATCCCGCATGGTCAAGCCACGCACGGAATGTACCAACCGAGGAGAGGGAAGGTGGGCGGGACGCGACGCCGCGCCCATCCGATCCCGGAGGCGCGACGACGAGCCGTCACGTCAACTTGAGGTCGTGGGGGTGGCCGACGCCACCACGGGGGTACTGCCAGCAACCGCCGCGCGAGCGTCCGGCGACGCGCCGCCGAAGGGCAAGGCGGCAATCTGTTCGGGGGTCAACTCAATCGGTTCCCCGGGAGCCGGTTTGGTCACCCCGTACTTTTTGAGCAGTACCGCCACCTTTTCGGTCGGCTGCGCGCCGACTGACAGCCAGTAACGCACGCGGTTGACATGCAACACCGTGCGGGCGTCCTTGTTGCGTACCATTGGGTCGTAATAGCCCAGCTCCTCGATCGCTCGTCCATCGCGGGGAGCCTTAGCGTCCATCGCGCAGATACGATAAAACGGTCGATGCAACCGACCCATCGACTTCATCCGAATCTTGACCACGGCGGGTCGTCTCCTCCCGGCAACCTCTCGGTTCGGTTTCGATAGGGTTTTGGGGTTTCAATCAATCACTTGGGGAACCACGCCGCACGCCACGAGAACCAAACAGGGGTCGCGGCAGTCTCGTCCCCCCACACTATGGCTTTGGCCTTCAGGTCGAGTTGTTGGTCCAACCCGCTTGACGTCAATCGGTGGGAAAAGGCGTGGAGCGCGCCAGAGGAACCGGACGCGATGCACTCCGGGTCCCTGGTTGACGGCAAAGCGCCATTGTAGTCCATCAATCCGATCTTGTCAGGAGCATTCCTGTCAGCCCGCGCGGTTTTCCATGCGACGGCCACGCCGCAACCACGGGCGGAGCGAAACGCCATGAGCGACGCGAGGTTGGGGGTTGGATTTTCCCTGGACTTGAACGTGACTTACCCAACCTGACTCGACCCAATCTGATCCGACCCAACTTGAACACACGCGGCCATGACGTCTTGTTCCCCGGCGTTTTCAAAACGCCACAAGCCGCGCTAAGTCCGCTGTCGTTCCCGGTGGCGTCCCCGCTCCCGAGGTTTGGCTCACCCGGTGGTTGACCCTCCGCGTCGCGGTCTCGACAATCAGCCGCCACCTTGTGTTTCGCTCCAGGATCGACCACCCATGCCGCATCTATCGCCCCCTTCCGCACCCCAATACCGCGCGGTCGATCTCATCCGCCGCAAACGCGACGGTCAACCGCTTGAACCCGACGAAATCGCCTGGATGGTCCGCGCCCACGAAACCGGCGCGGCCACCGATTATCACTGGGCCGCCATGCTGATGGCGATCCTCTGGCGCGGGATGAACCCCACCGAAACCGCTGCCTTAACCCGCGCCATGATTGACTCGGGTTCGGTCCTGACCTGGGACGACCTCGACGCGCCGCCGATCGACAAGCACAGCACCGGCGGCGTGGGTGACAAGACCTCCTTGATTCTGGGACCGATTGCGGCCGCCTGCGGCGTACCGGTGCCGATGGTCTCGGGACGCGGATTAGGACACACCGGCGGCACCCTCGACAAGCTCGAAGCGATCCCCGGGGTTCGCGTCGCTCTCTCGACCGAGGAGTTCCGCCGCCTGGTCCGGCGACATCGTTTGGCCCTGATCGGCCAGACCGACGAGATCGCCCCTGCCGACCGCTGGATGTACGCCCTGCGCGACGCTACCGCCACCGTCGAGTCGATCCCGCTCATCACCGCCTCCATCCTCTCCAAGAAGTTCGCCGAGGGGATCGACGGCTTAGTGTTGGACGTGAAAACCGGTGACGGTGCATTCATGGCCACTTTGGAGGACTCCCAGGCGTTGGCCGAGTCGCTGATCGTCTCGGGACGTGCCCTGGGCAAGCGGGTCGTCGCCCTGGTAACCCGGATGGATCAACCGTTGGGCCGTCAGGTGGGCAACGCCCACGAGGTCGCCGAGGCGATCGCCTGCCTCAAGGGTGACGGCCCCGACGACCTGACCGATCTCTCGCTTGAACTGGCCGCCGAGATGATCTGTCTAGGAGGCGTCGAACCGAATCTCGACGCAGCCCGCCGCCGCGCCCAAGGCGCTTTAGAGGACGGCTCGGCCCTGGAGGTCTTTCGACGGGTCATCGCCGATCAAGGCGGCGATCCCCGAGTGATCGATCAACCCGAAGCAATCCTGCCTCGGCC
>Ga0308411_10003730_pt1 | contig 10132 bp, 8 predicted proteins | sample HotsprottomLayer_2_FD_203530 | JGI IMG/M metagenome (GOLD analysis project Ga0308411, IMG submission 203530) | Hot spring phototrophic mat microbial communities from Octopus Spring, Yellowstone National Park, Wyoming, United States -... | ecosystem: Environmental > Aquatic > Thermal springs >... | reverse complement strand
ACGTATTCGCCGCCTGGGCGAGGATCTCCATGGTGTGATATACCGGCAGCGCCCCGCCTGCGCGCTTCAGGTGTGTGCGTATCTGCACCAGGCAGCCGATGTTGCCAGTCGCCACGGCGTCGGCGCCGGTCGCCAGGATGCTGCGCGCCTTGCGCTGACCCAACTGGTCGGCGATGTCGGGGTGCTCAATGTTGTAGGTGCCGGCAGAGCCACAACAAGTATCGCCCTCAGGAATCTCGGCCAGCGTGAGGTTGGCGACGGCGCCGAGCAGCCGGCGCGGGGCACCCCAGATGCCCTGGGCATGCGCCAGGTGGCAGGCATCATGATAGGCCACCGTCATGGGGCGCGGCAACGCTCCCGGCGCACGCATCCCCAATTCATCCAGGAACTCGCTCACATCTTTGACCTTGTGGGCAAAGTCGCGCGCTTCTGCTTCCAGGGACGTGCCGCGGAAGAGCAGCTCGTATTCCTTCATAGCCGAGCCGCATCCCGCTGCGTTCGACACCACCGCATCCACGTCGCATACAAAGGCCTTCAAATTTCTCTCGGCCAGCCGACGCGCGCTCTGGGCGTCGCCGGTGTGCATGCCCAGCGCGCCACAGCACCCCTGGCCTTTCGGGATGACTACCTCGACGCCCTGGGCAGCCAGGACGTGCAGCGTGGCCCGGTTGATCTGTGGTGCAAGCACCTGCTGCACACAGCCAACCAGCAAGGCCACCCGCGCGCGGCGCTCGCCGCGGGCCGGTTGCACTTCCGGCAGTGGCTCGCCAATCGGGGGGATGTGGGCCGGGAGCAGCGACAGCATGGCCGCGATCTGGCCAGGCAAGACGCCTCTGAACGGCGCAGCCAGCTTGCCGATTGCCGCAGCAGCCCGAAAACGACCAGGATAGGGCAGCGTTTCGCGCACCAGCCGGCGGGCGATCCGGTCCATCCACGGCCGCGCGCGGGTTGGCTCGGTGTGGGCGCGATAGGCGGTGATGAGCTCGCCATACCGCACGCCGGACGGACAGGCCGTCACACAGCCAACGCAGCCCAGGCAGCGATCGAGGTAGGGCGCAGCCTCCTGCGGGGTGAGCGATCCCTGCAACACATCGCGCATCAGGATGATGCGCCCTCGCGGCGAGTCCATCTCCTCGCCCAGCACTTTGTAGGTTGGGCAGGCCGCCAGGCAAAAGCCGCAGTGCACACAGGCAGCGACGGCATCGGCCATTGTTTGTCCGTTCGGGCCAAGTTTATCTACTGGTATTTCGTGTTGCATGACTGCCTCTCAGGCTTTGCTTCGCACTGCTTGCGCCACCCGGCTGCGCGCCCTCGCGTCCCAGTCGGCGAACCTCCTGTTGTTCACTGCACAAACCTCCCGTGCGGATCCAGCGCGCGCGCAACGCGCTCGGCAAAAGCGTTCGTCCGATGACGGCCAATGCGCGGGTCGCCGGCCGCATTCAGCAAGACCAGGCCGGCCAGGTCCAGCGCTCTGAGCGCAGCGTCGAGGGCGGGAAGATCGCGCGTGGCGATCCAGGCTACATTGCCCCCCACGCTGTAGCGGCGTTGCGCGTGTCTCACGGCTGCATCCAGGCCGGGGATGCGGCTGGGTGTGAGCGGCACTTTGACGACGCACTCCTCCGGCGCGAGCCATTTAAACTCGCGGGCAGCGCGCCAGAAGTGCGCTTCGTCATCGCCGGTGATGACCTGGCCGCCGCCGCACAATGCGCGCACGCGATCCATGCGCTGCAGCAGGCTGGCAGCCAGCCCACCCACGCGGATGAACAAGGCAGCAGCGTCGCCCACACCCATCAGCAGATCAATGGCGTTCAAGTCGTAGGGGCAATTGGTCAATTTAGGCAACAGCGCCAGCGCCGCTTCCAGCGACGCACAATCCACGCGCAAAGTGGCATAGGCTTCGGGACGGGGGAAGACTTTAAAAGTTACATCCACCAGGATGCCCAGCCGGCCAAGGCTGCCCACCATCAGCTTGGGGTAGTCGAATCCAGCAGCATTCTTCACCACCCTACCGCCGCCCTGGATGAGCGCGCCGTTGCCATCCACAAAGCGCGTGCCGATCAGAAAGTCGCGCACGCCACCGTAGCGATAGCGCTCCGGCCCACATGCGTTGGCGGCCACTGTGCCGCCCAACGTGGCGCCATGCTCGACCAGCAATGGGTCAAAGGGCAAATACTGGCCGTGCTCTGCCAGCAAGGCCTGCACCTGGGCAACTGGCGTGCCGGCCCAGGCGGTGATGACAAATTCGGTGGGCTGGTACTCGATCACACCGGAGAAGGCCGAGAGATCGAGGATGCCGGACTCCCCGGCATGTGGGGCGCACTTGGTGCGCGCGCCGCGCGGCTGGATGCGCTTATCCTGGGCGCGCACGGCGGCCTGCAAATCGCGGATATCTGGGGGCATAGCAGAAGTGTCGTTCAGGCCTGCCGGATCGTCACTCGCGCGAGATCACACCGGCCTGCTCCAGCGGATGCGAGCCGACCTGGCGCAGGTCGGGTGCTTCGCCGGTTGGGAAGACTTTGCCGCGGTTGGCCAGCTCGTCGGGGTCTATGACCTTGCGCAGCGCCCACATCGCGTCCATGTCGGCCGGGGCAAATTGGCGCGGCATATATTGGCGCTTCTCCATGCCCACGCCGTGCTCGCCGGTGATCGAGCCGCCCAGCCGGATGCACAGGTCAATGATCTCGCTGGCCAGTTCTTCGGCGCGGTGCAGCGCGCCCGGCTCGCGCCCATCGAACATGATCAGCGGGTGCAGGTTACCGTCTCCGGCGTGAAAGACATTGGCCACGCGAATGCCCCACTTGGCGCTGAGCTTCTCGATCTCGGCCAGCGCCTCGCCCAGCCGTCGCCGCGGCACTACGCCATCCTGCACGATGTAATCGGGGCTGAGCCGGCCCACGGCGCTGAACGCGCTCTTGCGCCCCTTCCAGATCTTCATGCGCTCTTCATCGTTGCGAGCCACCCTGGTCAGATACGGGTTCGAGGCGTCTATCACCGCCTTCAGGCGCGCCCACTCTGCCTCCACCTGCGAGTGCTCACCTTCCAGTTCCACGATGAGCAGCGCAGCAGCATCCAGCGGGTAGCCGGGTTTCACAGCGGCTTCGGCAGCCTGGATCGAGAGGTTATCCATGATCTCCAGGGCGCCGGGAAGCAGTCCAGAGGCGATCACGCTGGACACAGCGTCGCCGGCGGCTTCCAGCGAGCGGTAGGCAGCCAGCAAAGTGCGGTAGGTCTCCGGCTTGGGCAACAGACGCACAGTGATCTCCAGGGCGATTCCGAACAATCCCTCGCTGCCCACAAATAAGCCGGTGTAGTCGGCATCTACCCCGTCCAGCGATTCGCCGCCCAGTTCGGCCACCTCGCCATCGGGCAAAACCACCTTCAAGCCCAGCACATGGTTGCTGGTCATGCCATATTTCAGGCAGTGCGCGCCGCCGCTGTTGAAGGCCACGTTGCCGCCGATGGTGCAGATCGGCTGCGACGAGGGGTCGGGCGCGTAGAGCAGCCCATAGGGTGCAGCCGCTTTGGTGATGTCCAGGTTCACCACACCTGGCTCAACCACGGCGATGCGCTGTTGAGGGTCGAGCCGCAGGATGCGGTTGAGCCGGTTAAGGGCGATGACCACGCCTTCTTTGACCGGCAGTGAGCCGCCGCTGAGGCTGGTGCCGCTGCCGCGCGGGACGAACGGCAGACCGAAACGGTGGCAGGTGCGCACAGCAGCGATCACTTCGGACTGCGTCTCAGGAATGACGACGGCAGCCGGGCGAGCCTGAAACGCGGTCAGGGCATCCGATTCGTAGGCAGCCAGAGCCGCCGGCGCCGTCAGCAATCGGTCGGGCGGGAAGATCGCGCGCAGCGCGGCGAGGAATGGGGACTGATTCATTTCAGAAAAGGATACACGGCCTCGTTGAAGGCATCGGGCTGCTCAAGCGGGCTGAGGTGACCGGCGTTGGGGATAACGACCAGCTTTGCGCCGTCCACTTCCCGCGCGATCAGCTCGGAGTCGCTGGGCGGCGAGATCGTGTCTTTCTCTCCCGCGACGGCCAGCGTCTTCACCTGGACGCGGCGCAGCCAGTCGGTCATGTCCTTGCGCGCGGCCAGCGCCTCAAGCGTAGCGATGATGGTGTCGGGGTGGGTGCGCTCGATCATGTGGCGCACCTCGTTGCCGCAGCGCTCGATGCTTTCCGGCGCCAGCAGCCGGGGGAGCATCTCATCGGCGTAAGGCCGCGTGCCTTGCGTCCGCACCAGCTCAGCCTGTCGTTTACGGTTGGCTTTAGCTTCGGGCGTATCGCCGGCAGCGCGCGTGTTCGAGAGGACCAGCCGGCGCACCAGCTTGCGGGTAGCCAGCCGTCGCCAGATGGCCAGCGCAATGTAGCCGCCCATAGATAGCCCGACGAAGTTCGCGCTTTTGATGTTCAGGTGCGCCAGCAATGCGACAATGTCGGCAGCAAAGGTGTCCACTGTAAGCGGCGTCGGCTCAGGTGGTTTCCTCAGCTCGCTGGAAGCCCCAAACCCGCGCAGGTCGGGCGCAATGCATCGGTAGCCCATGGAGAAGTAATCGAGCTGATGTCGCCAAATGCTATGGTCGAGCGGGAAGCCGTGCAAGAAGACAACCGTGCCAGCGGGGTCGCTGCTGCTGCGATCCTCATAGAACATGCGGAGGCCATTGATTTCTGCATACATTTAGAATCATCCTGTGATTCGCTAAGCACATCATCGCACAACATGACCTTCGGGAGTGCGCCGGCGATCACTCGCCTATGGTCTATTTGCGTCCGGCAACCGAGGCCGATCAAGATATCATTCGCGCGATGATCTTCGCGGAGCGGCTCGACCCGACGTCGCTGAACTGGCAGAATTTTATCGTCGCTGCCGACGGCGGGGAAATAGTCGGCATTGCCCAGATCAAGCCGCACAGAGATTGTCGCGAGTTCGGCAGTCTGGTGGTGAAACCGGCTTATCGCAGGCGAGGCATCGGCCGGCAGTTGGTAGAGGCGCTGCTGAGCAAAGAAACCGGAGACGTATATCTGCTGTGCGCAGTGCAACGCGCGCCGTACTACCGGCAGTTCGGCTTCGAGGTGATTGACCAAGCACAGGCGCCGCCTACGCTGCGGCGCAAGCTGCGGTTGGTCGCACTGTTTCGCTTCGCCGGCGTGCATGTGGTGGCCATGAAGAAGCGCGCAGCCTGATTTCAGTTCGTCCGGCCCAGCAGACCCTGCGCCAGGTCGCGCAGGGCGCGACAGGCCGGATTATCCAGGCCGGTCGAATCCAGCGCCGAGAGTGCGCCGGCGCAGGCATCTTCGGCTGCCTGCTCGGCGTGAGCCTTTCCACCGGCGGCCTCGATCATCTGGCGCACCGCTTGCACTTCGGCATCGGTCAACCCGCCGACGCGCAGATAGCGCTCGTGAAGGCGCGCATCGCGTTCGGCGGCATACAGCACCGGCAGCGTCTTCTTGCCGTTGGCCAGGTCGCTATCCTGCTTGCCGGTCAGAGCTGGATCGCCCCAGATGCCCAGGACGTCGTCTTGCAATTGGAAGGCAATGCCCAGCCAGCGGCCAAACTCGGCAAAGGCCCGCGCAGTCTTGGCGTCCGCGCCGCCAATCAGCGCGCCAATCTCACAGGCCGCCGAGGTCAGCGCAGCCGTCTTGCCCTCGATCATGCGCATGTATTCGTCGGCAGTCACGTCGCCGCGCGATTCAAAGCTCAAATCCAGGTGTTGGCCAATGGTGAGCCGGATGCACGTCTCGTCGAAGGCACGCATGGCGCGCACTACACGCTCGACCGGCGCGCCACGTTCGACCGAGCGCAACAAGGCCAGGTGGGCAAAGGCGAACATAGCATCGCCGGCGTTGATCGCCTGCGCTTCTCCCCACACCTTCCACAGCGTTGGCCGACCGCGCCGCAGCTCATCGCGATCTTCGATGTCATCGTGGATGAGCGAGAAGTTATGCAGCAGCTCCACTGCCGCCGCCGCCGGCAGAGCCGCCTGCCAGTTGCCGCCGCAGGCCTCGCAGCTCAGCAGGGTGAGCATTGGACGAATGCGCTTTCCAGATGCCGCGGTGGTCGGCGCACCCTGGCGATCGGCGAAGCCAAGGTGGTAGTTCAACATCACGTTGAACTGTCGGGGTTGCAATCCATCATTGATGACGGCGCGCATCTCCTCTTCGATGTAGGGGACGAAGCGCCGAAAGAAGTCGCTCAGTGAATCGGGGATGGACATACGCGCGCAACTTTACCTAATTTGTCGGCCAGATACAACCCCAGGCACAACCAGCCGGCTGCCAACAGGTAGCCGGCCAGCACATCGCTTGGCCAGTGCACCCCCAGGTAGACGCGCCCAAATCCGGCGCCGGCGATGACGAACGACGCGGCCAGCCCAGCCCACCAGCGCACGCGCAGGCAGCGTCCGCTCAGCGAAGCCAATGCGATGAAGGCGATGACCGCAGCGCCGGCGTGTCCGCTGGGATACGAGAAGCGCTGAAAGTCGGCTTGCAGCTCCGGCAGGCCATGGGGGATATATTCCACGCTGGGGCGAAGCCGCCCAATCGCGATGCGCATGGCGATGTTGCAGGCCAGCGCGCCAAAGTAGGCGATGAGCGGCCAGGCCGCGCTGGCTATCTGCGCTGCATTCAGAAACGCCGCTCTCGTGCGCAGCCGCGCCAGGTGAACCCCACTCACGCAGGCGCATATCAACAATGTCGGAATCGCCGAGCTGACGAACGTTAAGACCCAGACCGCGTGGGTGAGCCAATCGCGGCGTGCGCCAATTGCCCAGGTCACCAACGCCCATTCGCCTGGCAGCGTGCCGAGCGCGATCACCGACGCACTGAGCAGAGCCAGAGAAGCAAACGACACACACGCTGTGATGCTCCAAAACCTGACCATAGCGGGGTAATGCTACACTGCGAGCCGTCATGGTCACCACTTTTCAGCTCAACGGCGGCGTCATCAGCCTGCTGGGCGAGTACCCCTCGATGCGGGCGGCATCGGCTGAATTGCCCGATGGGGCCTACACCACCTTTCGCACCTACCACAGCAACCGCGTGCTGAGGTTGGGCCAGCACATTCGTCGGCTGGAGGAGTCGGTGGCGCTGCTGGGTCGGCCATCGCTGTTGGAGGCTTCGGCAACGCGCCAGGCGATCGCCCACGCCCTGCGCGCAACTGGCTATCCGGAGTCGCGCTTTCGGCTCACCTTCGCTCCGCCGACGCTCTTCGTCAGCATCGAGCCGTTCACCCCATATCCGCCCATGCTGTATCAATCCGGCGTTTGGTGCGTCACTGTTTCGCTGCAGCGCGACAACCCGCACGCCAAAAGCACAACCTTCATCGCCTCGGCTGCCGATGCATATGGGGCGTTGCCGGCCGGCGCGCACGAGGGCTTGATGGTGGCTGGGGATGGCGCCATTCTGGAGGGACTGAGCAGCAACTTCTTTGCGATTGCGCCGGCTGCCGGCCATGCACTGCATAACAATCAGGACGCCGGGCTGGTGTTACGCACCGAGGAGGCGCGCGTGTTGGCCGGCGTGACGCGCGCAATCGTGCTCGAAGTCGCACACGCGTTGTTGCCAATCTCCACGCAGGCTGTGGCCTGCGACGAGCTGCCGCATGTGCGCGAGTGCTTCATCACCAGCGTCTCGCGCGAGATCCTGCCAGTGGTGAAGATTGACCACACGGTGATCGGCGACGGCCAGCCCGGCCCAACCACGCGCGAGCTGATGCGACGCTTCTGCGAGCTTGTGCAACGCGAAGCCGAGCCGCTGGAGTAAGCCGGACTCATGTCCCTTTCCACAGCAGCTTCGGCCACCGCCGGGCCTTCGCCAGCGGTGCGCCTGGGGCCGGCCATCGGTTCGCTCGTTTTGCTGCGCGGGGCGATGGACGCAGCTTACCGGGCGCCATTGCCGTTCCTCGTCTATGTTGCAGCGGCCTTCGGGGCCGATCCGGCTCAAGCGGGATGGCTGGCCGTGGCGTTGAGCGCAGCCGGCCTGGTCGCGCCGGTCATCGGCGTCTTGGAGGGCTGGCTGGGGCGACGCGTGACTACGATACTCGCAGCGGGCGGGTTCATCGCCACGTGCGGGTTGATGCCGTTTGCACCCGGCTATTCGTCGGTGCTGTTCCTGTACCTGGGCGTGGGGGTGACCAAGGCGTTATTCACGCCACAGGTGCAGGCGTTTGTAGGCGACGCCGTGCCATACGAACGGCGCGGGACAGCCATTGGCTTTGTCGAACTATCGTGGGCTTTGGGCTGGATCATCGGCGTGCCGGTATTCGGCTTCCTGATCGAACGCGCGACGTGGTGGGCGCCGTTCGTCGCCTTTGGTCTGGCCGGCTTGGTTGGCTTGTGGCTGGTGCTGCGCTTTGCCCTCGTCCGTCCTGTATCACCTCGACCGGTTGCGGTACAGTTGCGCAGTTCAGGTAGCCTGCGCAAAGTGTGGACGACGCCGGGGGCCGTCCTGCTGCTGGTCTTCGGTCTGCTGATTTCATTCTCGTCCCAGATTGCGACGCTTACCTACGGTCCCTGGCTGGCGGCGCAGTTCGCACTTGGGCCGGCGCAGTTGGGCCTGGTCTCGATTGTGTTGGGCGTGGCCGACGTTGTAGCCGAAGTCGGCACAATTGTGCTGGTGGATCGCATCGGCAAGCGGCGTTCGGTGCTGGGGGCAACGGTGTTGTATGCAGCGTCATTCGTGCTAGTGGTGGCGCTTGGCTGGGGGTTGGCGCCGGTCATGGCAGCGCTGTTCCTGCTGTTCCTGACGTTCGAGTATGCGCTTGTGGCCTCGCTGGCCGTGGTGAGCGAAGCAGTCCCCGAAGCGCGCACGATGATGGGAGGCTTTGTCGTCGCCACTCATTCGGTGGGCCGCATCGCTGCTTCGCTGATCGCGCTGCCCTTGTTTGGCCTGGCCGGCCTGGGCGGCGCCATGGGCGTGGGCGCTGTCTTCACAGCGCTGGCGGCAGCGGCTTTTTGGTTCGTGCGGGTCAGGCGGTAAGGATGAATGCCTTCGGGCTGGTCGAAGCCGCTGCGGCAGATGCCGGTCAAAGGCATCTGCGTTCAGGGCATTGCCGAGTTGAGCGCGGAGTCGCTGGTCGCCTGGCTGCTGAAGAAGCGCTCGCGCAGGGCAACAATGCGCGAGCGGATAGGGATGATGACCTGCGAGCCGTCCGGCGTCGTAGCAAATTCGGTATAGCGCTGGTCAAGCACTTCGGACTTGATTTTGTCGCGCTCAATGTGTTGAGCGAGGACGGCGAGTTGCTGCATCTGGTCGAGCGTCATGTCGGTCTTGATTGAGGAGCCGAGTTCGCTCAGCATCTCCGGTGCGCTGGCGATGAGCAAGGCCAGGGTGTGGGGATTCTTGAGCTTCTCGCGCACGGCCAGGACAACCTGCTGTTGACGTCGGGCGCGGTCGAAATCGCCGTTCTGCGAATGGCGGGTGCGGGCATATTTCAGCGCGGTCGCCCCATCCATAGTCTGCAGGCCGGCGGGCAAAGAGAGCACCTCCACGCCGTAATCCTCGGTGGGATATTCAGGGTCATAGATCGGCTCCGGCACATCAATGGTGATGCCGCCGATGCGGTCTATGAAGTTCTCGAAAGCCGTAAAGTTGATGCGCGCGACGAAGTGGATGGGAATGCCCAGGAAGTTCTCAACTGTCTTGCGGGCCAGCGCTATGCCGCCTCCGGGATAGTCATACGCATCGCCCAGAAAGTTGGCCTGGTTAATCCGATAGTTGGGCTGATCGAAGTTGCCCGGTATCGGCACCCAGACATCACGGGGGATGGAAAGCATCCCTGCTTCCATCGTCATCGGGTCTAGCGTGAACACGATCATGGTGTCGGTGCGATAGGCGCGCTCGCGCTCGCCGGCGCGCTGGTCAATGCCCAGCAGCAAAATGTTTACGCGCTCCTTGCCATCCCAGGCCTTGGGCAACACGATCAGGTCTTCCTGAGGGGTTCTCGGCGTGGCAATGCTGATCGGCCGTGGCTGGCTGAGGACCTCCGGCAGGATGGTCAGTTCGTTCGCAAAGTAGTCGTAGGCGCTGTGATAGGCATAGAAACTTGCGCCGACCGCCGCTGCAGTCAGGCCAATGACGACAGCCGCAATGGCGACAAATTTGCGCGACATCATTCCCCGTTCATGGCGTAA
>Ga0308411_10003727_pt1 | contig 10135 bp, 4 predicted proteins | sample HotsprottomLayer_2_FD_203530 | JGI IMG/M metagenome (GOLD analysis project Ga0308411, IMG submission 203530) | Hot spring phototrophic mat microbial communities from Octopus Spring, Yellowstone National Park, Wyoming, United States -... | ecosystem: Environmental > Aquatic > Thermal springs >... | reverse complement strand
AACGAGAACGCCCCGCGGCGGCCGCGGTTGGTCAGGCCGCGTTGAGCCCAAGAGCAATGGCCGCCGCGCCTCGGCCACGTTCAAACCCACACGCCAGGTTGAGTGAGCGTCGCAACGGCGTTGAGTCCCCCCCCGCTGGTTTCCCGCGAGTCGAACGAATCGATTCGCCCGACCCTTTCGCCAGGACCGCGAGTGCTTCGATGAGCGCAGCCGCCGAGCTTCCCAAGCAGTACGACCCCCGCGCCGCCCAGGAGCGTTGGTACCCCTTCTGGCTCGAACAGGGCTATTTCCAAGCCGATCCCGCCAGCAGTAAGCCGCCCTACGTCATCGTGATCCCGCCCCCCAACGTCACCGGCGCGCTCCACCTGGGACACGCGCTGAACAACACGATTCAGGATATTCTAATACGATGGCGACGCGCTCAAGGCTACGACGCGCTTTGGCTGCCGGGGACCGATCACGCCGGGATCGCCACGCAAGCGGTGGTCGAGAAGCGTCTGTTCCAGGAGGAGAAGAAGACCCGTCACGACTTGGGCCGCGACGAATTAGTGCGGCGGATCTGGGCCTGGAAGGAGGAGTACGAAGCGCGGATTTTGAACCAGTTGCAACGGATGGGATGCTCGTGCGACTGGAGCCGGACCCGGTTCACGTTGGACGAACGGTGCGCCCAGGCGGTGCGGGTGGCCTTCTTCCGGCTGTTCGAGGCGGGATTGATTTACCGGGGCAAGCGGCTGGTCAACTGGGACACACATCTGCAAACCGCCGTGGCTGACGACGAGATCACCTATTCCGAAGTGCAAAGCTCCATTTGGACGATCGCTTATCCCCTCGCCGACGACCCGACGACCCGCCTACAGGTGGCCACCACCCGCCCAGAAACCATGTTGGGCGACACGGCGGTGGCCGTCCACCCCGAAGATGAACGCTATCGTCACCTGATCGGTCGGTCGGTGAGGCTGCCGTTGCTGGGCCGAACCATTCCAATTATCGCCGACGGACTATTGGTCGATCCTAGCTTCGGGACTGGGGTGGTGAAGGTCACACCAGCGCACGATCCCAACGACTACCAGACCGGGTTGCGGCACAACCTGCCGATGATCAACCTGCTCAACCCCGACGGCACCTCCAACACTCAGGCCGGTCCCTACGCCGGACTGCCCTGGGCCGAAGTTCGCAAGCGGGTCGTCGCCGACCTTGAAGCCCAAGGGCTGTTGGTGGCGGTGCAGCCCCACCTCAACCGGGTCGGCTTCTCCGACCGAAGCGCGACGCCAATCGAACCTTATCTTTCCGACCAGTGGTTCGTCGCCATGAGTGATCTGGCTCAACGGGCAATGGACGCGGTGACCAGTGGTCAGGTGAGATTTCATCCCGAGCGCTACGCCAAAAGCTATCTGGATTGGTTGGGCGAAAAACGCGACTGGTGCATCTCCCGACAGCTTTGGTGGGGGCATCGGATTCCCATCTGGACCTGCGACCAACCCGATGTCACCGAGGAGGAACTCCGCGCCGCCTTCGGCGAACGATCCAACCTACGCTGGCACCAAGGCGAGGATGGCCGCTGGCTCATCTGTGCGCTGGAGGATCTATCGCCCGACGCGCTGCCGGGCCGGACCTTGACTCAGGACCCCGACGTGCTGGACACCTGGTTCAGTTCGGCCCTCTGGCCTCATTCGACCCTGGGTTGGCCGGAGGCGACCGAAGACCTGAAGAAATACTATCCCACCAGCGTCTTGTCCACCGCGCGGGACATCATCACCCTTTGGGTGGCGCGGATGGTCATGTTCGGGCAATTCAACCTGAACGAGGTGCCGTTCCGCGACGTGTACATTCATCCGGTGATTCAGGATGGTCAAGGCCGCCGCATGTCCAAAAGTTTGGGCAACGGGATCGACCCAGTGGATGTCATCGAGCTTTACGGGGCCGACGCGCTGCGGTTCACCCTGGCCTCGTCGGCGACCGAGACCCAAGATTTGCGGATGCCGGTGGAACAGGTCCAGTTGCCCGATGGTCGGAAGGTGAACACCTCCGAACGGTTCGAGCAGGGGCGGACCTTTCCCAACAAGTTTTGGAATGCCGCTCGGTTCGCCCTAATGAACCTGGAGGGCCACCAGGCGTTGGAATACGACCGGGCTTCGCTGCCGGTGGAGGATCGTTGGATTTTGAGCCTGCTGGCCCGCGCGTCGCGGACAATCACCGCCGACCTGGAGGCGTTCCGGTTCGCCGAGATGGCCAAGACGACGCGCGACTTCATCTGGGGTGACTTTTGCGACTGGTATCTGGAACTGGTCAAAGGTCGGTTACGAAACCCCGAGACCCGTCCCACGGCTCAACGGGTGTTGGCCGGGGTGTTGGATCAACTCTGCCGACTCATTCAGCCGATGATGCCATTCGTGGCCGAACAGGTCTGGCAAGCTCTGGGCAATCTGGCTCCCGAACGAAGCTGGGGCGGCCCAACGACCCGCGCTGCGGCGAGCGTCTGCGTGGCACCGTGGCCGGAGTGGACCGAGGAGGCGATCGACCCGGCCGCCGAAGCGGTGGTCGAGCGTTGGCGCGAGGTGATTCGGACGCTACGCCATCTTCGATCCGAGCGCGAGGTTCCCGAAGCGGCCAAGATTGCCCCGGTCTTAATCGCGTCGGCATCAGTCGCGGTCGATCTCGAGCGCGGGCGGTCTTTGATCGCGGCTCTGACCAACGCCTCAGATGTGACGATTGCCACGCCCGACTCGCCCCACGCGGTCAAGCCCGAGGAGGCGGCTGTAGCGGTTCTGGCCGAGATCGAGGTGGTGTTGCCTTTGGAAGGGTTGATCGACCGCGAGGCGGAGCGTCAGCGGCAGCTCAAGACCCTCGCCGATCTCGACAAGCAGTTGCAGGCGATCCGTGCGAAGTTGAACAACGCCGGATTCGTCGAACGCGCTCCGGCCAACGTGGTTCAGGCCCAACGGGACCGCGAGGCCGAACTCTTGGCCCGCAAGGCGGCCGTGGAAGCCCTGTTGAAATAAGTATAAGTCCAGTCCAGCCGCGATCATCGGTTGGTCGATGGACGACCTGGACTTGACTCGACACGACTCAAGCTCAACCGGACCAGGCGGGTCAGGTCAAGGTCACTCGCCCTTGCGTCGCGGCCAGCGCGACGACGCCCAGATGGGAGCCACAAGCAAATTCGGGGCGCTGGAGCAGTTGGGCGAGCGAACCGTCCCACATAACCCGGCGGAGGTCCAGTTCCTCGCGTCCGGCCAGCCGGGGATCGTGGGGATCGACGGGAGCGGCGTCGAGAGCCAGATAGCACCACATGCGGTTGGCGAGGCGTCCGGTGTCGGGGTGAAACGAACCCAGGGGGATGAGGTGGTCGTCGTCGATGTCGTGGCCGGTTTCCTCGACCAACTCGCGGCGAGCGGCTTGTTCGGGCGTTTCGCCCCGGGCAGTTTCGACATGGCCGCTGGCCCACTCCCAGGTCCGCCTGCCTACGGCGGGACGTTCCTGTTCGACCAGAAGCCAACGCCCTTGACAGTCACGCGCAATCACCACCACGAAGTCCGGGACAAGCATGATGTAATACGGGCGGTCGTCTCCGGTTAAAGAGCGGGTGGCAATGGCGAACCAGGGGGTTTGGAACACGATCGTGTCGTGGGCGGTGGCGATGGGGTCGCGGTGATCGTTGAAGTCGTTGTGAGGTTGAGACATGGAGATCACTAGATCGGTTGAGGTTAGCGGAGGCGGCCGTCCTCTGGAGCGGGAACAAGCGGGGCAGCAGGGGCGACGCCCGCCACCGCGACGGGTTGGGCTGAAGAGGGGATGGCCGGCGTCGTCAAAATGCGACCGACCCAACCGAGATGATGGAGGAGGCGGGACCACTCGAGGTCATTCATCCCTTGACGGGCTTGGTCGAGATGCCACCACATGCGTTGTAGCGGCGCGAAGAAGAGGTCGCAGCGTTGTTGGCGAAGCGTCCCGTCGGGGTCGGGCCGTCCATCCCAAACGACCAAGTTGCCCTTGGCGTCGATAGCGGCCAGGAGGTGGCCGTCGGGGCTGAAGCGGGCCCGGGGATGAAAGGCGTAGTCACCCGGCAGGGTCTCGGGATAGGGTAGGGTCAGCGAGTCGCGTTCAGCGTCGAGATGCCAGAGGAGGACGGCCTCGCGGGAGGCGATGGCGACCCGCAGGCCGTCGCGGTCCACATCGAGACATTCAATACCGTGGGGTTGGTGGAACACCCGGACCTCGGAGCGTCGTTGCAGGTCGTGGAGGTGGAGATCGCCTTCCAGGTCGCCGGAGAGGAGCCGGTTGCCGTCGGGGGTCCAAGCTAGGGCAGCAACTTGGGCAGAGTGGGGGTGCGGCAGCCATTCGACGCTGGGGCCGGTGGACTCGAGATGGACCAGACCTACCTGGCAGGAGGTGCGCGTGACCCCCTCAAGCGATTCCAAGCGCTGGCGGGCGATCGCCAAAAGATCGCCGCTGGGGTGGAACGCTAAGGCGGTGACCTGACCGGAATCGATCGGTAAGGCCAAGGGCGCGAGCGACGACGGAGCCCGAGGCTCGTCGGTCGAGGCGACGATTGCGCCGAGATTCCACAGGAACAATTCGCCACGGTGAGGTTGGCCGCGATCGAATGCCGAGGTGACCAGCCGACGCCCACTTGGTCCCAAGGTTACCGCTCGGATCGGCAGGGTGTGGCCGACCAGCCGCGCCAGGGGGTGGCCCTGGGTGGTCTCGAACAGGATCACCGAACAGCGCTCTTCGGGAGCGGACCCGGCCACGGCCGCAAGGTAGCCGACCTTGGGGTTGGCGTCCACCAAGCGTCCGGGGAAGGCGGGGTAAGCGATGGACGGCATCGCGGGCTCGGCCAGACGACGCTTGGATGGAAGGTGCCACAGGCTCCACGGGTGGCCTTGGCTGGAGGTGGCTAGACGGTGGGCGTCCCAAAACCAAAGCTCCAGCCGACGCTCGCGTTCCCCGGTCGGCAGCAGGTACGCTTCGCTGGGCTGGGTGGCGTCCCAGACCTTGACATGATCCTCTTCCCCCACGCTGGCCAGGCTGCGGCCGTCGGGACTGAAGCAAAGATCGACGACCATGCCGACATGTCCGCGATGGATTGCCAGGGTCTCGCCGGTGCGGGCGTCCCAGACTCGGACCGAGCGATCGTCCCCGGCGGTGGCCAGGCGTCGCCCGTCGGGGCTGAAGCGTAAGACACGGATGGTTCGGGCGTGGCCGTTCAGGGACAGGATCGGGTCGGGGCGGTTCAGATCGATCACATGAGCCACCGCGCCTTCGGCCACGGCCAGGCGTCGCCCGTCGGGCGAGCGGGCCAGACCGTCGATGGAGCCGAAGCGGCGACGGATCGCGTTGGCGCGCCGCGTGGCGATCCATTGGACCAATCGTCCTTCGGAGAGTTCGGCCAGCACCGAGCCGTCGGCCGGATTGACCGTGAACCGACGGGCCGGGATGGAGCCGCCCCGCGCCCAGGGGTGACGAGTGAGGTCGCCAGTGAGGAGGTTCCAGAACCGCACCACGCCGCCCTTGCCGGGACCGACTAGGGTGTGGTCGTCGTGGAGGAACGCCAGGGTGGTTGCCCCAAAACGTTCCCCCGCGGGCAGCCCGGCGTCGGCCAGTTCATAAAACCGGCGGGGGCGGGTGGTGACAATCGCCAAGGCCCGATCGGCGTGGGAACCTGATTCCACGGCCTCCCATTCCCAAATCCCAATCCGCGTTGGTTGATTCGGATCCACCAGGTCGATCAGCGTGGCCGCCAGGCGGCGGCCCGAACGGTCGAACGCCAGCGTGGTGGGGCTGGCGTTGAGATTGCCCAGGTCGCTATAACGCGCGCCGCTGGTCGCGCTGACTAACGTCACTACCCCGTGGCGTTGGTCGCGGCCCGGATTGTGGCTGTAACGGTGTCCATATCCGATCGCTAGGATCGCGCCTTCGGGGTGAAAGGTAGCGCAAAGGGGGGAGAGGTCCTTCTCCTGGTCGTGGTTGACCTCGAACAGATGGCCTTGGGTGAAGTTTTCGAGGAGGCCCAATTCGAATCCGCCTGGGATGACCAGGGATGGATCGATGGGACCGGACTGGGTGTTGGGGGAGGTCAAAGCCCGCGCTCGTTTGAGATGTTCGCGGGCTGAGGCGGCGTCGTTGAGTGGGCCGGTCAAGGCGTAATGGGCCGCGGTGACGTGGCCGAGATATGACTGAAGCCGCGCGTGGCGCAATTCCCGACGCCAGTTGCGATGGGTTTCCTCGTTGAGCCGTCGTTGGGTCAGGACGCTTTGCTCGATGGTTTGAATGTGGGCGTCTTTGATGATGGAGTCGTGCCAGTCGTGGACGAATCCGATCAGTCCAAAGATCATGATGAGAGCCAGGGTGACCGACAGACCACCCTTGACCGGGTGCCGCTCGAACCAGCGCCAGACGCGGCGGCTGGTCGAGGCGCGCCGGGTGGGGATGGGCTGGTTGTCGCGGAACCGTCGCAGGTCTTGAGCCATGCGGCGGGCGTTGGGGTAGCGGTCGCCAGGAACCTTGGCGATGGCGGCCAGCACGATGGTTTCTAGGTCGCGCGGCACCCGATAGTCCAACTGACGAGGCCGGGGGGGATCCTCGTGGAGAATCCGCTCCATCAGGCGGTGGGGCGTTTCGTCCTCGAAGGCAGGGCGCAGGGTGAGGAATTCGTAGAGGGTGATTCCCAGCGCGTACACGTCGCAACGGGCGTCTTGGATTCCATCGAAACGTTCCGGCGACATGTAACGCAGAGTGCCGGCCATTTCGTGGGTTTTGGTCAGGGGTTCAAGGTCCTCGGCTGGTTCGATGAGCTTGGCCAAACCGAAATCGACGATGAAAACCCGCCCGGTGTGGTCGATCAACAAATTTGAGGGTTTGATGTCGCGGTGGACGATCCCGTGATCATGGGCGTAGCCCAGCGCCTCGGCGACCTGGAGGGTCAACTCGGCCACAGCGCGGAAGTAGTGGCGGCGCGGGTCGGGATCAGGGGGATGGTGACGATTCTCGACTACTGGGAGTTCGCCGTTCCAGAGCCGTCGAGCGATCTCACGGGCGTCCAGGCGTCGTTGGGCGCGGGCTTTGGCCACCGAGGTGGCCGAAAGCGGCGCGGCTGGCTTGCGGGGGTTGAGCAGGTTGTCCAATCCTAGGGTTGATGGATCGTCGGATCGGTGTGGAGTCGAGCCCGACGACGAGGCCGAACTGTTGGAATGCGAACCAAGGTGGCTGGAGTCGTTGGCTGGGGACTTGGTGAGGCGGTCCGATTCCGGGGTCCGTCCATAAGCGAGATTTCTGAGTTCCTCCAGCACGAGGTCCAAGGTGGGCCCGCGGATGATTCGCATGGTGTAGAAGGGACGGCCCAAGTGGTCTTCGCCAATCTCCTCCACCGGCACGATGTGGGGGTGGCGCAGGGTCCGAGCCGCGTGAGCCTCGCGGAGGAAGCGGTCGCGGCGGCGCTGGTCCAATGAGGACCACAAGGTTTTCAGAGCAACGGCCCCCCCCCGTTTGAGGTCGATCGCTTCGTAGACGATCCCCATGCCGCCCCTCCCTAATTCGCCGACGATGCGATAATCGCCGATCCGTCCCCGTTCCACCTCCCTCTCCGTCGGGGCGGGCGGGACCGTCTCCCGAGGCCAACCCGATCCGTTCTCAAGCGGATGGCCCTTGGGCAGCGTGTCGTTGGGATGGGGGCAAGAAGCGTTGGGCAGGGACTCGACGCACGGAAAACGGCCAGGACCTTGGAAAAGCTCGCGGGCCACCAACAGGGGGAAGCGATCCTGAATTTCTTCGGCGAATTCGGGGAACCGCTGAGCGTATTCCGAAATTTGGGGGCGTTCTCCCCTTCGAAACCGCTCCAAGAATTCTAAGGACACTTGTTCGAAATGGGTGGCGTTTCCCACAAGCCGGTCCTAAGGGAATGATCACCTCAAGCCGATTCACCCAACCGGGTTGAACCTCCCGATTCAACCTGACGCGGCGTTGGGGAAATCTTGTCGCATGTCAAACTTCGATCGTTCGGCTCGGATCCCTCTTATCGAAAGAATTCATCTCTTAGTTTAGGGGAGTGGGAAAGGTTGAATCAACCCAAAAACCGGCGACCAACCTGCGATTTGAGACCAGCTAAGCCGCAGGAGGACCAACGCGGAATCCAGAGGACCAATGAGGAGTCCTCCGCCTGATTTCCTCAGCGATGACCGCTTGACCGGCTTATGGGATTCCCTAGACTCCATGGGAGACACGTCGTGGGCGCGGTGGAGCCGCGCGTCTTCTCATTTCGAACCCCCGATCGAGACGATTCGTACCATGAGCGAGGCCCAGGCCCCCCAACGCGGCGCGGGCGACCTCAGCGACGAGGCGCTGCTGGCCCGTTATCGTGACCTGGGGCGGACTGAAGACTTCGCGATTCTGGTGAAACGCTACGAACGCGAGTTGTTCCGCTACCTCGCCCGCTACCTCAACGACCCGGTTCTGGCTGACGATGTCTTCCAGAACACGTTCCTTCAAATTCATCTCAAACGCGGTATGTATGAGGATGGACGCCCCGTGCGTCCCTGGCTCTACGCGATTGCCACCCATCAGGCGGTGGATGCGCTGCGCAAGATCAAGCGGCACGCCGCCGTTAGTCTCGACCAACCGTCTGGAACCGCCGCCGAAGGCGAAACCGACCCGGGGGCTTTGGTCGAAGTGTTGGTGAGTTTGGAGCAGGGTCCGCTGGCGCGTTTGGAAGCCACCGAGCGTCGTCAGATCGTCCGCGACGCGATTGAACGGCTCCCCGAAACACTTCGCCATACGCTGCGGTTGGCGTATTATCAGGAACTCAAGTATCGGGAGATTGCCGATATTTTGGAAATTCCGGTCGGGACAGTCAAATCCCGCCTGCACGCGGCGTTGGCCAAGCTCGCCGAGATGGTCAAGGCTGCCTTGAACACCGATGCCACCGAGGACTCTCCCCCCAGTCACGCCTCCAACCCACCGCGGTCGGCGGTTTCTGAACGTGGCCCCTCGGCGGAACCGGCAGGGTTGGATGCGCCCTTGACCACGGAGACCCTGGTCGCTTCTCCGGTTGCCCTCACGTCGGAGCATCCCTATCTTCCGTCCCCTCCCTCTTCGGGTGAAGCCCATGATCCCCGATCCCCTCGTTGATCCATTCGGTCGAGTCATCCCCAAGGAGGTGAGCGATCCGGCGGCGCGACCCGATGCGCAGCCTGAACCGATCCCCTTGGACGAGGCCGACGACCAAGCGTTTCGCGCTCTGGTCGCACGGTTTCCGTTGCTGGACGAGGCTCTGGCTGAGGATCCCCACGATGACGGAGACGGATCGGACAGCCAGGATCGGGTCGCCCGGACTCTGGAGTGTCTTGCCAGACACCGTTGTTGGGAACGGATCTTTGAGGACCAACTCCCGATCGATCCGGCGGGCGACCTCGAACGCCTTCAACAGGCTGCTCGCGGGTTGAGCTTGATTTGGGATCATCTCGGCGCGATCGAGATCGACTGCGACGTCGATGAACCGCCGACTGCGGCCGTTGACCCGGCGGAGACTGTCCTCCTCCCCCCTTGGATGAGGTCGAGCGTGGAGACAGCGTCCAACCGGGACGCTGGCGCGGACCCGTGTGAGGCGACCTCGCGGGCTGACCTGACCCTTCGGACCCTAGAGCGGGTCGTTCTGGCGGACCATCCCCAAGCCGCCGAACGCTTGTTGGAAACCGTGTTGACCGCGGGGCGGCCCGCTCCCATCCTGGCTGGCCCCGGCGCGTCCAAGGAGTCTGTTTCGCAAACGACGTTGCAGGACCAACCCATCCAGACCCGCTTGGAACGGGGGGTGGCGTGGCTGCTGGACGATGGGTTGGAGTTCGAACCACGGCGCGATCTGGCTCGCCGGACGCTGGCTCGACTGGATCGTCGTCTGGTCGTGGGACCATTCACGGAAACCCAATCGCGTCCGATCGTCTCCCGGCGCGACGGCTGGGTCGCCGCGGCCCTGGTGGCCCTAGCGGTTCTCGCCACCCTGCCGGCCCTTGTCCGCGCCCGCGACGAGGCGCGGGAACTCCGGCAACACGATCATCTCCGCGCGGTGGGGATGGATCTGCTCCACTTCCAAGCCCTCACTGGAACGTCTCTGAGCCAACCCGCCGCGTGGGAAGCCGTTTCGGGA
>Ga0308411_10003726_pt1 | contig 10139 bp, 8 predicted proteins | sample HotsprottomLayer_2_FD_203530 | JGI IMG/M metagenome (GOLD analysis project Ga0308411, IMG submission 203530) | Hot spring phototrophic mat microbial communities from Octopus Spring, Yellowstone National Park, Wyoming, United States -... | ecosystem: Environmental > Aquatic > Thermal springs >... | reverse complement strand
TCGGGGTTTATAAGACTCTTAGCTTCTGCATATTCTTGAGGTAAAAGAAGGCCATTAATATATTCTGATTTTGTTAAATAAGTTAAAGAGTTATATTTTCTTCTTAATAATTCTTGAACACGCGCTCCTTTTCTATATATCAACTCTAATTCTTCTTTTATACCTTTGATAAGCTGATTTTTTTCTTCCATAATTTCACTCATCTTCAATTTTATCTGTTACATCTTCGACGTAGAAAAATTCATTGGCGCCGGTTGTAAACCCTCTTTTAACTTCCGCAATATCTCCTAATTTTACTAATTTTCCTTTTCCTTTCTCCAAAATTTTCCAGTAAATTTCTGGTGCTCTTAGATATTTTCCTCCCCATTTATTGCCAGTATATTGACCAGTTTTTTCGTCTTTTCCAAATTCCCATAAATCTTTTTGATTTACAATATGCAGTCTATAAGTTTCATTTTCTCTTCTTTTGCCCTCTTGAAATTCTTTTAAATCGTAATCTTTTTCTAAATCAATAAAAACTTCAGAAAACATTACTTCTTCAAAAGGCTTTTTAAACATTACAAATCTAACCTCATTATTTTTAATCTCTTCATCAAAATCTCTTTCTTTTGGCGCTTTAATTAAAGCAATAATTGTATTTACATCAGCATGCTTAAATGATCTTTTAACTTGATTATCATAAATTGCAATTATTGGACATCTTTTAATTAAAACTTCTTGTAAAACTCTTCCAAAACCAACATCAAGCCAAGAATTTGAAGAAATATAACATAAAACTCCATCGGGATTTAAAAGTTTTAAGCCTTTGAGATAAAAATAAACATAAAGGTCGCATTTTCGGTCAAATTTTTCTGGAATTGGAGATTTTGATTTAATTTTTCCTTCGTAATCATAACTCCAATCTAAACGAGTTTGCTCTATAAGTTTTTCTTTGTATTCATTTTTATTATAAAATCCACTTAAATCTTCAATTCTTTCTTGCCTAACATAAGGAGGATTGGCAATAACAATATCAAATCCTTGTTTCATTTGAAAAACTTCTGCAAATGCTAAATCCCAAATCATCGGTGGTTCTTCTTTTGAGTTATTCAATTTTTCTTTAAATTCTTTTAATTCAGTTAATTCTTTTTCTAAATTTTGAATTTCTTTTTCAACTTCTTTTATCTTTTTAAAATCAATTTTAGCTTCATTAGTAGAACCCAAAAGACTCTTTAATGGCCTAGGATTTTCTAACTTATGTTTTTCACTATTTTTATTTTGAATTTTTTGATTAATTTCAATAATTAGATCTGAGAGAGTATTTTGCAACAGTTTTTTCTCCCAAATCAACGCTTCATTTGATTTTATTCTATTTTCATAAACAGCCTTCTTTCTTCTAATAAGTTCTTTTAATAAATCTGTCTTGAAATGGCTTTTTATATGCCTCAATTCTATAAGTTTATTACCTAATCTTTGCACTAAACTATCTCCATATCTTATTTTAAAATTTAAATTTGGCAAAAGTGGTTCGTGTTGATTTTTTAAAAGTTCATCGTCTGCATCTACAAAAAGATCTAACCATAATCTTAATTTCGCTATGTTGACAGCCCAAGGTTTAATATCGGCTCCATAAATATTTCTTTCAATAATTTTCTTTTTTTCTTCATATTTACCTAAATGAGGTTTATTTAATTTCTGCCAAAGAATTTCTTTTAATTCATAAAGAATTTGTTCAGAAACTACTAAATAATGGCCCGAACCGCATGCTGGATCCAAGATTAAAATTTCTTCTAATTCTTTTAAAACTTTTTCTGCTTCTTCTTGGGTAAATGAATCTTTAATTTCTTCTTCTGCTTCGGGAAAAATAAATTTGTAGATTTTTTCTTTATTAATTCTTGTTTTATTAAATAAAAATTCAACCGAGGCTCTTCTTATCATTAAATCAATTTCTACTTTGGGTGTATAAAAAATTCCTGCTTTTGCTTGTTCTTCTTCTATTCCTTCAGTGCTAACTAAGTGTTCATAAATGTTTCCAAGCATTTCAGGATCAATAGCGATTTCAATATCAAATGGAGTAGATTCTGTAACTGTGAAATTATATCTTCCAAAAAATTCAAAAATATTATCAAAAAGTTCATCAGGAATTAACCAACCTATTTTATCTAATTCTTCAGTTTCAAAAAGTCCACCATTTAAATAAGGAGCATATTTCAAAATATTATTAAATTCTCCTAAATAAGGCTTTTCGTTAAATTGCCATGATGATTTTGAAAGTGAGTCGAAAAATAAAACATTTAACCATTCTTGATGGAATTTATTTTTGCCATAAAATTTTTCTTTATAAGCATCCCAAAAATTTGCTAAAAAATTTTTATCTTCTCCAAAACATCCTCTTTTCTGTACAAAATGAATGAACATAATTCTATTTAAAATTAAATGAATAAAATATCTTAAAGATTCATTAACTTTTTCATTTTCCACGTTTACTTTTTGTTTAATTAATTCTTTTTTGAGTAATTCAAAAATTTCTATATATTCTTTATAAAATTTATCTGTAACTGCTTCAACGCTAAATGCTTCTTCTATTTTATTTTTTATATGAGAATACTCAGGGAACTCTAATTTTAATTCTGCCAACCTTTCTGATGGTGTTCTTAGTCTATTTTTATTTTCAGGATTTATCGAAAATCTTTTTATTTTTATTTTTATTCTCGAACCAATTTTTTCTCCTCTAACAAAATCTAAATAATTAAAGTTATCATGTTCAAAGACAAAGATAAGCTTGTCAAGATCTTGTTTTATTTCGTTAAAAGATAAAATTTTTCGTTCTATAGTTTTTAACTCTTTTTCAGGATTGGATACATTTTTAAGGCTAAAATAATAAATTCTAAAGGCATCTTTTTCTGCTAAAATTTCTGCTTGTCTAATTTTAGAACGAATATCATCGTTAAAATCAAAATGTGGTTCTTTAATTTGAGGATTATCCCAATTAAATTTCTCAATAAATTGTCTTTTCAAGTCATCTAAATTTTTTATACATTCTATCCAAAATTGCTCTTTTCTATCCATTTTCTTTAATTTTATCACCTCTTATTTTAGTGTTAAAAGGTTAAAAAAAGGGAATTAATATAAAGCTATAAGTTTTGAATATAGTCCTTGGTTCGCAATTTTGAAGAAACACTCCGTGCTTATTAAGGAAATTTGCGAACTCGAAAAAGATAAGATTTTACAAGGAGAAAGTGCTAATTTTGAGAAAATTCATTCTGAGATGCTCCGGGGGCAGGATTCGAACCTGCGACATCCTGGTTAACAGCCAGGCGTTCTACCACTGAACTACCCCGGAATGTTTTCTTAAAGTTTTTATTTTAAAGTGTGCTGTCTTAATCTATTTATATTATACAATATTATACATCAACTTTTCATAGCAAAGAAAGCAAACACTCTGCCAGGAATTTCTCCTTTTTCAGTTTCTTTTCTATGTGAAAATAAATTTTTATGACAATAGGTACAAATTTTAGATAGTTCAATATTTTTATTTTTGAAACCTTCATTCAAAATAATTAATTTAGCAACTTCCCATAAGTTTAAATAATAAACTCCGAATCTCTTCTTATAAAAATTTTTGCTTAAAAATGAATATTTTTCTTTAAACATATTTACTCTTTCTTCCTCAACATGGTAGTGACAAGGACCGATTGAAGGACCAATATAAGCTAAAATGTTTTCTGCTTTCGATCCTAATTTTATAAATTTTTTAACTACATTTTGAAGTATTCCTTTATAAAGGCCTCTCCATCCTGCATGTGCTAAATCTATTATTTCTTTTTTCGGATCATAAAAGAAAATAGGAAGGCAATCAGCAATAAAAATTCCCAAAACATTTTTTTCTTTAGCTATTAAAGCATCGGTTGGTTTGAAAGGAGATTCATTATTTAAAGCAAAACATAGATGTTTCTTTGAGGCGATTTTTACACAGGCTGAATGCTTAATAAAAGAGCACCCCTCCGCTATTTTATTTGGCGATGATATTGGTATAAGTAAAAAACCTAAATTGATACTAAATTAGAGATTTGGCGACAAAAGTAAAAACTATTTTTATTAATTACAATATTTTTTAGATTTAGTTTTCTATATGAAATATTTTAAAATATTCTAGTTATTAATTATTATAATAACATTAAAAATGAAAATTGCTATAACAGGTGGTTCAGGTTTTATAGGAACAGAGATTACAAAAAAATTAATTGAATTAGGTCATAAAGTTGTTATTATCAGTAAAGAAAAGCCGGTATTTTCAAATGTGGAATTTATCAGGTTAGATTTAAAAAATGAAATAGAAAACAAAGATATCTTTAAAAACATAGATGCAGTAATCAATCTTACTGGAGTAAATATTTTTGGAAGATGGAATAAAAAATTAAAAAAAGAAATTTATGATAGTAGAATCATTACTACAAGAAATCTTATTAAAGCTATTAATAATTTTAACAACAACATAAAAGTTTTTATCTCTGCCTCTGCACTAGGATTTTATGGAGATAAAAAAGAAGAAGAAGTTGATGAAAATTCAGAACCTGGCAATGACTTTCTTTCTAAAGTCTGTATTGATTGGGAAAATGAAGTTAAAAATATAAAGCCTTCTATAAGATTGGCGATATTAAGAACTGCTCCTGTTTTAGATAAAGACAGGGGTTTTTTAAATAAATTATTAAAATTTTATAAATTAAAGATAAATCCAATATTTGGCAGTGGCCAACAATGGTTTCCCTGGATCCATAAAGATGATATTGTAGGTATGTATATTTTTGCCTTAACAAATGAGAATTTGAATGGAATTTATAATGCTTGCTCTTCACAACAAATAAGATACGAAAAATTTGCTATGACATTAGCTGAACTTTTAAATTCAAAAATAAATATTAAGTTACCAAAATGGCTTCTTAAATTATTCTTGGGCGAATTAGCCGCAATTATTTTATCTAGCCAAAAAGTTTCTTCTCAAAAAATAATAAAAGAAGGTTATAATTTTAAATTTCCGGATATCAAAGAATCTTTAGAAGATATACTTAAAAAATAATATTTTTAAAAATTGAATCTAATAATTTATTTATCTTCCTTCTAGCTCTCTAAATTTAGATAGTTCCTTACACAGAATTTTTAATTCATTGATAATAATATGCTGTTCTGTATCAGTTTCCGAATTTCCCGCCTCAATTAAAATACCATCATATAAATAATTTTTATCGTCTATTTTCATCTTCATTGCTTTAATTGTGGCAGGTAAAATTTTTTCTCTCATCTTAGGACCATGGGAATGAGAAGGATCAAAAAACAATAAGCAACCTGTATGTTGTTTAATCCTCATGGCCAAATTATGAACTGGATAGTTTCTGCAATCTCTTTTTTCTGGTATATCCACTCCTCTATGAATCAAAATAATTCTTTCTTTTTCAAGTCCTGAATAATGAACTAAACCTTCCCAAGTTTTTTCTACTGTTGTTCTATCCTTATAATTTTTTGAATCAGCTCTTTTTAAATAATCACCCAACCATTTTGGATTTTTAATTCCTAAATACCATTTATTTCTTTTTATAAATTGGGCCATTACAAAAATAGGCCAACCCAATTGATTCACTGCTGGATTCCATAAAAGCAATTTATCTTTGGGGATAATGTTTTCGTATAAAAGAGGTTGAATTAGTGGATCCATAATTTCTGTAGCAATTAATAATCCAGTTTCTTTATAAATTTTCTGTGCAATTTTTATACTTTTAAATATTTTAAGTTGAGATAAATTTTTATTTTTCAAAATTCTTCTTATACTTTTTGCATAATCATTAAAATCAATCCCCATTCCTTTGCCATCCTTATAAAAAGTAGTTCTTGATTTAAGCCCAACCACTCTTGTTCCCCAAATACAATATCGACCATTTATCTTGATATCAGCGATATGATAAATTTCCTCTATGTTTTTAAAATTTACAGAACAAGGACCAGCAATAATTTTTAATTTTTTATTTTCCATTATAATAAAAACCGAAAAAAATAATTTATTTAATTTAATATTATATGCTAAAATTAATTTATAATTTTTTTTTATCAAAAAGCTAAAATGAGGAAATATTTTCAGAATTTAATCAAAAAAGTAATTATTCCGATAGCAGGATTAGGAACAAGATTTTTGCCAGCAACTAAATCTCAACCCAAAGAAATGCTACCAATAATAGATAAACCTGTTGTTCATTTTATTGTTGAAGAAGCAATTAATTCTGGTATTGAAGATATTATTTTTATTACAGGAAGATATAAAAGAGCTATTGAGGATTATTTTGATTATATGCCTGAATTAGAAAATAACCTCTTTCAAAAGAATAAATTAGATATCCTAAATAAAATAAGATCTATTGCCCATTTAGCTAATTTTATTTATGTAAGACAAAAAGAACAAAAAGGTGATGGCGATGCTATTTTACAGGCTGAGTGTTTAATAAAGGATGAACCTTTTTCTGTTTTATTTGGAGATGATATTGTGATAAGTAAAAAACCTGCTTTGCTTCAACTAATTGAGGTTTTCGAAAAACATAGAGATTGCACTATTGCTTTATGCGAAATACCAAGAAAACTTTTAAAACACTATGGCGTAGTTAAAGCTGTTCAAGTAGGTAAGAATATTTATGAAATAAAAGATATTGTTGAAAAACCTGACCCTTCAAAAGCACCTTCAAATTTAGCTATTATCGGTAAATATGTTTTAATACCAGAAATATTTGATGAATTAAAAAATTTAAATTATAAAGACGAACTAAGGCTTGCTGATGCTTTAAAAAGTATTTTAAAGAAAAGATCAGTTTATGGGGTGAAAATTGAGGGTAAAAGATATGATTGTGGTAGTAAAGTGGATTTTGTAAAAGCAATTATTGATCTAAGTATTCAGCATCCTGAAGTTAAAAAAGAAATTAGAAAACATCTTAAATCTATGACAATTTAAAACATAATTTTTAATTAATAACTGTCCCTGTAAATTTTTTATTTTCTAAATAATTTTTTAGATTTTTAATTTTCTTTCCGTTTAAAATAACAACTTTAAATTTAAATTTTTGAGCTAATTTAGAAGCTATTGGATCAAAGGGTGCTGACATTCCTGGTATCCATTTTTGTTCTATAAGCTTTAAATAATCTTTCCAAGAGATTTCTTTAAATGGTTTTGCGGATTTGAATTTATTTGGATCTTTATCGTAAACATAACCTACATTGGTCAAATTAATGATTGTATCTGAACCATATGTTTTAGCAAGTAAAACTGCGTCATAGTCTGTACTAAATCCTGGTTTCCAGCCTGCAGCAACTAAAATTTTTTCTTTAAAATTAATTTTTTCTTTAGGATTTTTAATTATTCTAAAATGAGCGTATTTTCTAAAAATAGTTAAAAGTAGATGGGCGTTAATTCTTGTGGCATGTATACCTAACCAATCTAAGTCTTCATTAGAGACTTTAGTTAAAGCTTTAGCTGCGTTTTGATAATTTCTTGCTGTTTTTCCTCCTCCAACAATAATAATAAATTTCTTGTTTTCTTTTATTTTTTTCTCTATAATATTTTTAAATAGGCTTAAGAATTTAATATTTATCTCATTTGGAACAACCAAACTTCCGCCAAGAGATATTACATAAATCTTTTCCATTTATTAAATTATAAACTTTAATTTAAAAATGATTAAAGAATTTATTTTGAAAAAAGGCTCGGATTACAAAACAAAAATAGTTACTATTCAAGAACCTAGTGTGGATATTTTGAATTTAATTAGAAAAAATTTGAAGAATTATGAAGCTGATGATAAATTTTTAAGCAAAATAAATAAAATTGATAAAAAGCAAAGAAGTAATTTTGTATTTATATTAAGATCTTTAGATTTTAAGTTATGGGAGTTTCCGGAAAATTGGCGATATAAAAGAGAAAAAGGATTTTTGGGATTAGCAGAAAGAGCTATAGATTTAATTAAATTTATTAGTCTGAGTAATAAAAATTTAACCTTTCCTATTTTCAAAAAAATTGTCTCTCCAAAAGAAAAATTAGCTTTAGCAAAATTGAGGTTTAAAATATTTAAATCTACTTTAGTATGGCTTAATAAAAAATACAAGGGAAGTTTTGATAATTATTTTGAAGAAAATAAAAATGCTTATGAATTTTGTCTTAATTTGCTTGAACTAGAAAAATATAGAGATTTTTATAAGAATTTATATTTTTTAAAACCTAATCAGCTTTTATATTTTGAATATATTTTAGCAAACAATCTTTTTAAAAAATACAAAGATGAATTAGAAACCTTAACAATTTTTGTTGATTATAAAATTCAACAAATTTTTCTTAATTTTTACCTCATTAAGCTTCCTAAAAAATATCTAATCAAAATATTAAAAGAGCAACCATTACGAAAGTTTTCTACGCTTGAAAATGAATTAAGGCTCGCTTCGATTTTGCTTGGAGAAATGATCAGCCAACAATTAAAAATTCCTGCTTATAGAGTAGATAATATTTTGTGGTGGATATCGCATAAAATTAAATTAGAAATTCCAGCACCAAAAGTAAAAACAATTTTTTACTAACAGCAGATAAATGCGAATACAGCACGGATGAATGCGGATAATTGAATTAAAAAAATGCTTAGTTTCAAAATTATTAAAAAATATAAAAATACCAGAGCCAGATTAGGAATCTTAAAAACACCTCATGGAATGATTCATACTCCTAACATTGCTATTGTGGCTACAAAGGGTTCAATAAGAGGAATAAGTTTTGATTTAGCTAGAAAATTTGGAGGTGAAATTTTTATGATCAATACTTTTCATTTTTTTCATAATAATAGATATAAGATTTTTAAAAAATTTGGAGGTCTTCATAAATTTTTAAATATTAATTATCCTTTAATGACTGATAGTGGAGGATTTCAAGTTTTTAGTTTAGGTTTTGGCTTAGAACATGGCGTAGGTAAGGTTGCAGATATTTTCCCCTTAGAAGCTCGTAATCACAATAAATCTTTGGAATTCGCACGTCCAAAAGGTAAATCATTAGTAAAGATTTTTGAAGAAGGAGTGGAATTTGTTTCTCCTTATGATGGTAAAAAATTATTTTTATCTCCTGAACTTTCTATAAAAATCCAAAAAATTCTAAAAGCAGACATTATTTTTGCTTTTGATGAATGTACTTCTCCATTATCTAGTTATGAATATACAAAACAAGCAATGAGCAGAACCCATAGATGGGCATTAAGGTGCTTAGAAGAATTTAAAGGGACAAAAAACCAAGTTATGTTTGGAATTGTGCAAGGAGGAGAATATGAAGATTTAAGAAAAGAATCAGCAAAATTTATTAATTCTTTGCCCTTTTTTGGTTTTGGCATTGGCGGAAGCTTGGGAAAAAGTAAAAAAGATATTATAAAAGTTTTAAATTGGACAGTCCCATTACTTGATGAAAATAAGCCAAAACATTTATTAGGTATAGGAGAAGTTGATGATATTTTTAATGCTGTTGAACAAGGAATTGATTTATTTGATTGTGTTATTCCTACAAAATGGGCAAGACATGGAACAGGTTTTACTTTTAAGGGAAGAATAAATCTAAGATCAAGTAAATATTTAAATGATAAAAAGCCAATTGATTTTGAATGCAGATGTAATATATGTAGAAAATATTCAAGATCATATTTATGTCATCTTATAAGAGAAAAAGAAATATACGGCATAATGCTTTTAGCAGAGCATAATATTTTTTGGATATTGAATTTATTTAAAGAAATACGTAAGACTATATTTAATGGTAATTTTAGAGATTTGAAAAGGAAGATTCTAAAATATTATAATTAGAATTATTAAATAATAATTATAAAATAAGCCATTATAGTTTTTATTTAAAACATATAAAAGAAACTTTATATGGATGAAGAAACTATAGCTACGCCTATAGTTTGAAATTGAAAAATATTCTAATTAAAAAAGAGACGGTTTAAAATCGTCTCTTTTTCTTTTTTAAGTTAATTTAATTATAATTATCTATCACCTTCCATTCCAAAATTTTCTAAAACTATGTTTTGATCTTGTTCATTTACTGTATTATCAAAATTTAAATCTACTCTTGGGTTATCTTGCCAAGAACTTTGATTTCCAAA
>Ga0308411_10003724_pt1 | contig 10140 bp, 13 predicted proteins | sample HotsprottomLayer_2_FD_203530 | JGI IMG/M metagenome (GOLD analysis project Ga0308411, IMG submission 203530) | Hot spring phototrophic mat microbial communities from Octopus Spring, Yellowstone National Park, Wyoming, United States -... | ecosystem: Environmental > Aquatic > Thermal springs >... | reverse complement strand
GCGACGGAAGCCCGGCTGGCAACCGGGCCTCGGCTACGGCCGACGCCGCGAGCGGTGCCTCCGGTCATCATGGCGATGGCCGGTCCCCTCAAGGGGGCCAGGCGAGCGGGGAGGCCGAGTCACCCGCCGCCGCCACATTCGGCGGACGGTATCTGTCCGCCGATCCTGCCGTTGCCGCCCGGCAGCAGGCTACTGCTGCTCGCGAGGCGGCGGTTCTGCTCTCTCGGATCATTGAGAGGGCTGTCGGAATCTCGGGCGAGGCGAGCCCTCGTGTCGACGGGCGGGCACTCGTCCGGGAGATTGTATCGCGGCGGGTGGCGATCGATCGCGCCCGCCGCCGTGAGATGGCTACGCGCCATCTCGTCATCGCGGTCGACGAGAGCGGATCATGCGCTCCGACCGTGGCCGCCATGATGGGCATGGCGCTCGAGATCGCCCGCCGACTGCCGGCCGGCACCTGCTCAGTCATCCGGCACTCCAATGGCTATGCCCTGGGTGCCGGCGAAATGTGCGCTCCGGCAGTACGGCGAGTCCTGGCCCGCTACTCCAAGGGCCTGTCGGCGTACTACTTCAGCCGCCGCCAGGAGGAGGCATCCCGGGCAGCATGGCTCGACATCGTCCAGAGTGTCGATGTCGGGCTGCTGCTCCACCTGGGCGACTCAGACGCCCACTGGATCATGTCCGATCTGGTGCGGCGCCGGGTGCCCGTCCTGTCTCTAGAGTGGCACGACCAGTTCGGGACCGGAGAGAGCTGGCGGGTCGGGCCGGTCTTTGATGCCCTCAGCGCGCGGGCGGCGCTGAGGAAGTACATTAGGAGGCGTCCTAATGTCGGCAGATAGAATTTTGTCTCAAGAGCCGTGCGACTATTGTGGCGCACGGCCGACGTATCTGATCGTCTGGGAGGACGACCAGGAGAACCGGTGTTTCGTTTACTTATGTCGGGAATGTGACGAAATCGAAACCAATGCACTGGAGGAATCACAATGACGAAAACAAATTATTACGTATCCGGAGCCTACGGGCTCAGAGCCACCGACGGCCGGACGTTTGCTGCCGGCCACTCGGTCGAGTCTTTCATCCCAGATACCTGCCCGCGGGTGTTCCGGCGCCGGGACGAGGCGGTCCACTACGCCGAGTCCCTGATCGGTGAGCAGATACCAGGCGGCGTAGTGAGCGCCGCCCAAGTACTGCGCTACTGGCAGGACGCCAGTGGCGTTCCGTGGGTCGCCGTCGTCCACTATGTGGACGACCAGGGATCCTACCGGGTCCAACCGAACCAACTAGTCCGCTATTACGCGGGAGAATAAACGCCGCCTGATGAGCCCGCCTGCGGCCCGGGCGAAACCGCGGCCTTGCCGCGGTCGCGGCAACTGCCGCAAGGGGGTTGATATGATTATCGCGAACGCGATTTCACTTAACATGCTGCCCGCCGGATTGTCGGGCGGCGCCATTGTCTTCCTCCGGGTTACCCCGGAGGAAGCAAAGCGGTTAGTGGCGGCTAGCGGCCCCGTCGTGTCCGCTATCGGCCACGCAGACACCGCACGGCTTGTAGGCCGGGAGCTTGGAATCGAGCTGCCCGCCGACCGGCGGAACGTAGTACTGAGCGGCGAGCCGATGCTCGTCGCCCAGTATCTCGGCCCCCGTCTCCCGGAGGGAGCGACGGAGCTCCCCGAGGGAGCACGGATAGAGTTCTTTGTCGTGGCCCTGTCCTACGATGGCAGGGCAGAGGCCGCGCGCAATCTGGGCGTTCAGGTTTCATAAATGGCGGCTAGTGAGGTTGCGTCCATGTGTGATCACTGCGGAGCCGAAACCGCGCTGTACTGCTTGCAGTGCGGCGAGGCAGAACACCCAGACGGGTACTGTTACACAGGCAGTTACTCCGCAGCGGTATGCTATGACTGCTACACCGCATACCGCCGCCGCATCCGCTATTATGTGGGGCGGTGGTACCGCGTCCCGCCCCAGGCCGAATAGCGGATAGCGGCTCGCTGAGGCCAGTCGCCTTCGGGCGGCTGGCCTTTTTTTTACCTCCTGAGGTCTCGCAGTGCAGCCTCGATACGCTGGAGTGCTGCCAGAACCTTAGCCTCGAAAGAGATGGTTGGGTTGTACGGCGACTCCACGTCTGTGCGGTACACTGTCACGCCGAATGGCGTGATGTGTAACTCTTCATTCGGGCCCAGCTCTCTACATGGCACAGGGACTTCCGGCCGGCCGTCGGTGGCGCCATCGTACTGTGGATCTGGTTGCCAGACCGGTCCGAACGGCGTCATCTCCCACTTGCCGGGCGCTCCATAGCCGGCTGAGTGACGCGCCTTGAGCAGTAACCCGACGTTGTATTGCTCACCATTAGGCATCCTAATTTCATATACCCTACGAGTTTCACCTAACCAGTCTATCCGGAATGGTCCTTCTTTGGGCGAGTTCTCTACTAGTTCGCCTTTCAGTAACGCCGCAAGGTACTCTGCGTCTGATCTGTTTGATAGAAATTCAGGGTTCAGTTTTTGTGGTACGCTAGGTGGTGGACCGACAATCAGCGCAGGGGTGGGAAGCACCTCATATTTATCCCAGTCATATCGTCCAGGGAGATTGATCGTACGAGCTTCTCCGACAGTGATTTCTGCGTCTCGGAACTCTTTGGCGTTGAAGTCGAAGTACCTATAGCGGTAGTAGTGGTGTAGCTCGCCAGGGGCTTGAGGGTCGAACCACCGCTTGATCCTTCTCGACGGATCATAAGGTGGTGCCTGGCTTCCGAACTTTGTTTTGTAGCTCTCCCGGTCGAATAGCTCAAACCGGTAGAGTTCAGAGATCGGGTAGAACGCTTTCTGTGTCATTGGTTTGTTAACTCCTATACATAAAATTTGGGGTTCCCTAATATGGGAACCCCTTTTATTTCACTTGATCTGGTATCGTTTCGTGCCTGTCCGCACCGTATGTACACCATATTTCTTCAAGTTGTGCAGAAAGGCCCGGACAGTTCGCTCTCGCCAGCCGGTGGCTGCCATTAGCTCCGTGATTGTGGCCCCGTGCTGGCGTTGTAGCAGGTCAATTACCCTCGCCTTCTTCGGGGGCATCGTCGTACTCATCCTCATCGTCCACGGCGACCGACTTGGGTTTGGGGACGATGGGCTTGGCATCCTTCAGTTGGACAATGGCGACATAATCGCCATTCGACTGCACTGCGTCGAAGGTCACATTGAAGGGTACGCCGAGCGAACGCAGGGTGGGGCCGGCGGAAAAGTGCCACTGGCCGAATTTTGCGGGCTTCGAAAGGGGGAAGGCCGAGACCGGCTTCCCGTTGTACATAGGTGGTTCAGCGTGTGCAGTGATTGCAATCGCCTGCACATCGCCTTTCTTGTTGCGGTCCGCCCACAGGACCGCATATTTGACCCCGGCCGGCAGCTTCGCCGCAACGGCGCTGGACAGCCGGACCTGCCCATTGGGCGAGATTGTGACCCTAGGAGGGCCGACTCGACCAGCTCGCTGGCCCTCAACTTTTTCTACAACGCTGAACGCCATTGGATTCACCTCCACTGATTGTCTTCTGCCTGGTTTAGCAAACCAGACATGAATATCGTACCACGTCCTAACCGTTTTGTCAACTCATCTATCAGCCGGAGTGCCGGATAAAATTCGGCCTGCCTGATCTGCGAAACATCCGTGATCCGGCGGTGAAATCTCTGGCTGAACAATTCCAAGAATTTCTGGTAGGGGATTCCTCTATCCCAACACCTGAAGTCCAGTCTAGCTCGTTGGTGTTTGTCTAGATAGAGGGCGGAATCATCATAGACGGGTTCAAAATTCCCGCATACCATATGGGTTGTCCTCGCTGAAAGCGGCCATATTGAGCCACACGGAGTAGCTGACGCCTACGGATAGCCAGCCGGGGGCGGCTCCGTATCTTGAAGCAGATGCTCGCCCGCTTCCAGCCCTCACCACCGCTCTTGAAGCCTCCAGGTCAATTTGCGGGGCATAGCGGGGCATAGCGGGGTATCTTTCACTCCTTTCCTTTTAAAATTTTTTTTTCGCGCGCGTATAGACTAAAACATTCCCCGCTATACCCCGCTATGCCCCGCATCTTGAGTCTCATGCCTCCCGGACCCTCCAGCGCCGCGTCTTGGCATGAGTGTCCTCGCCGACAGGCTCCAGCACCAATCCGCCGACAATCCGGTTCTTCCACGCCCTCAGCCAGTAACCAAACCGCTTGATATCGACCTCGCCCCGCCGGCCAGCCGCAGCCTGAATGGCGTCGCGCAGCGGTTCACTCCCTTCCTTCGCTGATTCCTCCAGCAGCTCTTTAGCGGTCACGGACTCCTCGCCCAGGACATCGTGCCACGCGCGAAGCAGCGCGCTGGCCGCCTCCAGAGCAGGGTCTTCGCGGCGCAACATCTCCATGCCGTCACAGCAGTCTTGTTTTGTGAGCCAATACAACGCGCTACGTACCAGGTCGCTCCACCGCTCGAAGCTCGCCAGCGGTGGCAGCTTCTCCGGCAAGCCGGCTGCCCGGTAGGCAAGCGGAATCACCAGGCAGGCCGACAGGTAGCGGCCGCGGTTTTCAAGAGCAGCGCTCAGCGGATCAAATTCGAATATCCGCAACTCCGGGCGTTCGCAGCGCGGATCGAGCCGGACTGGAATAACTCGCCGGAGCATATCGCCAGCCACTGTGATGTTGTTCCCCGTCGCGAAGTAGGCGGCCACAGACTCGATCTGTGGCGAGTCGTAAGTCCCAAGCCTACGCACCTCAACAGGTGCGGACGAAGCCACCACTTGACACAATAGGCTTGATTGGAGCGTACCCTCGAGATTGTCTAGGCAGACAATCGGCCGGCCGGCCAGCAACGCGGCCGCAAGCCGCTTATCCAGCTCCTCGGAGTTCAGGCCGGCCGCGGCCAGTACCGGCGGGCGCAAACCGGTTGCCAGAGCGCCGCAAATCTCAAACAGAAACGTCTTGCCACTGCCGGCCACCGGCGCGGTGAATAGGTGCAGCGGAGCCGGCCCGAGGCTCGGGCGCAGTACGGCGCTCAGCAGCGCACTCAATGCTGCGGTTTCGTCAACCTCTGACTCAAACGGGAAGCCGCGCAGCAGTTCGGACAAGATGTGCACCGCTTGAACGGCGTCCGTAGGTGTAGGGCGATTGGGAATGTGCAAGTCGTCCGGCAGGTTCGCCAGCAGCAGGCCGGTAGTCGAGTCGTAACCTTCGCCCACGGCAATGCTTCCGTCCAGCCGGATTACAGGGACCGAAACAACGCCGCGCAGGTAGCGGTACGTCCACCGCCCGCGGCGCGCCAGCATGAGCCTCGGTAGCGCCGACGGCACTTCGGCCGGCACTCGCTCCACGCCGCCCTTCACTGCTTTCAGACGTACAAACCTGAATCTCTCGTGCAGCCGCAGTAGAATGCCGTCCGCGTCCAGCGTCGCGAGTCCGTAAGTCGAGCCGCCGTCCGGCGCAGGCTCGCGCACGGGATAAACCAGCCGTCCGCCTGCCTGGTAGATGTCGGAGTCCTCAGCCTCGGCGAGAATGCGCTCGCACTGCTCGGCAATTTCGGCGAGGGCGTCCACCGCGACCACAATTTCGTGCTTGCCTTCGACGCTCGGCTGAACGACCCGCTCCACCCGCGGCGCCGTGCTGGCGTCAATATTGAGCCACCGCAGTGCCGTTCGCAGCACCCTTTCGTCGATCAACTCGGCCAGCGTCGGCGTGCCGGTCACCTCGCCGCCGTCGCGGAACCTCGTATATGTGTGCGACACCTCCGCCTCGGCTTGCCGCAGATCCGCATCCGCGCCCCACAGCGCCCGGTAGATGGCGCGCACGAATTGCGCCGCTTCGTCCTCCGACCAGCCGGCGCGCGCCAGCAGGCCGGCCAGCGCCAGGAATGCGCGGTTTCGACTGCCCTCGCCCGCCCAGTGACGCGCCAGTAGCGCCGCGGCTGCGGTCTTCGCAACCGCGCGCTCTAGGTCGGCGGCAGAGACGCGCGCCGGCTCGGGGCGGGCGCCAGGCTCGAAGCGCACCGGCTCTCCGCTCGGGTGAATGCTGGGAGGCACGACCGATTGCGCGCCGGTATCGCCCTTCCTCGACAAGCCACGCAGCTCGCACAGGCTCGAGCCAGTTAGCGGGCACTTGTACTGCCTCGTCGCTGGCGCAGGGTCGCACACATACATGGCATGCGAGGCAGGCTTGGATTGCCGGCCGTAGCGGAAGGGAGTGTGCGGCATCAGTTCGCGCGCAGCTTCGGCAGCCTCTGGCGCGTCCAGGTCAACGTCGGTCAGACCGCCCACGCCGAGAATCAGGCCGATATTCTGCTGCCCGCCGTTGAAGTGCGCGGGAACTTCTTCTGGCCGCAACCGCAATTTCTGCCAGCCGTCCAACACCGGCCGCTTCGCGCCGTACGGCACCGGTACGGGAGCGAAGCCGCGCCGTGCGTACTCGGCGGCCGCCTCAGCCGCGCTCGGCGTCATGTTTCACCCTCATCGCTTACCTTCTCCCGACGCTGGGTGATCAGGCCTTCCACGTTGCGCATTTGCGCGCGCGGCGCAATAATCGGCCTTTGCGCACGTTCAGTAGCGTCGTCGCTCTCCCGGCAGCGGGTGCGAACCGCCTAGGATTGGTGATTTGGAATGGTCGACGTTTGGCGCTATCAGCAAAACCATATCAGTACTCCCTGCAAAGTGGGCATTTGTCTATCGCCGCCGAGCAGTCGGAAACCAGAAACCAGTCTCCGCACGAGCAGATACGGCGATATCCAATCTGACACTCCGCAGCCAGGCAATCGCACGGCGAGAGTTCGCTGAGAAGACACGCGCATTGGCCATGAGGATTGAGTAGCCCGTCACCTCCAGCCCCCCGGATCCCATTTATGACGAGGTTCAGAACCGTGGTTCCGATGTCACACCTCCCTCACGTCAGGCAGGCGCTCGCCATGCCTCCAGCGATGGATGAGCTTGCGGGCATTCGGCGGGGCAGGGAACAGCTTCAGGGCCTCCATCTCACCCGCCCCTGGCCAATCTCGCGTCTTAACTTGGACGAGCACGATATCAGCGCTGCCGATGCCGATAACATCCCACGCCCCAAGGCTCGCCGCCGCACGGGTGCAGCGGTAGCCGGCGGCCTCGAGCAGCGCCATGCTCCGGCGCTCATTCCGCGCGCCCTTGCGCTTTGCGTCGCGCATTGTTGCATGCTCCTCTCCACGACAATATGGATCGAGCGTGATCAGTCCACCACTTCCGTTTCAACATTGGTGCGCTCTAATGCCCTTCCTTGGCCTCTCTCGCGTATGGATGATAGGTGCATTCGCCAATCTTTCCGAACACTAATGCACCGCAAGATTTGCTTATAGATCGGATCGCTGATTGTGCAGTCGCTCATCAAGTGCCAGCCGACGACGGGCTTATGAGGGAGCCTATCCCAAGTCACGATGACTCGCGCTTGCCGCGCGAGTGTGCCTCCGCACCAAGCACAGAGGGGTAGACGCCGCGCCATTACCGTACCTCCTCATACATCAGGACCCTGCGACGCCATTGTCATCGCGTCACTCCCTCTCCGGTTACTGCCGCATCATCTTGGTGCTCGGCAACCGGCTCGAGCTCGATCACAGGCTCTTCGGTCAGCGGGTTGTCCTGCGGAAGGCCGAGCTCGGCTCGCTCGTCTTGCTCGACTGCCGTCGCCAGTTCAATCGAAATAGGCAGGTACTTGAACAATCGCCGGATCACCGTCTTGAGCGCCATGGCCTCATAGTGCGTCTGCCAAGGGCCGCTCGTCGCAGCTCTGCTCTGAGCGCGCGCAGCCTCGATCTCGCGCCGGCTCATAACCTCGAACTGGACACCGCCATCCTTTAGCTTGGCCACGGCGTATACGAACCGCAGTTTGTCGGGCTGCGTGCGGTTTGGGTTTTCGAAATCTGGGACGTGGCTCAAATCGCTGTCTAGGCCGAACTTTACGTCGAACTGGTCGCCCTCGTATACTGCGCGCGCCTCGATGCTCTGGATCTGCCCAGAGCGCCGCGCCAAATCGATCATGCCGCGATACCCAAGCACAAACTGCACCTCCACGCGCCCAGCCCGCCGGTTGTCAAACGGCACAAGATACGCATGGCCAAGCGGCCCGCCCGGCTCAAGACCAAGTTGGGCACAGGTCATGATTGCGCCGAGCAAACTCATCTGGTCACACTTCATCAGCGAAGGATTACGGCGCAGCTCGGTGAGCGCCACGCGGGCCAATCTGTCCGCGGTGACGTGCCGGGGTAGGGCCAACGCCATCTGCTGTTTGATTTTCGGATTGTTGAGCAGCGCAGCCATGTCGTTGGCGCGGCGCTGTTGAACAGTGCCGCCTGTGACGGCGGCCTTGAGTACTGTGCTCATCGCACCTCCTTGATGATGAACCGGCGACAGCCGGGTTGGATTGTTGTGTGCCTCGCGATAATCTCAGCTGGCACGTTGGCCTCGCGGATTACCGCCTCGTAGTCTATCTTCTGGCGCGCTGCGGTCGCGCGCCATGTAGCAATCGGGCGGCCGTGCAGTGTAAGCACGCTGCGCTCTCCGAGTGCGAGCTTGATGCGCTCGACGGCCGCCTCATAGTCGCGTTCCGCCTCCGCCAAACGCGCCTTGGCCTCGCGGGCGGAGTTGTAGGCCTGGAGCAACTCCTCGTCGGCTTCACAGCTCTCGCCATTATCGGCGGGCCACACATATTCTGCCTCCCGAGCATTGCTGGGTGGAGGCGGAATTTTGGGGAGAATGTGATCGCGCCAGAATGCTTCGGCGCGGGCGAACATGGCGGAGATGGTCTCCTCGTCCCGTTCGATGCGCCGAACGACGAGGCGCCCGCCGCCGATCAACGCCGCCACGTCGCACCACGGCAGGCCGGTCACTCCGAGATACCACATGCACTGGGCCGCGTAGTGCAGCGGTACCGCATCTTGGTCTTCGCCGCGGCCCCATTCACGGGCGGTGAACGCATTCACGAGCTTCGCCTCGAGGATGCCATCCGCGCCGCGCAGTTCGCCGTGGTGGAGCCGCGCGCGTGTGCTGGGAGGCACGATTACGCGGTCCAGCGATGCGATTGCCCAGTCGCGGCCCGGCGCGCGCAGCAGGTCGTTGATGCGCTGAATGCGGACGCATTCGCGGCGCGCATATTCGCGCGCGATGACGTCCTCGAGGAGCAGGCCCCAGCGCATCGCCTCGGTCTCGGGTTGGTTGACGCATTCGACCTTGTCCCGGTACACGTCGAGTGGCGTTCGCCACGGGCTGAGACCGAGAATGGCAGCGATGTCGGAGCCGCCGATGCCGGATCGGCGAGCCAAGAGCCACTCGTTTCTGGTCATGTGACTGGTACCTGCTGGGGATTACGCTGCCCGGAGCGCCCAGAGCAATGCCGCCGCGCCTCGCCCGCCGACGGGCACATCGCTCCGCACCTCGGGCAGGGCGTCGGTTTCGGGTTGCGGCCGGGCCCGGCGTGCGGCGTCTGCCGGCGCCCGCGGTAAGAGTGGTAGAGGCGCCTGATGAGCTCCCAGTCGAGGCGGCGCCCGCAGTGAGGGCACCAGCCGGCAGGCTGCGGTCTCCCGGTCATAGACCGCCCACCCCCCCCTTGTCAGCCGCGATCTGCTCTGGCTTGGCGGCGTGCTGCGTGAGGTTCAGGATTATCATGGCATCATCATAATATGCATCGACTACCGCGTCAAGCTAAAAACGGCACCCCACCCGCAAACCATTGCAAACACGTTAAATGTAGTTCGACAAAAACCGTGACACGGCAAACCGCAGGTGGTATTTAGTGGCGATTGGAGCCAGTAGGTTGTGGTCCCAAACCTCCGGGGGCTTCTAAGGAGTCACCCTTCGCTTCTAGTATATAGATCCTCATTAGGAGATCTTAGGAACGGAGCTTGCCAGCAGCTCTATAGCCCGCTTCTTCAGTTCTTCTACATCCTCGCCTTGAACCCACTCGAATGTAAACACATAGGTGACGAATCCAGTTGCTCGTTCTATTGACTCCAATAGTAGGGAAGCAACTTGCTTTTCTATTTCATGGTGTGACATTTTGATGTGGGTAGAGATAACTTTGGCCGCTTCGATTATTGGGTCTGAGCCAATGACTTCGGGAACCGTTATGATCGAATTGCATATTTTACAGGTCATATCAACCCCTTCTTGCCC